>Ga0208117_100230_pt1 | contig 25591 bp, 25 predicted proteins | sample LakWasMet26_LOW6_2_FD_183870 | JGI IMG/M metagenome (GOLD analysis project Ga0208117, IMG submission 183870) | Freshwater sediment methanotrophic microbial communities from Lake Washington under simulated oxygen tension - Sediment Metagenome... | ecosystem: Environmental > Aquatic > Freshwater >...
CCGTTTAGCGCCGATGATAGTGTGGCACGTTGCCATGTGAAAGTAGGGAATCGCCAAGCGCTTTATCCAAAAACCCAGGACTCAAACCCCTGGGTTTTTTTTTGCCCGGGAAATCGCAGGGATTCCGAGGCATGGCAAGGCGCATCCAGCCAGAGTCAATAGCTTAATCAGCGTGTGTTTTTAGGGCTTTCTTGTTTTAGTCGTGGATGCATCCGGCCGAATGGCAAGCCAGTCCGTTGTGATTTGGACATATAGGGAGCAAGGCAATGCCAAAATAGCACAATTGGATTGTTAATCTGATGCATAACATGCAGAAATATCGTGAATAACCTTTAGCGTTCCCTTGAAAGTTAAAAAAGCGGGCGCATTATTATTCTTAAAATAACATTTTATTTTTTGATAGAGATTATTTATTTTTGACCAGTTCGCGTAGAATCAAACTATAAAAATTTCACTAATATTTCCGGGAAATACCATGAAAAAAATTCTTTTTTTAACTGCTTTGCTGTGTACAGCAACAGTTTTTGCTGATGATGCTAAAAATGAATGGCAGAGCACAACTCTTTCCGATGCCACCATTAAGAAAATTCAGGATGCCCAATATCAATATAAAAAATGTGTTGCTGGTGAGATGCAAAAGCCCGCTTACCAGGAGCTGGAGAGCCGCCGCGCGACGGATGCGATCATGAAGCAGTGTGAGTCGGTCCTCTCCCAGATACGCGAAGTTTATCTGGCTGAAAAAGTGCCGGCTACGATTGCCGACCGCCACCTAAAACAGATGCGCATGCAAACCACCCGTAATGCGCTGCAAGGTATGATGTTTGATGAAGCAGCCCGCAAGTCCGGCCAACAATAGCAACTAAAAGAGCCTCACGAATGAATAATTATGCAATCGATTTATCATTGAAGCCCACAACATTCGATTTGTGGCATGTTTACTTAGCTGGTGCTGTTGCTGTGCTGGCGTTGATTCTTATCACGGTATTGCTGTCCATGGTGATCAGTCAGATGCGGTACAAGAAAAGATCGGCTATTACACAAACTGCGACAGCGCCTGAGCCGGCAGTAAAAATTGTTGAGAAAATTGTTGAAGTGGAAAAAGTTGTTCAAGCGCCTGCACCGGAACCTGTTGTATTAAAAGAGGCAACCCCGGATGCCGCTTTGCAATTACTGGGTCTGCTGCAAAAAGAAGCGCGCTTTATCGACTTTATCAAAGAAGATATCGCTGCTTTCAGCGATTCTGATATTGGCATTGCCGCCCGCGTCGTGCATGAAGGATGCAATAAGGCAATTAATGAACATTTTACTTTAGCGGCCGTCCGCAATGAGCAGGAAGGCAGTAAAATCATACTGCCGGAAAGTTTTGATGCAGCTACTGTGCGCTTAACTGGCAATATCGTGGGTAATGCCCCTTTTACCGGTACACTGGTTCACAAAGGTTGGCAAGTTACTGATATTAAACTGCCTAAGCTGACTTTAGGACATAATGCGGCTATTGTTGCGCCGGCAGAGGTTGAGTTATGAGTGATTCGCCCGATCAGGCACAACCGGAAATGGTAAATGAAACAGCCGAATCTGAAAATAACCTGTATGAAAGTGCTGCCGTTGAGCCGCCGCAAACCTCAGTTTCTGGGAAACGGTTTTCCGTTGGCATCGATTTAGGGACGACCCATTGTGTTTTGTCTTATGCCGATCTTGAAAATATCGATGATGAAGAATTCTCCCCGCAAGTTTTAGCTATACCGCAGCTGACGTCTCCCGGCTCAGTTGAGGAAAAACATCAGTTGCCGTCATTTTTATATTTGGCCCATGAAGCTGAACTTGCAGAAGACTCAACTTCGTTACCCTGGTCCACAAAACCGGATTATCTGGTCGGAGAAATCGCTCGTAATCTGGGCAGCAAAACCCCGATTCGTCTGGTTTCCAGCGCAAAAAGTTGGTTATGTCATACAGGTGTGGATTGCAAAGAGCCTATTTTACCAGCGGAAGCGCCTGAGGAAATTGATCGGGTTTCTCCATTCGAGGCAACTACCGCTTATCTGCAGCACCTGTGTGATGCTTGGCAAAACCTAAATCCCAATGCGCCGCTGGAGCAGCAGGATGTCGTTATTACCGTGCCGGCTTCATTTGACCCTGCGGCACGGGAGTTGACCGTTGAAGCCGCACGCGCTGTAGGCCTCGATCAGGCAATTTTGCTCGAAGAGCCACAGGCGGCATTATATAGCTGGATAGAAAAAAGCCATGGCGACTGGCGCAAACATGCCGAGGTGGGAGATATTATTATGGTGATAGATATCGGCGGTGGCACGACCGATTTGTCATTGATAGCGGTTACCCAACAAGAGGGTAATCTCGAACTGACCCGAGTGGCGGTGGGCGATCATATTCTGCTGGGTGGCGACAATATGGATTTAGCGTTGGCTTATACTGTCAAAGCCAAGCTTGAAAAAGACGGCAAACGCCTGGAACCTTGGCAGATTCAAGCCTTGACCCATAGCTGCCGGGATGCCAAGGAGAAAATCTTCAATAACGCCGAAATTGATAATATTCCGTTGGTGGTTGCAAGTAGGGGATCATCTTTAATCGGGGGCACGCTGCGTACCGAATTAACCCGTGAGGAAGTTAATCGGGTATTGGTTGAAGGTTTCATGCCTAAAGTAGCAGTCAGCGATAAGCCGATAAGTCGTCCTCGAACCGGTTTAAGAACCGCCGGATTGCCTTATGCCCAGGATGCAGCGATTACTCGTCATCTGGCAGCTTTCTTGTCCAAACAACAAGGGGCTACGGACGAGCTTAAAGATATAAATTTACCGGAACATGCGAGTTTCTTGCATCCGACTGCTGTGCTGTTTAACGGTGGCGTGTTAAAAGCGGGAACCTTGGCTGAGCGCTTAATGGAGGTGTTAAACTCATGGTTGAGCGCCGAGCAAGCGCCCGAAGCCAGATTATTGACCGGTGTCGATCTGGATCTGGCGGTCGCCCGTGGTGCCGCTTACTATGGCTATGTACGCAAAGGCAAGGGGGTGCGTATCAAGGGCGGCACGGCAGCTTCTTATTATGTCGGTATTGAAAGCGCTATGCCCGCAGTGCCCGGTATGGCGCCGGAAATTCAGGCCTTGTGTATTGCCCCGTTTGGCATGGAAGAAGGTACGCAGCAGGAACTGCCGGATGATGAGTTCGGCTTGGTGGTCGGCGAACCGGTGCGGTTTCGCTTTTTTGCCTCCAATATCCGGCGCGAGGACAAAGTCGGAACCCGTCTGGATTATTGGACTGATGAAGAGCTCGACGAGCTGGATGAGATTGAAGTCACCTTGCCGGAAGACGGTCGTAGACCCGGTGAAGTCATACCGGTGCATCTGTGTGCAGCGGTAACTGAAGTGGGTACGCTGGAGTTGCAAGCCGTCTCTCAAAAAGACAATGGCCGCTGGAAGATTGAATTTGATGTCAGGGCAGGGGAGTAGCCCCGTCCTATACGGATCAATTTAAAACATATCACCACGAAGGCACGAAGTTTTTACCTTGTTTTTCCTCATGCTCTTCGTGCCTTCGTGGTGCAATATAAAATCGGCATCTTAATCAAGCATAAAAAATGAATCAAAAAAAACGCTTAATCATAGCCATGACCGGTGCGACTGGTGCGGTTTATGGAGTAAGGATGCTGCAAGTTTTACAGACGCAGCAACAATGGGAAACACACTTGGTTATCTCATCCGCCGGTGTAGTAAATTTAAAGCATGAAATGAACATGAAGCGGGCCGAACTGGCCGAGTTGGCCGATGTGACTCATGGCATCGATGATATTGCCGCCAGTATTTCCAGCGGCGGATTTAAAACGGAAGGGATGATTATCGCACCGTGTTCGATGAAAACCTTGTCAGCAGTTGCTCATGGTTTTGGCGATAATCTGATTTCTCGGTCGGCAGACGTGGTGTTAAAAGAACGTCGGCGTCTGGTGATCATGCCTCGCGAGACGCCATTAAATTTGGTGCATATTCGTAATATGGCCAGTGTAACGGAAATGGGGGGCATTATCTTCCCGCCGATGCCGGCTTTTTACAGCAAATCGGATTCGCTGGCAGCCATGGTCGATGAAACCGTTGGTCGGGTTTTGGATATGTTTGGAGTAGATGTTACGGGGTTATATAAACCTTGGGAAGGACTGTAGAAATTAGCCCTTCCCAATTGGTTTAAGACAGCAATCGCGAATTTTTGCTGTTACGGAAAATCAGTGGTTTTTCATTGTCAGCTAAAGCGCTCGCTTTGGCTGAGTCTATCGCTTCCTGGATAACATGATGATTAGGCGACTTGCTGCACACGGGGTCGGCAGCGTACATGTCGCCGCTTAACAAATAAGCTTGGCAACGGCAGCCGCCGAAATCCTTTTCTTTTTCATCGCAGCTGCTGCACGGCTCCTTCATCCATTCAAAACCACGAAAAAAGTTGAAAGCTTTTGATTCGTTCCAGATTTGTTCAATACTGTAGTCTTTCACGTTGGGGCAATCCAACCCCGGCAGTTCACGGGCCGAATGGCACGGCAAAGCAGCGCCGTCCGGTGCGATGGTCAAGAATGTCGTTCCCCAGCCATTCATGCAGGCTTTGGGCCGGTCTTCATAAAAATCCGGCACCACATAATAGATTTTCATCTTTCCGGCGACTTTTTCTTTAAATGCCTGGGCGATTTGTTCGGCCTGCTCAAACTGTTCTTTGGTAGGCAATAATAAATCACGGTTGGCATGTGCCCAGCCATAATATTGGGTGTTCGCCAGTTCCAGGTAATCTGCGCCCAGTTCCTCCGCCATTTCCAGGATTTGCGGCATCTGGTGGATGTTTTCTCGGTGTATGACCACGCACAGCACCATCGGGTAACCGTGCTTTTTAACCAGATGGGCGACTTCTTTTTTGTGCTGGAACGATTCGGTGCCGGCCAAGTGGTCGTTCAGCTCTTGAGTGCTGGCTTGAATACTGACTTGAATATGATCAAGCCCAGACTCTTTAAGTTGGACGATTTTTTCTTCGGTCAGCCCATAGCCTGAGGTAATCAGGTTGGAATAATAGCCAAGGCCTCTGGCGTGTTTAACCAACTCGGGCAGGTCATTGCGGGTTAACGGTTCGCCACCGGAAAAACCCAGTTGCACTGCGCCCATTTTGCGGGCTTGCGTGAGTACGCGCTTCCAGTCCTCAGTGTCCAGTTCGGATTGATGTTTTGCATAATCGATTGGGTTAGCGCAATAGGGACACTGTAGTGGACAGGCGTAAGTCAGCTCCGCCAATAACCAGCGTGGCGGAGTGATGTTAATTTTGTTGGATCCAGCCATTTTTTAAAGCGACCTCCAGGAAAGCGGTAATGTCATCAGCGAGACCGGCCGTTGCAAATTTCTGTTCCAGATCGCTGACGATTTCGCCGAGCGTGCGCGTGCCGTCGCACAATTTCAGGATTTCGGCGGAACTTTGGTTAAGTTCTACCATGCCTTCAGGATAAAGAATAACGTTTTTCTGTTGGGCCTCTTCCCACTGTAGGCGATGCATAGGGGAGAATTTGATGGTTTTATCAGGATTAATGCTCATTTTGGTGTGATGTTATATTGTAGGCCGGGTTGCAAAATAGTCCCAGTATTTGAAGCAGTTAGGCTAGGATAGGTAGAGCTCAATCCCAGCCAGCTTCTGACTATTTTTCAATATTAAAATAAGGCGGCATTTCGTGAATATAAGCCATATACATCGCATCCGCCATAGTCCAAAGCACATCCAGCTTGAATTTCAAGATTTGAACCATGCGATCTTGTTGTTCGCGGGTTTTATACCAGTCCAGCGTGATGGACAGACCGTGTTCAACATCGCGTCGTGCTTCGGTCAGGCGCTTGCGGAAATAGATATAACCTTCTTGCTCGACCCAAGGGTAGTGCTCCGGCCAGTTGTCCAAACGTTGCTGGTGAATTTTAGGCGCGAACAGTTCGGTTAACGACGAACTTGCCGCTTCGTGCCATTCCGCTCTGCGGGCAAAATTAACATAGGCATCGACAGCAAAGCGCACGCCAGGCAGCACGTATTTCAGTGAGGTGATATCCTCCCGCGACAAACCGACTGCCATGCCTAGCTGTATCCAAGCCTCAATGCCGCCAGGATCGCCAGGGTGTCCGTCGTGGTCCATAATGCGCTGTATCCATTTCGCGCGGGTTTCCCGATCAGGGCAATTGGCCAGGATGTTGGCATCTTTAATCGGAATGCAAACCTGATAATAGAAGCGGTTGGCAACCCAGCCCTGCAATTGCGCTTTGGTGAGTTTACCTTCGTTCATCAACACATGGTAAGGATGATGAATATGGTAATGGCTTTCCATGCCGCGCAGTTGGGCTTCAAATTGTTCTTTGGTCCAGGCTTGATTATCGCTGCTCATGTTTGCATCCTTTATAAGTCGATTTCCAAACCGTCGTAGGAAACTTCAATGCCGGCGGCATCCAGTATTTTACGCTGTTCGGAATCTTCGTCTAAGATCGGGTTGGTGTTGTTGATATGGATCAATATCTTGCGGGCTTTCGCAACTCCGTTCAAGACTTCTATCATGCCGCCTTCGCCGGATTGAGGCAAGTGGCCGATTTCGCGGGCTTTTTTGTGGCTGATATTCTGCGTGCACATTTCGTCATCAGTCCAAAAGGTACCGTCTACGATTATACAATCGACGGCTTGCATCGCAGTCATGACATGAGGTTCTATTTCGCCCAGGCCTGGAGAATAAAACACTTTTTTGCCGGTAGAAATTTGTTCGATGATAACACCGATATTGTCGCCGTCATGTGGATCATGCCGGTGCGGTGAATAAGGCGGTGCCTTACTTTTTAAGGCTTGAGTGTAAAAGCGTAAATCATCTATGCCGGGAATAGTGAAACTGCTGCCGTCGAAAGGAATCGGATGATGATTGACGGTACAGTAATCTGCCAGCATGTTGAATAATGGAAAGCCGGTAGTCAGATCCTGCTTGACCATTTCCGTGCAGTACACATCCAGCGGTTTGCCTTCCCGTAGCATCAGCATGCCGGTGGTGTGATCAATCTGGCTATCGATCAGCATGATTGCCTTAATACCGGTGTCGCGAACGCCTTCTTTGGGCTGGATGGCGGGAAAAGCTTCCAGTTGTGCGCGAATGTCGGGGGAGGTATTAAACAACAGCCAATTTTTGTTGTCGGTGCTTACCGCAATGGATGACTGGGTGCGGGCTTTGCCGTTCATTTCCTTGTGACGCAAACGGTGACAATTATGGCAGTTGCAGTTCCATTGAGGAAAACCGCCGCCTGCACCTGAACCAAGAACTCTAATCTTCATAGTTTGGGAAATAACCTAAAATAGGGAGTAGGGGCCGAATGATACGGGAATAAGAAGCATCAGGCAAAAAAAAGGGGCTCATCAAGAGCCCCTTTTTTGTCTAAATCGAATTAACGATTGTAGATGTACATTGTTACTTCAAAACCGAAACGCAGGTCTGTGTAGCTTGGTGTTTCCCATTTCATTGTGAACCTCCAGAAGTGTTTAAATTATTATGCTAGCTTGATCAAGTAAGCTCAATTGAAGTATACGATGAACTATTTTTTTTGGCAACTTTTGCCATCGTCCAAAGCCGACAATCCCTGGGTTTTAACCGGTTCTTGTCCAGATTTGCGGCAATGCAGGGATGAAAAACGATGATAACTATCTAAAATTACAAGATATTTATATGAAAACGGTGAAAGATGTTTTTTTGATGGGAAGAGAGTATTATCTAAATTCACCTAAAAATAATAATACACATATATATAAAATATGAGGAGGAATCATGGGTGGAGTTGTTGAGTTGTGGGTAGTTATGTTGCTAATTGCTGCTGCTGCGTTCGCGCCGCTAGGCTATTTTATTTACACGTTTACCAAAGCAAACGCCAAGCCATTTGGTGAAATTGAACCGCATGGCGATAGTCCATCGGTGGTGAACGATTTTGCAGAAAAAGCGATTAAATATGTCCAAGGCTTGCTGGGCAAAAAGTAAAAAGATGTTAACAGATGAGCTTTCCAGGTGATGCGATTCGCCTGGAAACTTCTTTTCCGTAATTGCTCCTGCATTCATGCAGGCAGCTAACCTATAAACTGCCGCAAGTCGGGCAGTTAGGGTTTTTCTTCAGTTTCATCGTATTCCATTCCATCGTTAAGCCATCCAATAACAATAACCGTCCGGTTAACGTTTCTCCGATATTCATTATCAGTTTCATTGCTTCCAAGGCCTGAATGCTGCCGACAACGCCGGTAATAGGCGCTATGACTCCGTTTGTAGCGCAAGTTTGTAATTCTTCGCCGTCGCTGGTGTACAGGCAGTTGTAGCATGGGCTGTTATTTTTGCCGGGCGTAAAAATACTCACCTGGCCTTCAAAACGAATTGCCGCCCCCGACACCAGAGGCGTTTGCTGTTTGACGCAGGCCTTATTAATCGCAAAGCGTGTGGAAAAATTGTCGCTACAGTCTAAAACCACGTCGGCTTTTGCCACTTCCAGTTCAAGTTGTTCGCCTTCCAGCCGCTGTTTGACAGCCCGGGTGTTGACATCAGGATTTAGCCGATTGAGTGTTTGGCAGGTTGAAATTACTTTATCAGTCCCAATATCGGGAGTGTGATGAGCAATCTGTCTTTGTAAATTGGATAAGTCCACAACGTCATTATCATAAATAACGATATTGCCGACACCGGCCGCAGCAAGATAAATGGCCGCAGGCGAGCCGAGTCCTCCGGCGCCGACAATCAGTACGCGGGCAGCGAGAAGTTTTTGTTGTCCCTCAATATCAATTTGAGGAAGCATAATTTGGCGGCTATAGCGTAGTAATTGGTTGTCATTCATAGGTCATGTTGATGCTGTATTGTGGCGCAAGATAATGCCAAAGAACTTGACACACTGCAAAAGCTCATTATCATTAGCACTCATTACTAGCGAGTGCTAATAACAAGTTTACCCTTTAATTTTAATGTTAGGAGATATTGATGAAAATACGTCCGTTACACGACAGAGTGATAGTCAAACGCGTAGAAGAAGAAACTACAACCCCTGGCGGTATCGTATTGCCTGGTTCTGCGGCCGAAAAACCAAGCCAAGGCGTTATTTTGGCGGTAGGTAATGGCAAGCAACTGGACAATGGCACCGTACGCGCTCTGGACGTTAAAGTCGGCGATAAAGTGCTGTTTGGCAAATATGCCGGCAATGAAGTTAAAGTTGATGGCGACGAACTCATCGTTATGCGTGAAGAAGACATCATGGGTGTTTTAGGTTAAGCCTGAACACGTCAATCAAATTTACATATAAAAATATTAAGGAATAAAAATGGCAGCAAAAGACGTATTATTTGGAGATGACGCTCGTGTCCGCATGGCGCGTGGCGTAAATATCTTAGCAAACGCAGTAAAAGTAACGTTAGGTCCTAAAGGCCGTAACGCGATTCTGGACAAAAGCTTCGGCGCACCAACCATCACTAAAGACGGTGTATCGGTTGCTAAAGAAATCGAATTGAAAGACAAATTCGAAAACATGGGTGCACAGATGGTTAAAGAAGTGGCTTCGCACACTTCCGACGTGGCCGGTGACGGTACCACTACCGCGACTGTATTGGCGCAATCTATCGTCAACGAAGGCTTAAAAGCCGTTGCAGCGGGTATGAATCCTATGGATTTAAAACGCGGTATCGACTTGGCTGTGACTAAAGCCGTTGAGGCGATTGTGGCTTCCGCTACGCCTTGCGTCGATAACAAAGCGATTGCCCAAGTAGGCACTATCTCTGCAAACTCTGATGACTCTGTCGGTAAAATCATTGCAGAAGCGATGGAAAAAGTCGGCAAAGAAGGCGTTATCACTGTTGAAGAAGGTTCAGGCCTGGATAACCAACTGGACGTTGTTGAAGGTATGCAGTTTGACCGTGGCTACCTGTCACCATACTTCATCAACAAACAAGAAAATATGAGCGTCGAATTAGACGATCCATTGATTCTGATCTACGACAAGAAAATCTCCAATATCCGCGATATGCTGCCAACGCTGGAAGGCGTCGCTAAAGCCGGCCGTCCTTTATTGATTATTGCTGAAGACGTTGAAGGCGAAGCATTGGCAACTTTGGTGGTTAACACTATTCGCGGCATCGTTAAAGTTGCGGCGGTTAAAGCACCTGGTTTCGGCGATCGTCGTAAAGCCATGTTGGAAGACATCGCTGTGTTGACTGGCGGTACTGTTATCTCTGAAGAAGTTGGTTTGAGCCTGGAAAAAGCGGAATTAGCGCAACTGGGTACGGCCAAAAAAGTACAAATCACTAAAGAAAACACTACCATCATTGACGGTGCGGGTTCTGAAGAGCAAATCAAAGGCCGCGTTGCCCAAATTCGCGCACAAGCAGACGAAGCAACTTCCGACTATGACAAAGAAAAATTGCAAGAGCGTCTGGCTAAATTAGCCGGCGGTGTTGCTGTCATTAAAGTAGGCGCTGCAACTGAAATCGAAATGAAAGAAAAGAAAGCCCGCGTTGAAGATGCATTACATTCAACACGTGCAGCGGTTGAAGAAGGCGTTGTTGCAGGCGGCGGTTCTGCTCTGGTTCGCGCTATTTCTGCGCTGGATAAATTGGAAGGCGTTAACCACGACCAAACAGTGGGTATCAACATCCTGCGTCGCGCAATGGAAGAGCCTCTGCGTCAAATCGTTTCCAATGCCGGCGACGAGCCTTCAGTTGTTTTCAATGAAGTGCAAAAAGGCACAGGTAACTTCGGTTACAACGCAGCAACAGGTGAATACGGCGATATGATCGAAATGGGTATTTTGGACCCTGCGAAAGTAACCCGTACTGCACTGCAAAATGCAGCTTCTGTTGCAGGCTTGATGCTGACCACCGAAGTCATGATTGCCGATACGCCTAGCGAAGATAAAGGCGGTCATGGCGGCCATGATATGGGCGGCATGGGCGGAATGGGTGGCATGGGCGGCATGATGTAATTCTGCTGTCTTAAAGCCCCGTCGCTTTAAGTAAAATAAAAGCCCCGGTTGTTTTTGAAACAGCCGGGGCTTTTTTTATCGTTTGGCCTGTTAAAGGGCGAAACGCCTCATTCGCGATCATGGGCTGTTCACTGTTTAGCCTATCCTGCGGTAAAAGTTATCGGTATTCATTTTAGGCTGTGCTAAATTAAACAACCGGCATCGTAAACCATTCGGCAAAAACCTGAGCATCCATGCCCAATAAATAATTATTAGAATAAACCGACAGACCCAGCGCATTTGATTCAATTTACAGCTGACTATAGCAACTGACTACGGCCTAATGGACATTACCAAAAGAATTCGTATCGGCGATTTGCTGGTACAAAACCAAATAATCACGCCGGAACAACTGATATCGGCACTGGCCGAACAAAAGAAAACCGGGAGACAGTTGGGTCGTACCCTGATCAATTTAAACTTTATTACTGAAACAGAACTGCTTAATTTTCTGTCGCAGCAATTAAAAATTCCGTTCTTGGATGTTTCCCAATATCCGCGCAAGCCTGAAACCGTCAAACTGTTACCGGAGACAGCAGCCCGACGTTTCCGCGTCTTGCTGCTGGAAAATAATGAATATGATGTGCTGCTGGCCATGGCAGACCCTACCGACTTGATGGGGCTGGATGAATTAAGCCGTATTCTGAAAAAAACCATTCGCCCGGCCGTTGTCAGGGAATCGGATTTGTTAATGGCGATAGATCAGTCCTACCGTCGTACCGATGAAATCAATAATCTGGCCGAGCAATTGCGCAGCGATATGTCGGAAGAGGACAATATCGACCTCAATGCACTGCTGACCTCGACCGAAGCGGCTGATGCGCCCGTGGTAAAGCTGCTGAAATCGGTCTTTGAAGATGCCGTGCAAGTGCGGGTTTCCGACATTCATATAGAGCCGCAAGAAACCAAACTGTATATCCGCTTCCGCATTGATGGCGTACTGCACCAGCAAACCGAAGCCGATTTAAAAATTGCTACAGCGCTGGTATTGCGGCTCAAGCTCATGTCCGGCCTGGACATTTCCGAGAAACGACTGCCGCAGGACGGCCGGTTTCAGATCAAAGTGCGGCAACAGTCGGTCGATGTGCGTATTTCGACCATGCCGACCATCTACGGCGAATCCGTAGTCATGCGTTTATTGATCCAGAAACCCGAAGGATTTTCGCTGGAAAAACTCGGAATGCCGAGCGAGATGCTAACGCGTTTTCGCAAACTATTGCATCGACCGGATGGCATGATACTGGTGACCGGGCCGACCGGTAGCGGTAAAACTACCACTCTTTACGCCGCTCTCAGCGAACTCAACTCCTCCGCCAATAAAATCATTACTGTGGAGGATCCGGTCGAATACCGTTTGCCCGGTATTAACCAGGTGCAGATCAATGAAAAGATCGAGCTCGATTTTGCAAAAGTGTTGCGTTCCGCCCTGCGGCAGGACCCGGACATCGTTCTGGTCGGTGAAATGCGCGACCATGAAACCGCCCAGATCGGCCTGCGCGCCGCAATGACCGGCCATTTAGTGCTGTCAACGCTACACACCAACGATGCCGTCAGTTCGCCAATCCGGCTGATTGACATGGGCGTGCCCCGTTTTATGGTCGCCATGTCCTTGCTGGCCGTTATTGCCCAGCGGCTGGTACGGGTCGTCTGCGAGAGTTGCGTCCAGCCCGCCGTACCGGAACCTTTCGAACAGACATGGCTCAAGCTTGAACTGGGGGATAACTGGGGTCGGCACAGTTTTGTCCGGGGCAGGGGATGCACCCATTGCAACGGAACCGGCTATCAGGGCCGGATAGGCATTTACGAATTGCTGGAAATGAATACTGAGCTGACCGACGCGGCCAATCATCATGACGCTCATGTCTTTATCAAATTAGCGCGCCAGCAGATGGCCGGTCAAACCCTGCGCAGCGGCGCGGTAGCAATGGCTGTTGCCCAACGCACCACCGTCGCAGAAGCGATGCGCATCAGTAATCAGTTTGACGAGTAATTAAATACGGCGAAGGGCGAAGGGCAAAGGGCGAAAAAATTTGCATTTAAGTTTTAGAGGTATTTCAATTTTTAGCCTTTAGCCTTTAGCCTTTAGCCTTTAGCCTTTAGCCTTTAGCCTTTAGCCTTTAGCCTTTAGCCTTTAGCCTTTAGCCTTTAGCCTTTAGCCTTTAGCCTTAAACCTTGAACCTTGAACCTTGAACCTTGAACCTTGAACCTTGAACCTTGAACCTTGAACCTTGAACCTTGAACCTTGAACCTTGAACCCCATCTATGCCATTCTTCTTATATAAAGGCCGCAATGACAAAGGCGAGTTGGTAAAAGGCACGCTAGAGAGCCAAGACCGCAACGCAGTGGCAAAACAGCTGCTCAGTCTCGGTATTACGCCGGTCGAAATCGTGCCCGGTTCAGCGCCTTCCGCCAGTAACAATCTGTCCGTTAACCTGTTTGAAGAGCGCATAGAAACGCTTGATATCATGATGTTCAGCCGGCAAATGTACACCTTGCTTAAAGCGGGCATTCCTATCATGAGTGCGCTTAGCGGTCTGTTGTCGTCGACCAAAAACAAGACATTGGTCAAGGTGATAGGCGAGATTCGCTCAAGTCTTGATAGCGGCCGTGAACTATCCGCCGCGCTGAATCTACACCCGAAGGTGTTTAATGGTTTCTATGTCAGCATGATACGCGTCGGCGAAACCACCGGCATGCTGGACAAAGTATTTCTGCGTTTGTTTGAACACATTGAATTTGAAAAGTTTATGCATGAGCAGATCAAAGCGGCGCTACGCTATCCTTCATTTGTCATGCTGGCGATGGTCGTGGCGATTGTCGTCATTAATATCTTTGTTATTCCGGCCTTTGCCAAAGTGTTTCAGAATTTAGGCGCTGAGTTACCCCTAATGACGCGGATTTTATTGAATTTTTCCAATTTTATGGTGAGCTCGTGGCCTTATTTGCTGGCCGGTTTTGCCGGGAGCATATTGCTATTTCGTACCTATACTGCATCGGGTCAGGGCCGGTATCAATGGGACCGTTTCAAATTGAACAGTCCAATTGCCGGGCCAATCGTCCATAAAGCCACCATGGCGCGCTTTGCCAGGAGCTTTGCCCTGTCCAGCAAAAGCGGCGTTCCTATCATGAGTGCCCTCAGTCTGGTGGCGCAAACCGTCGATAACGATTTTATTGCGCACAAAGTTGAACAAATGCGTTTCGGTGTCGAGCGTGGGGAAACCATCCTGCGCACGGCAACGAATACCGGTGTTTTTAACCCCTTGGTATTACAGATGATTGCTGTCGGCGAAGAATCGGGCGCTTTGGATGACTTGATGGAAGAAATTGCCGAAATGTATCAGCGCGATGTCGAATATGAAATCAAAACACTGGGAGCCAAAATCGAGCCGATTATGATCGTATTTCTGGGCGTGCTGGTGCTTATTCTGGCCTTGGGCATTTTTCTGCCGATCTGGGATCTCGGTAAAGTGTCGCTGCATAAAACCTGACCATGATACCGAAAACCATTAGGGTGCAAGCAGGTGCCAGCCGTTTCGATTTTGCAGTTTCCATCAGCCTGATAGCCATGTTGGCGGCCCTGTTACTGGTTAGTCTTAACCGCGCGCAAAGCCAAGCCGAAGCGGTAACGATGGAAGCCGACGTAGCCAACATGCGCTGGGGGCTGCGCGAATTATGGGCGCACCGTAATGCGATCGGGCAATCGCTGGACATTAGCGAGATAGATAGTGCCAATCCATTGCAATTACTGAATGAACGCCCGAAAAATTACAGCGGCGAATATGCGCAAACACCGGCGGGCGCTCAAGCTGTCTGGTATTTTGATAGTAAAGCCAAACGCTTGGTGTACGTTTTTAGCGACGGCCGTCAAGTTCGTTACCGGTTGACCGGCACTGCCAAGCTCAACCGGGCCTCGCTGGGGGCAGTAGGCGGAATAGACCTGGTGATTGATTAGCTTAGCGTAACCGACAGCGCTTGATTGTTGCTGATTTACGCAAGCCCACACGGAAGCTTGATGTCAGCGCCTAGCGCAAGCTCAAACAGTGATAGAATTGGAACCTTAAAATTCTTAGCGACCAGTAGAACTTAAACCGTACAAACACAAGTAGCGAACATGAATAAATCAAAAGGCTTCACCCTGATTGAATTGATCGTCGTCATCGTTATCCTGGCAATTTTGGCGGCCGTGGCATTGCCGCGCTTGACCAATTTGCAGCTCGATGCCCGAATTGCCAAGCTTAATGCGGCGCGCGGCAGCGTTGCGGCAACCTCGGCGATGGTTCACGCCACCTTGTTTGCGCGCAATGGCAGAGCCGATACCGCGCCTTGTCCGGCCGGCGGCGGCACGGCGGATAACTCGACCGGCGCCACAGGCACCTTGTGCAGCGAGGCCGGCATTATTAATCTGGTCAACGGTTACCCCAAAGTGACCGCAATCGGCACATCCGGCGGCATACTCACCGCAGCGGGCCTGACCACGGTATTCAATCCCAGCCAGGTTGAATTGCAGGCCGAAGGTTATGACTACACTGTAACCGGCTCGACAGCAACCTTTCAGGTCCGTGGCGGCAGCTCTGCCATTAATTGCTCATTTACTTACACCGAACCGGTTGCCAATGCCGCGCCGGTTATTAGCATTAGTACCACGACCGGGTGTTAGCAAAGTCGTTGTTTTCCTTTATTTAAGAATATTAATTCTTTATCCGAGCTTGAAAGGTCGGCATGTAATCCAATCAGCAACTCTGGATTAAAAAACACGCTCGGATTGAGAAAATAAGTAATTTAGCTTATCCTTTAATCGAAATCTTTTACGAAATCTTTTAACCCTGTCACAAATTCCGATTATTCTTTTTAGCCCTTTAACTTATAAAACTTTCAAAATGAAACAAATATCTAGCATGAAACAACAATCCGGTTTTACTTTAATTGAGTTAGTCATCGTTATCGTAATTTTGGGTATTCTGGCAGCGACTGCGTTACCGAAATTGCAGGGTCTTGATGAAGAAGCTAAGTTGGCAGTGATAGATGGCGGGATTGCCGCGGTACAGTCAGCCGCCGCAATTAGCTATGCCAAAAATAAAGATACTGTTGGTTTTGCATCCATAACGAGTGGGCTAACATCTGATTCAACCGACAAATTAACCATTACAGGCCCATGCCCGGCTGTCACAGTTACATATACGGGAAGTACTCTTTCCAAGATAACTACTTTAGACACCACTGTTTGTAATGGCGCCTAAGTTCTCTTGAAATCAATTCCAATTTCAAAAAGGGCGCTTGCGCCCTTTTTTTTAATTATTGCGTTGCTATGTTTGTTGCAGGTATCGAGAAACACAGAGTTTTTATCTCTTTGGTGGTTGGGGTTATGTTTGTTTTTGGCATTGGTGAGGTTGCAACAAGAACGGATTTTTACACTATCATGGATTAGTGCTGTACTAGTCGTTTTTTGCCTGTTGCTGCTCACTAATGCGTTGTACCTCAATTCAGCATATCACGCCGAAGGCATCTATTATCCTACAACACTGTTGGTCACTTTCCTTGTTGCTTCGTACTGTCCTAATTGGCTTATACAAACAGGCATTAAGATATTTTGTGCTGTTATTGTCCTGATTGCTGTTTGGGCGCTAGTGCAATGGTTGACTGGCTGGGGTTTTATAGATGAAAAAGGCACACGTTCTTTGGCACTGTTTGCAACGCCTAATACCTTGGCGACGGTGCTTAATCTCGGTTTGGCCCCGGCACTTGCCTATTACCTGTTGGGCTACGGCGGTCGCGGCGTGTACGGGTTTACGTTGTTGCTGTTTGCGGCGCTGCTGGCAACGCAAAGCCGCGGTGGTTACTTGGGATTATTATCCGGTATTTTGTTTTTGGTAACTTTTGTTGGGCAAGCTTCAGTAGTTGCACAGTGGCGGCGTTACCGCACAGTAGCCGTCGGGTTTCTCGCTGTTTTAGGTTTTTTTAAATTTTATACCTGGTTGGGGCTTGCCAGTTGGAGCCTGGATGCAGTTGTTGCTACACTTCTTCATGGAGATTCCTCATACCGTTGGGAAATATACCAACTCGCTTGGTACGGACTGTCCGAGCATTTATGGTTAGGGATCGGTTATTTTAACTTCGGCTATTATTATGACATCCATAAAATGCCGCCATTTCTCGATGATCATACATTTTTCGTTCACAACGACTACCTGCAATTTGTACTGGAAATAGGCTTGCTAGGCTGGGGCATGTTTTTGTTACTGATTGTTGCAGTGTACGGACAGTTGTTTAAATTTCGCTCGCAGGCGCTGCTTGAGCAACGTTTGCCGCTTATTCTGTCCGCGGTAGCCATTACCTCCATGTTGGTTCATGCATTAGTAGACTACCCTTTTTATATTCCAGTTTTATTAGCTATTTTTGGAGCTTATTTAGGTATTATCAATCAGCAACTCATCGACATGGGGGCAACTCAGTGGCAGTTGCCGAAAATGATGGTGCAGCATGTTTTAGGTTTACGTTTCAGGTTTATCGGCAACTCATTGCTGATTGTTTTACTGGCATGGTTGGGACTGCCAGCTTTCGCTTCTGTTTTAGCGGATGTTGGTTTGAATCGATTGTTGCATGGTGACTCACAAAACGGTTTGTATTGGCATCAAAGTGCGCGGATTTTGCAGTCCCGTGAAGCTGGCTACTACTGGCGCGAAGGCGTCATCTGGCGGAATCTGGGCATTATTCAGTCAAGGTCTGACCTGTTGGAGAAAAGTAACGCAGTTTTTAGCAGGGGACTTGAAGTTAATCCGTTTGAAGCTAGTAATCTGCTGGAGAAAATAGCGCTGCATCGCCAGTATGGAACCATGCTTAAACAACCGGCTTCACATCAAGACATTATGACTTGGATCAATTATGCCAAAAGCCTGCAACCTCACTCAGATAGCGTTCAAATGGAATACATACGGTGCCTGGATTTTGTAGGAGAGCGTTCCAAAGCCATTGAGCAAGCCAAGGTGCTGGTACATAGACGGCCGCAATCCAAATCGGCGCAAAGGCTGCTTGAATCGGTGTCGCATGAGTAAGCGGTGCAGCGGCTTTTCGCTGATAGAACTGGTCGTGATCATCGTTATCATTGGCATATTGACGGCCTATGCCTCATCCCGGATTAACTTTGCGAGCCATTCAGCTGCCGGATATGCGGAAATAATTAAATCCTCAATTAGACTGGCGCAGAAATTGGCTGTTGCGCAACGAGGGGAGGTCACAGTGACTTTCGCGGTGAATCCTTGCAATGGTTCTCCGGTAAATGGCGTGCAGGTAGACGGCGAACAATGCGATCCTTTGCCGAATGGCGTCTCCGTAAATGGATTAGGCAGCGTTACATTCGATGGCCTTGGCCGCCCTGATGTGACAGCTGTGACAACCGTTACAGTTTCCGGAGGCGGTGATGCAAGCCGGTTAATTTGCCTTGAGCCTGAAACAGGCTATGTCCATGAAGAAACAGCCTGCTAAAGTGATTGGTTCTATAGTGATAGGCCGTCAAAGAGGCATATCGCTGATAGAGCTGGTCATATTCATAGTCATCGTCGGCATAGCGATGACAGGGATTATTTTTTCCATCAATTTCAACGTGCAGCATTCCGCCGATCCGGTGGTTAAAAAACAGGCACTGGCGATTGCTGAGTCCATGCTGGAAGAAGTCACATTGCAAAATTTCAGCGATCCTGACGGCCTTCCTAATATAGTGGAGGCCAGCCGTGATCTGTACGACGACATCGATGATTATCACAACTACAGCCGCAACGGCATCAGTTCCATCAATGCGCCTTCAACAACAATTACCGGACTTGAGGATTATACCGTCAGCGTCAAAATCGACTCGGCGGCCGATCTTAACGGTATTAACGGAGGAAAAGCCAAGCGCATTACCGTCACTGTTACCGGTCCGTTAAACACAACTGTGCTATTGGAAGGCTATCGTACGGACTACGGAAATGACGATGATTAGAACTGCAAAATACATGGTTGGCTTCACTCTGATCGAAGTCGTCATAGTGATAGTGCTTACTGGAATACTTGGTGTAGTGGCAACCAGCTTTTTTACACCCTTGCAAGGTTATTTTGGTGCGCTCGACCGCGCAGAGCTTTCCGATGTGGCGGATACCGCTTTGCGGCGCATGGGCCGCGAACTGCACGCGGCACTGCCTAACAGCGTACGGGTCAGCGGTAACTATATCGAATTTTTGCCGACCATTACAGGGGGGCGCTACCGTGCGAATTCTGCGGGGGGCACTGCCGGCTGTGGAAGTGCGGGAGATGATCTCTCGTTTTCCGGTAACGACACCTGCTTTGAAGTGATCGGCACACTGCCCACCGCTCCGTCAGTTGGGCAAGAACTCGTTGTCTACAATACCAGTAATACAAGCGCTCTTGGTGTCTATGCAAATGATAATGTGGCGGCGCTGACTTCTGATCTCGCCTGTACCTTATCCGCGACCAAAATATGTTTTAGTGGTGGCATGCAGTTTCCACTTGAGTCGCCCAGCAAACGTTTCCAGATCATTTCGGGACCGGTAACGTTCGCCTGTGTGGGCAACACCTTGTGGCGCTATAGCGGTTACGCAAGGCAAGCCTCGCAGCCAACTAATGTAACCAGCGCCCCTCTCAGTACCGCAACCAGCATTGCCAGATTGGCAACCGGCGTCAAATGCGACACCAGCAATTTTTCCAATATGTCGGGAACCACGCAACGCGCCGGTCTGGCTACAATGAGTCTAACCTTATCCAATAGTCCCGATCCCCTAGACAGCATTACTTTGCTGCATCAGGTTCATGTCCAGAATGTGCCGTAACATGAAACAGCGCGGATTCAGCCTCATCATGGCTATTTTCCTGATCGTGGTATTGGGCGGCATCGCCGTGTTTATTGGCCGGGTGTCCACCATGCAACATCATAGCAGTGCATTGGATGAAGAGGGCGCAATGGCCTATCAGGCGGCGAAGTCAGGGATTGAGTGGGGTGTCTATCAAGCTGTTGAGGGCGCTAGTTACTGCATACCTTCGCCCGATTCCGCTCAGTTTATCCTTGCATTGCCAGCAACTCTTACAAGCACAGTCAATTACACTGTGACAGTGACGTGTTCCCTGACGACCTCGACGGAGGGCTTAACTAATGTCAATGTGTACCAAATTACCGCCACGGCGAACAATGCCACTGACGGTAATTTTGCCGTTGAACGCCAATTAACCGCAACCGTATCAAAATGATTTTTAAGTAACCGTGCAGTCGGGCAGGGCGACAGCCGGGTAGGCTGTGAATGCGCTACGTGACAACATAAACCGGATGTATTGTTAAGGACTTTAAAATGAACATTTTTGGGTATTCAAGGGTATCTCCCATAAATACGGGTTGTTTCCGTTTTTTGCAGTTGATAATGAGGCCTGATTCCGACTTTGAACCGGGTTTTCCAGCTCGGATTTTTGCAATTACCTGGCTTGCTGTTGTTCTGTTTTCGTCAGTTATTACGGCTCAAGCCGCCACCTTTTCAGAAAATCAATGCGCCGCCGACCGATATGGCTCTGACCTGAGCTGTAACGCCAACGATGTTGCTATTACCGGTATGGCAGTGGTTGGCGATACCACCTCTTGCGTCGGCGGCACCAATGTCACTCTGGATCTCCAGATGACGGTCAACTTTGCGCAACCTAGCCGATACGACATTGGTATTTTTATTTCCAACGACGGCAAAACGCCGCAGACCCAAGCGGCTAATGGCGGAGCGGCCAGTTGCACTGTGTCGGTGCTACCGACGGCCAGCCCGTTTCTGGATCTGGATGGCGGGGCTACCGGAGACATCTGTGGCGACGGTAACGGTACAATCGGCGGAGGCACGGGCAGTGGTGTTCATTATATGCCCAACGTAACCGTACCCTGCCAGTCCTTGAACGGAGCCGGGGGCAATTTGTATATTCCGTTTGTGGTGAGCTGGGATAACAATAAAACGCCACCAGGTGATGTATGCACGTCCAATCTTAATCCTGTGCCTAACACCTCGTCAAAGTGTAATTCCCCCACGGTGACACAGGGCTCGGTTGGGGTGGTGGTATTACCGTCCATCACCATGACGGACAATAAAACCACTCTCTCTTCCGGCGACAGCACCAATTACATTGTTACCATTACCAATACCACAGGAGTGTCATTAAGCGGCGTCATCTTTCAGGATCCCGCGGTCACTGGGATAGCGGCTAACAGTTTGTCCTGCGTCGCCGCCGGAGGGGCAACCTGTCCGGTGAGTACCGTGAGTGCTATGCAGGGCGCGGGGATAACAATTCCTACTATGCCGGTGGGAGGCAGCGTGACCTTTACCATCAACGCCACCCTGACCGGTAACCAATCGGATTCCCTGACCAACACCGCATCGGCCTCGGTAGGCAGTCAATCTAATTCGGCAAGCGATACCGATATTATTGTCGGCGCTATTGCCATTTTGCCGTCCACTCAGTCGCAAAACGGTGCCAAGGGGACAGCTGTAGTCTACAACTACACTGTCTATAATTATGGAGTAAGCGCCGACATAATCAGCCTGTCCACCTTATCCAACAAGAGCTGGTCAGTGGACTTAAGTTCGTCTTCGGTTAGCGTGCCTGCTGGGGGTTCGGCTGATATTGCTTTAACGGTAAACATTCCGAATGGCGCTTCTGTCGGCACCGTGGATACTACCACTATCACCGCCGTTTCCGGCAACAACCCGAGCAAGACCGCCACAGCCACTGCGGTTACTACGGTAACCACGATCCTGACGCTGACACCCAGCAATACCGGAGCAGGAGGGGCGGGGTCTTCCGTGTATTACAGTCATCGGGTGCAAAGCAATGCTTCTACCAATAAGGATGTGTCTCTGACGCCGTCTTTTACGTCCGGCTCATGTACCGGTTGGACCAGTGCGCTGTTTGAGTCGGACAAGACAACTGCGCTATCGTCTCCCGTTACACTCTCTGCTTATGGCGGTTATAAGGATTTTGTGCTCAAGATCAATATCCCTGCCGGCGCAACGATTAGTTCGACTTGCACGGCGACGCTGACTGCGGCTTATACATCGGGGGCCGCCAATACCGTATCGGTGACCGATATTACCACGGTCAAAAATCTCGTGTTGTATGAAGACCCGGGTTATACCACAGAGCAAGACACCTACCCGGCAGGGAATAATGTTTATGCCAAGACCTACGGTCTCACGAACGGTACGCCGTATTACTACAAATGGTATGACCCTAACGGCATACTGGTGCGAACTTCTCCCGTCACCAGTAATCTGATTACCCTGCCTGATACTTACAGCATTCCCAACGCCGGGCCACTGGGCACTTGGGTGGTCCAAGTGTGGAATAACACCACGAACACACTTTTTGAGCAGACCAATTTCTATGTCGGCCCCGATCACCTGAAAGCAAGCTATACCGGTGCCAATCCGGGCAGCAACAGCAATGTAGTGATTGACCTTGCTCTGCATGACAAGGTTAATCATGTGGTGCCTTTCGATTCGCTGGGTAATCTCATAAAGGGCAATCCGACCGATCCCGAAGGGCCGCTGATGGTCACGGTCACGGTCAGCGGCTCTGCTGAGATAGTTTCTACAACCTTGACCAATGCCACGATTACCGGACAAAGCGTGACCGGAAAACTGGATAGCACCACCGGAACAGCGACGTTGACGATCACCGATAGTGTGCCGGAAACCGTGACGATAACGCCGGTAAGCTACAAATCGGCGCTGTATGGCTCGACCGAGAGGGACGAACCGACTACGGTAACCTTTATTTTTGTGCCTCTTCTTGATCATATTCAAATTGAACATACAGGAACGGGCATAACCTGCATGCCCTCGGAGGTGACCATTAAGGCTTGCGCTGATGCGGCGTGTTCCACGCTGGCGACCAGCAGTGCCACGGTTACGCTTTTGCCTGCCTCGGGTTGGGCCGCCAATCCGATTACTTTTACCGGCAGCACCACGGCGAGTCTCTCCATTGCGTCGCCGCAAACAGTAACTCTGGGAACCAGTACGGTTTCACCGGCTCCGTCCGGTACCAGTCCCCGGTGTTTCGCCGGTGGGACGGAAAGTTGCAGTCTGACGTTCGCGGATGCAGGATTTATATTTTCCGGGGCAAGCGGCGGCACTGCTTTGACAATACCTACGCAGGTGGCGGGCGTCGATAGCGGGACCTATTATTTGCGTGCCGTGAAAAAGAACACCTCAACACAGGCGTGCGAAGCGGGATTGGCGGGGGCGAGCTCGATCAATTTCGCTCACGAGTGTATCGATCCGCCAACATGCAGTGGCGAAAATTTGATGAGCGTGAATGGAAGTTCAGTGGCGGCTAACGGTAATGGGAGCGTAACCAACTATTCGACTGTCAACATGGTTTTCGATGCTGGCGGCAATGCGCCATTTACCTTCAACTACAGTGATGTTGGGCAGGTTAAGTTATGGGTAAACAAGACGGTGAATTCTGCTACATTAACAGGCTCATCCAATGCTTTTGTGGTTAAGCCGTTTGATTTCACAATAGTGCCCTGTACTGTTGCTATTGTTGGCGATTGCATTACGCCCCCTGATGATCCAGGGCTGCTTGGCGGCGGCGGTGTTTTCGTCAAGGCTGGCGAGATTTTCAAGGCGACGGTGACTGCACGAACGGCCTTAGGTGCAACCACTCCAAGTTTTGGTTTGGGAGCGAACAATGCCACGGAAATGGTGAGTCTGACGCATATGCTTATTGCGCCAGCACCAACGGAAAGCGGTGTTTTAGGGAGCTTGAGTGGAACAGGCGCAACAACCCCGCTATATCGCAGCAGTTTCAACAATGGAGTCGCCACGGTAATCGATTTAGCATGGGGCGAGGTGGGTGTGATCACGTTGACGGCCACCAACAACACTTTCCTTGGAAATGCGCTGGTCACGACCGGATCGAGTGAGAATGCCGGGCGTTTTATTCCTGATCATTTCAATACAGTGGTGGCGCTGGCATCCGGAGTGCCGATGGGTTGCCCTGCCGGATTGGCGTGTCCTGTTTCGTACGACGGTTTCGTCTATTCAGGCCAGCCGTTTACACTGAATGTCTCAGCGATGAATTCAAGCGATGTGCAGACGCAAAATTACCAAGGCGATTTTTCCAAAGCAGTGACGTTGAGTGCAGTCAATGCGGTAGGTGGAGCGGCAATTGTAACTGCTGCGCCGGGCGGTGCATTGACGGCGGCGAGCGCGCCGTCAGACTCATTTGCCAATGGCAGCACCGTGGTTCCAGGCACACCTGCTGCACCGGTCTTTACTTTTGCAGCTACGCCAACCGTGCCAACTGACGTTTATGTGCGGGCGTTGGATACGGATGGCGTGACTTCACTGCGCTCAGCCGCAGCCAGCTCGGTTGAAGGCGGTGTCAAGGTGGTGAACGGCCGTGGCATGGTGCCGAGTGCTTACGGTTCGGAATTGCGGCCGTTGCCTATCAATAATGTAGAAGTCCAGTATTACAATGGAACCAGTTGGGTGAACAGTAGTACGGATATTACCTCGCTGGCAGTTGGTGATGTGAATATTTCGAACTGCCTGGGTAATCTCGGTAGTCTTGTTCCACCCTGTATAACCGCTGGTTCAGCGATACTTACCAACGGTGTGGGAATGATCACGCTGAATGCGCCGGGAGTCGGGAAAGACGGTAGCGTGGATGTCACTCTCAATGGAGGAGGATGGCCGACTTGGCTACCGAGCACTACAGGTCGAGCCACCTTTGGCATCTATAAAGGCAACAGTAAGTTTATCTATATTCGTGAACAATATTAATGTGAGTTGTGGCACGACAATCGAAGCTGATATTACAAGCCAACTTTTAGTTAACCATCCGTATCCGTCGTCACAGCCAGGTTGAGACGCATGGCAACCGCTAACAAGCGTTTATCGCGTGTCCACAACTTGGCATTGGCCAATAATTGGGTTGATGCTAACAAGTGTGCGTCAATTAATCCTATTCCCAAACCAAATAACGATTGTGTTTCAATGAAAAAATTAATCTCATCGGCAAAGGCAACTGGCGCTTGAGGTAGATTATCGATGGCGGACAAAATGATTTGGCGTTGGCGCAAATTACCTAATGCCAATTCACCACGAACGAAAGGATGAGCCAATACACGATTTTGCGTTAGCAAGCTTATTAATTGGGGGTTCATTGTTGCGCAGATGGTCAATCCAAACCGAAGTGTCTACCAGAATCATCACGCTTAGAGTGTCGTTTGTCGGCGATGGATAGCTTCCAGTTGCGGTTCGCTACCGCCTAGATTTGCCAGCCTTTTTGCGCTTTCCCTTTCTATTAGGGCTTTTAGCGCTTCTTTTACCAGGCTGGATTTTTCCTGCAAACTGGTTAATGCTTGGGTTTTTGCCAGTAATTCGTCATCTAAAACGATGGTGGTTCTCATGTTTGTCTCCTAAATAGTGTTTGAATGAAAATTAATTAATCTCATATTCATCAATAGGTTATAATGATTTTCCAACACGAAGATGTGTTGCCCTGACCCCGGTTTTGTCTTATTTCCAGCGAAAATCGGCCCGTAACCGCC
>Ga0208117_100234_pt1 | contig 25316 bp, 12 predicted proteins | sample LakWasMet26_LOW6_2_FD_183870 | JGI IMG/M metagenome (GOLD analysis project Ga0208117, IMG submission 183870) | Freshwater sediment methanotrophic microbial communities from Lake Washington under simulated oxygen tension - Sediment Metagenome... | ecosystem: Environmental > Aquatic > Freshwater >...
GGCGAGGATGTGGGTGCGGGCGCCGTTGGAGCTCGCGAAGCCGAACTTCTCGGCAATCTCGCGGAGCGAGGGCGGTCGGGATTTTTCCGCCTGGTGCTGGACCATGAAGGCGAGGATGGCCTCCTGGGCTTCGGTCGGTTTAGTGCTCATGTGAGCACTAGTGTTCAGGCGAGCACGGACCGTCAAGCGCGAATACCGCCTATTAAACTACAATCCGGCAGTTGAATGGAGTCACAGAGACCACCGAGTTGAGCACAGAGTTCACAGAGAAAAAATTACCTGAGGAGTGACCGCGTGCGCTGGCGCCTGGCGAGTGAACACAACGGCGCTTCGATATTTCGTCCAATCCTCTGTGCTTCTCTGGCTTGTCTCCGTGTACTCTGTGACCTATCGCGGTTTCAAGGATGAAGGTTTACCCATTGAAGTGACGGTTCCTTGGTAGGGCGTGGACGCCGTCCGCGCCGAGAAGCTTGGCGAAGTCGGATCCGCGCCGGGTACCCTCCGGCGGCGAAGGGACTCGCCGCCCCACCCGTGATCCTTGCTTCTTTTGTAGGGGCGGCGCTTGACGCCGCCCGCGGGCGCCATTCCCAACACACCCCGCCCTGGCGGGCACCCGTTCGGCTGAGCTCACAGCCTCGGCCCTCTTCATAGAGGGGATTTCAAGACCAGTTGATTGGGTCCCCTCTAGGAAGAGGGGTGGCGCGAAGCGACGGGGTGTGTCAGGCTGATACGTAAGCCTGAAGAGGCCATCGTCCCTAGAATCCCAGCCCCAGCTGGCTCGGTCGTGGCTTGGCTGGCTCCAGGCATTCGGGGCCCTCGTGTTTCACGTTGTTGGCGAAGTCGCTGATCTCGCGTTCGCGCATCTGGGTGGCCGGGTAGCTCTGCGCGAAAGCACTGAACTCGGGCTGCGCCATCGGGGTCGGGTCGAGCCAGCGGGCCAGGCGGTTCTCCGGCAAGATGACGGGCATCCGGTCATGATGTCGCGCCACCAGTTCGTTGGGCGCGGTCGTCACGATGTAGAAATGTGGCGGGACGGCGGCCGTGGAGTCCCCGGCGTTCCAGATCGCGGCCATCGTGAAGGGGCGGCCGTGGTCGAGCGTGAAGAGATGCGGCCACTTCCGGCCCTGGTCGTCGGTTTCCCAGTCGATGAAGCCCGTGGTGGGAATGGCACAGCGGTGGGTGGGCGCCTGTTGCTTGAAGGTGCGCTTCTCGAAGATGGTTTCCGACCGGGCATTGCCGAAGACCTGCGAGCCTCCCAACGGACCACCCCCGAAGCGCATGGGCATGGCCGTGGGGCCGGAGCCCAGGTTCACGATGGTCGGGGCGACCTGCATGAGGCCGAGGTTGTAGCGTTTCGTGACCCAATCCGGCTTTTCGAGGCGCACGCCCAGGATCTTCGCGATCGCCGCAAAGGCGCCTTCCGGGTCAATCAAGGTGTAACGGTTGCACACGCCGGCACCTTGCCCCAAGCGCGCCGCCGGCGCCACCTGAAATTGCGGTGCCCCCTGCCCGGCTGGGTGCGGCCCGCGAGCGAAAGAACTCCCCCCGACCTCGCTTTGCTGGCACGAGATGGCTCGGGTGAAATGGCCCCGCCCCGCCTTCTCGCATGGCGAAAAACAATTCGTGACGGTCATACACAGGCCGGCGTGACTGGGAGCCCGACTTGGCCTTGAGTTGCCTGCCATGAGTCTGCTTTGCCCCACTCCCCCGCTTGGCTGGAACAGTTTCGACAGTTTTGGTGGTTACCTGCATGAGCAGTTGCGCAGGACGCGTCGATGAGGGCGCCATGCGAAGCCGCAACGTTGCCATCCCGCTTTCTGTTGCCCAGGCGATAAAAAAAACATCTTATTCCTGCCCAATCTGCACTGCGGACGGTGCCCCCCACACCGCGGTCTTCCCATGACATCAACCCTCCGGTCCCTTCCCTTCTGGACTTTGGTGCTGCTCCCGTTTGCACCGGGTTGTCCTGCGGCCACGTTTTTGGTGGAAGGATATTCGGTGCGGGTCTGGCAGACGGACGACGGCCTGCCGGAAAATCTGGTGACCTCTGCGGCGCAGACCAAGGACGGGTATCTCTGGTTCGGCACTTTCAGCGGCCTGGTGCGCTTCGATGGCGAGCGGTTTCGGGTCTTTAATTCCACCAACACCCCGGAACTGCCCGATCGGCGGGTGGTCCGGTTGTTCGACGACGGCAAGGGCACGCTCTGGATTGGTCACGAGGCGGGCCATGTGTCGCGCTACCGCCAGGGCCGCTTCGAGCGCGTGATGGCGCCGCAGAGCGCCGAGAACGAACGCATCATCGGACTGGGCAGCGACGAGTCGGGTGCCATGTGGGCCATGCGGGAAAACGGCGCGGTGGACTCGCTGGATAGGGACCTCCGTCTCCCTTCTTTGATCGCAGGGGATCGACCTGGCCTCATGGGCTGGTCCCGCGGCAGAGGTATCTGGGTCTGGGAAAACGGAAGAGCAGCCCACGTGACGGGCGACCGGCTCGTCCCATTGGAGCTTCCGTCACCGCAGGACGCCTCGGTTTTCGCGATCGCTGGTTCGGCCGATGACGGGGCCTGGGTTTTGACAAATGATCGCATCCGCAAATGGAAGGACGGCCGCTGGAGCGAGGACCGCGGGGCCTTTCGCTGGCCTCCGGCGACCATCACCTGCGCCGTCGAACTTCGCGATGGAACGCTGGCGGTCGGCACCGTTGACGAGGGACTCTACCTGATTTTTGCCGGCGACCGTCCCGCCGTCCACATCAGCCAGCGCAACGGCCTGCCGCAGAACTGGATTCGGTTCCTTTTCGAGGATCGCGAGGGCACGCTATGGGCCGGCAGCGGCAATTCCGGGTTGGTCTCGATGCGCAGCAGCCCGTTCGCAATCCTGGCTCCGCCCGATCGCTGGAACGGCAGTTCCGTGCTCTCGGTGGCGGCAGCCCGTGACGGGGCCCTCTGGGTTGGCACCGACGGCGCAGGGCTGTATAACCACCGCGATGGCCAGTGGTCCCACTATGACAATGCCGAGGGACTGCACAATCGCTACATCTGTGCCGTTACCGTGACCCCCGGAGGAGAAGTCTGGGCGGGGCACTACTGGTGGGGCGGTCCCTACCGCTTGGAAAACGGGCGCTTCGTCCAGCCGGCCAGCGTGGATGCCCGGTGGAGCCCGGCCTTTGCCCTGGTCGCCGTGCCGGGCACGGACGATCTGCTGGTGGGTAATCGCGACGGGCTGCTGCGGCTGAACCGGGAACAAGGAACCTGGCTGGTCCGCTCCCCGGGTGGTTTCGGTGACGACGTGTGCGCCGTCGCGCAGGACCGTGACGGCATCATCTGGTGCGGGTTCGCGCAGGGCGGGTTGGCCCGGATCGCCGACGGAAAGGTCAGCTTTTACCATCAGGCCGACGGACTTGGCAGCAATTCCGTGCAGTGTCTGTTGGCCGAGGACGACGGCACGCTGTGGATTGGCACGGCAGACGGCGGCTTGACGCGTCTGAAGGAAGGCAAGTTCGCACGGCTCGGCCCCGAGCAGGGCCTGGCGGACACCATCATCTGCCACATCCTCGACGATGGCCTCGGTTTCTTCTGGATCAGCACCCACCACGGCATCCAGCGGGTGGCCAAGCACGAGCTGAACCGCTGCGCGGACGGCGCGAGCCCGGCCTTCCCGAGCCAGATCTACGACCGGAGCGACGGCCTGCCGATCGTCGAGTTTCAGGGCGGGCGGCAGTCCGCGGCGTGTCGGACGGAGGACGGCCGCCTGTGGTTTGCCAGTAGCGCCGGCCTGATCTCGGTGGATCCGGCGCGCATCCGGCCCAACCCGGATCCGCCGCCCGTGGTGCTCGAGTCGTTTGTGATGGACGGAAAGACGGTGCCCGTCCTAAACCGGCAGGCGGCTGAAGGTCTGCCGCCCGACCATGAGCGTCTCGAGTTCCGCTTCAGCGGGTTGAGTTACGCGGCACCGAACAAGGTGCTGTTCAAGTACCGGCTGGATGGCATCGACAAAACGTGGATCGACGCCGGCTCCAAACGCACCGCCTTCTACAGCCGCCTGCCGGCCGGGAGCTACCGGTTCCAAGTGATCGCCTCCAACAACGACGGGCTCTGGAACACGACCGGAGCCGCGCTGGCGTTCGTCATCGCGCCGTTCTTCTGGCAGACTTGGTGGTTCGTCGGCACCTGCATCCTCGCCGCGCTGTTCGCCGTTGCCTTCCTGGTTCGCACCGTCACGCGCCGCCGCCTGCAGCGACGGATCGAGCAGATGGAACGCCAGCATGAGATCGAGCGCGAGCGCGCCCGCATCGCGCAGGACATCCACGACGATGTCGGCGCCAGTCTCTCGCGCATTGCGATGCTCAGTCAGCCCGCGCGGCGCGATCTCGCCGAGCCCGCGCGTGCCGCGGCCATGCTGGCGCGCATCTATGACACCGCCCGCGAAGTGACGAGATCGCTCGATGAAATCGTGTGGGCCGTGGACCCTCGGCACGACACCTTTGACAGCCTGGTGGATTACATGGGCAAATTCGCGCAGGACTTTCTCGCGACGGCCCATTTGCGCTGCCGGCTCGATCTCCCCGTGCAGGTTCCCGCCTGGCCCCTGACGGCCGAGACCCGGCACAATCTCTTTCTCGCCTTCAAGGAGACGTTGCACAATGCGGTCAAGCATGCGGGCGCCGATGAAGTGCGCATCTCTTTGGTGCTTCGCCCCGACTCGTTCGACCTTGTCGTCAAGGACAACGGCCAAGGCTTCGATCTCGCGCAGCCCGCCTCCACCGATCCCGCGCGCATTGCCTCGGGCAACGGCCTCGCGAACATGAAGAAGCGCCTCGCCAGCATCGGCGGCCGCTGCGAGATTAGCAGCGTCAAAGGCGAAGGCACGAGCGTGTCCCTCATGGTCAGCCTCGCCGGCCAGACCAACGCCGATCAACCCATCCCGTCCATCCGTCCCTCATCCGTCATTTGATCCCGTGAAGACCGAATCATCAAATCCCGGCCAGACCCAAGCCGCCACCATCAGCGTGGTCGTCGTGGAGGACGATTCGTCCATTCGCAGCATCCTCACGAACTGGCTGGAAGAAGCCGAGGGGTTCACCTGTGCCGGCGTGTTCCCGGATGTCGAAAGCGCCCTGCCGCAGATCCCCAAGACCAGACCGGATGTGGCCATCGTCGACATCAACCTGCCGGGCCTGAGCGGGATTGAATGCGTGCGCCAGTTGAAACCCCAGGTGCCGGCCACCCAGTTCGTGATGCTGACGGTGTATGAGGACTCCAACCACATCTTTGACGCCCTGTCGGCCGGCGCGACCGGTTATCTGGTGAAAACCACCTCGCGCGAGACCCTGATCGCCGCGCTGCGGGAGGTGCATGGCGGTGGCTCGCCGATGAGCGGGAATATCGCCCGCAAGGTGGTCCAGAACCTCCAGCAGCCGAAGATCAGACCGGCCGACGAACTCTCCAAGCGGGAGAACGAAGTGTTGGTGCTGCTTGCGCAAGGCTACCTTTACAAGGAGATTGCCGAGGCCCTCGGGATCCGCCTGGACACCGTCAACACCTACATCCGCCGCATCTACGAAAAACTGCACGTGCACTCGCGATCCCAGGCGGTGGCCCGGTTCACCAACCTAGGATAGGCGAATACGCTTCAAGGCGCGATGCCTGGCGATGGCCCGCGCGGTTCAGCGGCCGACCCGCCAGGCAGAGTGATCACGGTGGCCTTGTCCGATTGCAGACCGGCAGCCCGGGCGGTCAGCCGCAATTCACCCGCGGCAGGCGTGGACTGCACGATGACCTGCGCCAGGCCGTTGAAGAGGCTGCGCGACCACTGCACGGGCTCCGGCGGCAGGGCGATTTCCACCGCGACCTCGGGATTCAACCCGCCACGGCCTCCCCCATTCCGGCAAAGCACCGCGATGACATTTTCCCCCGGGCGGATGAACCTGGATATGTCGTAGGCGGGCGCGGCGCTCCAATCATGGGTCTCGCCGAGAAAATGCCCGTTCACGAAATACCAACCCTCATCGTCACACCCCGAGAAGCGGACCAGGGCACCTTGGCCCAGCAGTTCCTCCCCGTTCAGCGTGAAGCGGCCGCGATATACGGCGGTGATGTCGTCCCCTTCGATGGTTCTGGGCCAGCCGCCGTTCTGCCCCGACAAGGTTCGCCAGTCCGAGTCGTCAAAGCCAACTGCATATTCCGGGCGCGGCACCGAGTCCGCGGCGCGTCCGGTTTGTTGCCACCGCCAGAGGTCCAGCGCCACCGTGCGCGTCCGCACCTGCGGAATAAACGTGTCGGCCTCGTGGGAGCTCGGATCACCGTTGCCGACTCCGATAATCCGGCCGGCACCTTCGAGGGCGAAATGAACTTTGTCCTGCGCCACCGGCACCGCGCGACCCTGTGCATCGAACGCGGCCACCGTGAACACGGCGACATCCGCGCCGTCCGCCCGGATGGCCGTCCGGTCCGGGGTCAGTTCAAGCCTCGTCGCGGGGCCCGTCGTTTCCCGCCTCGATTCCGCGATCACCTGGCCGGCGGCATTGTATCCCTTCGCGCTGAGCGTGCCCGGCGCATATTTCACCTTCCAGCTCAGCTTCCGGTTTGGCACCATGGTCTTCCGGCCGAGGGATGCGCCGTTCAGGAAAAGTTCCACTTCCCGGCAGTTGCTCAGGGCGTCGACCCGGAACTCGTGACCCTCGCGGCCGGGCCAGTTCCAGTGTGGCAGCAGGTGCAGCACGACCTCCTTGGTCCACCACGCCTTGTAGTAGTAAGTGTTGTCCTTCGGGAATCCGCACATATCCAGGATGCCGAAGTGCGAGTTGATGTTCGGCCAGCGGTAAGGCGTGGGCTCGCCGCGATAGTCGAAGCCGGTCCACACGAATCCGCCGGATAGCCAGGGCCGGTCGGCGAACCAGCTCCACCAGGTCTCGGCACTCGTCACCCAGCGGTGCGGGGGCTCGTCGTACGCGGCGACATGGCCGCGCTCCGGATCGCTCTCGTAGATGCCGCGGGTGCCGGTGGTGCTGCCCTGCTCCGTGCCGACGTTCGGTTGCAACGGGTGTTTGGAGTGATAGGTGTCCATGTCGGAGCCGGGATGGTAGTTCCATCCGCGCACCTCGATGACGCTGTTGATTCCGCCGACGGTGTCGCCCTGGGGGGCCGGGTAGGTCACCGGCCGTGTGGGGTCGAGTCGTTTGACGTAGGCCTGCATCGTGCGCGCCACGTTGCGGCCCTGCTCGGTCTCCTGCACGGTGAACTCCTCGTTGGAGATGCTCCACAGGATGACGCTCGGGTGATTGCGGTCGCGACGGATCATCACCTCCCACTTCCGCATGTTCTCCGAATCGCTGCCGAGCAGACGGTTCTCATCCATGACCAGCATACCGAGCCGGTCGCAGGCCTCGAGCAGCTCCGGAGTGGGCGGATTGTGCGACGTGCGGATGGCATTGCACCCAAACTCCTTCAGACGGTTGAGACGGAACTCCTGCAGGGCGTCCGGGATCGCCGCGCCGACGCCGGCGTGATCCTGGTGGTTGCAGGTGCCGTAGATCGGATAGGGCTGGCCGTTCAGCAGGAAACCCTTGTCCGGATCAAAGACCGCGGTGCGGATGCCGAAGGTTGTTTCCTTCTCGTCCACCGTCTGCCCGTCCATCAAAACACGGGTCACAAGTTTGTAGAGCCTGGGCGATTCCGGCGACCAGAGCACCGGAGTTGCGACTTTGGACTGCAGCTTCAAAACCTCCTGCGATTCGCCCGCCACCGGATGCGAACCCTCGAACCGTGCGACCGTCCGGCCGTCGGGCGACACGATCTCGCAGGCGACCACCGCCTCCACCCCGCGGGTGAGCTTGTTGAGCACCTCGGCCTCGACATGGATCTCCGCCGCGCCCACCGGCACGTTGTCCTTGAACTGCGCATATACGAAAATCCCGTCCGGGGCGACGGCCACGTGGGCGGTCTTCTCCAGCCAGGCGTGGCGGTAGATGCCCGCACCTTCGTAGAACCACCCTTCGAACTTCGTCGCGTCCACCCGCACGGCGATGACGTTCCGGTCGCCATACTTCACCACGTCGGTGATGTCCTCCCGAAACGGATAGTAGCCGCCCTCGTGGCGGCGCACCAGCCAGCCATTGACGCAGACCGTGGCGTCGCGATAGATCCCGTCGAAGATCAGCCAGATCCGCTTGCCGGCATCAGCCGCCGGCAGATCGAAAGTGCGCCGGTACCAGGCGACGCTGTTGGCCTCGAAGCCCGGACCGATCGCCCGGTAACCATGATTCATGTCCGCGGTCGGGTCGAACGGCAGTTCAATCGCCCAGTCGTGAGGCAGGTTGACGGACCGCCAGGTGACGTCGGCAAACGCCTTGTCCGAAGCGGGTCCGGCATTTGCGCCCGCCTTGTCCAGGCGCAGCGCATCGGGCCACTCGTCGCCCAGATGAAACTTCCAGTCCGCGTCGAGCGAGAGGCGTTCGCGCGGTCCGGGGGAGACTGGCGTCGATGCCAGGCCCGTTAGTGCGAGCGAAAGAAAGCACAGCCAGAGAGGAGCAAAGCGGAGTTTGAACATGGCGATGGATGCCGTGACACAGGGACGGCGCGGTTTATGGGCGCGGCGTGATTTTGAAGACGGCGGCGACCTCGTTGGGCACCTGCCGGGGCGCTGCGATGACGAGGGCCTCGGCGGTTTGGGACCAGACGATCTTCTCGTCACTGCCAAGGAGTGTGACGTTGCCGACGGCGTCATCCAGGAGTCCGACGGCGGTGCCGAGGGACTTGATGCTCACGGCGGACTTCGGCACCCCGAGAACGTGGACGTAAAGGACGTCCCCTTTTCTCACGAACCGGATGTCCTCGGCCGTGAATGGACTGCCCTCCCCTTCGTTGAAACCCGGCCCCTGCATGGGTTTGAGATTCGCCAGCTGCGGACCCTCGCCGAGGATCTTCCACGGACGCGTGCCGTGGATCGCCTCCTGGTTGATCTGCATCCAGGCAGCGATGCCCTCGAGGATGGCGATCTCGTCGGCATCGGGCGTGCCGTCGCCCCGCAGCGGGACGCTGAGCAGCAGATTGCCGTTTTTGCTGACGACGTCGATGAGTGTGTGCACGACGGTCCGCGCGCTCTTGTAACCGTGGCGGTCGAGCACGCTCTGGTTGTAGTGCCAGTCGCCGAGGCAGGTGTCGGTCTGCCAGGGTTCCGGCTCGATCACGTTGCTGCGGCCGCGCTCGATGTCCCACACCATGCATTCGCGCTGGTCGGGTTCGAGGATCTTGCCGAAGAGCACGCCGTCGTCGCCGCGCCCCGCGTTGTTGCGGTTGTAGAAATGCGCGGCGATCTTCAGCCCTGCGTCGCTCACCGGCCAGAGCGGGAGCGCGGTGTCGTCGAAATAGATCAGGTCGGGCTGGTAGCGGTCGATCAGGTCCATCGTGCGGTTGTAGAATTTCTCGCAATACGCCCGGTCGGGCAGGCTCGCCATGTTCTGCCACTCCCACATCCCGTGGATGGTCTTGGGCTCGGCGAAGCCGGGATTCGGCTGGTGCCGCTGTTCATACAGATCCTGGGGATCCAGGCCTTCCCACCAGGTGCCTTTGCCGTCGGCGGCGGTGAGCTTGCCGTCGGCGGCGGTGAGCTTGCCGTCGGCGGCGGTGAGCTTGCCGTCGTAGGGCACGCCGGCATACGGACCCTTTTTATCGGCGCCCTGCGCCGGCTCATACCAGCTCCAGGCATGGGACGCGTGAACGCTCACGCCGAACTTCAGTCCCTGGGCGCGCGCCGCCTTCGCCCAACCGGCGATGAGGTCCTTCTTCGGACCGAGGCGCACGGAGTTCCAAGGCTGGTATTTCGAGTCCCAGAGGTCAAAGTTGTCGTGGTGGTTGGCGAGGGCGAAAAAATATTGCGCGCCCGCGCGCCGGTAGAGTTCGAGCAGCTTGTCGGGATTCCAGTTCTCCGCCTGCCACGCATGGATGACATCCTTGAAACCAGCCTTGGACGGGTGGCCGTAGGTCTCGCGGTGGAACGCCGTGACGTTGGCCCCCCAGGCCGGGCCGTCCTCAAAATACAGGTGGCGGGCATACCAGTCGCCGCGCTCGGGCTCGCATTGCGGTCCCCAGTGCGCCCAGATGCCGAACTTCGCGTCGCGGAACCAAGCGGGCACCTGGTACTGCCGCAGCGATTCCCAGGTGGGTTTGAATTTTCCGGGTGCAACTGGCTGGGCTTCAGTGCGGACAATGACGGACGGCGCGGCGGCGCTGGGGGCGCCCTGAGCGCCGGATCCCAGGGCGGTCGTGACCGAAACCAGGATCATCAGCAGGCGACTTTTTTTTCGGTTGTTCAAGAGAGGAGCAATAGGAGGTTGGTTATTCTACGGGTAACACTGTGATCTCAGCGGCACCGACCCAACCGTTGTCGTCGAGGTCGTGCAAGGCGGTGAAGCGGAAGAAGCGCCCCTCGACGGGTGCGAAGCGCACTTCTTGCAGGATCGGGTTGTTCCGGATGTTGCCGAAGAACCGGTCCTCCACCTGCGTCGTCCAGCTGACCCCGTCCGCACTGGTTTCGAAGCGGCAGCGATCCACCATGGTCTCGAGATTCCAGTCCTGGCGGGGCAGATAGGCGAAACCGGCGATGCGCTGCGGACGGCCCATGTCCACGGTAAGGGCGGGCCGCGGGGCCGCGCCGGTCGTGGCGCGGACTTTCCAATAGGTGCCGCTGTCGGCGTCGATCGCGTGGTCGGCGGAATAGCCGTTTTCTGCTTCGTCCGCAGCAACCACCTTCCAACCCGCGGGGGCCAGCCCGACGACGGTGCGCGATTCGGCCAGCCCGAGGCGGCCGTCGGCAGTCAGCACGGCGGCCTTCACGGTGCCACCGCGCAGGAGCGGGATCGGCGCGCGATAGACCGGTGACTGTGCCGTCGGCTCGGAGCCGTCGAGGGTATAGACAATGGGCCGCGGATGGGGATGCGTGAGGGTCACCCAGCCGTCGCGGGTTCGCGTCGAGATCAGCGGCGCAGCCGGCAGGGACTGCTTGAACAGGCCGACTTCCGCCAACGTCGGCTCGAGCCGCGAGCCGGTGATCCGGATCCGCACCTGATCGGCCGTGACCGGCACCGCGAGGCGCAGCAAGCGCCTGTAGCCGACCGTGGTCTGCTCCTCGACCGCGGGCGGCGCGATCCAGGTGGAACCGTTCCATGTTTCAATCACGAAGGATTCGATCCGCTGGCTGCGGTGGTCCACGGCTTCCTGGAGCGAGACGACGTCAAAGGTGGCAGCGGCGGGCAAGGTCAGCGTGAAGATGGCGTCTGTGCGGCCCGGGGCGGCCTCCCACCAGGTGTCGAGGTTGCCGTCCTGCGCCAGCGCGGGCGGCTGAGCCGGGTGGAAGCTGTCGGCGTTGAACGTCGCGCCGGTCGCGACGTTGTGCGCGAAGGTGTCGCCGACGACCTCGGTCATGCGGTGGAGCGAAGCCACCTGGTTGTCGGGAATGAGGCCGCGCGTGTCGGGCGCGAGGTTCAGCAGCATGACACCGTTGCGGCCGACCGAGGTGTAATAGTAGTCCACGAGGTCGGCGGGGCTCTTGACGCGCTTGCCCTCGGCCCAAAACCAACCGTGAAGAATGGAGGTATTCACCTCCGCGGGATACCACCAGAGGTGGGAACCGGGCGTGAGCTTCGCGCGAGTCCCCAATTCGCCGTGCATGTCGGGCCAGGTGAACCGTTCGGGCGGCTGAGTCAGGGGGATGACACTCCACTCTGTCGTCCGGCCGACGCCGCCTTCGTTGCCGACCCAGCGCACGTCGGGCCCTTTGACTGAGATGACCGCTTCCGGCTGGAGGCGCCGGATCAGATCATACCATGCGGCGTAATCATAGGTCTGGGCAACGCTCGGATCGGGATTGGCCCCGTCGAACCACACCACAGAGATTGGTCCATATTCGGTGAGCAGTTCGTAGAGCTGGTTCAGGAAGTAGCGGTTGTAGTCATCCACCTCGTAGGTGAAGCGGGGCAAACCGGCCGACGGCGGACGCCCCTTCGACGGATCGGACTGGAAGCTAGCCGGGGCCGTTGGGATGGTGGAGCGGACCTTGGGACTGCCGTTGCCGTAGTACCCGGCAGGATTCTTCGGGTTGGTGCGCAGCTGGTAAAGGTCGGCGGGCGAGAGATAGATGCCCAGTTTGACGCCGCGGGCGCGGGCCGCGTCGGCGACCTCGCGGACCATGTCACCCTTGCCACCCCGCCAAGGGCTGGAAGCGACCGAGTGCTGCGTGTAGCGCGAAGGCCAGAAGCAGAGCCCGTCGTGGTGTTTGCTGACGAGGATCAGCAGCTTGCCGCCGGCGTCAGCCACGGTGCCGAGCCATTGGTTCGCATCAAGGGCGGTGGGATTGAAGATCGCCGGGTCCTCGCGACCGTCGCCCCACTCCACTCCGCGGAATGTGTTCGGACCGTAATGCAGGAAGAACGTCCGCTCCAATCGCATCCAGGCCGTCTGATTCGGGCGGGGCAGGACTTTTCCCGCCTTCTCCGCGATCACGGCGGGCGAATCCCCGGGCGCGATAACTTGAAGAGTTCCATAGTCAATCGGTGCCGATTGACCGGTGGTGCGGCCGGCGGGCATCTCGCCACGGAGCAGCGCACCCAGCATGGCAAGAATGCCCAGCCAGGGGAAGATCTTGGACCGGACTGACTCTGATGTATTCGCGATCATGATGCAGTGGGGCTATTTTCCCGGGGTGGCCGTGATGAGGGCCACCGCAGTCGCAAGACCGTCCGCCTGCGCCGTGAGGCGGATATCGCCCGGCTCACGCGACGCCTGCACGATCACCTGGGCGTAGCCGTTGAAGAGGCTGCGCTCGCTGGCCTTGTCCGATTCATGCGAGCCCGGGTCACCATTGCCCACGCCGATGATGCGACCGCCGGTGACGGAAAACCTCACGGGAAGGTTGGCGGTAGGCACGTGCCGGCCCTGGGCGTCGAGCGTCGAGACGGCGAACACGACTACATCGGCGCCGTCCGCCTTGATCTCGGTGCGATCGGCGGCGAGCATCAGGCGCGTGGGCGCACCGGTCGTCTCGATGCGCGTGGTCAGGACAAGGCGGCCGCCCTGGTAGCCGCGAGCCTCGAGTGCGCCCGGCTGATAAACAACCGGCCATTCAAGATGGGAGTATTTTTTCAGGACCCGGCGGCCGAGGCTTTGCCCGTTGAGCAAGAGCTCGACCTCCTCGCAGTTGGAGTGAGCCCAGACGCTGATCTCCTGTCCCTCCCGGCCCGGCCAGTTCCAGTGCGGGAAGAGATGCAGCAACGGCTCGTCGCGCCACCAAGCCTTGAAATAGAACGCGGCGTCCTTGGGAAAGCCGCACAGATCGAGGATGCCGAACTGTGAGGCGATGGCGGGCCAGCCGAATGGCGTCGGCTCACCGCGATAGTCGAATCCTGTCCACACAAACATGCCCGCGATAAACCTGTGGTCCGCATAATGGGACCACGCCTGCTCCGCGCTCGAACCCCAAGTCGAGGGATCCCAGTCGTAGGCCCGCAGGTGGACGTGGGCCGGGTCATCGGCATAGATGCCGCGCGTCTGGGTGAACGCGCATTCTTCGGTGCCAACCATGATCTGGCGCGGATGGTTCGCGTGCCACTGGTCCGTGGTGAAGCCGCTCCCCTTGAGGTTGTCCATGTAGTTAAGCCCGGCCACATCAATGGCGAGGGAGTTCCCCTGGCCCCAGCCGCCGCTGATGGCGATGGTGACGGGCCGCGTCGGATCCAGACGCTTCACGAAGGCCTGCATCGCCGCCGTGATGCGCGCGCCCTGCTCGGTGCCTTCGACGCGCCATTCTTCATTGCCAACCGACCACAGGATGATGCTCGGGTGATTGCGGTCCCGACGGATCATGCGCTCGAGATGGTCGTAGTGGTAGTCGGTCGTGCCGGTGAGGCGGTTCTCGTCGATCACGAGCATGCCCAGCCGGTCGCAGGCATCGAGCAATGCCGGAGCCGGCGGGTGGTGCGAACACCGGTAGGCGTTGCTGCCGAAATCCTTCAAACGGCGGATGCGATATTCCCACAGCGCATCGGGCATGGCCACACCGACGCCCGCGTGGTCCTGGTGGTTGTTCGTGCCCTTGAGCACCACATGCCGTCCGTTCAGGAAGAAGCCCTCATCCGGGTCCCAGCGGATCGTGCGAATGCCGAACTGGGTCTCGTAACGATCGACGGTGGCGCCGGAGGAGGAGTCGCGCAGCACGGTCACGAGCCGATGCAACCGGGGAGTTTCCAAGGACCAAAGCTTGGGTTCCGCCACGGTGAGACCCACCGCATATTCCAATGTCTGACCGGACGCCACGGTGAGCCCGGGAAGGGTCATCGTCGCGACGCGGCTGCCGTCCGGATCGAAGATCGTCTGTTCAAGATGGAACCTGGCCGGCTCCGCCCCTTCATTCGCGACTTTCACGCGGGTCATCACGTCGGCCCGGGCGCCCTCGCCGCGAAGGTCGGTGGTCACATACGTGCCATCGCGGGCGACATGCAGCGGAGACGTTTTCGTGAGCCACACGTGGCGGTAGATGCCCGCGCCTTCATAGAACCAGCCTTCTTCCAGCGAAGCGTCGACCCGCACGACCACGACGTTGTCTCCGCCGTAGTTGAGGATTTCGGTGACATTGCGAGCGAAACTGCTGTAGCCGCTCTCTTCCGTCCCCAAGTAGTGTCCGTTGACCCAGACGATCGAGTCCCGGAACACGCCATCAAACTCCAGACTGATACGTTTTCCGATGTCGGATGCCGGGATCGAGAAGGTCTTGCGGTACCAGCCGACGCTGTTTTCCGGAAAGTTGCGGCCGATCGCCTTGAAGCCATGGGATTTGCTGCCCTGTTCGCTGAACGGCAGCGCGACCGCCCAATCATGGGGCAGATCGATTTGCTGCCAGGCCGAGTCGTCGAATTTCGGATCAGAGGCGCCCGACCCGAAACCGGCTTTCGCGAAGTGGGAGAACTCGCCTGAAGCATGGTCGAAATCCTTGCGGCGATCGGTCGCATGCCCGGGCGCGAACCGCCAGCCGGCGTCGAAGCAGATGCGCGTGCGCGCCGGCGGGGACGCTTCGGGCCCTTCTCCGCGTACGCCGCCCGGCGAGACGAACAGCAGGCCGATCAGCGGGAAACAGGACAGGAATCGGGATTTAGTGGACATCGGCGGCCCTTGGTGTGGCGCGGCGAAGCGCCAGACGGCGCGTCTTTGCACTTCGGAGCAGCGAGGCAAGGGCGAGCGTGCCCAGAAACCAGGCGCTCGGGGCTCCGCCCCCGCCCCCCCCGCCTCCACCTCCGCCGCCAGTCGCAGGAGGGGAACCGCCCGGCGGATTGATGATGACGACGTTGGCCGTCGTGGCGCTGGCGGTGCCGGAGTAGGCGCTGGCCCCGGCGCTGTTGACCGCACGCACGCGGAAGTAAAACGTCGTCGCGGCGGACAAACCGCTGATCGAGCGGCTGATGGAGTTAGCCGACAAGGTCGACGTGACCAGGCCGATGGTGAAGGCGGAGTTGGTCGCACGATCCAGCTCAAAGCCGTCCTCGTCGGTGGCGTTGTCAGCCCACGCGAGATCGATCTGGCTGGACGACGAGGCGGTCGCCACGAGGCCGCTGGGGGCGTTTGGCGCAGAGCCGGCATCGGGAGGAGGCAGCGCCGGGCCGCCGGTCAGGGCGTTGATGTTGTCGACATCGAACATCGCCGCGGTCGAACGGTCAAACAGCCACATCGTATTGCTGCCCGTGCCCCCTGCATCCCACCAGATCGGCTTCAGGCCGAGAGCATTAGCCTTGTCCGTGACCGTTTTGCTGAAATAGGTCCGGGAGGCGAGGTGCCGTTTCAGCTCCGTCCCCGTGAGATCGGCATAGCCTGTGCGCCTGACCGCCCCCCATTCGCCGATGATCACCGGCACGCCTTGGCTGACAAACTTGGCCGCCATTTTCTGGAACTGCTCGTCCGTGTAGGCCTCTTCGCCCCAGGTGGAATTGCGATCCGGCATGGTGCGGGAGTGATATCCGTTGCCCCAGAAATAGAACATCTTCCCCCACGAGGCGTCCTCGGTCATGAGAGTCCATTGATAGGGATAGAAATGGACCTCGACCATGAGCCGGCCGGTGACGGAATCGAGCGGCAGCGCGTTCACCCAGTCATAGGTCTTGTCGATGTTGGTGTCGGGCCCCTGGATAACCAGCCAGCGGGTGGCGTTGTAGCCACCGGTGGCCCGGACGGCGCTAATGAAGGTGTTGTAGTAGCTCCGCAAGGTCGCCCACTGGGCCGCCGTGCTGCAATTGGGTTCGTTTGCTCCGGCGAAGAGCAGGTGATCGTCGTAACCGGCGAAGGTCGTCGCGATCTGCGTCCAATAGGACTGCATCTTGGCATCAATGGTCGGGTTCACCGTGTCGGTGATGTTGTTCTCCAGCCAGCCGCCGTCCCAGTGGCAGTTGACGATGACGTGGAGTTTCTCCGCATAGCACCAGTCGACCACCTGTTTCACCCGCGCCATCCATGCCGGGTCGATTTGGCGGGTGGACTGGTTGGCGTGGCTGTCCCACGCCACCGGGAGGCGGATCGTGTTGAAGCCGGCGCCCGCCACGGCCTTGATCATGTTCCGGGTGACCGCGGGGCCCCAGGCGCCCTCGCCGCTCGGCGGTTCCAGGGTGTTGCCGAGATTCCAGCCGTAGGTGGGCGTGGGTAGTTGGGCAAAAGCGACAGAGTTCAGGAGAAAAAGGAACGATAAAGCCAAGGGCCAGCCTCGACCATTTGGGAAATGCAGACGGAGTAATTTCATTGGAGGAGAGGGCCGTGTATCAATGGCGCAATCGGTGTTGGGATTAGGGCTATGGCCAATCTTATCGGGCTATGACCCGAATGTATGGGAGCCCGCAATGGAACTCAGGGATGAAATAATTCAGGGGTGTTATGGAAACGGGTGCAACCAACTTGCTACCTTCAAGAGCCGGGCCCCGCCGCCGGATCGAGAGCAGAATCGGGAGCGCCAGTATTACGCTGGCGCTCCCAACCCCTAAAAGAACCCCCTGCGATCACTCGCAAGGGGGTTCAAACTGCAGCGTGATAGCTAAGTACCGCGCATGGTTTCAGCCTCAAAACATGAGTTTCATGCTGAAATCGTACGTGGCGCCATTCACAATGCGCTGCTGGGCAACCGAACCGTCGGGTTCAACTGCAACAGTCACCAAATGGGGATTCTCGCCTACGCTGCGTACGTTGAGCTGAACCCGCCAGTCGATCTTCGAGCTGATCTTGCGTTGATAGCCGATCCACGCATCGAAGTGGGAGTCCGTGGGTCCGTAGATGGGCTTGCTGACGTCGGCGATCCAGGCCTTTTCGTTGTAGATGGTCGTCTCGTGGATGCCATAGCCCAAAATGGCCCGGTCTTCCCAGCGCCAGGCACCGCCGACATCAATACCCTTCGCCCAACCGCGGTCGAAACGGTAGTTCGAAATGAGGTTGAACTTGTATTTCCGCATCTCGGGCTGGTCGCCGCCGACCAAGGCAACTTGGGTGAGGTAAGGCGCCCAAATGTCGCCGAGGAAGCTGTTCTTCGCGCCTTCATAGCCGCCCCAGATGCCCGCGTACTGAACTCCTGAGCCGAGGAACAGGTCCGCCATGCCTTTCAGCTGTTTGGTGGCGGCCGCGCCGAGCCCGGTCTGGGTCGCATCAACTTTGGAGGCATTGAAGGTGATATCCCAGTTCTTGACCGGCCGGAACGTCACTTCGAATTCGAACCCCTTGGACTCGAGGTTCTGGTCGATCGTCGGGTATTCCCCGTGGACCGTATCGCCACCACCCAGTTGGGGTGGGAAGTAGGGGAAATCCGTGCCTTTGACGATGTGGCTCCAGTCGCCTCGCTTGATGGCCTCGACATCGATATTGTAACCGTAGGCGTCCCAATAGGACTGCGGATACAGCTCGGGAAACTTCGTCATCATGTCCGCATTGGCCTTGGCCGCCTCTGCCGGATGATCTGTCATCCAGCCATAAGGCCAGTTGGCCCAGGACTCCCGGGTCCACGAATCCCACTTGGCCGAGGGGAGGATGTAGTACCCATTCGAATCCTTCGGCAGGGCTTGGTGGGCCATGCTGTAGGCGTGCAGCATCAGCGTCCATTCGGGCAGCGCACGGACCATGAACGTGCCGAGCGGCTGACCGACGGAAGCCGAGGCATTGCTATTCTGGGTCTTGAAGTAGGTGAGCCGGGCGGTCAGACGACCTTTGAGCGCATCCACTTGCACCGAGAAGTCGTCGGTTTTTCCAGATTCGTTGGGGAGCTGAGAACCATCGATTGCATAGCGCACCCGGGGAGTCTCGTTCGCGCCATGGAAGTAGTAGAAGGTTACGTCTGTGCCCTCGGGAAGGTTCTTCTTGATGCTCTTGGGCAGGTGAACAGCCACGCCATAGCTCGTCGAGTTGGTCGTGGCTTTGATTCCGGTGGGATCATCAATTGCGATGCTGTAGTTCAGATCGTAGATGCCCGTCTTCGTGTTCCGGTGACGGCTGGCATCAGAACCTTGCTGCAAGGTTGTGTCGCGCCGATAGCCAAACGTCGGGATGATCGTATCATCCCAGAAGTGCCCCTGATAAAGGAAGGCCGAGGAGGTGATCTTCTGGCGTCTCTGCGTACCACCGGTGGCGAGCACGTCGCGGGGGTTCTTTCCATAGATCGTCGGGACCGTCATCCGCGTGTATCCCTTATAATTGGCCGGATTGTCCGCCTGAACCTGGGTAATCGTGTTGCCGTTTATCCCCGTGAAAGTCCACGGGGCGGTCGGATCGACCGAACTTCCGGCAGTCCACTGCTTCGAGAATACGGTATAGGGATAGGCGCTGGGCGGCGTGAGGTTCGTTGCCAGGTTGCTCAGATTGGCACCGGCGCCGGTGGTCCCCAGCAGGGACGGACCCACGTAAGCGAGCCAATTGAAGTTGTTGTCCGTTTGCAGCACCTGGTCCATGGTCTTGTCGCCGTTGTAGACCTTGTAGATCGGATCGATGCCGTTGAGCTTGTAGTTGCGATGCTCCTCGAACTTGTCGTAGCTGCCGGCGAGGCCGGTGAATTCCTGACGGCCGAGGATGCGGCCCAAGAGACCCTTCATGTCGAAGTCGCGATCGAAGTCCAAGTTATACGCCGCCGTGACCTGGTGATTGTCGCGCGTGTAATTGTTGATGTTGTGATTGCCCTGATTGCCAAACACCAACGGCCGGCCCACATTCGGATTCGTCGTGGCACCGGGCAGCCAGGTCGGCGTCTTGAGGTTGTAGCTGTTCAGATCGAGAACGAGCCACGGGTTGTTGAGGATTCCCTTGTTGCCATTGAGGTATTCCTGATGATCAACGACGCCCTGCAAGACCAGGCGGTCGTGAAACAGGCTCTGCACCACGTTAATGTTGTAAGCGTTCCAGCGCTGCCACTCCCGCTTGTTGTCACCATCAATGAGCTTGTTGTAGAAATCGAAGATGGACGAGTCGCTGAGCGTCTTGTCGAAATACTTTACGGTACCGCGATAGGCACCGGCGAACGGTCCTCCGTCCTGGTTGCTGTGGGCCTGCCGATAGAAGTAGTTGGACGCCTTGGCATAGCTGTAGTAGCCGACGGTGTGGACGTTCCAGGTGTTTGGCACGACACCGTATCCGTTGCCCGTAGGCGACGTGTAGCCGGCCTGACCGCCGTCGAGCAGCGCGCCGGTTTTGGCGTCATAGTATAGCTGCGCGTCGTTTCCCCACTGGTATTGGTTGGCCAGCGAGCCCGCCCCGGCCCAAAGGCTGTAGCGCGGGTCCGGGCCGACATTTTCATCCTGATCGTACAGCCACGGATTGTAGCCGGTTCGGCTGGCGAGCGGATCACTCAAATATCCCGTGATGTAATCCAACGGAGGGAGCGTACGCGGGTTGTTGGATTCCACCTGACCGTGTTCGAAGCTGGCCTGGATCTTGGTGTACGCGGAATCCGTACGCAGGAATTTTGGATCCAGGCGGATGGCGCCATAGGCCCGCTGGCTATGGTTGAAGGCCGGATCCTGCTGGAACTTGCGGTTGTCATTCACCAGATCAAGCCGGACGGCCAGCTGGTCGGGGACCAGCACTTTGTTGAAGTCCAGCGATTCGCGCGTCGTGCCGAAGCTGCCGTAGTGCACCTCAACCAAACCCTTGTCCTTGAACGAAGCCTCGTTGGTGGAGACGTTGGAGATGCCGGACGGGCTGCCCGTCCCGAACAGGAACGAGTTTGGACCGCGCGAAATGTCGACGCGGCTGATGTTGAAACCGTCCCACGGAATGTCGCTAGGGAAGTAATTCCGGGTGCCGTCCATGGCCGTGAGACCGCGGCCACGATTGACCCCTGCCGGATTCGTCAGTCGGGTGCCTTCCGCAGCGCCCGAGGGAATGCCCTGACCACGGGCGGACATGCCGGAGAAGTTGCCGTTCAGGCCGGCGACCTCGGTGTTGTTCGTGTAGATGAAGAGATCTTCCTGATTGTTTACATTAAGATCGCTCAGGAATTTCTTCGTGACGACCGACAGCGAGGACGGTGTGTCTTTGAGGAGTGTCCGAACGCGGCCACCCGCTAGGGTGTCATCGGCTTTGTAGCCTTCCTGTTCGGTGGTCACCGTGAAGGGATCCAAAACGACGATCTTCTCGTCCAAATTCGTGATGGCAACGGAAGGATCCTGTGGGCTTTTTCTGGCAGGAGACGGACTGGGCGCGGTTTGCGCCCAAACGGAGCCGGCTCCGAGGGACAGTGCTGACAATATTGCCAACACACTGTGACTGGATAACTTTTTCATTTATGGAGTTGGGGTTGCTTGGGTGGATGTACCGTCCGTGATAGCGGGTCTGTGGGCAGAGGGGGTGGTGATGAGGTCGGACGGAAAAGGCTAGAGCGGGCGGAGTTCGACAAACCAGACGTCGTTCTCACGCATCTCGAATCGACGGGAAAACAGGCCCTCGGGCCCGATGCTTACGGTCTCGTCGAGTGATGGCAGGCCGGAGCAAGCCTGGCGGAGCGCCTCGACCTGCGGCCGGGTAAGTTGCGCGGGTGAACCCATCTCGCGCCAGGCTGTCTGCACGTCATTGACCCGGTACCCGACCTTGGTCGCGAGCAGACGGTAAGAGCCCTGCTTGAGACTGGTGAGATCCAGTTTGGCGGTTGCGGCCGGGCGGGCGGGCTGGTCGGCCCGGTAGAATTCCTGATTGATCACCGAGGGACCGGGATGCGTGATCGTAAAGTCCCAAAAAAGGGCCTGCACCCCTCCAGTCTGGTCGCGGCAGACGAAGGCGGCGTTATCGGGACAGGTCAGCCGGGTACCGCCTAGTTGATGCAGGAATTTGTAGGCGAAATAGGCCGGCTTCCGCAGGTCTTGATAGTTGAGCAGTCCAAACCCCCCGTGGAAGGGCGTCGTCCGCGGACCAGCTTCCTCAAAGATGTCGGTAAACGTCCAATACGACATCGAGTCGGCGGCGGCGCCGATGTTCCGCATCTTGTCGAGTATGAAGGCGGCACTGTGGTAGCTGTCGTGGATCGGATCGGCGGGCGTGTAGGACGCGCTCCATTCGGTGTAGTGCAACTCGGCGTTGGGGAATACCGAGTGGATGATCTTCTCGCGCACCTTCTGCACACCAGAGGTGATGGCGTTCCGGTCGGGTGAGAACACGGTGCCCGCATTGCCCTGTTCATCGAGGTAACCGCTCATCGTCGCGTAACTGTGCGTGCTGATGAAATCGAGCGGTATGTTCTGCTGGTCGCAAAAGGTCAGCGTCTCGTCGATCCACCCCTCCCCTGCGGTCGCCGGGCCGCCGACGCGGTAGGCAGCATCAACTGATTTAACGGCATGGGCGGTCGCCGCATAGAGTTTGAAATACTCGGCGCGGGCGGCAGGAGCCCACTCCTCAAAGCGCTTCTTTTCCGGATTTCCCATCCAGAAGCCGTCGAGATTCGGTTCGTTCCATACTTCGAAATACCACGAACGCACCTCCTCGCGGCCATAGCGCTCGGTGCAATGCCGGACGAAGGCCGTCACCAACGCCGCCCACTTGTCGTAGTCCTTCGGCGGAGTCACATTGCCCCGCCACCAGAAGATCGTCTGGGGGCCGCTCGCCAGCGCCGATGGCATGAAGCCAAGCTCGACGAACGGCTTCATCCCAATGCTTTCCAGGAAATCGAACAGCTCGTCGACATACTGCCAGTTGTACACCGGGCGGCCCTGGTCCTCGAAGTAGACACCCATGTCGTCGCAAAACAGTCCGTGAAACCGGATGTAACGGAATCCGCACTCCGTCCGCACCTGCCGGAGCTGTCGCTGCCAATCGGCCCGCAGACCTTCGTTGGCGCGCCCGGCCCCGACGCAATAGTCATGCATGCGGTTCATCGGTCCTTCCGCCCGGCCTGCGTCCGCAGTGATCAAACGGACCGGGTTCACCGACGCGGCGGCGACGATTCGCGCCGACGTGGCGGGAAGCACTGCCGCGAAAAACGCGACAAAACGCAGAAACGAGCTGGCGAGCATTTTATGGGGTGAAGGGATAGGCCCCGACCTCGTTCGCGGGGACGGAGCGGCCGCAGAGTATCAGCCATGCCGCCTGAGCGCATGTCCCCAAAACATGCGACACGTCCGACGGGGCTGTTTGGTGCGTGCTTCCTTTCAGCGCTGCTGTCGGGTGCCCCGACCATCGAGATTCGCGCGATAGCCCGGCCGCTAAGGTGAATCGAAAAGGTAGCTCGCCGGCCCTACCCACGCGTGCTGCCGCGCTCTTTCGCTTTTGGATGCAGTTCCGCCGCGTGATTCCGACCGGAGGATATATTTTAAGACTCGATCACCAGCCCGACCCACCCCGTCGCTGCGCGGTACCCCACGTCCCAAAGGGGATCCAATCAATCGGTCTTGAAATCGCCACTCAAGCGGGCCAAGGCGGACGGCGCTGTTTCGTCACTGCATCGCCACCGCCCCGAGGCGCCGGCTAGCCCGCAAACGAGTAATCATAGGGTTTGCGCATCTCGCGGGCGAGGTACTTGTTCGCCTCGGCGGCATGCTCCCCCGTGAATTTCTCGGCCGTGTGGTCCCAGGTGAGATCGCGCCCGCTGCGCAGCGAGATCGCGGCTAGGTGACACATCGTCGCCGAGCGGTGGCCGGTCTCCACGTCACAGATCGGCAGCTCGCGGGAGCGCACGCAGTCGAAGAAATTCCCCATGTGATCCTTGCTTGCGTAGAGATGCACGGAGTCGTGCGGCAGCGGCGTTCGCAGAAACTCGGGATCGCTGGCCTTGATTTCGTCGTGATTGACCCAGATCCAGCCGTCCGTGCCCTCAAAGCGGATGCCGTTCGGCTGGCCCGCCTTGTTGAGATGCTCCCCGTAGATCGAGTCGTCCCGGGTGGTGGCGATGTGCAGGCCGGTGCCATCGGCGTAGGTGTATTTGACCTCGTACTCGGAGTAGGCGTTGTAGCCACCGACAATCGGCTCGGCGAGTCGCCTGGAGGTGACCCGGGTCGGCGCGATCTGGCCAATGGCCCAGTAGGCGATGTCGTTGTGGTGTGCACCCCAGTCGGTCATCGTGCCGCCGGAGTATTCGTACCAGAACCGGAAATTGGCGTGACAGCGCTCCTTCACATAGCTCACGGCCGGGGTCTGACCCTGCCAGAAATCCCAGTTGAGGCCGTCCGGCGCCGGGCTGGCCTCGAAGGGGCCGGCGCGCAGGCCGGCCGGCAGCCAGACCCTGGCCTGTTTCAGCTTGCCGAGGCGGCCATTGCGCACGAGTTCGCAGGCCAGGCGGAACCGCTGCATGCTGCGCTGCTGCGTGCCGGTCTGCAGCACCACGCCATTCTCCCGCACCGCCTTGATGACGTGCCGGCCCTCGTCGACCGTGAGAGTAAGCGGCTTCTGCGCGTAAATGTCCTTTTTGGCCTTGGCGGCCGCGATGTTGATCAGAGTGTGCCAGTGATCGGGAGTGGAGTTGACGATCACATCGACATCCTTGCGCTCAAGCACGCGGCGGAAATCGGAATAGATTACGGGATTGTGCCCGAGCTCACGGTATTTCGCGGCGGCGGCGGCGCTGTGCGTCGAGTCGACATCGCAGACGGCGACAAGGTTGCCGTGGCTCCCGGCGTTCTGGCCGTCCCAGGTGCCCATGCCGCCGCAACCGATCAACGCGATGCCGGGCTTGTCGTTGGCCGAGACGGGCGCCGCCTTTTCCGCGGTCTCCGCGGCCTGCAATTGTTGACGTTCGACGAACCACGCCGGGAGACCGGTCAGCGCAGCCGCGGCGCTGCAGCGTCGCAGGAATGCGCGGCGGGATAGGTTAAAGGAAGGGATCGGCGCTTCGGCCTTGGTCGTGCGGGGCGTTTTTTTAGGTGTCATGGGAACGTAATGGTGGGGAGAGGCGGCGGTCGACTTGGTTCCGGTTATGGTTTACCGAAAACCTCGACCTCGACGTAGTGGTTCAGCTCGCTCGTGGTGTTGCCGTTGCTGTAGAGCCGCACATAACGGGCGCGGGTGCCCTTCGCATCGATCAGCTTGCCTTCACTGGTCTCGATGTAGGCCATGTCCGGGCCCGCGCCGAGACCGGACGAGTTGTCGTGATCGTTGTTGAAGAGCGTGGTCACTCCGAATTTGAAGTCCTTGTCATCAGACACCTGCACCACCACGTCGTGGTACACGCGCGCCTGCGCATGAAAGTGCCAGACCACGATGGCGTAGAGGGCGGCGGGCTGGCCGAGGTCGAGCTGAACCCACTGCAGGCCGGGACCGAACTCAACATAAGTGCCTTCCGAGCCGTCCTTGTCCCCGTCGGTCACGAACGGCGTGTCGCCGATGACCGGGAACGTGTCACTGGCCGTGACTTCCTTGTCCTTGGCGAGGTTGACCGTACCGACCGGGGCCAGGAACGGTAGACGTTTGACGCCGGTCGCCTTTTCCAAGTTCGGCACTTTGATCGGCACGGGCGTGCCGACGAAGAGCGGCTTGGGCAGCTCGAGCGGGATCGGCACGAGGTCCTGTGCCGAGAGCGCGGACAAAGTGAGCGACAGTAGACCAATGGTAAGGCAGCGGTGGATCATTGGGAGGAGAACGGCGCCGTTGTTCGGGGAACGGTCGAAATTTTTCACGCGACAAAATCCTCCGGCTTGAAGATGAGCATCTGCCGGGCGGAGACCGCCTCGTTCACCTTCAGCACGGTGACGCAGGAGGCAAAGCCCTCCTCGCCGGGGCAGTTCAGCTTGGCCGTGCCGCGGATGGCATCGAAGAAGTTTTCGAGGTGCGGCTGGTGGATCGCCTTGTCGAGGGTGACGGGCATGTCCCAGGAGGACAGGGCCGCGGTCTCGCGGACAT
>Ga0208117_100235_pt1 | contig 25270 bp, 15 predicted proteins | sample LakWasMet26_LOW6_2_FD_183870 | JGI IMG/M metagenome (GOLD analysis project Ga0208117, IMG submission 183870) | Freshwater sediment methanotrophic microbial communities from Lake Washington under simulated oxygen tension - Sediment Metagenome... | ecosystem: Environmental > Aquatic > Freshwater >...
CACAGCGCCGATCCGCGCAAGCCCAACACCAGCATGATGGCCGGCTACGCCCACGCCATGACCGACGAGGAAATGCGCGCCGCGGCCGACTACTTTGCCCAACTCACCTGGAGCCCGTGGATCCGCGTCGTGGAAACGGCCATGGTTCCCGCCACCAAGGTATCCGCCGGCATGTTCCTGCCGGTGCCGGATGCGCCTACCGAAGCCATCGGCGATCGTATCCTGGAGATTCCTGAAGACGAGTATGCTGTCGAATTCCTCCGTAATCCCCGCGTCGGTTTCATCGCCTACGTTCCCGTGGGCAGTCTGAAACGTGGAGAGGAACTCGTCACGACCGGTGGCGGCCGGACCGCCGCCTGCTCCGCCTGTCACGGCCCGGACTACAGAGGCATGCTCCTCCCGGACACCGGGCATACCCCAGGCATCGCCGGACGCTCCCCCAGCTACGTGGTGCGCCAACTCTTCGATATCCAAGCCGGCACGCGCCACGGCCTGAAGGCCGACTTGATGAAACCCATCGTGGCCAATCTCACACCGGCCGACATGCTGGCCATCGCCGCCTATTTGGCCTCGCGCCAACCTTAACAGTCGCCCCCGATCGCCCATGGCCCTGACCTGCCCCCATTGTCGCTCCCCTCTCACCCGGTCGGAAAAATCCTACCGCTGCACTCAGGGCCACAGTTTCGATCTGGCCAAGGAGGGCTACCTCTCCCTCCTGCACGGTCGGCAAAAAGGGGAAGGTCGCGGCGACACGAAGGCGATGATCCAGGCCCGCGACCGCGTCCATCTGGCCGGGGTGTTTGAACCTTTGGTCCAGGCTTTGACGGCGCTGCCCCTGGAAAAGCCCATCAACACGGTGCTCGAACTGGGCTGCGGTGAAGGCTTTTTCCTGGACCACATCGCCCGCGCCCACGGCATCGCCACCCGCTACGGCCTCGACCTCTCGGTCGACGCCGTGAAACTCGCCGCGCGCCGGCAACCCGACGCGCTGATCCTGCGCGCCGACCTGCTCCATCCCCTGCCCTTCGCCGATGCCAGCGTCGATCTGATCCAGTCAATCTTTGCCCCCCGCCCCTTGGCGGAAATCCAACGCTGTCTCCGCCCCGGTGGCTATGCCCTCTTCGTGTTCCCCCAAACCAACCACTGGCAGGAACTCCGCGCCTTCGTCCCGCTCGCCGCAATCGGGGACGAGAAACTGCTGCCGGCCCAATTGGCCGGTTTTAGACCCGTTGCGGACCTCAAGGTTGCGGCCCCCCGCGATCTCAGCAGGGAGCAGCTTGTGGACCTCGTGGCGATGTCGCCTTCTATCCACCGCCTGAACCGCGAGGGCGGTGAGTGGCCTTCACTCCTGCCAGCCAACTTGTCCGTGACCCTTTCGGTGCGCTTGGTGCTGGTCCGGAAATAGCGCCAATCCCACGAACCATCGGCGAGGTCTCGCGTGCGAAAAATATCGCTGCGCGGCCCCCCAGCTTCCCGCCTTGCCCGAAATCCGGGCAAATGAGATGCTTCGCCCCACGGTGCCCTGAGGCCGGGGCACTCCCGTGCTAATAAACGGCAATTCGCGCCGTCTAAGTCTTACCCGAATCACCCTCCCTGGCAGCAGCATGAAAACACGACTCCTCCCCGGCTTCTTTGCTTTTCTCACCCTGGCGGTCTGCCTAGTCGCCGGAAACCGCGAGGCCCAATGGCAAAAAGTGGAGTCCGCCCGCGACCAAAAGCTGCCCAAGTCGGCCATCGCCGCGCTGGAGCCCATCATCGCCGGCGCGCTGGCTGACAAAGCCTACGCCGAGGCGATCAAGGCCCTCGGCCAGAAGATTGCGCTCGAACGGGAGATCGAAGGCAACCAGCCCGAGGAACAAGTCGTACGGATCCAGGCCGAGTTGGCCAAGGCGCCACCCGAGATGAAGCCGGCGCTCGAGGCCGTCCTCGCGCGCTGGTACTGGCACTATTTCCAAGCGAACCGCGGACGCTTCCTCCAGCGCACCCAGACCGCGGCGGAGCCCGGCCTCGACTTCCTGACCTGGGACCTCGCGCGGATTCTGACCGAGATCGACCGCCACTTCACCGCCGCCCTCGCCGACGAAGCGACGTTGCAACGCACGCCGATCAATACCTACGACGACCTGCTAGAAAAGGGCACCGCCCCCGACGCCTACCGGCCGACCCTGTACGACTTCCTCGTCCAGGAAGCGCTGGCCTTCTACCAGACCGGCGAACAGGGCGCGGTACGCTCCGAGGACGCCTTTGAACTCGACGCCGACGGCCCGATCTTCGCCGACGCCGATACATTCGCCCGCTGGAAACCCGAATCCACCGACACGAATTCCCCGATCCTGAAGGCCATTGCCCTCTATCAAAAGCTCCTCGATTTCCACCGGGACGACAGGGACCGGTCCGCCTACCTCGACGCCGACCTCGCCCGCCTCACCTACGGCCACAACACCGCTGTCGGTCCCGAGAAGGAGGAGCGCTACCGCGCGGCGCTCGAGCGCTTCATCCAGGCCGCGGCGCAGCACGAGATCTCAGCCCGCGCCCTCGCGACGCTCGCCGCCCGGCTCAACGAGGCCGGCGAACCTACCCGGGCGCACGAACTGGTGCGGCGCGGTCTCGCGGCCTATCCGAAAAGCGTCGGCGGCAACGAGTGCTACAACCTCCTCCAGCAGATCGAAGCCAAATCCGCCACGCTGCAAACCGAGTCCGTCTGGAATGCGCCCTGGCCGACCCTCGATGTCACCTACCGCAATGTCACGCAGGTTCATTTCCGGGTCGTGCCAGCCAATTTCAAGGCATACGTCACGAGCTCGCGCTGGGGTTACGGACGGATTGATCGTAACCAGGCCAAGGCCGCACTCGCTATCAAACCGCTGCTCGAGTGGCAGGCCGACCTGCCCGCGACCGAGGACTTCAGACCACGCACGGAATCCCTTCCCGTCCCGACCACCCTCAAGCCCGGTTTCTACTACATTCTGAGCAGCCTGAATCCGAACTTTAGCGACGAGGAAAACGAGGTAAACGTCGCCACGGTCTGGGTCAGCGACCTGAGCCTGATCACCCGGCAGCATCAGGACGGTCAGCCTTTCGACGGCTTCGTCCTCCAAGCCGGCAGTGGCGAGCCCGTTGCGGGTGCGACGGTGCAGTTCTGGGAGCGACGCAACGACGGGGAGCTCAAGACGGTGGACCGCGTCCTGACCGACCAGAACGGTCGGTTTCAAGGTCCAACCCGGAAGGCCGACCGTGGTATCATCCTGCTGGCCGAGCACGGCGGGCAGGCCGTTGCCAGCACTCATGAACTCAATTCCTGGCAGCGCGAGAACCCGGACCAAGCTCTCGCCCAGACCGTGTTTTTCACCGACCGCGCTCTCTACCGCCCCGGCCAGACCATCAGCTACAAGGGCATTTGCATCCGACGCGATGCGTCGGCTGCGAGCTATGAAACCCTCGCGCGTCGGGCAATCACGGTCGTGTTCCTCGATGCCAACAACAAGGAGATCACCCGAGCCAGCCACACCACCAATGCGTATGGTTCTTTCAGCGGCAGTTTCACGGCACCACGCGACCGTCTGCTCGGCGCCATGGCGCTGCGCGCCGAGGGCAAGCAGCCCGGTTGGGCGTCCTTCCGCGTCGAAGAGTACAAACGCCCCAAGTTTCAGGTAGAAATCCTCCCGCCAGCCGAAGCCGCAAAACTCGGCGCCCTGGCGCGACTCACTGTCAAAGCCACGGCCTACACCGGCACCGCCATCGGCGGAGCGAAGGTCCAATGGCGCGTCACGCGCGCAGTCCAGTTACCTGTCTGGTGCTGGTGGTGGTCACCGCAGCCCGATAAAGCTGTGGCCCATGGCACCGCCGTCACCGCCGCCGATGGCACCTTTGAGGTCCACTTCGTTGCCGATCCCGACCGCACCGTCCCGGAAAAGGATGAACCGGTCTTTACCTTTTCCATTCATGCCGATGTGACTGACAGTGCCGGGGAAACGCGCTCGGCCGACCGCCGCATTCGGGTCGGCTACACCGCCCTGCAGGCGAACCTCACCGCGAACGAATGGCAGACGCCCGAACAACCGGTCGCCTTCAGGATCGATACCAATTCACTCGACGGCGTGCCACAGGAGGCGGTCGGACGCCTGACGATCCGAGCCCTACGACAGCCCGCCAATGTCATGCGTACGCCGCTACAACAGCACCAACCTTACTGGTGGAGACGAAACGTCGGCGAGCCCAAGGACGATCCGACGAATCCTGACACGTGGGAACCAACGGGAGCGGCAACCGAACGTCCCTTCCAGACCGATGCCAGCGGTCAGGTCCAGGTCAGCGTACCGTTACCAGCGGGAATCTACCGCGCGTCACTAGAAACCAAGGACCGTTTCGGAAAGCGCGTCACGGCCCGGCAAACGGTGCAGGTACTGGACCCGCAGGCCACCCGTTACGGCATCAAGATTGCCAACCATTTCACCGCCCGACAATGGTCCGTGGAACCGGGTGATAGATTCACGGCACTCTGGGGCACCGGCTACGACACCGGACGCGCCTTTGTCGAACTGGAGCGCGCCGGGCAGCCGCTGAAGGGCTATTGGACAGACGCCAACCGCACCCAGGAAGTCATCGAGCTTCCCGTCACGGAGGAAATGCGCGGCGGCGTGACGATGCGCGTGACCTACGTCCGGGAGAACCGGGCCTATCTCAACGAACGCATCATCGAAGTGCCTTGGACAAACAAGGTCCTCGCGGTGAAATGGGAGAGTTTCCGCTCCAAGCTACTTCCCGGCCAGCCGGAGACCTGGACGGCAGTCGTGACCGGTCCCGAAGCCAAGCGCGCCACGGCCGAGATGGTAGCCGCGCTCTATGACGCCTCGCTGGACCAGTTCGCGCCCCACAGCTGGATACGAGATTTTGGCATTTTCCGCCAGGAATTCAACCGAGTCAGTAGCCAGTTCCAGAATACCCGGATTGATTTCAACCAGGTACTGGGCAATTGGTCCCTGGAAAGCCGCGACACGGATTGGCGCTACCGCACCTTCAGCGAGGACCTGGGCGGTTGGGGCTATTTCAACGATGATGTCATAGTCTTGTCGCCGTTTTCCGTGAGAGCAGAAGGTGCCGTGGGTTACATGGCGGCGAGCAGCCTGGCCGGCAGCAGGCTTCGCAGGCCCGACCCCATGAGCACGGGAATGGGCGTCGCTCCCAAAGGCGGAGAGGGTATAGGTATGCCACCTCCGCCCGAAGGTGTTGATCTACCTAGAGATTCTTTGCCGGATGCATCGGCCTCGTCCCCCGATCTCAGCCAGATCACCGCCCGCAAGAACCTCAACGAAACCGCCTTCTTCTTCCCGCACTTGCTCACCGACGACAACGGCACCGTCCGGATGCAGTTCACGATGCCCGAGGCGCTGACCGAGTGGAAGTTCCTCGGCTTCGCCCACGATACCAAGCTCCGCGCGGGTTTCCTCACCGCCAAGGCCGTCACCGCCAAGGACCTCATGGTCGAGCCCAACCCGCCGCGCCTCGTCCGCGAGGGCGACACCATCGAGTTCACCGTCAAGGTCAGCAACCAGACCGACCAGCCGCAGGCCGGCCGCGTGCGCCTCACCTTCGCCGACGCCGCCACCCTGGCCCCGGCCGACGACGTGCTCGGCAACCGTGAGACCGAACAGGCGTTCGAGGTGCCCGCGAAACAATCACGCACGTACGCGTGGCGCATCGCCGTACCGGACGGCCTGGGCTTCCTCACCTACAAGGCGGTCGGCGCAAGTGCCGCCGCCAGCGACGGTGAGGAAGGCTACCTGCCCGTGCTGAGCCGGAGGATTCTCGTCACGGAATCCTTGCCGCTGCCGATCCGCGGCAAGACGTCCAAGGAGTTCCCCTTCACCAAACTGCTTGAGTCCGGCAAATCCGACACGCTGCGCCACCAGTCCCTGACCATTCAGATGGTTTCCCAGCCCGCGTGGTATGCCGTAATGGCCCTGCCCTACCTGATGGAATTCCCGCACGAGTGCAGTGAGCAGCTCTTCAGCCGGTATTACGCCAATGCCCTCGCGCGACACATCGCCGGCGCCGATCCGAAGATCCGCCGCGTCTTCGACCTATGGAAGAACACGCCCGCCCTCGACAGCCCGCTGGTGAAGAACCAGGACCTGAAATCAGTGATGATCGAGGAAACCCCGTGGCTGCGTCAGGCCACTCGGGAAAGCACCTCCCGCCGCAACGTCGGCCTGCTCTTCGACCCCAACCGCCTCGACGAAGAGTCGTCTCGCGCGCTGCGTCAGCTCACCGAGCGACAGCTGGGCAACGGTCTCTGGTCGTGGTTTCCCGGTGGACCGTCGAGCGAATACATCAGCCTCACCATCGCGACCGGTTTCGGCCGCCTGCGCCACTTGGGGGTGAAGGTAGACCCGTCCGCCGCGTTGCGTTCGCTCAAGGCGCTCGATGCCTGGATGGCGGAGCGCCACCGCGAAATCCTGAAAGGCAAACACCCCGAGCAATACGTCCCGGGCAACCTGGACGCCCTGTATCTGTACGGCCGCAGTTTTTTCCTCCCGGACCAGCCCATCGCTTCGGCCCACCAGGCGGCCTTGGATTTCTTCCTCGGCCAGGCCCGTCAGTTCTGGCCCAAGGTGGCGAGCCGCCAAAGTGAGGCGCACCTCGCCCTCGCCCTGCAGCGCTTCGGCGACCAAGTCACACCGCAGGCCATCGTGAAGTCGCTGAAAGAACGCAGCATCAGCAGCGAGGAACTCGGCATGTTCTGGCGCGACCAGGGACAGGGTTGGTGGTGGTATCACGCGCCGATCGAGACGCAGGCGATAATGATCGAGGTCTTTGACGAAGTGGCCCACGACGCCCAAGCCGTCGAAAACTGCAAGGTCTGGCTCCTGAAACAAAAACAGACGCAGGATTGGAAAACCACCAAGGCCACCGCCGACGCCGTCTACGGCCTGTTGCTGCGCGGCGCCGACCTGCTTTCGAGCGACCAGCTCGTCGAGGTCGCCCTCGCCGGCGAGACGATCAAGCCGGAAACAATCGAGGCAGGCACCGGCTTCTATGAACAGAAATTCGTCCGCGCCGAGATCAAGCCCGCCATGGGCCGGATCACCGTCAGGAAGGTGGACGCAGGTGTCAGCTGGGGCAGCGCCCACTGGCAGTACCTCGAGGACATGGCGAAGGTCACGCCGCACGAAGACACGCCGCTTAAGTTGAAGAAAACGCTCTGGGTGAAAGCAACGTCCGGAAAAGGGCAGATGCTTAAGCCGGTGAATGGTCCCCTCGCCGTCGGCGACGAACTCGTTGTCCGCCTCGAACTCCGCACCGACCGCGACATGGAATACGTCCACCTGAAAGACCAGCGCGGCAGCGGCACCGATCCGGTCAACGTGCTCAGCCGCTACCACTATCAGGACGGACTCGGCTACTACGAGAGCACGCGCGACACCGCCTCGCACTTCTTCATCGAAAGGCTCCCGAGAGGCACCTACGTCTTCGAATACTCCACCCGGGTGCAACTCCGCGGCAGCTACCAAACCGGCATCGCCGAGATCCAGTGCATGTATGCCCCCGAATTCAACAGCCACTCCGAGAGTCTGCCGATCGAGGTCAAGTAGGACGCAGGCGCTGTCTGGCTGCGCGGTGGGATTGCCCGAACACCGCCGCGCCCAGTCCTGCGGAAGCAACTACCGGGCAGGCTCGTTCTGATTCTCTTTGCCCACTTCGCTGGCGGGCGCATCCGGCTTAAGGAAGATCAACGGTGCGAGGGTCACGCGACCTGTCGGGCTGCCCGAAGATATTGCCACTTCCTCCTGCTTGATAGGTCGGTCAAAATAGTCGACCCCGGCGGCCAGCATTTTGGAGTAAAGAGCGTTTAGGTCATTCTGGTCAGGTTCATCCACGACCATCGTCGTTTTCCATAGTTCGGCGGGCTTCTCCTTGCGGTCGTCGGGATATTTCCAAGCCGTGATGCGGATGAACAGCTTCTCCTTCTGCGCGGCGAGCAGCTTCTGCTCATAGTACCCCCATTGCCGCTTGTCGTAGAGTCTGGGATCCACCGCGGCCGCGAGCGCGCTTTCCATCGGCGTCGGGGCGATGCTGCCGGAGAATTCATCCCCCGCAATGTTGGCCATGTAGGGATTCCGTAAATACCCCCGGCCGTAGAGCAGCGTGAGCACCACATCGGGTTTCTCTGTCGCCTCGCTCTCGCGAAATCCATGGGAGTTGAGCTCGCGACGCAACTGCCCCAGCAAGCCGGCTTCGTCGACCGGCCGGACCAAATTCCGGGCAGCCGGTACTTGTTTCAATGAAGCGATCAGGTATACCTTGCCATGGGTGATGGCTCCCCGCTTGTGCACGCCCTCCCATCGCTCATCCACACTCGAACGCACACCTATCTCCACGTCCGGGGAGCTGACCGGAGTTTCCTCCGCCCGCCCGGCAACAGTCGCGAACAGGAGCAACGCGCTCCAAACCGACACCCGATTGAACCTGAGAAATTGCGCAGTATATCTCATCTATGGGTCTAGAGGTCGGCCTGGATGGAGTCTGATCTACCGCTGTGAGATTTGAAAATGGAGGCTGACGGATTAGCGTTCCAACTAAGTCGCAACAATAACGAGCGGGCAAGTCCGAACAAGGGTGGCCATTGCAGCGAGAGAGTTAATACCCTCACCCAAAAGCCAGACTCCATGCCCGGCTCCCATGCCGGCCGCGACAGACCGGTGGTGCGGTTCAAGGTGCGCACCGAACCGGACATGAACAACTCCGTGAACCAGATCATTGAGCCAAGCGACCGGGCGGAGCCGGGGCATTCCTCGGAAAATCCGACCCGCACAGTTGCCACCGGGGCGCCGGGGTCGGGGTCGGCGGGCGGAGGCCCGCCTGGCAATTCCCGAGGGAGGCCGGGACAAAAGCGGGCCTGATATTTTGCGGCGTTCGCCAATTACGTCCGGACATAGTCGCGGGCTTGCGCCTTGACGGACTCGCCAGCGCGGCGGCATTTCCGTTTGGTTTTCACCATGCGCACCTTCGCCACCCAACTCATCTCCGACGTCCGCGGCCTGCCGCGGAGCGTGCACGTGATGATCGGCGGGCAGTTCATCAACCGGTTCGGAGCGTTTGTAATGCCGTTTCTGGCGCTCTATCTGACCGGCCAGGGCATCAGCATGGGCCAGGTCGCGCTGGTCCTGGGTTCGGTCAGCGTGGGTGGGCTTTTTGGTCCCATCGTCAGCGGATACCTCGCGGATGCCATCGGCCGGCGCAATACCATCGTCGTCGCCCTGGTGACCGGCGCGACCACGACCCTGTCGCTTTATTACTGCCACACGGTGCCGCAGTTCATGGCCGTCGGTTTTGTTCACGGCTTCTGTTCCTTCCTTTATGGTCCGGCGGCCAATGCGCTGCTGACCGATCTGGTGACCGCGGAACAACGGGTCATCACGTTCGCCCTGATGCGCCTCGCGATCAATGCGGGCTTCGCGGCCGGCCCGGCGGTCGCCGGACTGCTCTTCAGTCGCGCGCCGGCGCTGATCTTCTATGGCGACGCCCTGACCACGCTGATCTTTGCATCGCTCGCCTTCTGCTGGCTGCCCCACGGGTTGCGCACGGTGGCGGGCCGGGTCACGTCGCCGGCGGTCATCTGGCAGAGCTGGCGCGAGGCCATCAAGGACATGCTGCAGAACCGTCCGTTTGTCTTCCTGATCATTTCCTCCCTGTTGATGGAAATCGCCTTCGTGCAGACCTTCAACGTGCTGGCCATCACCACCGCCAACCTCGGGCTGAGCCCGGCCCAATATGGCGTGATCATGGGCCTCAACGGCGCGCTGATCATGATCATCGAGCTGCCGCTGAATCAATGGGCGCGTCGCTTCGACCTGCGCTGGGTCCTGGTGATCGGCTTTGCCATGGTGGGACTCGGCTGCGCCTCGTTCGGCATCATGCGCACCCAGGCCGGCTTCTTTGCCAGCATGGTGCTCTTCACCGTGGGCGAGATGCTCTCGCTGCCGATCAGCATGAGCTACGCGAGCACTTTGTCCCCGGAACGCTACCGCGGACGCTACTTCGGCACCCGCGGCGTCGTTTGGGCCATGGCCGGCATCGTTGGCAGCAGCGGCGTCTGGTTCTACGGCCGGCTGGGTGACACGTGGTGGTACGCCGCCGGTGGCATCGGTCTGCTCGGCGCCATTCTCATGTTCGTGAACATCCTGCAATCGGGCCGGCAGACGGTCCGGGAATGAGCGCGGCGGCAGTCCGTTCGTTCCCAAGAGGACGGCTATCCACCGCAGGTCAGCCTCGGTTACGAGAACCTGCCGCGCCACCCGGCGGAAGCGCCACCAGAGCAGGCTTGTCATCATTTTTTGCCCCAACAATCTCCGGGCCATGGGCCTGCCCCCGACGCGGAAATCGCCAACCCAACTTCGCCTGAGCTTCCGCCTGCGCCCGGCGGCTTGGGGCCGGAGGAAATCGTCTCGGTCAATCGCGTGGGTGGATTGAAATGAAACCGCCCGCTCTCCGGATAGGACTGTATGGCCTGCTGGTCCTCGCCGCCCTGGCCCTCCGCTTGTACCATCTGGGCGAGCTCAAGCCACCGGTCTTCGACGAGATCTTCTATCCCAAATTCGCTTACGATTACATCCAGCATAAGCCTTTTTTCGACGCCCAGCCGCCGTTCTCGAAGTACCTGCTGATGCTGGGCATGAAGGCGTACCACGCGCTGCCCTGGGTCAACGAGCCCCCGTTGGGTTCGCTGCCGTTTAACGAGGTCAATGCCGTCAGCTATCGTTGGGTCAGCGCTGTGCTCGGCACCCTGCTCGTGCTGGTCGTCGCCCGGCTGGTTTTCGCCCTGACGAGGAATCACGCGATGGCGTTGGTAGCCGGCACGCTGGTGGCACTGGACGGCTCCATGATCGTGGCTTCCCGCTTCGGGCTGAACAATGTCCAGATCCTCTTCTTCGGGTTCCTTGCCCTGATGTTCCTAGCCTCGAGCCTGACCGGTCGCTTTCCGCGTGGGTATTTTCTGATGGGATGCGTTGCCCTCGGCATCGTTTTCAACATCAAATGGAATGGCCTGGCCTTCTGGCTCATCGCGGTCGCCGGCCTGTTGGCGGTGCTGCTTTTGCCGCTGCTGCCAAAGATCGTCACGAAAACGAACACCGCCGACCATGTGCTCTGGCAGGCCTGCAAGGATCTGAACGCCCGACAGGGGATCGGGATCCTTTCCGTGCTCATTGCGGTGCCGGCCATCGTCTATGCGTTGCTCTGGATTCCGGATCTGCGGCTGAACCAAGCCTACGGCTTTGTGGACATGCACAAGCAGATCTACGGTTTCCATAAAGGCTCCGTCAGCGCGGAAGCCCACCCCTATTGCTCGCGTTGGTACACCTGGCCGTTGATGAAACGGCCGATCTCGTACGCCTTCGAAACGCGTCAGGTCGCCGGTGAGGGCACTTATTACCGCGATGTCCACAGCTTCGGCAATCCGGTGCTGTACTGGCTCGGCGCGCTGGCCATGATCGCCTTGATCGGCTGGCTGGGACGGGACATTTGGCGCCTTTTCCTGCGCGCCGAAACGGACGGACATTTCTTCTTCCGCCTGTCCGTGGTCGGCGGCTATCTCGCCTGCTGGCTGCCGTGGATGCTCATCAAGCGATGCACCTTCTTCTATCATTACCAGTGCGCGGCGGTTTTTTCGTTCATCGCGGTCGCCTATGTGCTGGTGCATCTTTGGCGGCTCAATCGGTGGACCCGGTACCTCTGCCTGGCCCTCGCCTGCATGTTGATCGCGGCCTTCGTCTATTGGCTACCCTTTCAGCTGGGGATCGAACTCGATCAAAACAGCTGGCAGCAGCGCATGTGGTTTCGGTCCTGGATTTAGCGCTTCGTGGTTTCAAAGCCTCCGGTCACTGCCACATTGGGCATTCCGTGGCCCGACGTGATCGGATGTTTACTAACAAGCGGAGCGTAACGCCTTCACCCTTTTGCAGCCCAGCCCTATTGCGCAGACCTGCGTTTTGTCTGCCTGCCGCGCAATCAATTCCTCCGGCGCCAGCCGATCAGCAGCAGCAGGGAGAACACTGTCAGGCCGAGCGCGCTCGCGGTATCCGGCACCATCGGCGGATCCCTCGGCATCAAGGTGGTCAAGTCTTGGGGGACTTGGTCGGAAAGACCTCCCGTGACCGGGGTGGTGATCGCTGCAATGACCTGTTCGGTGATTTGATCGGAAAAATTGTTCGGTCCGTTCTTGTCTGGGTTGCCCGTGGGTGAGCCGCTGCCATCACCCGCGTTGCCGGTGCCGGCAAGATCCCCCGTCGGGCCGGAGGGCACGTTACCAACGAAGGGATTGTTTGTGGTGCCGGGAATGCCCAAGTCTGAATCCGATCCAAGCTGCGTAGGCGAAGGCGCCGGATCAAAGAGCTGCAGATTGGTACCGTCAGTTTCGGTGACCAAGGTGATCCCGTCGGAGGGACCGTTGGAGGCCGTTGAGCCACCCGACCCCGAACTCGCGCCGCCACCACCAGCGGCCGATCCACCGCGGAAGCCACCCCCGCCACCGGCACCAAATCCGCCACCGCCGTGACCGGAGCCAAACGGAGAGAATCGTGATCCAGCGGGCTTTTCCCCACCAGCCGGTTCAAAAGCCCCGGCGGGCGCTTCGGGCCCACTACCTTCCGCCACGACCGCCGGGGATCGGCCGGCTGACTGATATTCTTTCTCCAACGGGCTCTCCTCGAGGTAGGATCGTTTCTGTTCCGCGGGGATTACCCCAACCATCGGGTTACCTGGCTCGCCGCGTTCCGGGGCGGCCTCTTTCAAGTTGGTCTCTGACTTGTTCGGCACGGCACCTTCGCCCGTCACACTCACTTCGCCGGGCAAATTGCCCGCGCCTTGCGCCGATGGTTCCCCTAGGTAATGCCAGCCGACAAACAGGGCGGCGAAAGCGGCACTGCCGGACAGGATAATTCGGAAGGGAGATTTGATCGGCTTCATTTGTTGCAATTTTTTAGCACTTATAGTGCCTGCGTTACAACTGTTTCCTTTTCTTGCTGAAGAGCATCGCTTTAAAGCAGTTATTGAGCCGTTATCTGAAGAATCCGCAAACTCTGTTCGTAGCATTGTGTCAAATCCTCCGACATATGAGACACACAAATTCGACTGATTTCATTACGATTGAATCAGTTCTGAAATCACACCGGTCTAATCCACGGGTCCGAGGCCTGACCAAAGAGTGATCGATCAAATAGCCCTAAGGCGTCTGCGCGTCGCCAGGGCGAAGCTTTCTCGACCAATGCCATGCGCACCTTCCGGCAACTCCCCTCGTCTGACCGCCGGCAGAGGATCTCTCAATTGATCGCCCAACGGACTACACCACCCGCGCCCAGAGCAGCTTCAGGTAGCGGCTTTCGAGACAGTTGGAATAGACCGGGTGATCCACCCCGGGACCGGTGCGGTCAAAGATCTGGAGCCGCCGGTTGAGCCGGTGGATGCCTTTGATCACGCAGCCCTCGAAATCCTCCAGCGAGACGAGGCCTGAGCAGGAGCACGTGACGAACAGACCGCCGGGCTTCACGAGGCTGGCCGCGATGGTGTTCAGGTCGGCGTATTTCCGCATGCCCTCGGCGGCGAAAGCGGGGTCGCGCGTCATCACGAACTTCGGTGGATCGCAGAGCACGGCGTCGAACTGCTCGCCGTTCTTCTGCATCTGCCGCGCGTAGGCGAAGGCGTCGGCGTGCACCCACTTGAGCTTGTTGGGCGACACCTGGTTGAGGTTCGCATTGCGGCGGCCCTGGGCGATCACCTTCTCGTCGAGATCGACCGCGGTGACTTCACTTGCGCCACCAAGAATCGCGTTGATCGAGAAGCCACCGGTGTAACTGCAGAGGTCGAGCACGCGCAGCCCCTTCACGAGCTGACCGAAGCGCTTCCGGTTATCGCGCTGGTCACAAAAGAATCCGGTCTTGTGGCCCTCGGCGAAATCCACCTCGTACTTCACCTCGCCCTCCTTGATGCGTACCCGGTCGGGGGCAGAGGCCGTGATCTCTTTCATCTGCGAGGGCTTGATCCCCTCAAGGCTGCCCAGATCGTGGTCGACGTGGACACCCACATGTTTGGTGCCAAGCAGGTCGTGCAGCAGCGGCAGCCACTTCGGCAGTCGTTGGAAGATGCCGAGTGAATAAACGTCACAATAGAGCGTGTCGGCATAGCGGTCGATCGTCAGACCGCTGACGCCGTCGCCGTCGGAGTTGATCACGCGGTAGGCGCTGGTGGTCTCGTCGAGCTTGAACATGTCCCGGCGCAACGCGACGGCCCGGCGGATCGCGGTTTCAAAATACTCCTCGCCCAACGGCTGGTCGGTGTGCACCACGACGCGCAGCGGCATCTTGGCGCGCGGATTGAAGAGCCCGATGCCGACGCGATGGCCGAACTTGTCGTAGACGTTGACCAGGTCGCCCGGCCGCGCATCACGCGAGACCTCGCCGAGCATGCGCGGGAAAATGGCCGGCTGAAAACTGACGAACTTGAGCTGCGCCCACGGCTTCTGCCACTCGGACTGCGGCACGGGATCGCCCTTGTCGGGCCGGATCGGGTCGATCGGCGTCCTGGGCTCTTCCGGGAGCGCGCGCGCCCGGGCGGGCTGCGGTTTGCGTGAACGCGTTTCGTTGACCTCTGATTCGTCAAAATCCATTGCTCCCACGCAAAGCGGCCGGGAGCCCGAGGGCGAATCTTTTGTCAGCAGGCCGTCACTCCTTGGTCCGCCGGCCCGCGGCGACCCCACAAAAAAGGCCGGTCCGACGGGACCGGCCTTGCAATCGATCGCGGCATCAAGCCGGGTGTGAGCTCCGGGGCTCAGGCCACGCGCTCGACGACGAGCGGGGGCGGGATCGGGCGCTTCGGCGCGAGGCGGTAGGCGTCCTTGAAGTAGTTGAGCGCCTGCTCGAGCTTCGCCTCGTCGTTGTAATGGATCATCATCAGCGGCTCGCCCTGCTTGACCTGCGTGCCGACCTTCTTGATCTCCGAGACGCCGACGGCGTAGTCGATCTTGTTGTGGTGCGCAGGATCCTTGCCCGCGCCGAGGAGCGAGACGCCCTTGGCAATCATGGCGGCATTGATCGTGTGCACGTAGCCGCGCTTCGGAGCGGGCAGCTTGCGGATGTGCTTCGCGGTCGGGAATTTTTCCGGATGATCGATGAACGAGACATCGCCACCCTGCGCCTTGATCATGTCCTTGAACTTCTCGAGGGCCGAACCGTCGGTGAGGTGGCGCTGCACGGTCTGCTTGGCCGAAAGCGTGGACCCGGCGACGCCGGCAAGGCGGACGATCTCCATGCCGAGCTTCAGCACGAGTTCCTTCATGTCCTCCGGACCTTCGCCCTTCAGGAGCGCGATGGCCTCCTTGATCTCCAGCGCGGTGCCGACGGTGTCGCCGAGCGGCTGGTTCATGTCGGTGACGAGCGCGACGCAGCGGCGCTTCATTGAGCGGCCGACGCGGGTCATGGAACGGGCGAGCTGCTTCGCCTGCTCAAGATCCTTGATGAAGGAGCCATTGCCCCACTTCACGTCGATCACGAGACCTTCAGCGCCTTCGGCGAGCTTCTTGGAAAGCACGCTGCCGGTGATGAGCGGGAGGCTCGGGATCGTGCCGGTCTCGAGACGCAGGTCGTAGAAAATCTTGTCGGCCGGCGCGAGCTCGGGGCTCTGCTCGGCGATGGCGCCGCCCACGCGGGCGAGCTGATCCTGGAAATGCTGGATCGACATCTGGCCCTTGAAGCCGGGGACGGCCGAAAGCTTTTCCAGGGTCGTGATGACGAACTCCTGTTCGACACCGCACATCATCGGTACGACGACGCCGCTGGCCATGGCGAGCGGCGCGAGGACGAGCGCGGTCTTGTCGCCCACGCCACCGGTCGAATACTTGTCGATCTTCGGCTTCGCGATGTGCGACAGATCGATCACCTCACCGGAGAGCATCATCTCCTCGGTAAGCACCGCCGTCTCCTGGGCAGACATGTTGGCGAAGTAGATCGCCATCAGCAGCGCGGCCTGCTGGTGCTGGGGCATTTCGCCGTCCAGCGTGGAGTCGATAATGTAGCGGATTTCTTCCTGCGTGAATTCCTGCCCGTCGCGTTTCTTCTCAATCAATGAAGTAAACGACGGCTTGATGAACCGACGCGTTGGAATGGGACGTTTTCTCATGGAGGTCACTAGGATGTGTCAGAAGGACGCGCCTTGCGGCGCAAAGGTCGAAGAGACAATGAGTTTTGCTTATTTTGTCGAGCCTAAAATCCAGCTATGACCATCTCTTACACCTCCCTCCACCCCCCTCAAACCCACTCCTGAAGGGGGGCATAAAACCGGCAAAAATCCTTCTTGCTCAAAGCCAAGCGCAATTCCTCAATCATCGGATGTCCCTTCCTTTTGACGTCGCTGCCCACCTCGACACAGCCCTTCGCGCGGCTGCCGAAAGCCTTGGTCTGGCCGGACGAGGCTTTGAACCCGAGGTGCGCGTGGCCGATCCGGCCCACGGCGATTTCCAGGCGAACGGCGCTCTCGCCTTCGCCAAACGCGAAAAGCAAAACCCCCGGGCCCTCGCGCAACAACTGGTCGACAAGCTCACTTCCCTCCAGGCTGATTTCGATCTGTCGCTGGCTGGTCCGGGCTTCATCAATTTCCGCCTGAAACCTGCGGCCTTGCTCGAGTGGCTGCGCACCTTCGGCTCCGAACCTCAGCTTCAGGCCGGTGCCGCCCGGTCGCACACCGGCCAGACCTGGGTCGTGGACTACTCGTCCCCCAACACCGCGAAGCAGATGCATGTCGGCCACCTCCGCTCCGCCGTGATCGGCGAGGCCATCTGCCGCCTGCTGGCCTTCACGGGCGCCAAGGTCATCCGCGACAATCATCTCGGGGACTGGGGCACCCAGTTCGGCAAACTCATCTATGGTTACAAGCGCTGGGTCGACGAAGCCGCCCTCGCCACCGACGCCATCGAGGAACTCGAGCGGCTCTACAAGCTTGGTCACGCGGCGACCCCCGAAGGATCTCCCGAACTCGACGAGGCCCGCGCGGAGCTCGTCAAACTCCAGAACGGCGACCCGGCGAACGTCGCCCTCTGGAAGAAATTCTCGGAGGTCAGCCTCGCCGCCTTCCAGCAGATCTACGACCGGCTCGGCATCCGCTTCGACCACAACCTCGGGGAGTCCTTCTACAACGACAAGGTCGAGCGCGTTTATCGCGAGCTCACCGAGACCCGGCTCGCCGAGGACAGCAACGGCGCCCTGGTGGTGTTCCACGACGAGCACCCGCGCTTCAGTCGGAATACCGAGCGCCCCAACCCCTTCATGGTCCGCAAGGCCGACGGCGCGAGCGGCTACGCCTCCACGGATCTCGCCACCGCGCTCTATCGCACCGAACACTTCCAGGCTGACGGCATCGTGGTGGTGACCGACTTCCGTCAGGGCGATCATTTCGAGCAGCTCTTCCTCACGGTCAGAAAATGGTTCGCCGCGAAAAACTATCGCCTGCCCGAGCTGCACCACGTGACCTTCGGGGCCGTCACCGATCCGGAGGGCAAGGCGCTCAAGACCCGCGACGGCGGCGTGATCAAGCTCAAGGCCCTGCTCGACGAATCCGAAGACCGCGCCTTTGCCCTGGTCACTGAAAAAAGCCCCGACGTGCCCGAAAACGAACGCCGCGAAATTGCCCGCGCCGTCGGCATCGGCTCGGTGCAGTATGCCGACCTCTGCCAGAACCGCAGCAGCAACTACGTGTTCTCGTGGGACAAGATGATGTCGTTCGACGGCAACAGCGCGCCCTACATGCTGATGATGGTCGCCCGCGTGTATTCAATCTTCCGCAAGACCGGCCTCGATCCCGCCAACCCTCCGGTCAGCGAAGCGACCGCCCCGGAGTCTCCCCAGGAACTCGTCCTTGCGCGCAAGCTCGTCCAGTTCGCCGACGCCGTCCAGTCCGCCACGAAGCAGCTCCGGCCGCATTTCCTTTGTCTTTATCTGTACGAACTCGCCGGCGCCTACAGCGCCTTCTACGCGGCCGACAAGGTCATCGTGGATGACCCCGCGGTTCGTGCCCGCCGCCTGTTGCTCTGCCACCGCACCCTGATCGTGCTCGAAACCGGTCTGCACCTGCTCGGCCTCCGCACGCTTGAGCGGATGTAAACCGCCGGGAGTCGAAACGGCAGAGACCTTGGCGTGCTCTGACGGACGGACCGCCCCCCTGTCCACCCGGCCGGTGAGCCCGGTTTTTCGCGTCCGGAACCGGCGTTTTGGAATTTTCCGTAAGGGCGTTTTCCACCCCGACTTCGCACTTGCGACTGCCCGTCCGCCAACCAACATCCCGCCATGGCCAACCAAGAGATTTATGTCCGAGGCGTGAACGACACGGAAGCGCGTGGTCCCTTCACGGTCGAGCAACTCATGTCCCTGGTCGAAGCCGGACAGGTGACGAACGAGACCTATTATTACGACGCCACCACCGAGCAGTGGGTGCTGCTGGCCGCCAACCCCGAGTTGAAGGCCGCCCTCTGGCCCGAGAAGAAAAAGATGGGCTTCAAGCACAAGGAATTCAAACCCGTCAACGAGGAGAAAACCGACAGCGCCCCGCCCATCACCGTGCAGCAGTTCCTTGATGCCGCCGAGGGCCGGACGGATGAGACCAAGGGCAAGAAGGACAAGGGCGAAATCATGATGAACTCGGCCATGTGGGGCACCCGCTCGGCCGCGATCATCTCCGTCGCCAGCGCCGCCGCCCTGATCCTGCCCGGCGTGGACGGTCTGACCACTATGGACATGAACAAGATCCTCCAGACGCCCGGTGTGTTTCTCGGCATCATGGATGTGGTGATCGGTCTGCTCCTTTTTCTCGGGGTCATCCAGATTTATCCTTTCGTCCGTTTCCGCGCTGTGTTCGGCCTGGGATTCCTCGGCTTCGTGTTCATGACCCAGGGCCAGCTCACCCCGATGGTGGCCGTCGCCGCCGGATCGGTCGGCCTGTATTTCAGCACGATTTTCCTCAGCTACATTCCACTGGCCGTGGCCGCTCTGCTTGGACTGGGCGGCATGGCGATGTTGGCGACGATGTCGTACCTGTGATGGCGGCTGGTCCGTACTCCCGGCCATGCCCCGCCTCTTGATCCTATCCCGCCTGCGCCAGCTGTGGGTGTCAGAAATCTGGGCCGCGAGTTTCAACCGGGATCGCTCGCTCAAGAACCAGCTTTACGCCTTCCTGCGCGTTGTCTCGATCACCCTGTCCGGCCTGTTTGAGCTGAAGGTCGCCACCCGCGCCGCCGCCCTGAGCTACAGCTCGCTGCTGGGCCTCGGCCCCTTGGTCGCGATCGCGGTGCTCATCTCGGGCTTCGCCCTCGGCAACCGCGATCCCGCGATCATGGCCCAGAGCCTGAACCGCGTCATCGGCTTCATCGCCCCGCAGGTGGCCCAGTACGATCAACCCGCCGCCAATGGCGTCGAGACCATCGCCGCCATCACCGTGGGCGAAGACGGCCAGATCGTGCCGCCGTCCGATCCGGAAATGGTCAAGCTGATCAGCCAGTTCATCACCAGCAGCCGTTCGGGCACGGCCGGCATCATTGGCGTCTTCGCCCTGCTGATCATCGTGCTGCAGCTGCTGAGCAGCATTGAAAATACCTTCAACGACATCTGGGGCGTGCGCCGCGGCCGCAACTGGCTGATGCGCGTCATCTACTACTGGACCACCGTCACGCTCGGCGCGGTGCTGTTTTTTGCCTCCATCACCCTCGTTTCCGCCAGCGCGTTCATCAACGTTTTCCGCAACATGACCGAGTGGATGCCCTTCGGCGACCAGCTCATGGGGCTCATCACCTGGCTGCTGCCCTCGTCCTCCTTCCTGCTGTTGATGCTCCTGCTCACGCTCTTCTACCGCACCGTGCCCAACACGCGCGTGCGTTGGAGTGCGGCGCTCATCGGGGCGATCATCGTCACCGGGCTCCTGTTCCTGAACAACTACGTCGCCTTCCTCTACTTCAAGGGCGTCATCCGCACCAAGAGCCTTTATGGTTCACTCGGCATCTTCCCGATCCTCATGGCGGGCCTGTACATCTTCTGGTTCTTTGTCCTCGTCGGCGGCCAGATCACCTATGCGGTCCAGAACGTCCGATACCGCAGCAGCCAGACCGCCTGGCACAGCCTCAACCACGCTACGCGGGAGAGCATGTCCCTGCTGGTCCTGCTGCTGATCGCCCGGCGCTTCAAGGCCTGCAACCCCGCCTGCTCGGTCACCGACCTCTCGCACCTCATCCGGGTCCCCTCCCAGATCCTCAACGAATCTCTCAACCGCCTGTGTGATCTCCGCCTGATTGAGGAACTCCCCCCGGCCGAGGGCGCCGAGCCCAACGACCACCGCTACCAGCCGGCCAAACCCCTTGGCCGCATCACCCTGGCCGAATTCCGTTCCAAGTTTGAGAACTACGGCGAAGCCCCCAGCGGCAGCTTGCTCGACCAGGTGGACCCGGTCCTCGCTTTCTACCACGAGAAACTCACCGCCTCGATTCCCGCCGCCCTGGGATCCAAGACCTTGGACGAATTGATTGACGAGAAACTGCCGACGCAGACCTACGCTCCTTTCGCCCCGGCGGCAGAGTAAACTCACTGCCGTCAGCAGGCAGTGGGCTTTGGTAACTACGCCTTCCGCGCGCTTATGGTAGGAGCGGTCTCGGTCACAAAGGTCGGACGCATCGAGCGATTCCTGACAGGGGCTCTTCTGGCCAATGTCCCATCCCGAGCCCCTAAATCCCAACGAGGCCAAGGCCGCGTTTCAGCCTGATTCCCCATTCCGGCCCCGCTCCAGCGTTCCTCGCCGAAATGTCGCTGCCCCAACGAGTTTGCTTTTGACAATTTCTCCGTCTGGTCGCTTTGATTTGGAAACCCCGCCACCGCCACATGTTCAATCAACTTCTGGGACTTTTCTCCAACGACATCGGGATCGATTTGGGCACCGCCAACACCCTCGTCTACGTCAAAGACAAGGGCATCGTTCTCCGTGAGCCCAGCGTGGTGGCGGTCTATACCAATTCGCGTCGCGTTCGCGCCGTCGGTGACGAGGCCAAGGTCATGTTAGGCCGCACTCCCGGGAGCATCACCGCCATCCGTCCGATGAAGGACGGCGTCATCGCCGACTTCGATATCACCGAGGCCATGCTGCGCTACTTCATCCGCAAGGCCAACGGTGGAAAAACCTTTCCCCAGCCCAGCGTCTGCATCGCCATCCCCAGCGGCATCACCGAGGTCGAAAAGCGCGCGGTGATGGAGTCCGCCACCCATGCGGGGGCGCGCGAGGTCCACACCATCCCCGAGCCCTTTGCCGCCGCCCTCGGCGTCGGTCTGCCCGTCGATGAACCCGCCGCCAACATGATCGTCGACATCGGCGGCGGCACCACCGAGATCGCCATCATCTCGCTCAACGGCATCGTGTTTTCCAAATCCATCCGCGTGGCCGGTGACGAGATCGATCTCGCCATCATCAACTACATGAAGCGCGCCTACAACCTCCTCATCGGTGAGCGCACAGCGGAAGAGATCAAGATGACCATCGGTTCCGCCTACCCGCTCGCCACCGAGCTGGCGATGGAGGTCAAGGGCCGTGACTCGGTTGCCGGTCTGCCCAAGACCATCCACATCACTTCCCAGGAAATCCGCGAGGCCATGGGCGACACCATCGGCGCCATCGTCGAGGCTGTGCGCATCACGCTCGAGCGCTGCCCGCCCGAGCTCTCCGCCGATCTCGTCGACCGCGGCTTCGTGATGGCCGGCGGTGGCTCGCTCATCCGCGGAGTCGACAAGCTCCTCTCCGAGAAGACTGGCCTGGCCGTCACCGTTTCCGACGATCCGCTCTCCGCCGTCGCCAACGGCACCGGCGTCTTCATCAACAACATCGAGGACTACCGCCGGATCGCCGCGGACCTCTGACCGGGGCCCGGCCTTACCCGACGGCCCTTCCGCCGCCCGCGCCGTGCTTCCCCGCCGATTCGACCAAGCCCGTCCTTTTCTTACGCTCGGCATCATTCTGCTCGCGTGGATTTTCCTGCCGTTGGTGGTGAAGGTGTTCACCCGCGCCAGCTTCTTCGAGATTCAGGCTCCGCTGGTGGTCGCCGACTCCTTTGTCCGCGACCTGCAGGGTTTCTGGTCCAACCGCGCCCACTCTAAGGACGAGCTGCTGCAGGCCGGCAAACAGGTGGCCGGCCTGATCGCCCGCTACGAATACGCCAACCAGCAGAACGCCTACCTGCAGGGTGAGATCCTGCGCATGGAGAACCTGCTGAAGATCCCCTCCATGCCGGAATTCCGGTTTGAGCCGGCGCGCGTGGCCCGGCGCGATTTCTCCGCCTGGTGGCAACGCATCATCATCCGCAAGGGCTCCAACTACGGCATCGTCGAGGGCGCCCCCGTGGTCTTCGCCGGCGGCGTGGTCGGTCGCGTCACCGAGGTGCATCGTTACACCTCCGTCGTCGACCTGATCACCAGCCCGACCCTGCGCCTGGCTGGCGCCGTGGCCGGAGACACCCGCCCGGTCAGCTACCAAGGCGGTCTCAACCCTTCCTTCGGCGCGCCGCGCGGCACGGTCGATTTCGTGCCGCTGGACGTTTACGCCACCCCCACCTCCACCAAGCGCCTGGTCACTTCGGGTCTGGGCGGCGTTTTCCCGCCCGGCCTGACCCTCGGTGAAATCACCCACCTTGAACCCAGCGCCGATGGCCTTTTCAAGAACGGCGAGGTCCAGCTCGATCCGCGACTGGGCGACCTCACCGAGGTGACCGTGCTCATCCCGCTCAACCCGGAGGATTGATGATGCGGGCACTGCGGAATCCTGCCGACCCACCCCGGCCTGCAGCCGGCCCTCTTCATCGAGGGGAATCGAAACCATGCTTCCGTATTCCCCTCTATCAAGAGGGGTGGCCGGAAGTCCGGAAGGTGTAATCCCCATGCACCGCTACGATCCCCGCTGGCTCATTGTCACCCTGGCCAACCTGCTTCTCTGCTGGCTCGTCGGTCTCGCCAACAACTCCCTCGGGGACTTTTCCTTCCTCTGGTTGGATCACGTCTCGATCCATCTCTATCTCGGCGGCCTGCTGGTCACCTACGCCGCCTTGCGGCTGGACCCCAAGAGCGGGCTGGTCTCCACCCTGCTCACCGGGCTGATGGTGGATGCGCTCACCCCGGTGCCTTACGGCACGAGCCTCATTCTATTTTCCCTGATTCATGTGACCGTGCTCTATGGACGGCATCGCTTCCCTCGCGAAGGCTCGGTGATCTCCATGGTGGTCGCCCTGTTCGCCAACCTGTTTCTCTTCATCGCCCTTTCCTTTCTCCTCGTGGGTGCGGGACCGCGTCCGGGCGAGACATGGCTCCGGATTTTCAGCGACCTCTTCTTCTCCCAGCTGGCCATCCTCGTCCTGACGCCTTGGTTCATTGCCTTGCAGGACCGCGCCATGGAGCTGGCGGAGATTCACCCCGAGACCGGTCGGCAGGTGCACAAATAGCACTGGAAAAATCCGGATGCCTAGACTCCAAACGTCAAACCGGGTGACCGCCGAACTCAATTCCCCGACCGGAAACTTGGGTCAGTTGATGGTTTGGCTTTTGGACGCTTTGGACTTTTGTGATTTCACCGCATGAGCCGCCTCATCGAAACCCGCACCCACCGCAACCCGCGACTGCTCCTTTTTCACGGCGCAGTGATCGGGCTGGTGCTCGTGTTGGGATGCGGCCTGGCGTACCGCCAGCTGTTCAACAGCGGCAAGTACGCGGACCGCGAGCGTGTGCAAAGCCTGCGGCGGGTCGTCGCCCCCGGTCCGCGGGGTAACATCTACGACCGTGAGGGCCATCTGCTGGTGGGCAACCGGCCGCGTTTCTCCGTCGTGCTCGACCTGGCGGAGCTGCGCGGGGAATTCCGTTCCGAATACAAGACGATCTACCGCAACTACGCCGAGCTGCCCGTCAAGGAGCGCCCCAACGCCGACCAGATGGAGCGCATCGCGCGCGCCACTGTCGCCCAGCGCCAGCTCGACAAGGTCAACGCCATCTTGGGTCGCGACGAAAAGGTCCGCTCGGCCGAGCTCAACCGCCACGTCAACCAGACCCTCCTGCTCCCCTACGTGCTGCTCGACGACCTCGCCCCCGAGGAATACGCCCGGCTCATCGAGCGGCTCCCGGTCAAGTCTCCCCTGCAGGTCTACACTTCCAGCACCCGCTACTACCCCAACGAGTCCGCCGCCGCGCACACGCTCGGCTACGTGCGCGTCGACAGCGATCCCGAGGTCGAGGATTTCCCGGGCGAGGATCTCATGACCTTCAAGATGAAGGGCACCATCGGCAAGGCCGGGCTGGAGAAGGTGTTCAACGACGAATTGGAAGGTGAAGCCGGCGGTGCGATCTACCTCGTCGATCCCGCGGGCTTCAAGGTCGACCTGCCCGTCGAGAAACGCATGCCCGTCCAGGGCCACAACATCACCACCAGCCTGGACCTCGAGCTGCAACAGGCGACTGAGGCGGCCATGAAGGACAGCGAGGGCAAGGACCGCACTGGCGCCGCCGTCGCCCTCGACATCCGCACCGGCGAGGTGCTGGTGCTGGTTTCCAAGCCTGACTACGATCTCAACACGTTCCTGCCGCGCCTGACCCAGACCGAGTTCAAGGAGATCGAAGACTCCGGCGGCTGGCTCAACCGCGCCATCCAGGGCCAGTATCCGCCCGGCTCCACGTTCAAGATCATCACCTCCCTCGCCGGCCTGCGCTCCGGCGCCATCGAGCCGGGCGAGTCAAAGGTGCTCTGCGCCGGCTACTACATGGTCGGCAACCGCCGCTTCCCCTGCCACAATCGCAACGGTCACGGCGAACGCGACCTCGTCGGCGCCATCCGCGATTCCTGCAACGTTTTCTTCTACAAATACGGACTCGAGACCGGCCCGGCACTGATCGCCGCCGAGGCCCATCGTTTCGGCTTCGACCACCCGACCGGCATCGAATTGCCCTACGAGTACGCCACCCCGCACGTCGCCAGTCCTGAGTGGAAACTGGCCAACATGAAGCAGCGCTGGGTGCCCGGTGACACCGCCAACACCGCGATCGGACAGGGCGACACCCTGGTCACGCCCTTGCAGGTGGCCTGTTTTGTCGCCTCCTTCGCGCGCCGACTACAACGCCGTGTTGACCGGCATGGAGCAATGCTACCAGTTCGGCACCGGCCGCCTCGCCAAAGTCGACGGACTCCGCGGCGCGGCCAAGTCCGGCACCGCCCAGAAGGGAAAGATCGA
>Ga0208117_100242_pt1 | contig 24186 bp, 22 predicted proteins | sample LakWasMet26_LOW6_2_FD_183870 | JGI IMG/M metagenome (GOLD analysis project Ga0208117, IMG submission 183870) | Freshwater sediment methanotrophic microbial communities from Lake Washington under simulated oxygen tension - Sediment Metagenome... | ecosystem: Environmental > Aquatic > Freshwater >...
GGTCGCGGCCAGGAAGACGTCCTCAAGCGAGGGTTGGGTGCGGCCAAGGGCGCGCACCCGGTAACCGGCGGCCGGCAGCGACTGCAGGATCTTTTCCCCGAGGTCCGCCTGGAGATCAGTCATCAGCGTCACGGCATGAAAACCGTCGGGCGCCGCAGGTTCCTGCGTGACGATCCGCAGGGTGGGCTCGATGTCGGGCAAGAGGGCGGCGAGACCGGCGGGATCGCCCGCGATCTCGGCGTGGTACGTTGTGTGGCCGAAGATCTCGTGGCGGAGGTCGGCGGGCGAACCCTGGGCGACAATGCGTCCGCCGTTGATGATGAGGACGCGATCGCAGGTCTCCTCGATTTCCGGCAGGATGTGGCTGGAAATGATGACGCTCATCCGGCCGCGCAGGTTGGCGATGAGGTTGCGGACGATCAGGATCTGGTGCGGATCCAGGCCGATGGTCGGCTCATCCATGATGATGACCGCCGGCTCCGCGAGAATGGCCTCGGCGATGCCGACGCGCTGCTTGTTGCCCTTCGAGAGACGGCCGAGGATGCGGTGACGGTTGCGCTTGAGGTCGCACAACTCCAGCACCTCGTCGATGCGCGCGCGGAGTTTGGCGCGGGGCATTTCCTTGAGGCGGCCGCGGAACCAGAGGTATTCGGAGACCCGCATGTCCTCGGGCAGCGGATTGTTTTCCGGCATGTACCCGACGTGGCGCTTGGTGGCCTCGGGATGGCTGGCGACCGGCAGGCCGCAGATGCGGACGGAACCGGAGTTGGCCGGCAGGTAACCGGTCAGAATCCGCATGGTCGTGCTCTTGCCCGCGCCATTGGGGCCGAGCAGGCCGACGATCTCCCCGCGCTTCACGGTGAAGCTCAGGTTGTTGACCGCGGTCAACGCCCCGTAGCTTTTGACGAGATTGGTGACCTCTATGGTTATGTCGGGAATATCAGCCATGCCGCTAGTTACGAAAGGGAGTTAGACGGGTAATCCGTCCATCGGGCAAGCCTGCTGTCAGGTGGAGGAGGCGGATTCCTTGCTGAGCGTGACCTCACCGGCCCGGAAGCGTTCCCTGTTTCCAGCTGCGGTGCGGACGATGAGCGACCCTTCCGGATCGATGCCCTCGGCCGTCCCGGTGATGACGCGGTCGCCTTGGGTCACCGAGACCGGGTGACCGCGCAACGCATCGAACCGGGGCCAGAGTTCGTCGAAGCGGCGGCGATAGTCGTTTTCGAAGAAACGGTTGTAGGCGAACAACACCCGGGTGACCAGGGCGGCGGCGAAGCGATTGACCTCGACCGGTGCGCCGGAGGCCTCGGCCAGCGACGTGGCTCGACGATGGAGTTCGCGGGGCAGGTCCGCCGCGTGGCCGTTCAGGTTGAGACCGAGGCCGAAAACGAGGTCATGCACGACGTCCGAGTCCACGCGGGCTTCCGTGAGCATACCCCCGGCCTTGCGTCCGCCGAGCAGCAAGTCATTCGGCCATTTGAGCATGGGCTCGATCTTGCAGAAGTTGGCGACGAGTTCGCAGATGTTCAGTCCCATCCAAAGGGTGAAGTCCTGCAGTCGGGAAGGCTCGATCTGGGGCCGGAAGACGAAAGTGCCGTAAAGATTGCCGGCGGCCGGGCTGTGCCAGGTGCGGCCTCGGCGACCGCGGCCCTGGGTCTGCTCCCGGGCCAGAATCACGAGCGGGGTGCGGGCTCCGGCGGCCAGATGGCGGTTGGCCTCGGTGTTAGTGCTGTCGACCTTGTCGAGGGTGACCAGATTCACCAGCCGGTTCCGGCCGGAAAGATGGGCCTGGATGAGGGCGTGATGGAGGTGGGGGGGCGTACCGGTCAGCTTGTAGCCGCGGCTTTTCTGCGCCTCGAAGGCGAAGCCCTGCTTGGTGAGTTTCTGCAACTGCATCCAGACGGCGACCCGGGAAATGCCGAGCAGCTTGGCCAGGTGGTTGCCGGAAACGCAGCCGCTTTCACTGGCGAGGAGTTCGCGCAGGATCGTGACTTCGGTCGAGGGCGGCAAATTTGGCGTCGCGGCGGTCAAAAGGAAGTCCCATCAAAACACAGAAAAAGGAGTGAGCAAATGACATTTCATGAATTCGCCACGTTGCAGCGCCGGCCCGAGGAATTGTCCCCGGCGTTGCAGGCGCTCTGGTTGGACGGCCAAGGGGATTGGGATGGCGCCCACGACCTGGCTCAGACCGGCGGAGGACGCGAGGGGGCCTGGGTGCATGCGTACCTGCATCGCAAGGAGGGCGACGACTGCAACGCCGCCTATTGGTACTCGCGCGCCGGACGTCCGGCCGCAACGGGCGATCTGCGGGCGGAATGGGAAGAGATCGTGCGGGCCTTGCTGAAAGCCGGCTAAGGCGGATCAATTCGTTTGGAACCCCGTGCCGGAGGGGAAGGCTCCCACAAAGACAACTTTGGTGATGCGGCTAAGGCTTGGCCGCGGCTTCGCGCAGCGCCTTGGCTTCGGAGGGATCGGAGGTTTCGAGGGCCTTGGAAATGGTGAGGACGTCCTGGTTGAGCTGCTGTTTTTTCTCGCGCTCGTAGTCTTCCAAGGCGCGTTCGGCCATGCCGGTGCCAAAGAGGGGCAACGTGAATTTGTTGAGCACGCGGTCCAGCTCGCTGAATTTCTGTTTGGCCAGCTGATCGCCTAGTCCCTGCCTCGTCATGACCACATCCGGGGTCAGGCGCGGGCGGGGCTTTTGTTTCACCACCATCTTGGGCAATTCCAAGACATCGGGATCGGCTGGTTTGTCCGCCGGCTTGGGTTCGGGCGCAGGTGGGGAGTATTTCGGGAGGGTGGCGGCGAGTTGATCCCGGATGGTCGGCTCGGTGGTGGCGGCCGCGGCCGGCGGGGTGGTCGCGGGTGGCGCGGCGGGCTCATCGGCCCGCCCGATCACGGTCAAGGCGAGGCAGAGGAGTCCGAGTTGGGCCGGGCGGGTCATGAGAATCAAAGGAAACCAGAGAGGGCGATCTATCGAGTGAAAAATCAGGTCAGTGGCGGATCGGGATGCCGGCCGGCCGCGTGGTGTGGGTGTTGTCGAGTTCGCGCTCAAAGCGGCTGGCGGCTTCGGGCGAGACCGCGCGGCTCAGATCGTTGACCTCGCGCAAGCGGTCGAGTTCCTGTCTCTGGTAAAGCGCCCGGCCGCGGGCGGCCTTTGACGGACTGAGAATGGGGATGGTGAAGCTGTTGAGCAGCACATTGAGCGGACCCTCTTTGGCGAGCGAATCGAGGTAGAGGTTCTCCATCTTGCGCTTGAAGTCCCGCTTGCTCATAAGGTGGTCTTCGGCGTCCCGGGGGAAGCGTTTTTCCCGCACGGTGAGTTTGGGCAGATTCAGGACATTGGGATCATTCCGCTGGGTCCAGCCCGTGGTGGACTCATCGTCCTTGGAGGACGCGGGTTGGAAACTCGGAAGGCCTGCCTTGATGTGCTCCTTGATTTCACGCGAGACCAGTCCCGTGGACGTTTGCGCCACGGCCACGGCCGCCAACACCCCGGCGGGTAGCAACAGGAGGATTCCAGCCGGTTTCATGGGGTAAGGCTTGGAACCCGCTTTTGCGGGTTGGTTCCAAGGTGGCCGCGATTTTGGGCGGTGCGATCCGCTTGGCGAGGCTATTGCCTGTCGGTCCCCCCGCCAACGGTACCGTTCTTTCCGCCTGGGGCGGGGCGGTCGCAGGGAGGGCGTGACCTCAGCGCAGCGAGTCTGCGATCGCCCGCAGACGCACCCAGCTGGTGTCGGGGATCGCGGCACCGAAATGCTGCACGCATTCGGCTCCCACGGCCGAACCCAGGGCGCCGGCGACGGCGGGGGATTTGCCGCGCAAATGGGCGTGGAGGAAGCCGGCCGCCCAGGCGTCACCGGCGCCGGTGGTGTCGGCCACCCGGTCGACCTTGACCGGCGCGATGCGATGCAGGTCGGACCCTTGGGCCACCCAGGCGCCATCCTTGCCGATCTTAACGGCGGCGATGCCCCCAAAGGCGGCCAGGCGCCGGGCGTATTCCTCATAAGGGGCCTCGGTCTGGAACAGGGCCCGGGCTTCGTCCTCATTGGCGAAAACGATCTGCACGCCTTCTTTCAGCTGGCCCAAAATCCAGTCGCGGGCGACGTTCACCACCTCGAAGGAAGAAAGTTCCAGGCTGAGGCTGCAGCCGGCGGCGCGGGCGGTGCGGGCCACCTTGTCGGCAAGAGCCGGATTGAACAGCAGGTAGCCTTCGATGTGGGCGTGCCGGGCCCCTCGGAAGTCTTCCACGGTGATCTCATCCGGACTGAGTGTCATGGCGGCCCCGAGGTGGGTGCGCATCGTGCGCTGGCCATCGGGCGTGACCATGGAAAGACAACGTCCGTTGGGCAGGTTGGTCCGTTTGAAGCGTCCGCCATCCCCGCCGGCAGCGATGAAATTGGCGCGGTAATCCTCGGCGGTCTTGTCGCCGCCTGTCTTGCCGACGTAGGTGGTGCGCAGGCCGAGCTTGGTCGCGCCGAGCACGGCATTGGCGGCGGAACCGCCCGGGGCCATCGCCACCGCACTGCCGAGCTTGGTCAGTAGCCGGGCAATGTCCGCATCGTCGACCAAGACCATCCCGCCCTTTTCCCCGGCGACGTGCTGGCGCAGAAAATCATCATCCACCTGGGCGATGATGTCCATGATGGGGTTGCCGATGCCGAGGAGTTCGAAGGTGGGGGAGGACATGAAGAACGGAAAGAAAACGAAGAGAGCGGCGAAGGGAAACCACTAATTGGCCGTCCTTGTCGGCCATGCTGCCGGACCGGACAGGTGCGGGTATTAGCGCGCGATCGGGAAGGATTAGCGGCCTGAATCCAAGGTCAGGTCACGGTCAGGTTGGTGGCCAGCAGGGGTTCGTCGTCGACCTCGATCAGAATGGAGTATTCGCCGGGTTGGTCGAACCGCAGGTTGCGCAGCTCGTTGATCAGATTGATGCGGTGGAGCGGACTCTGGGACTCAAACTCGCGGTTGAGCAACTCGGTCGGGTTCGTGGGATCGAGGCCCATGAACATCTTGATCCGGTGTTGCCCGGGCTGCACGTCGGTGATTGTCAGAAACCAGACCATGTAGGGATGAATCACCGGGAAAGCACGGGCCTTGATGTTGGAAAATACACCCAGAATGGTGTGTTTGCCGGACGATGGGTCGATATGGACCCCGTCGCAGGTGATCCAGGCCAGTAAGGAAGGTTTGGACTGCACAGTCGGAGGATGAGACGGGCCCGGGTGGCAGCAATTCATTTCACGCGATTTCCCGAGGGGAAAGCGACCTTCGGCCACCTTTTTCTTGTGTATGGGAAGACGGCGGCTTTTACCCTTCGGTGATGAAGTATATTTTCGTCACCGGCGGGGTGGTTTCTTCTTTGGGCAAAGGGCTCACGGCGGGTGCGCTCGGCGCCCTGCTCGAAATGCGCGGCCTCACGGTCCGCATCCAGAAGTTCGACCCTTACTTGAACGTGGATCCGGGCACCATGAGCCCGTTCCAGCACGGCGAAGTGTACGTCTTGGATGACGGGGCCGAGACCGATCTCGACCTGGGGCACTACGAGCGGTTCACGTCCGGCCGGCTCTCCCGGGCCAACAGTCTTTCCTCCGGCCAGGTGTATGAGGCGGTCATCGCCAAGGAGCGTCGGGGCGATTACCTGGGCAAGACGGTGCAGGTGATCCCGCACGTGACCAATGAGATCAAGGAGCGTATCCACAAGGGCGGCAAAGGGGTCGATGTCCTGATCACCGAGATCGGCGGCACCACCGGCGATATCGAAGGCTTGCCGTTTCTCGAGGCGCTGCGGCAGTTCGCGCTCGAGGTCGGTCCGAAGGATTGCGTCTTCATCCATGTCACGCTGGTGCCGTTTGTCAGCGCCGCGGGCGAGCTGAAGACCAAGCCGACCCAGCAGAGCGTGGCCAAGCTCCGCGAGATCGGCATCCAGCCGCACCTGCTCGTCTGCCGCTGCGAGAAGCCGCTCACGATCGAGATGCGCGAGAAACTTTCCATGTTCTGCAACGTGCCGGTGAAGGCCGTGTTCGCCGCCGAGGACGTCCAATCCTCCATCTATGAGCTGCCCCTCATGCTGCAGAAGCAGGGCATGGATCAGCACGTCTGCGAGCTGCTGGGGGTCAAGGCCCGGCCCAACCCGAAGAACATCTGGGAGGACATCGTCCACCGCATCAAGTCGCCGAAGCACATCGTGAACATCGGGGTCGTCGGCAAATACATCGAGCTGCAGGACGCCTACAAGTCCGTCTACGAGTCCCTGGCCCACGCCGGCATCGCGAATCACGCCAAGGTGAACATCGTGCGCGTCGACGCCGAGGAGCTGGAGACGGCGGCCGGACTGGCGCAGCTGAAGAAGCTGGATGGCATTCTGGTGCCCGGGGGCTTTGGCGATCGCGGCATCGAGGGCAAGATCGCCGCGGCCAGTTTTGCACGGAAAAACAAGGTGCCTTACTATGGCCTTTGCCTCGGCATGCAGGTGGCGGTCATCGAATATGCCCGCAATGTCCTGGGCCTCAAGAAAGCCAACTCCATGGAGTTTGATCCCCAGACGAGCGAGCCGGTCATCGCGCTCATGGACGAACAACGCAACGTCGTGCAAAAGGGCGGCACCATGCGTCTCGGCGCCTACGCCTGTCAGCTCAAAGCCGGCACGCTGGCCCGTCGCGCCTACGGCACCGAGACCGTCACCGAGCGTCACCGTCACCGCTACGAGGTGAACAACGACTACATCGAGCGCCTGGAAAAGAAGGGCATGGTTATCTCCGGCTGGAATCCCAAGCGCGGGCTGGTCGAGATCACCGAACTCAAGGCCAAGGACCACCCGTGGTACCTTGGTGTGCAGTGTCACCCGGAGTTCCAGTCAAAGCCCAACAAGGCGCACCCGCTCTTCGCCTCGTTCATCGCCGCGGCCATCAAGCGACAGAAAAAGAAAGGGTAGGGCTAGTCTTTCGGTTGTGCCGTCCTGCGTGACGGCCCGTCGAGGACGCCTTGCCCGCCCAAACCGACGCTCCCATATCCCATGCTCTTCGACCCGAAAAAGCTCCTCCTGATCGCCGGTCCGTGCTCGTTGGAAAACGAAACCGTCTGCCGGTCCGTGGCCGAAGTTCTGACCAAGCTGGGACGGAAGCACCGCGAACTGAACATCGTCTTCAAAGGCTCCTTCGACAAAGCCAACCGCACCTCGCTCGGTGGCCGCGGCACCGGGCTGAAGGAAGGGCTCCGGTTGTTGGCGCTGATGAAAAAGGACTATGGGTTTCCCGTGCTGACCGATATCCACGAGCGGCAGCAGGCGGCGCCCGTGGCGAAGGTGTGTGACGTGCTGCAGATCCCGGCCTTCATGTGCCGGCAGACGGACCTCCTGCTCGCCGCCGCCAAGACCGGCGCCGTCGTCAACGTGAAGAAGGGTCAGTTTCTCTCTCCGCAGGAAATGGAGTTTGTCGTCAGCAAGCTCAAGCAGGGCAAGGCCGCCGAAATCTGGCAGACCGAACGCGGCACCACCTTCGGCTACCAGAATCTGGTCGTCGACATGCGCAGCTTCGCCCTGATGAAGGCGCTGGGCTACCCGGCGATCTTTGATGCCACGCACAGCGTGCAGCTGCCCGGAGCGGGCGGCGGCAAGAGCAGCGGCAAACGCGAATTCGTGCCGCCGCTGGCCAAGGCCGCGCTGGGTGCCGGGGCCGACGGTCTCTTCATCGAGACGCACCCCGATCCGGCCAATGCGATTTCCGACGGCCCGAACATGGTGCCGCTCGCCGAACTGCCGGCCCTGATCGCGACCTGCGTGGCGGTGTGGAAGGCGGTCCGCGCCTGAACCAGGTTAATCGAGGCTCAACAACGCCTGCACTTCCGGCGTGTGCAGGTTCGCTTTGCTGATGACCAGAAAGTGCGCAGGGACTAGCTTCGCCACAGGTTTCCCGTTCAAGAGCGCCACGGCCTGCTCGAGACCGATCCGGCCCAGTTCCTTGGGCAGCTGGGCGATCCAACCGTGCATGATACCCTGGTCGATGGCCGTAGCGACCTCGGGATTCAGATTGTAGCCAAAGCCAACCAATTTGATCGCACCGGGTTTCGGTTGGCTGGAGAGCACCTGCAACATGGCCATGGTGGCAGGCGTGCTGGACGCCAGGACGGCGGCGGCCTCGGGATGCTTGCTCAGCAGGTAACTGGCGCGCTCTTTCTGGGTCTCCTTGGCGTTGCCGGCATAAACGTCCCCAAACACGGTCAGATTCGGATGAGCCGTGCGCAAGGCCGCCAGCGCGCTGTCTTCCCGGGCGCCGGTGACCAAGTTGCCTTGAGCGTGACGGAACAAGCAGACCTCATCGGTGGGACCAACGAAATTGGCCAGAAGTTCGCCCGCAGCCGTACCGGCGGCCTTGTGGTCGATGCCAATGAAGGCGCTGGTCACCTCACTGTTGAGGGGTGAGTCGAGCAGAATGACCTTGATGCCCCGGGCGACGAGAGCCTCCACGGGTTTGACGAGGCTTTCGGCATTCGCGGGAGCCAGCAAAATGCAGCCGACATCCTGCGCGGCCAGAGCGTTCAGCAGCTGGATCTGGGCGCTGATGTCTGATTCTGACGGAGGGTATTTGACAATGACTTCCACGCCAAGGGACTCCCCGGCTTCCTTGGCGCCTTTTTCCACGGTGCTCCAGAAACTGGTTTTCCCTTTGAGCAATACGCCAATCTTCTGGGGTGCGGCGTAGGTCGGGACGAGGGAACATCCCATGACGATTGAGAGCAGGGTAATACGCAAAACGTGCATGACGGGGCTTGTTTGCCCCTCTATCGGCACAGCGGGCGTAATATGAAGGCGGAGCCGCTGGCGGCCGGTACTGAATATGCCAGAATCTATTTCTCTGCCAACGCGTTGCTTAAGATGCTCAACGCATAGATCGCGGCCGTGTCACTACGCAGCACCAAGGGACCGAGCGTCACGGGAACAAACCCGGCCGTTATCGCCGCCGTCATCTCCATCGGGGAAAAATCACCTTCCGGTCCGACCAGCCACAGGGCGGTCCGGGGGGCGTGACCATGGGTGTGGGCAAAGGTCGCGAGGGCGGATTTCAAGGTGGTCGTGCCGGCATGAAGGCTGGCGATGAGCCGGAGTTCGTGGGTTTTGGGTTCCGCGAGGAACTCGTCGAACTTTCGGATCGGGCTGATCTCCGGCAGCCAGGGATTGCCGCATTGCTTGGCGGCCTCGATGGCGGTGGCGCGCCATTTCTCGATTTTCTTGTCGGCGCGATCAGCGTCGAGGTGAACCTGCGTGCGCTCGCTGATCAGGGGCAAAATGCTCGCGGCCCCGATCTCGGTGGCTTGGCGGATGATGTCATCCATCGTCGAGCCCTTCGGCAGGGCCTGGGCCAGCGTGACGGAGAAGGTGCGTGCGGTCGCCGGACAGGCCTCTTTGACGTGCAGAATGGTGGCGCTGCGGCTGGCATCCACGCATTCGGTCAGCCACTCGCGACCGTGACCATCAAACACCACCACCGGATCACCCCGGCTGCAGCGGTTCACCGTGACGAGGTGGTGACTCTCTTCCGGAGACAGACGAATCTCGGTCGGGGCGGTTTCGGCCGGCTGGCAGTAGGCGCGATAATCGGGCATGGCGGCAGCGTGGGGCCCGGCCGGCGCGGGCGCAAGGCGGTGATTCGCGGCAGCCCGCATCCGAGGCTCTCAGGCTGGATGCAGATTCCGCGGTGCGCTGCAGTCTGACCCTACGGCGATGGGACCGGCGGCCTTGCCACGATCCGTTCGCGTAGCTCCTGGGCCGCAATTCCCTCAGTACGGCTTTTCCGTCTGGACGAAGGTGCGGTTGTCCAGCCGTTGGGTGAAATCGAGAGGATCGCCGACTCCGACCGTGCCGCGGGCAATTTGATAGGCCCAGACTTGGAAATAGGTAAGCGTTGCCCCGCCAAAAATGGTCGAGAACGCGCCGTCGACGGCGTCCTGTCCGGCGGAGATTTTGATCCGGCCGATGCGGGGCACATGAAAGCGGGCGTCGCTCGTGTACCAGTGGCCGCCGACATACACCTCGGCGTAGGCGTGGAAATCCATGTGGTTCTCCGGATCAGGAAAACCGATGTCTGGCAGGTGGCCCGTCACATAGCGGGCCGGGAGATTGAACGTGCGGTTGAGCGCCACCACGAGATGGGCGAAATCCCGGCAGACGCCGTAGCCGCGTTGCAACACATCCCAGGCTGACAGATCGGGCCGGCCGGAGAGGTAGCGATACTCGATGTTGTCGTGCAGCCACTGGCTGATCGCGTTCACGCGCGGCAAGCCGTGTTCGATGTGGCCGAATTGTTTCCAGGCAAAATTGGTCAGCTTGTCGGAGTCGCAATACCGGCTCGGCAGGCTGTAGCGCAGCACCTCGGGTGGCAACTGATCCGGCGCCGACGGGACCGCGTGCGTGGGGAGGTCCTGGTTGTCGGGCCGCGAGGAGAGCGCGAGAATGGCGTCGTGGCGGAAACTGTTGAGGCCCGGGGCCAGCCGCACCTGCCACACGCGGTTGCCGTGGCTGTCGGTGAATTCCCGGGCCGGCAGCCTGTCGCCCAAGGTGAGGGCCTGGAAAATGACCGCATGCTTGCGGTCAGGCAGTGGCTGCAGGTTGAGCAGGAGTGAAGCCGTGCCCGTGACTTCGTAGGAGAGACTGCACCCGATCCTCACCGTCAGGTCGAGTGGCGGGGAAGGAAGGGTGGTCGGGTTCATGGGAGTCAGGTCGGGCATCAATCAACGCAGGCCGAAGGGCAGGCAGCGCTTCAGGGGAGCGGCGTGGCCCGGGGCGACGAGTTTGTCGCGGGATGCCCGGCGCTTGGCCTTGGTGCTTTTGGCGGAGAGCAAGTGGCGGAAGCCGGGTGTGCGACGCATGAGTTTGCCGGTGGCCGTCAGCTTGAAGCGCTTGGCCACGGATTTTTTGGTTTTTTGCATAGGAGGAGTTGGGCGTGAACGGACCGAGACCCATGCAGACAGGCGACCACGAGGCAGCTGCGAGCGAAAAGCCGGATCAGATTATCCCGAAGAATGGGCGTGCCGGCAGACTGCCGGTCGCTCTGCCATCAGGAAGACGAGGCACCTTATTCCGCATCCTGCGGAAAGACGAAACATAAGATCACTTTTCGCGACCCAGCCGGGCAACCTGTTCGCGGGCGAGCGCCTTAGCCTGATTATTATCTTTGGTGGTCCGCTCTGGTGTCTGTTCTGACTGCCCAGCACGACTGCGGCGATTGCGCCCCGATCAAACGGAGGAGGACGCGAGTCGATCAAGAAATGGGGTTTGAGAGATGCTGAAGCTGCGGTGAGTTGTCACGGTTGCGATTAATGTACTATTGAAGATTACGCAAAGAAGAGACACACCCCGTCGCTTCGCGCCACCCCTCTTCCGAGAGGGGACCCAATCAACTGGTCAGGGAATCCCCTCTAGGAAGAGGGCCGGGGTCGTGAGCCATGTCGAACGGGTGCCCGCCAGGGCGGGTTGTGTGGGAGAGCATCGCAATCAGGCAGTGGCAGGTGTCACTTGTTAACGTATGTCTCAATAAGCGACTCACCGGCACATCCATGAATTGTTCCGGTCTCTCGATGGCGACCTCTGCACGGGGGAGATTCACCCAGCGACTCGCAGTCTGGTCATCCTCTGGTGCTCGCTCGACCCGGCTGACGAAAGACGTAGAGGTGGTTGAGTCCCAGCTGGAATGATTCGTAATGGGCCAACTCCAGACCCGCGGAACCGAACAGGGTGGGTGTGTCGGCAGGGTTGAAACCGTGGTGTTCTTCGAAGCTCATGCCGTCGGCGAGCTTCAGCCGCACCAAGGTGTGCACGATGTCGTCCACTCGCGGCGAAGGCACCGTCATGATCAGACGACCGCCGGGGGAAAGCAGGCGACGGGCCTCACGCGCGAGCGGGGCCTTGTCCCGGATGTGCTCCAGCGTGGCCAGTAGAATGATGGCATCAAACGAACCGTCGGGAAATCCTGTCGGCTCGGCAAAGGGCACGGCATGGAGGCGGTAGCGGGACGTTTCCCGCGGGGTTGCGAGCGGGTCAAGCCCGGCGCTGGGGCCGATGAAGGCGCCGAGCCGCTCCAGAAACTCGCCCTGATGACAGCCGATATCGAGCACACGGTCACCCGGGCGCAGCCAGGTCCGCACCTTCCGCTCGCGCCAGGACTGCAGCCACCGGTCAACGAGCTTCATGGCGGATGGGTTGGAAGGGGCACGCGGCGATCATGGGAAAGGGGCAGTTTCCGGAGTCCATCGATCTCGTCAACTGCGGGGAAGCGCGCCGCGGAGGCCGCTGCGGGCATGCTTCGCGTTGGCGAAAAATGCATTCTGACCTAGGGTGTCACGCCATGATTCTGATCCGACGCCTGATCGACCGTCACCGGGCCTACACGGCCATTTTCCTGCCGGGAGAGCAGCCGCGTGTATTCCCGACGACAGATTATGAGCACGGACGCATCCTCCAGGTGTACAAGCAGGACCGGCCCTATGCGGACGTACTGAATGATTTCACGGACTTCGGGATGCCGGCGGCCGCTCCGGCCAAACCGACCGCGAGCGAATCATGAGCGCCTAAATTCAAACTGGTGCCCGGGGTGGGGGTCGAACCGTCTTCAGTTCGATAGGCTAAATCGCTCGTTAACGGTGACTTAGTTGATGGTTAATATCTTAGAACAGGAGAATAAATGCAGCATTCTGCAGCTGAGTGAAAGCAAAAAGTGATTTTCTGACAACTTTCTGGCAACCTAAGTCTCACTCCTGATCAAACGGGGATTCGACCTCACAGCCAAACCATTCTTTTTGTCCCGACATAAGCAGGCTGCATGATGTGTGTGGTAGTATTCACAACTGCGTTTTATATGAGCTAGGGACGAAGTTGCGGTCCCCGTTGTTAACTCGACCAGTTTCTTAAGCCGGTTCTTACGGTTCAGGCAAAGTACCCAGAATTTATCGATCTTCAAGCCCCGGGAAAAAGGGGTTAGGTAAGCTGCGATCAGATCAGGGCGGTTGAGCATCGGCATTTCCGGGCCAGGTCCCCTCATCATCCGGCGCCCGATTTCCACCAATGCGGCGAGTGCCGTGCCTTGGACCGGCCGATACCTTTGAGTAGTTGGAAATCCGCTGGCTGCCAGTGGGCGAGTCCCGAGATCAAACCGGATTGCGCGATCAATTGGGAGGCGAGTCCCAAGGCGGAATGTCCCTGGATGCCACTATGCAGTAGCAGGGCGATCAATTCCGTATCGCTGAGTGCTCGTGCGCCGTAGGCTTCCAGCTGCTGCTGCGGCTGCTCGCCGCAAGCGATCACGGGTGTGTGGTCCAGCCAGAATCACTGATCCGAAAAGCTCTTCTCATCGAAGCCAGTATGGCTGCCGGATTGGAAGTTGATCCCAAGTTGTCCGAACTGGCTGACCGCCTCTGGGTTCTCCTGTCTCGGACTGAAGTGCCACAGCTATCGGCCATACGGGTTGCCGGTCATGGCAACAGAATTCAGGTCGCCGGTCGCGACCCAATCACCACCACCAAACACATTTCACGGAATGCAATAACACCCGATGATCGGCATCTGACAGGGGAGCAAAAGGTGCAAGTGCAGGCCGTGCTTGGCGAACTGGCCAACCGGCTGGCCGGTCCCGGAGGGCACCCCAATGTTGCCGGTGCTCACCGCATATTGCAGCGACGGTTTGGCGTCGCTTCGTATCTATTGCTACCCCGGGAGCAATTTGCGGAAGCCCTGGCTTTTCTCAAGCAGCAGCGCGCCATTTCAAGTTCGGCCTTAAGGCGGTCCAATCCCGGTGCCTACCGGAACGACCGTTTCAGGGCCATCTTCGCCGGTGCCCGTGAGCTCCAGTGGAGCCGTGCTCGCGTATATGAATTTGCCGTCGAAATGCGTGGTCTTAAGCAACCGCTTTCGTCCCTGAAAGTGCTGGGCATGGCCAACTGAACACACTGGCTGAAGCGATCCAACGGATGGTGGCCAAGAACCGGGGCAAAATCTCCGGATGAACCGGACTGATCTAATTTTTGGGGTGGGCCAGGTCAGGCCCACAACCGGTGGCCGGAGCGGAGTCTGGGGGCCCCGAGGAGTTAGGGCTGGCCGGGAGCCAGGGTGGACCGCCCCGTCGGTCACGCCGGCGGACGGCGGCCCGCAGCCCGAGAGAAGCCCCCAGTCTCCGCCCACGTCCACATCGCGTCCCGCGAAGTTCACGAGGGCGCGCCGAAACAACGGCCGCGCGGCGCGTCTTCGTGAAAGTCGGCAGAGGCCGCAACTGCCTCCAATGTGTGTTTCGCACTTGGTCTCCGGTGCGCCATCCGGCGCCGGTTGACGCCTGCTCTCAGGCGACAGGCGTCGTGTCGTTTACGACATTTCGGACCTTACGCTTTAGCGAAAGGAGTGGGGTGTCCCACATCAAAAGCAACGAGCCTTCGTTGCATAAGTAGAATATCGTCCGGTCTGTAAATTCATCATATTAACTCCCGAACCGCAGCAAATTCTGAAGAACGCCCGTGAGTATTTTCGCGAGCGCCTGACCGAGGGTGAATACTACTCAGGCGGCTTGGATGTGACCTGTGAATGGTTCGGCCGTAGTGCCGAGATGCTCGGTCTGGTGGGCCAATTGAAGGACTGCACCCTGCCACCGTTCTAAGTCTGACAAGGCGGAAGAATGCCAGTCGACAAGATCCGGGTGGGCATTAGGTGCCGATCGCCGAGTTTTTGGGACTTCTCCTTGAGTCTATCGAGAGTGTTTCCGTGGTCGGTTTGTATCAGGATGATCGCATTTTTGATCGGCATATTCGGGCGCTGCGTGCCGTTATGACGGAGCTTGAAAGTTCAATCGAAACGGGGGTCCGGTAAGAAGGTGAAAGGAAGAGCGGGTAACTGGCAATCTTGTCGGGGTGGCCTTCCGTCATAATACGAGCCGGGAACTTGATCCGCACCTCCACACGTTCTGTGTCGTGAACAATGCGACCTTTGATGAGGTGGAAGGGAGGTGGAAATCGCATGTGCCTTTTTCGCTCATCTTCTCGCGTAGTTTAAATGGTCGCTCCACGTTCGCCTGCGCTTGTAACAAGAACACCGTTCCATCTGCACTGCATACCGCGGTTTTGCTGTCTCCTGAATAGCGAAGAGGTGCAATCAGGCCCCGGGAGGCGAAGTGTCAAAGTTGTTCGTAGCGTGCTTGATCGTCTCCTTTATGGACTATCTCCTGTTCGCAATGACACCAAAAATAGTAGCAACCACCACAACTCCGCAAAGAATTGCCGGCATTGTGAGTCGGCGATAGACATTCGGGACGTAGCTCAATTGGTAGTCGTTTTTCTTCAGTTCACTGGTTGAGGCATTGATAACGACTTGTTCGTCGAAGATCGGGTTGCCAAACGACTCCGAGAATAGATCTTCCGATGAGAAGTATACACGGCACGGAATGTCTGTAAGAAGACCAAGTAAAATGAAGTAGAGAGTTTTCGATGTAATAGGGAAGTAGGTCCAAGACTCGGACCAACGACGGGAGCCTTCAACGCGCCGGATGACCCTCATGTACCTAGCCGGGGTGGCTCAGAATTCATCCCAGACTGAAGTGCCGCGGCCGTCGCCCGTGATATGGCCTTCGATTTGATAGGATGAGGTGGCGACACCTCAGGTTAAGTTTGGTGGAAAAGTCATTGAGAGGGTAAATGTGAGTTCCGGAATGGCCCCGAAGCGAGGCATCTCGGCCTTTTCTCCTGTCTGCGGGAAATCCGGCGAAGTGCTTTCTTGTGCTTGCTCATGATTCACCAGCTCGCGTTCAACGTAGGGCAGCGCGCCCTTTCCGAAGCGCCCGACAGCGAGGCACGTCGCTGCCGTCCTCCCAGTTACCCTCAATAAATGTCCGGTTACAGGGCCGGCCGGGACCGCGCTGGTTCGTGCGCAGGAGGATCGCAAGCTGCTCGACCGCGCGCTCGCCGACGATGCGATGATTCTGGCGCAGGCCAGCGTTGACGCCGCGCCCCGGCTCCAGATCAAGAGAGGCGACCACGATGTCCTGCGGGATCCTCCATCCCAAGCCACGGAGTGCCTCCGGCACCTCCGGTTCGTTGCTGACGATGACCTCGATGTTGTGGGCCTCGATCCAGTCCACTAAGAGAGTTCCAATCTCTGCGATGCCCGCGCCAAACGGGCGGAGTAGTGGCGGAAGGTGCGCCACGTCCGCATGCAGCGAAACCTCGACGTAGTAACCGGCGGTGAAGGCGTTCCGCAGATAATTCTCTTCTGCTTCACCGACGGCCAGGCCGATGCGGTGGTAGCCGAGGTGATAGAGCCGGCGCACGGCCTCGCGGGTGATTTCCATCTGATGGCTGGAGACGGTGTGCAGAGCGCACTCTAGCTGCTGTGATTCGATCCGTACGACGCTGAAAGAGTCCCAGTCCATTTGAAATGTTTTCATTCGATCGCCAAACGCCGCCAGGATCACGCCGACGAAGCCCCGTGCCTTCAGGACAGTCTCAATGCGCCGGCCCGCCTCGGTCGCCTGGTGCCCGATGTAAAAAACCTCCAGCTGGTATCCGATCCGATCCGCTTGGCGGCGAGCTCCCTCAAGGAAAAGTTGGTGAGGGTGGGAGGTCTTCAACTCCGTTTGATCGCGGAAATTCAGGAGAAACGCCAGGGGGGTGGGTGCTTTCACCGAACGGCGGCCGAAGCGGTAGTGGCTGAGCGCGGTCAGCATGGGATCGGGGCGGTAACCGAGGCGATCGGCGATTTTTCGGATGCGTGTCCGGGTATTCTCCGGCAGGCGTGGATTGTCGCGCAGTGCGAGCGACACCGTAGTCTGGTGGACGCCGGCCGCGTGCGCGACGTCCTGCATGGTTACCCTGGGTAGGTGCACACCAACGCCATTGAGCCGAATGTGTTCATCAGCAAGCGCAAATATTTTCCGGTACGGTCCCCAAGGGTGCTGGCCTTGTCAGGCAGCGGCTTTTAGCCGGATGAGCAGAGCGAGCCGGCCGGCCAATCTGCGGAGCGCCGGGTGCGTAGAGTGGCGCCCGTCGAGTTCACGGGCCAAGAATCGGTTTGCGTTCAAACAATCGGCGGTGCAGAGCCATGCCAAGCAAGCAGCCAGTCGTGAGTCCACCAAACATAGCACCTGTTCACACGTCCGACGGCGATCAAACCCGTTGGTTTGCCGAAGAGGTGCATCCTCATGAGACGTCGTTGCGGTCCTATCTGAAGGGTTCATTTCCGAGCGTGCGGGATGTGGACGACGTCGTGCAGGAATCCTATGTGCGACTCCTGAAAGCCCGGACGGTACATCCGATCCAATGCGCCCGCGCCTTCCTCTTTGGCATCGCACGCCGGCTTGCCGTGGATGTCATTCGCAAGGAACGACGCACAACCGCGCACGAAGTTGTAGTGGATTTGGAGACTCTCGACGTCTTAGAAGGTGGAGTGGATGCCGCAGAGGTGAGCTGTACGAAGGAAGAAATCGCACTGCTCGCCGAAGCCATTCATTCTCTGCCGACGCGCTGTCGGATGATCATGATTTTGCGAAAACTAGACCGACTTTCCCATCAGGAGATTGCCCAACGACTCGGGATTAGTGTGTCCACGGTGGAGGTGCAAATTTCCCGCGGCATGGCCAAATCCGCCCGTTACCTGAAGGGCCGCGGGGTGGTTTCCGGACACCGTGGTCACTCGCCATGAAACGGTCGGCCGCAATATTGGAAGCGATTGAGGACCAGGCCGCAGTATGGCTGATGCGGCAAGATCGGGGCTTAACTGCAGCCGAAAAGGCCGAATTCGAACGTTGGTGTGCCGCTGATCCGCGGCATGCGACCTCGGTTCGCGAAATTTCAACCGCTTGGAGATCCTTCGGCCGGCCGGCCGATACAGGGCAGGTCGATGCATTGCGTAATGAATTGAGCGCGCTTGCCCGTCGCGACCGCCAGAGATGGCAAATGCGCGGCGCGGTGGTTCTCGCCGCCGCCTGTTTGGCCGTCATGCTGGCGATCAACCGGCCAACGCTGACATCGGCGCCCATGGCCGGCGACAAAGTGGCCGGCAAGGCCGCCCGCCTCATCGAACCGGAACGCCAGACGCTGCCCGATGGTTCGACCGTTGAGCTCCGGTATGGCGCGAGAATTACCGTGGCCTACAGTGAAGCGGAAAGAGTCGTGAAGTTAGAGAACGGTGAGGCACTTTTTTCTGTGGCCAAAAATCCGCGGAGGCCGTTCATCGTGAAAACCGGCGCGGTCCAGGTCCGTGCGGTGGGCACGGCTTTTGCGGTGGAAACCGGACCGGATGAAGTCGGTATTCTTGTGACTGAAGGCCAGGTGCGCGTAGATTCGTCTCTCTACCGCGAAAAAGGCACGGACGGATTGCCGCAAGACGCGCAGTCAGTCCTGGCAATGCCCGATCATGCTCCGTTCGTCGGAGCCGGACACCGCGCAGTGGTGGCGTTGGTCGCGGCGGCCCCGATTTCCACGGTTGTTCATCCGGTGACCGCAGTAGAGCAGGCCGAACGCCTGTCGTGGCGACTACCGCGGTTTGAGTTTTCCGAAACTAGCATCGCCGAAGCGATAGCGATGTTTAATCGATACAACCCAAAGCAGCTGCACCTGGGCGATGCGGGCATCGCGGGGATGCGTATCACGGGCGTATTTCGGTCCGACAACGTCGACGGTTTTGTGCGGGCATTGGAGACCAGTTTTGATCTGCGGGTGGAGCAGAGCGGACAAGAGCTGTTTTTGCACAGCCCGCGGTAGTTTTTTTTGGCGGTCGAAACTTTCTGTAAAGGTTATTGGTCGGGCCAGCGTCTATTAGGGTAGTTCACCCCGTCTGCGACTTCGCCTTGGAGCCGCTTCAACCCAAGCCTAACCCCGATTGCCTTCTGATGACCAAGCGTGCTTTTCCCGGATCAACCTGTTGTTTGGGTGGTTTGGCGATGGCTCTTGCCATGCTCAATCCGGTTTTGGGCGCCGTGGCGGCCAAAATGAAGTTTGATCTGCCGGCCGATCTGGTGGCGCGCTCTGTCAAAGCCTTTGCACAGCAGTCAGGCAGGGAAATCCTGATCAGTGCCGATCTTACCCGGGATGTTCGCACCCAGCCCGTCAAAGGAGAATTTACTCCCGGCGAAGCGGTTGAACGCATGCTGCGGCTGACTGACCTGGTTGCGGAACAGGACGAGAAGACCGGCGCAATGGTGATTCGCAAGGCTGCCCAGGCCGCCATCCCCGCTGAGGAAATTCCGAACGGGGACCAAGCATCTCCTAAAAAAAAAACCAAAAACCTAACCAACCGTGAAATCATGAATCGAAATCATCCACTTGCATTCCTTGCCGCCGTGCTTACCGCGGCCGTGGTCCATGGACAAACTGAGGATCCCGCCAATCCCCCGCGCCCTTCCGCCGATGTCATTACACTCAGTCCCTTTGTGGTCAACGCGGACAAAGACGTGGGGTATCTGGCGTCCAATACACTCTCGGGCAGTCGGTTGAATACCAAGCTCTACGACACCTCCGCCTCGATTTCCGAAATGACCAAGGAATTCCTTGATGACATTGCCGCCAATAATACCATGGACGCCGTCGATTATGCGTTGGGTTTCGAGGCTGATCGACCCGGCGCCAACGACAATCTTTCGCAATTCAGTTCGCAAACCGTTGTAGCGCGTGGCGTGGGGCGCTCGGGCACCGTGTCACGGGATTTTTTCCCGTGGGATTTGAGCTCAGACACCTTCGGGGTAGAGCGTCTGAGCCTGAGCCGCGGGCCGAACTCCATTCTCTTTGGCCTAGGCAATGCCGGCGGCATCATCAACTCGATGTCGAAACGCGCCTACTTTCGCACTTCCAGCAAAATGACCATGCAGGTTGACGACAATGGGAGCTGGCGGGCTCATCTCGACCATAACCAGAAGCTATCGGACTCACTCGCCCTGCGCGTCAATCTGTTGAAGGATGACATGCGGACTTGGCGTGAGTTGGAATATACCCGCGATGACCGTATTCAGATCGCCGGCACGTGGCAGCCATTTTCTCGCACAGAGGTGCGCGTAAACTACGAACGGGGCTTGCAAGACCGCCTGGCGGGGCTGCGTTTCAGCGTGCGGGATGCGTTCACGGGCTGGTTGGACGCCGGCTCACCGGCGTATGACCGCACGATCAACGGCAACTCCTACCCTGTGGGCACGAGTTCTTTGGGGGCCAATCAGCGACTGGTTCTTGATGGTGATACCCAGAAGTGGGCCAACTGGCAGCGCTTTGCCACCAGCACCGGAAAGAATGACAACACCAACAATGGTGCCAAGCTTCAGAATGAGGCCTACGTGCCGTTCACGGCGGTTTTGAACGGTCGAGCCTCGACCAGCGACAATTCCTATTGGACCGGCTCCGTCTTCGTGCAGCAGGAACTCGCCAAGAACCTCTATGTCGAGCTGGCCCTAAACAAGCAGAGCAGCGAACGCACGATAAACCGGGCCATGCAGCACGCACAGATGGCTGCTCGAATCGATCCGAACAAGACGCTTCCTGGTGGTGCCGCGAATCCGAACTTTGGAAAGTTTTATATTGAGGGGCAGGCCCTGATTAACACCAGAGAAGACTCTTCCGTCACTCCCCGTGCGACGTTGACCTACGAATGGGACACGCACAGCAAGTGGTTCGGTCGGCATCGGTGGTTGGCTCTATTTACCCAGCAGAAGGACGAAGGATTGGGTCAGCAATGGAACGAAGCGAATCTCACGCCAATCAGCCCGGCCCCGGCTGCCTTCACGAATGCGCAGAACACCATCTGGCGCCGCACCTATCTGGATTTTCAAGGCGGCAATCGCAGCTACAATCACTCTCCCTTCCTAAATCCCCAGGCAGCGGTCGCGTTTTCCGATCCGGTCAACAACCTGAATGGCACGATTACTCCCGGGTTTTTCCAATCGAGCAAGAATCCGTCTGAGGCGACTAGTACGGCCCGGATGATTGCCGGTCAAAGCACCTTCTGGAACGACCGTCTTTCGGTTACCTACGGACTTCGTCACGACTCAACCGACCGGAGCAACTCTTTGCTCAGTCGTGATCCAATCACCCAAGCGGTCACGGGAGCCGTCCTCACTCCCAGCGAGAACTTCGCCGGAAACACCCGCACGCTGGGTGCCGTGTTCCACGTTACCCAATGGTTTTCGGTCTATGGCAACCGTTCAGATAATTTCAGCCCTCAGGCCGGAGTCGACGTCGACGGCAAGAACATCGGTAACGTGAAGGGCGAAGGAAAAGACTACGGCGTCAAATTTCGCTGGGCCGACGACAAGCTCTATGCCCGTGCCGGATACTATGAGTCGTCGGTGAAAGGTCTGCTGGGTCGCAATTTCAACCTGCTGACCCAGATTCAGAATGTGTGGCTGGCCTTGGAAGGTGCGACCGGTCCTCACGCCGTTCTCTTCACCGGTTCTCCGGTCCTGAACACGGACATCCAGGACTTCGACGTTGATGGCTACGAATTTGAGGTGACGGGCAATCCGATAAAAGGCCTTTCGTTCACCGCGAACTACGCGACGCTAAACGGACGCGCGGGCAATCTCTATCCCATCACCCACGCGCATATCGCCCAGAACCGCGACTTCTGGCTGCAGAATGGCGCGACCCTTCTGCCCTCCGGGACCGCGACGGTCGCGAGTACAGTGGCCCAGATGGATGCGAATCTGGCGCAGGACCGACTGCAGGATGGGCGGGAGGGTACGGGCAATTACCGGGCATCGTTCAATTTCTTTGGGCGCTATCAATTTCAGAGTAACGCACTCAAGGGCTTTAGCGTCGGCGGAGGTTCCCGCTTCCGCGCTGGGCGCGTGCTCGGATTCGATGCTGGAGGAGACCCTATCATGTCGCCGAAACTATTTATGGTTGACGCCAATTTGACCTACGTTCGGAAAATTTGGAACAACCGGGTTGACATGCGATTGCAGCTCAATGTCCGAAATCTCTTGGACAACCGTGATCTCATATGGTCGAGCATCAACCCGACAACGTATGCGAAGAATGACTATACGTTCTTCACGCCGAGGCAGTTTATGTTGACGAGCAGTTTCAGTTTCTAATAGCCGGGCGGCGCGTTGTCTCGCCGCCCTTGATTTTTTCCCTGGCGGATGGAACAGACGCGGTAGCCGATGCCGCATTCGCCCGTTGAGCCCAACGTGACATGCGGCCAGGGCACCGCCAAGTCTCAACTTCCCTGCCCGTGGGTCAAAATGCCGGCAGGGCTAATCTTGCGCAAATTATTTCATTATCAATGAACACCCGTTTGCTGATCGAGTGCTCGGTCGCGGATTGCCACAGGTTCATTCCTTCTGGTGAGGTTGGGCGAGCGTGCCGCCATACCCTGTTGTGGGCGGGGTGGGGCTTGCTCTTCACCCTGGCGTGGGCGATTGAAACTCCGCCCTACCGGGATCCGGCGCTATCGGTGAATGCGCGGGTGGACGATTTGCTCTCCCGGATGACCTTGGTGGAGAAGGTGGGTCAGATGTGCCAGTTCGTGCCCCCGGATGATTTGCGCCGGCAGGCCATGTCTCGCACACCGCAGGCCGATCCGAACACGGCCAAAGGATATTACCGCGATGTCAGTGCGGCTGATCTTGAACAAATGGTCAGGGAAGGATTGGTGGGCTCGTTTCTTAATATCACCCTAGCGGGCGAGCCGAACACCCTTCAATCGCTTGCGACGCAAAGCCGGCTGGGCATTCCCCTGCTCATTGGCGCCGATGCCATTCATGGCAATGGATTGGTTCGCGGCGCAACGATCTACCCAACCCCGATCGCCTTAGCCTCCTCCTTTGACGATGATCTGGTTGAGCGTGTGGCCCGGCAGACCGCCGTCGAAATGCGGGCGCATGGTTCAAACTGGACTTTCTCACCCAATCTCGAAATCGCGCGGGATGCCCGGTGGGGCCGGGTGGGGGAAACATTTGGCGAGGACACCTATCTGGTCGGGCGGCTCGGTGCCGCCATGGTTCGCGGTTACCAAGGCAAATCCCTTTCTGATCCAGCCAGCGTGCTGGCCTGCTTGAAGCACTTTCTGGCGGGCAGTGCCTCCGTTAACGGCCAGAACTTCGCCCCCGTGGAGGTCTCGGAGCACACGTTGCGCAGCGTCTATCTTCCGCCTTATCTCGCGGGCATCAAGGCGGGCGCAGGATCGGTCATGGCCGCCCACCACGAGCTGGGAGGCGTGCCGTGTCATGCGAACCCGTGGCTCTTGGATGAGGTGTTGCGGCGGGAGGCTGGCTTTGGCGGTCTGCTCGTGAGCGATTGGACCGATGTGGAGCGGTTGGTGAGCCTTCACCGGGTTGCGGCCAACATGAAGGAGGCGGTCTATCTGGCGGTGTCAGCCGGACTAGACATGCACATGCAGGGCCCGGGGTTCGCCGGTCCGCTGATCGAACTCGTCAGGGAAGGCCGGATTCCGGAGTCGCGCATCGATGCCTCGGTCCGTCGCATCCTTCGGATCAAATTTGAGCTTGGATTGTTCGAGCAGTCGCCGGCGGACCCGGCCCGGACCGAGCAAGACGTGCATACGGCGGCTCATCAGCTGCTGGCGTTGGAAGCGGCCCGGAAGGGCATTGTTTTGCTGAAAAACGAAGGGGGCCTGCTGCCGCTTGATCCCAGGCTCCGTCCCCGGGTTCTGGTAACCGGTCCGCTCGCCGATACCTTGTCGGTGCTGGGGGACTGGGTGCATCCGCAGCCGCGAAATAATACCGTCAGCCCGCTGGACGGCCTGCGAAGCATGGCCCCGGCCGGAGTTGAAGTGCGGTTCGCGGATCTGGGCGGTACCATCCGCTCCACATCGCCGGATAAGATTTCTGCCGCCGTTGCCACGGCTCGCGAGTCGGACGCGGTCGTGGTGGTCGTGGGTGAAAAATCCACGCGATTCAAGGAGGGCGGAGATGGCAAGACGAGCGGTGAGAACAGCGACCGGAGCGATCTGGAATTATTTCCTGATCAACTCTCACTCGTGCAGGCCCTCGCCGCCACCGGCAAACCCGTCGTGGTGGTGTTGATCAACAGCCGGCCGCTGGCCATCGAATGGGTTGCCGACAATATTCCGGCCATTGTGCAGGCATGGGAGCCGGGAGAGAAGGGCGGGCAGGCGATCGCGGAAATTCTTTTCGGCATCTTCAACCCCAGCGGACGCCTGCCGGTCAGTATTCCGCGCGGGGTGGGACACATCCAGTCGTTCTACAATCACAA
>Ga0208117_100253_pt1 | contig 22763 bp, 15 predicted proteins | sample LakWasMet26_LOW6_2_FD_183870 | JGI IMG/M metagenome (GOLD analysis project Ga0208117, IMG submission 183870) | Freshwater sediment methanotrophic microbial communities from Lake Washington under simulated oxygen tension - Sediment Metagenome... | ecosystem: Environmental > Aquatic > Freshwater >...
GTCCGCTCGGAGACGAAGATCACCGCCGAGGTGTTTGCTGCCGCACCGCTGCTCAAAGTCGTGGGTCGCGCCGGGGTCGGCGTCGACAACGTCGATGTGGATGCCGCCACGGAACGCGGCGTCATCGTCATGAACACGCCCTCGGGCAACACGGTCGCCACGGCCGAGCTGACCTTCACGCACATCCTCTGCGGCGCGCGTCCCGTGCCCCAGGCCGCCGCTTCCATGCGTGACGGCAAGTGGGACCGCAAAAGCTTCTCCGGCATCGAACTCTTCAAGAAGACCCTCGGCATCGTGGGCCTCGGCCGCATCGGCACGGAGGTCGCCAAGCGCGCCCAGGCCTTCGGCATGAACGTCGTCGCCTTCGACCCGTACCTCGCCCCGAGCCGCGCCAAGGCCATGCAGATCGAGGCCGTCACGCTCGACGAGCTCCTCGCCAAGTCTGACTACATCACGGTGCACATGCCGCTGACCGAGCAGACCCAGTACATGATCGACGAGGCCGCGCTGGCGAAGTGCAAGAAGGGTATCCGCCTCTTCAATTGCGCCCGCGGCGGCATCATCAAGGAGGCCGCCCTCATCGCCGGCCTCAAGTCCGGCCATGTCGCCGCCGCCGGTCTCGACGTGTTCGAGGACGAGCCCCTGGCCGCGGACAGCGAACTGCGCAAGTTTCCCAACGTCTCCCTCACGCCGCATCTGGGCGCCTCGACCGCCGAAGCCCAGGACGCCGTCGGCGTGGAAGTCGCCGAGCAGATCGCCGATGTGCTCGCCGGTGGCGTGATCCGCAATGCGGTCAACATGCCCTCGCTCGACGCCGCTACGCTCAAGGCCATCGGGCCCTACCTCGAGCTCGGCGCCAAGCTCGGCACCCTCGTGCAGCAGCTGGCCACGGACCGCGTGGAGAAACTCCGCGTGACCTACTGGGGCAAGATCGTCGAGCTCGACGCCAATCCCGTCACCCGCTCGATCCAGCGCGGTTTCCTCAGCCGCATCAGCAGCGAGACCCTGAATTTCATCAACGCCCCGTTCCTGCTGGAGCGCCTGGGCGTGCAGGTGGAGGTCGTGAAGTCCAACGTCGAGACCGACTACACCGAACTCATGCAGGTCGAGGCCGTGGCCGCCGACGGCGCGGTCTTCTCCGCCACGGGCACGCTGCTGGGCAAGTCGGGCAGCCCCCGCGTGGTCGCGCTGAACGGCCGCGAGGTCGAGGCCGAGCCCAAGGGCGCGCTCCTCGTTTACGAGAATCACGACGAGCCGGGCATCATCGGCATGGTCGGCACGCTTCTGGGACGCGAACAGGTGAACATCGCGGCCATGTCCCTGAGCCGCAACAATGCCGGCGGCACGGCGTTGTGCGTGCTCAACCTGGACAGCGCTCCCACCGACAAGGCCCTTAAGGAGTTGACCAGCCATCGAGCCATCAAACAGGCTCAGGTTGTCACCCTCTGATGTCTCCTGTTGGGATAATCGCTTCCGCTCTCATCGGCTACCTGCTCGGGTCACTGCCTTTCGGCTATATCGTGGCCCGGGCGCATGGCGTCGACATCTTCAAGGTCGGCAGTGGCAATCCCGGGGCCACCAATGTGAAGCGCGTGCTGGGGGCCAAGGCCGGCAACACGGTCTTCGCCCTCGACGTGGTCAAGGGCGCGCTCGCCGCCGCGTGGCCCATGCTGCCGGGCATCATGCTGGCCGAGGGACGCGTGCTCGGCCTGATCGGCGTCATCGCCGCCGTGCTCGGCCATTCGTTTTCCGTCTTCACCAGGTTCAAGGGCGGCAAGGGGGTGGCCACCGCCGCCGGCGGACTGGTGGTGCTGATGCCGGTTGCCTGCCTGGTCGGCGCGCTGGTCTGGCTCGTGACTTTCCTGCTGACCCGCTACGTCTCGCTTGGCTCGATTTTGGCCGCCGTGGCCGTGCCGGCGGCGAGCTGGTACCGCCTGTATCGCGGCGAGACGACGCTGCCCTTCAGCCTGGTGGCCACGCTGGTGGGCGTCTTCGTGGTGATCCGCCACCGCGAAAACATCAAGCGCCTCCTCGCCGGCACGGAGAGCAAGTTTTCCAAGAAGCCGTCTGCGCCGAAATAAATAACGTCTAGCTCGGACCCTTTTCTGCACGGGAGGCAACGGAGCGAACGGAGTGGGGGATTGTCACCACTGACTATGTGCCCGGACCAAGACGGGCGCCCGCAGGGCAGGGTCATTGCATGCAGCACCAATACCCGCTCGGCCAAGGATCTCGCGATTGTACACGCATGATCCGATCCGATTCATTTTAAACACAGAGGCCGCGGAGGGCGCGGAGGAGGAATGCCAAGGCCCGTTGGGTTCCTCTCTGGCGCATCCGCGTGCTCTCAAGGTGGACGCCCACGTCCCTGTGGGCGTTTCCGTCTGCACTCAGGGTGGAGGCCCAGGCTTGTTGAGACGAAGCCCCGCGATGGCTGATCCCTGTGGGTGTATTCATCACCACAGAACACACGGAACACACAGAAAACCGGAGTGCCCTGATCGAGACCAACGCCCCACCGGAGTTCGATTGCCGTGCAATCCATTCCCTCTGTTTTCTCGGGCGAAGCTGCCAGATTTTGCACAGGAGGAAACGGAGGTAACCGAGGTATCACACTCAACCCGCTTTGGGCTGATCCTCGGAGCAGTGAGGCACTATTGAGACTTACGCTAACGAGTGTCACCGGCCACTGCCTGTTTGCGATGCTCCCCCACACACCCCGCCTTGGCGGGCACCCGTCTTCCTAGAGGGGATTTCCGGACCAGATGATGGGGTCCCCTCTAGGAAGAGGGGTGGCGCGAAGCGACGGGTGTGTGTCTTCCTGGCCTAATCCTCATTAGGTGACGGCGATCAGGTTGCCCGCTTGGCGACGATATCGGCGAACTCGGTGATGGGGCCCTGGGTGGAGAGGACCGCCTTGCTCCAGAAGGCCGGATCGGTGAGGTCCCAGCCAAGGGTGGATTGGACGGCGTCCTCGCAGCTGGCCACGCCGGTGGCCCGGAGGAAGGCCTCGTAGCGGGGGAGGAAGGCCTCGCCGGTGCGTTTGAACTCGGCAAAGAGGGTCGCGCTGAGCAGGTAGCCGAAGGTGTACGGGTAGTTGTAGAACGACACCTCGGTGATGAAGAAGTGCTGCTTCGAGGCCCAGAACCAGGGATCCTCGTCGCCGGGCGCGATGGTGTCGCCGTAGACCTTGCGTTGGGTGGCCACCATCAGCTCGTTCAACTCGGTCACCGAGAGCTCACCCTGCTGGCGTCGGGTGTAGACCTCTTTCTCGAATTCGTACCGCATGGCGATGTTGAGGAGATAGGAGGTGGCGCGGCTGCATTCCTGATCGAGCAAAAAGGCGCGCTGGGCCTCGGTGAGTTGCGGGTCCTGCAGCAGGCCGTCCAGGAACACCTTCTCGGCAAAGGTGGAGGCGGTCTCGGCGAGGGTCATCGGATAGTCCTGCGCAAGCGGGCGCAGGTCCTTGATGACATGACTGTGCCAGGCATGGCCGACCTCGTGGGCAAGGGTATTGGCGTCGTGCATGGTGTCGGCAAACGTCATGAAAACCCGCTGTTCTCCCGTCACGGGAGAGCCGGTCAGGTAGGCGCCGGAGCGCTTGGCCGGACGCTTTTCCGACTCGATCCAGCGCCGGGTGAGCATGGAGCGGAAGTATTCTCCCAGGCGCGGGTAGCCGGCGGTGAAGGCGCGATCAACGAGGTTTACCGCCTCGGCCCAGCTGAGCGGGGGCACGGGGTCGAGCGGACGCGGGGCCTCGAGATCGTAGAAGGCGAGGGCCGGAGTCTTCTGCAGGCGGGCGCCCAGGCGCAGCGCAGCCCGCGGCACCTCGTAGTTGGCGGCAATGGCGGCGAACATGGCATCGATGGTCGGGGCGGACACGGCCGCGTCGAAGTAAGGCTGGTCCAGGAAATGGGTCTGGCCGCGCCGGGCGTACAGCGTATGGCGCGTGCCGGCGATGGCGTTGATCGCGGCGGCGCAGGTCTGGCCGTGGGTGGCCCAGGTGAGGTTGCCCTGCTTGAAGGCGGCGGCGCGGATGGCGCGATCGGGGCTCGCCATGAGGGCGCGGCGTTGCGCCATGGGCACGACCTCCTTCCGTCCGTCGGGCCAGATCATTTCGAAACTCATGGCGCCGGCGACATTGGTGTAGAGCCGGCCCCAGGCGGCCAGGCCGTCCACGCCGAGATCGCTGGCCAGCGCCTCCTCGGGGAGGGACATGCGGTGCTTGGCCTCCGTGCGCATGCGGGTGGCGACATACGACGCGCCCGCGAGCGCCGGCTCGGCGAGGAAAGCGGTCCAGTCGGCGGCGTTGGCCGAGCCCAGGGCGCGGAGCAGTTCATTGTGCAGTTTGCCGAGGGAGGCGGACAAGGTGGCGAGTTGGGCCGCCTCGCGCTTGTAGGCCTCGTTGGCGGTGTCGGCGGCATTCAGGTTGCCGAGGTAGGAGGAGTAGTGGGTGAGCCGGGCGGACAGATCCTCAAAGGCGTTGAACTGGCCGGCCCACGCCGCGCGCGTGTCGGCGGTGAGATCGGCCAGAGCCGAGGCCGAGGCCAGCTGCGCGGCCAGGCCGGCCATGAGGTCGGCCTTAAACCGGCGGTATTCGGGACCGTCGAACGACGGGAAGTAGCTGCTGAGGTCCCAGGTACGGGGAAGAGAGGAGGCATTTTGCATGGAGGCAAACGTGACGGCTCCGGCGAAATGCGCAATGGTTTCGGTGCGGGCTCGCATTGTGAAATCGCTCGTCGACCTGGGCCTCCAGACGGGGTGTCGTGACTCGAGCAGGCGATTTTCCCCGCGCATTTTTCTCCCGGCTTTGCGGGATCAGGATGACGGTTGGGGAGGTTTGGCTTCGGAGGCGGATGTCGGCGTGACCCATGGCTCGGATGTGGGAGCGTGCTTGCACGCGACAGTCGCGACCAAGGTCGCTCCCACCTATTAATCCAAAGTCAGCGGATGAGTTGCTTCACAGAGAACATGGAGCTGCGGACAGAGTTCGCTGTGGGACAAAAGCGAAATGAGCGCGGTTGGAATTCACGCACGAAACCGGAAGGCAGCGTGCCGTGGGGAAGTGCCCTGCAAGCCCCTGCGCTTCGCCGGATTGCCGCGGTGTGCTCCGTGTCTATTGAGGGTCGCGCAATAGACTGACGGGAAGAAGGAATAACTTTCACGCCATTTCCAACACACCCGCCCTGCCGGGCACCGTTCGGCTGAGCTCACGGCCGTGGCCCTCTTTCCAGAGGGGATTTCCGGAGCCGTTGATTGGGTCCCCTCTAGAAAGAGGGGCGTCGTGAAGCGACGGGGTGTGTCAGGCTGGTACGCGAGCCTGACTAATCGCGCATTCAAGGCCTCACGACTCCATGCGGTAGTGAACTGTAGCGCCCGGAGCTTGATCCGGGTGCCCTGATCGGGGGTACGCTAGCGTTGCTCGCCCAGCAGAGAGATGTTCTCGAGTTTGAAGGGGGCGCTGAATACCTGCACTTCGGCGAAGACCTCGGCGACCAGGCGGCCCTTGGCGGGGAAGCCGGACTCGGATTCGTAGGTGTAAGTGTACTCCTCGTCATTGCCGCTGTAGCCGTGGTTCTTGAGTTCGGTGCGTTGTTTGCCCACCACGAGATACAGAGCTTTGAGTTCATCGGGTTTGAGGTTCAGCCTTAGCTCCAGTTGCTGCGGACCATCGTTGCCGGAATCGGCGCCGATGGCGTCGATCTGGGCGCCGAGTTCCTGGCCGGTGGCGCCCGCGGTGAGGCCCTTGAAGCCGAGGTTGACCTCCTTGGAGCCACTGGCCACCCGGTATTGCAGATGGCCGGTCACCTCGCGCAGGCCCTTCACCTTGGGGCCGGGCAGACCCATTTTGGCTTCGAACATCACACGCGTTTTTTCCGGCGTCAGATTGAGGAACGCGATGCGGCGGTCCCAGTCGGACTCGGGCAGGAGGTCGGTGCCATCGTCGGCGATGGCGGTATCGAGTCCGCACTCATCGGTCATGGCCAGGACGCTGCCGGGCAGTTCGGCCAGCAACGACAGGGTGAAGCCGGGTTCGGCATTGAAAGGGCGGTTGTCCATTTCCTCGTCGAAACCGCGCACCAGTTGCACACCCAGTACCTTCAGGCTCTTGAGCTTTCCGCCCTTCGCGGCGGCGGCGGTGACGGCGACCGGGCTCCGTCCGAGTTGCTGTTGCAACGTGGCGAAGTCCTCCCGCGCGGCGGCCACCTCGGCCTCATAATCGAAGGACGGCCCGCCCAGCTTGGTCACGGTGGCCTGAATGGGACCCTTCTCGCCAAAGAGGAGCTGACTCATCTGCTCGTCCATCGGCGGGGCGGAATCGGGCTTCATGACGCCCGAGTTGCGGGCCATCCACGTGTCGTCGCTGATCAGCTTATCCATCGCTTCCAACATCTTGTTGCCGTCGAAGCGCAGGCTCAGGGCTCCGGTCGCGCTCTTCTGGAAGCCGGATGATTTGCCTGCCCGGCCAGGCAGGTGGAACACCACCTCGTGTTTCATCGCCCCCATGATCATGGCCATCATCGGTTTCATCTGCTGGTATTGGGCCTGGTCCTGCCTGAGCTTCTGAGTGAGCGCCTCGCCCGTGAGGTTCTCCGCCGGGGTCGATGCCTTCGCCTGCTTCTTGTCGCTGTCTTTCGCCCGCAGGGCGAGCACGCCGGTTTCGTCGGCGGAGGTGGTCCAATCGAATTCGAGCATCGTCTGGTTCGGAATATCGAGGGCGGAGAGACTGCGGAAGTAGGCCGTGCCCTTGAAGGAGATCTTGCCGTCGTCGAGCATTTCGTAGCTTACGTCGCGCCAGGCGTCCACGCCCTTGGATTTGCTGATGATCTCGGCGACCGCGGCCTTCATCTGTTTTTCGGAACCCTGTTTGTTGCCCGAAAGGTCCATGGCCGAGAACTTCGATTCGTGAACCACCTTGCCCGAGCCGTCCGGGTTAAGGGTGAATTCCTGCTTGGTTTCGAAGCATCCGGTGAGAAACCCGAGGGTGGCCAGGGCGAGGAATAGGGGGAGGAATCTGATTCGGGTAGTCATGGTCATGCCCTCGGATACGGGCGCTATCGAAGGAGGACAAATGCAATCGCTTGATGCAGACGGCCTGTGCTCTTGACGTCGTCCGAATGGCGCGCTGGCTTGGCGATACAACCGCCACCGGGGACCAGGGTCGGCAACAAAGGATTTATGCAATTGTCTGAACTCCGATCTGGGTGGCACGGCGCAGCCTGTGGGCTGCTGTTGGGATTGTTGCTATTGTGGGTGGGTGCGTCGGTAGGTGTTGGGCAAGAGGCGCCAGACTCGCCGCCAGCGATCATCCGGGCCCTGCGCGCGGAGATCGCCCGGCACGATGAACTCTATTTCAAGCAGGCGAAGCCGGAGATTTCGGACGCCGAGTACGACCGGCTGAAGCGCCGGCTCCAGGCCTTGGAGCAGGCGTGGCCGGAGCTGGCGGTGGCGGAGAGCGGGGTCGGCGATGATCGCAGCGGACGGTTTCCCACCTCGATCCATCGCGAGCGCATGCTGAGTCTGCAGAAGGTTTATAGCGAAGCCGCCTGGCGGGACTACCACGCGAAGCTGACGCGGCAATTGGGACGACCGGACCTGGGATTTGTGGTAGAGCCCAAGTACGACGGGCTCGCCATCAGCGTGACCTATGAAAGCGGGGAATTGAAGCGGGCGGTCACTCGCGGCAACGGAACCGAAGGTGACGATGTGACGGCCAATGTACGTCTGATCCCGGGGTTGCCACCGAGGCTCCAGCTGGCTGCCGGCGTGAGTCCGCCGCGGCTGGTCGAGTTGCGCGGGGAGGTCTTTCTCACTTACGCCGAGTTTGCCCGCATCAATGCCGCCAGAACAGCGCGCGGGGCGGAGCCCTATGCCCACCCGCGCAACCTCGCGGCGGGAACGTTGAAGTCCACGGATCCGGCGGAGCTGGCCGAAAGGACCTTGTCGATCGTGATCTACGGCTGGGGAGCTTGGGAGGGTCCGGATTCGCCGGCCTCCCAACAAGCCTGGCACGCGCAGGTGCGGGCCTGGGGGTTGCCGGGCGTCTCGACATTTGCGGTGGGACGTTCCGCGGACGAAGTCTGGTCCGCGATCCAGACCATGGGACAAAGCCGGCGGGAGCTGGGTTTTCCGATCGACGGCGTGGTGGTGAAACTGGACAGCGTCGACCTGCGCAATCGGGTCGGTGCCGATGATCACGCGCCGCGCTGGGCCGTGGCCTACAAGTTCGGGGCGGAACGGGCGGTAACCCGGTTGCGCGCGATCACGTGGCAGGTGGGCCGCACAGGCGTGCTCACCCCGGTGGCGGAATTTGACCCGGTTGAACTCGATGGGACCAAGGTCAGCCGGGCGACGCTGCACAACGCGAGCGAGATCCAGCGTCGGGATGTCCGGATCGGGGACTACGTGGAAGTCGAGAAAGCCGGCGAGGTGACTCCGGCCGTTGTCGACGTCCTCATCGCGCGTCGGGTGGCGGACACCCCGCAATACCTGCTGCCCGAGACCTGCCCGTCCTGTGGTGCGCCGGTCGCGGCCAATCCCGGGGAAGTGGCGCTGCGTTGTCCGAACCTGCGTTGCCCGGCCCAGCTGCAGCGACGCCTGGAGCACTTCGCGTCGGTCGATGCGGTGGACCTCAAGGGGTTTGGTCCGGCGACCATTGCGGTTCTCAGGCAGGCGGGGTTGCTGCAAAGTCCGGCCGATTTCTACCGGCTGCGTCGGGAAGACCTGGTGCGGCTTGAAGGCATCGGCGCGCGCAAGGCGGACCGGCTGCTGGCGGAAATCGAGCGGAGCAAACGGGTGGAGCTATGGCGGCTCCTCCACGGGCTCAGCATTCCCCAGGTGGGGCCGGCCAATGCCAAGGTGTTGGCCCGTGCGGGCGGGAGCCTCGCCGGACTGAGCCGGATGAGCAAAGCGCAACTCGTGGACGCGGTCGGACCTTCCGCCGCGGCATCGATCGTCGCGTGGCTGGCGCGTCCGGAAATCCAGGCGGACAGCCGTGAACTCATCGGCGCCGGACTCGGACGGGAAACGAGGGAGTCACCGATTGCGGACAGGCTGCAGGGGAAAGTCTTTGTCTTCACCGGCACCTTGCCCGGATTGACCCGCAATCAGGCGACGCAGCGGGTGCTGGCCGCCGGAGGCATCGTGCGTGAGAGCGTGAGCCGGCATACTGACTACCTGGTGGCCGGTGAGGGAGCGGGGACCAAACGGGTTGAAGCGGAGCGCCTGGGCGTGACCGTGCTGAGTGCGGCTGAATTCAGGCATATGTTGGGGATCGAATAGGGGCAGGGAGTGGCCGGTCATTGGGACGACTGGGTGGGAATCGATCGTCCCCGCCGCGAGCCTGTCGCGAGCGAGCTCGCTCCCACAGGGACGGTTGCTCCGATCGGCGACAAGTCCGGCCGACCGCGCGCGCCCACCTTTCGTCTTTCGTTTGGAGGCTTTCGCGTATTCGCTGAGGCACCATGGAAGTCATCTTTCTCGGCACAGGCACGTCGCAGGGTGTGCCGATGATCGCCTGCGATTGTCCGGTCTGCACCTCGAAGGACTCGCGCAACCACCGCACGCGTTCCTGTGTACACGTCGTGATGGACGATTTGCACATCCAGGTGGATGCCGCGCCGGAGTTCCGGCTGCAGTGTCTGCGCGAGGACATCCGGCAGCTGGACTTTTTCATCCTCACCCACGGGCATGCGGACCACATCGTGGGCATGGATGACTTGCGGCGGTTCTGCGACCTGATCGGCGGGAATGCGCTGACTGTGTACACGACCGAGGAGGGGATGTCCCGGGTATTGTCCATTTTCCCGTATGCCATCGCCGAGCGGCCCGTGGCGAAGGGCTATGCGGCGTTCAAGCTGACGGCGATGCCCGACGAGTTGGTGCTCCCGCAAGGGACGATCCGGTCCACCCTGTTGCCCCATGGCGGCATCAACACGCTGGGGCTGGTCTTCGAGGAGAAGTCGTCGGGGAAACGCCTGGTCTACTACAACGATTGCAAACGCATCCCGCGGGAGGCGGTGGCCATGGCGCAGGGGGCCGACGTGGTGGTGCTCGACGGGCTGCGCGTGGAGCCGCACCCCTCGCACATGAACATCGACGAGGCCTGTGTTGCGGCAAAGGAGATCGGCGGAAAGGCGAGCTATCTCACCCATCTCACCCACGGCATTGATCATGAGACGTGGAGCCGCAACCTCGCGGCGCAAGGGGTCCAGCTGGCGTACGATGGATTGCGCCTGACGCTGTAGGCGGCGACCGGGTCGACCGGGATCAGAACGGCCAGACCCGCGGGATGACGTACATGGCGACCGCGAAGCAGATCAGGTTCAACGGCACGCCGATCTTGACGAAGTCCTTGAAGCGGTAGCCGCCGACACCGTACACATAGGTGTTGGTCTGGTAGCCGATCGGCGTGGCAAATGCGGCCGAGGAGGCGAAGCAGACCGCGATGATAAAGGGGCGCGAGTCCATGCAGACGGCCTGGGCGATGCCGAGGGCGATCGGGGCCATGAGGGCGGCCACGGCATTGTTGGAGAGGATCTCGGTCAGCACCATGGTCACGAGGTAAAGGCAGGCCAGCATGACCATCGGCTTGTGGGGGCCGCTGACGAAAAGCTCCACGCCGGCCACGAGATTGTTGGCGAGCCAGGCGGCGGCGCCGGTGTGTTGCATGGCCGCGCCAAAGGCCAGCATGCCAAAGATCACGAACAGCAGCTTCCACTCGATGGACTCGTAGGCTTCGCGCGACTTGAGGCAGCCGGTGATGCAGACAAACACGGCGCCGGCAATGGCGCCGACCTCGATCGGGACGATGCCAAAGGTCTCGCCCAATATCACTGCGGCGATGGTGGCCATCACGAGCGGAATGCGCGTGTGCAGCGAGAGGGAGGGCAGCGGCGGGCGGTCGAACAGAATGATGTCGTTTTCCTGGCGCAGCCCGTTCATCGCCTGCGGCGTGCCCATCAGGAGCAGGATGTCGCCCATCTGCAGCGTGAGGTTGCCCAGCTTGTCGCGCAGGTTGGTGCCCCCGCGGTGAACGGCCAGCACCACGACCCGGTAGCGCTGGCGGAAATTCAGCTCGCCGATGGTGCGGCCGATGATCTCGGACTGCGGCGCCACGGCCGCCTCGAAAATGAAGCCCTCGTGCGCGGCGATCTGCTCAAGACCGGCCTCGGCGGTGAAGTCGAAGCCCGGCATGGCGCGGGCGCGGGCGATGCCGGACGGGCGGCAGGCGAGCACGAGGCGGTCACCCTCCTGCAAAGGCGTGCGCTCGTAGTCCATGATGATGGCCACGCCATCGCGCACGACCTCGATCACGCGGAAACCACGGGCGGAAACGAGTCCGGCGGCCTTGAGGGTCTTGCCCACGAGTGGCGAGGAGGGCGGGACGAAGGCTTCGGTCAGGTATTCGCGGCGTTCCTCCTCGCTCAGGATGGAGGTGAGGGTCTCGCGGGCGGGCAGGAGGTACTTGCCTGCCACGGAGAGATAGATGGCGCCGAAAACCGCCGCCGGTACGCCGATGGAGGACAGTTCAAGCATGGACAGGGAAGGCTGGCCCCGATCCACCAGAATGCCGTTGATCACGAGGTTGGTGGAGGTGCCAATCAGCGTGCAGGCGCCGCCCAGCACGGAGGCGTAGGATAACGGGATCAGAAACTTCGAGGCCGGTAGCTTCATCTTCTTGGCCAGGTTCAGCACCACAGGCACAAACACCACCACGACGGGAGTGTTGTTGATCCAGGCGGAGATGAAGCCGACCAGGACGATGAGCAGGAACAGCACGAGCTGGTAGGGCAGGACGGCGACCTTCTCAAACCACGACGAAAGGTAATCCAGGGCACCGCAGCGCACGAGGGCCGAGCTCAGCACAAACAGCGCGGCGACGGTGATCGGGGCTGGGTTGGCGAAAACGGCCATCGCCTTCTCCTTGGGCAGCACCCCGCTGAGCAGGAGAATGCTGAACACCGCCAATGCCACCACATCCGGGGGATACTTCTCCCAGACGAAGGCGAGCAGTGCGAGGAGCAGCAGCCCGAGGACAAAGGCGATTTCCCAAGTCATGGCGGCAAGCTAGTGCGGGCCGCCCGGATGCCGAGGAAAAAGGCAGGTTGGGGCAAAGCGGAAACCGCCGTGCGCTTGCGGCCGGTCAGAATGCCCAGACCTTGGGGATCACATACATCGCGACGGCGAAGCACAGCAGGTTGAGCGGCACACCGATCCGGACGAAGTCCTTGAAGCGGTAACCGCCGATGCCGTAGACGTAGGTGTTCGTCTGGTAGCCGATCGGCGTGGAAAACGCGGCGGAGGCGGCGAAGGTCAACGCGATGATGAAAGGGCGCGGGTCGAGGCCGGCCTCGGCGGCGATGCCCAGGGCGATGGGCACCATCAGGGCGGCCACGGCATTGTTGGAGAGAATCTCGGTGAGGACCATCGTGACCAGGTAAATACACGCCAGCATGGCCAGGGGTTTCTGGGGCCCCGTGACGAAATGATCGACCCCGGCCACCACATTGTGGGCCAGCCAGTCGGCTGCGCCGGTGTGCTGCATCGCCGTACCCAGGGCCAGCATGCCGAAGATGACAAAGAGCAGATTCCACTCGATGGAGTCGTAGGCCTCTTTCGGCTTAAGGCAGCCGGTGAGGCACATGAAGACGGAGCCGACGATGGCGCCGATCTCGATGGGCATGATCTTGAAGGTCTCGGCGAGCACGACCGCCGCGATCGTGGCCAGGACGAGGGGAATGCGCTTGTGCAGGGAGAACGAGGGCAGCGGCGGACGGTCGAAGAGGATGATGTCGTCACCCTGCCGGAGGGTGTTGATGGCCTGCGGCGTGCCCATCATGAGCAGGATGTCGCCCATTTGCAGGGGGAGGTCCTCGATCTTTTCGCGAACGCTTTTGCCGGCACGGTGGACCGCGAGCACGATCACGCGGAAGCGTTGGCGGAAATTGATGTCGCTGATGCTCTGGCCGATCAGTTCGGAATTGGGGGCGACGGCGCCCTCAAAAATGACGCCCTCGTGGGCGGCGATCTGTTCCAGGCCGGCCTCGGCGGTGAAATCGAAGCCGGGCATGGCGCGGGCCCGGGCGATACCCGAAGGCCGGCAGGCCAGGACAAGCCGGTCGCCTTCCTGCATGGGGGTGGAATCGTTGTCCAGGGTGATGGCGATGCCATCGCGCACCACCTCGATCACCCGGAAGCCCCGGGCGGTGACCAGACCGGCGGATTTCAGGGTCTTGCCCTTCAGCGGGGAACCCGGCGGGACGAACGCCTCGGTAAGGTACTCGCGACGCTCTTCATCCGTGAGGATGGACGTCAGCGTCTCGCGGGCCGGCAGCAGGCGCTTGCCGAGCAGCGCCAGATAGAGGGCGCCGATGATGGCGGTCGGGATGCCCAGCCACGCGAGCTCGAACATCTTCATGCCCGGCTCGCCGCGGGAGACGAGGATACCGTTGACGACCAGATTGGTGCTCGTGCCGATCAGTGTGCAGGTACCGCCCATGACCGCCGCGTAGGAGAGGGGGATGAGGAATTTGGACGCCGGCAGTTTCATGCTCCGGGCGAGGCCCAGCACGACCGGCACGAACACGACTACGACGGGGGTGTTGTTGATCCACGCCGAGACGAACGCCACCAACGCCACCAGCATGAACATCACAATCTGGTAGGGCAGAAAGGAAACCCGGGTGAACCAGCCGGTCAGGTAATCGATGGCTCCGCATTTCACCAAGGCGGCGCTGAGCACAAACATTGCCGCCACCGTGATCGGCGCGGGGTTGGCAAAGACCGCCATGGCCCGGTCGCGGGGCAATACTCCACACAGCAACAGAATCGAGAACACACTCAACGCGACGATATCCGGAGGGTACTTCTCCCAGATAAAGGCGATCAGCGCCAGCAGCAGGATGCCGAGCACTATGGCGATGTCCAAAGTCATGAAACACCTCTAGGGACCCCGGGCGCGCCCGCCAGCGGGAACTGCGTGACATGACACAGACGCGCCGGCCTCCGCCGGGCTTGTGCCGGTCATAATCCAGAAGAGGGGTTGCGCTGCCGGCCGGCCGACATAGGGTGTCTACAAATCCCACGAACCCTATGGCAAAGATATACAACGACATCACCGAGACCATCGGTAACACCCCCCTCGTCCGCCTAAACCGTACCGCTGCCGCGCACGGAGCCCAGGCGGAGATCCTGCTCAAGCTCGAGTTTTTCAACCCGCTTTCCAGCGTCAAGGACCGCATCGGTTTCGCGATGATCGATGACGCACTCAAGTCGGGCAAGATCACCAAGGATACCGTCCTGATCGAGCCGACCTCCGGCAACACCGGCATTGCGCTGGCCTTCGTCGCCGCGGCCAAGGGCCTGAAGCTTATCCTCACCATGCCCGAGACCATGAGCACCGAACGCCGCAAGCTGCTCAAGGTGCTGGGGGCCCGCCTGGTCCTCACGGAAGGGCCCAAGGGTATGAAGGGTGCCATCGCCAAGGCCGAGGAATTGCAGGCCAAGATCAAGGGATCCGTCATTCTCCAGCAGTTTGCCAATCCGGCCAATCCGGCCATCCACCGCAAGACGACCGCTGAGGAGATCTGGAAGGACACCGACGGCAAGGTCGACTTCGTGGTGTCCGGTATCGGCACCGGCGGCACCATCACCGGTGTCGGCGAGGTGCTCAAGAAGTACAAGCCGTCCGTCAAGATCGTGGCCGTCGAGCCCGACGCCTCCCCGGTGCTTTCGGGCGGCGCCCCCGGTCCGCACAAGCTGCAGGGCATCGGTGCCGGTTTCGTGCCCGCCGTGCTCAACACCAAGGTCTACGACGAGGTCATCCGCGCGAAGGAAGCCGACACGGGTCCGGTCTCCAAGCAGGTCAACCAGCTCGACGGTATTCCGATCGGCGTGTCCTCCGGCGCTGCCGTCTGGGCCGCGCTGCAGCTGGCCAAGCGCCCGGAAAACAAAGGCAAGCAGATCGTCGCCATCATCCCGTCGTGCAGCGAGCGTTACCTGTCCACCTGGCTCTTTGCTGACGTGAATGTGGAAAGTGACTCGATCGACGACCTCGTGACGCCGGGCGCCTGAGCGAATTCCCGGCTGGCAACTTTCAGCGGGCGGACACCGGTCCGCCCGTTTTTTTTGCGTCAGCCTGATACCAGCGGTAGAAGCTGATCGCGAAGGCGAGCATCATCACCGTCATGCCGCCGAGTTTCATCATCGACCCGGCAAGCAGCTGGTCCCCCGCAGCCGTGAGGCTCGTGATTCGGGGGGCATATTCGTAGGTGGGATACAGGACATCCTGCGAGAACGTGATGTAGGCGAAAACTGGAGTCATACCGATGGTGACCGCCGGCAGGAAGAGCATCTGACCGGCATAGGAGAGGGGCGGGAAGTCCTTGGAAGGGCTGTAGAGCGGCCACCAGAAGAAGAGGGCGGCGCCGAACATCGTGAAGTGCTCGGCGATGTGCAGGGGGCGGTTCTGCAGAGCCAGATCATACAGCAGCGGGATGTGCCAGCACGTCATCACGCCGACATAGATCAGGCCGCAGATCACCGGGTTGGTCAGGAATCGCAGGATGGGGCGCAGGCCCGGCCGGCTGGTCACCGGCCGCAGAATCCAATCCGGCATGCCCAACAGAAACAGAATGGCGGCGGCGTAGGTGATCAGCTGGTGCTGCAGCATGTGGGCGCTGAGCAAAAAGCGCTCGCCGACCTGGTCGAGCGGCGACCCGACGGCCAGGTAGAACACCACCAGGCCCGCATAAAGGCAGACGGCCTGCCGGCGGGGATAGGCCGCACCCGGTGCGAGCCGATCACGCAAGGGCCCGGTCAGGATGGCGTAGAGCCAGCCGAGGAAGATCAGTCCACCGATAAGGACGGGTTCGTTGTGCCAGTGGGTCCAGTCGATCATGGTTCAGAAGAGACACGATTTGCCCGAATTTGCACGAAGACAAACTGGTCATTCCTTGCCTCGCAGCCGCGCGCGGCGGGCCCGGGCGGCCATAAGGGGCAAAAAAAGCCGCACCGGGCAGGTGCGGCTTAAAGGGGAGTCCGGTCGGATCAAAGGCTGATCAGACCCACGATCGAGCTGAGGGGCTTGCTGGCCTCGGCGCCAAAGAGGTGGAGGAGCGCCCACATCGTGCCGCCGGCCAGGACCAGGCCGATGAAAAACAGAATCGTGCACAGCAGCTTGTCCCACTTCAGGTGCATGAAGATGAAGATAACGAACATGAACTTCACGGCGGACAGGATACACAGGGTCGAGACCACGAGCCACTTGGCGAGCGGGAGGTAGACCAGCACGACCTCGATGCCCGTGATCACGGCGAGCACCATCGCGATCTGGATGAAAACGTGAAATTTGCTCGGCTCTTGGTGGCCGGCTTCGGCGGAATGGGCGGCAGGGGCGGACATGGATTGGATTCTGGGAGCTAGGTTTTAGATCTGGGACCGGACTCAGAGGTATTCGAGCAGGTAGACGGCCGTGAAGATGATGATCCAGACGATGTCGACGAAATGCCAGTAAAGGCCGATCGCCTCGACGTCGCCGGCGTTTTTCTCGCCAAACTCGACATCACCGGACGTGCGGCCGAGGACAAAGGTGGCGACGAGGGCGACGGCACCGACGGCCAGCGGCACGGCGGCGTGATGGAGCATTTCGGTCAGGGGAACGCCATAGACGACCTCGATCAGTCCCGGCACGAGCCAGATGAAGGAGACGCCCATCACGGCGCAGACCGCGAGGAGGTGAACGAAGTTCTTGATGAGGCCGTTGCCGTGGGTCGGCTTGAAGGTACGCACGTACATCATGCCCAGCAGGAGCACGCCGATGGCGACGTGGGTGCCGTGGGTGCCGGTGAGCGTGTAGAAGGTCGAGCCGAAGATGCTGTTGGAAAGCGTCATCTTCTTCACGGCGACGAAGTGGGCGAACTCGTAGACCTGGCCGCCGAGGAAGATGCAGCCGAAGAACATGGTGCCGAGCAGCATGACGCGCGTGCTCTTGATGTTGCCGCGCTGGATGGCATTCACGGCGAGCGCCATGAGGAGCGAGGACATGAGCAGAATGAACGTCGAGAAGGACGTGAGCTCGATGTTGAAGACCTGCGTCGGGACCGCGTTTCCCGGGGGCGGGTTGAGGCGGTAGATGAGATGCGTTGAAATCAGGGCGCCGAAGAACATGCAGTCCGAGGCCAGGAAAGCCCACCAAAGGAGCTTCTTGTTCGGGATGCCTGTCGTCGTCGTGTGGTCGTGATGGTGGTCGATTTGACCGGTGGCCGCGTGGCTGCTCATGGAAAGGATATTGGGTCTAGGATCTAGGGTCTGGGATCGATGGTGGCTCAGTGGCTGCCGCCGCGGGATTCCTTGATGTTGCCCTTCTCGTCGATGTGGAGGTGGTAGCCGCCGGGACCTTCCAGGGACCAGAGGTAGAGCGCGAGCACCATGATCACGCCGCCGGCGATGGCGAGGGGCAGGTGGGAAGCGAGGACCGTGTTGCCAAACATGACCACCGGGTGGTGCAGCTGGGCGAAGTTGTAGGTGCCGATGAGCAGCCCGATCGCGGCGAAGAGGGGATACCAGGACTGGTCGGGCATGTGGATGCCACCGTGGGATTCCTCGGCCTTGATGTGCGCGGCCTTTTCCTTGGCGATCTCTTCCTTGTGGGTCTTCTCGTACCACCAGCCGTCACGGGCATGGACGGTCGGGATGGCCGCAAAGTTGTGTTCCGGGGGAGGGGAAGGGATGGACCATTCCAGCGTGCGGGCATCCCAGGGATCGTTGCCGCATTTCTGACCCTTGAAGAAGGACCAGATGAGGACCGCGAAGTAGGTGAAGATGCCGACGCCGAGCAGGTAGGCGCCGCAGGTGGCGAAGAAGTTGCCCTCGTTCCAGCCCATGTTGGCATCGTAGGTCCAGGTGCGGCGCGGCATGCCGTTCAGGCCGAGGAAGTGCATCGGGAAGAACGTGGCGTTGAAGCCGACGAAGATGAGCCAGAAGGAAACCTTGCCCCAGAACTCCGGAACCATCCGGCCGAAGAACTTCGGGAACCAGAAGTGGATGGCGGCGAGCAGTGCAAAGGTGGCGCCGCCGATGAGCACATAGTGGAAGTGGGCGATGACGAAATAGCTGTCCTGCTGCTGGGCGTCGGCGGGAGCGGCCGAGTGCATGATGCCGGAGAAGCCGCCGAGCATGAACATCCAGATGAAGCCGAGGGCGAACATCATGGGCACGCGGGTGACAATGCGGCCGCCCCAAAGGGTGCCGATCCAGTTGAAGATCTTGACGCCGGTCGGGACGGCGATGGCCATCGTGGCGAGGGAGAAGGCCGCGGTGGCGATCGTACCCATGCCGGTGGTAAACATGTGATGGCTCCAGACGCCGAAGCCGATGAAGCCGATGGCGACGCCCGAGAAGACGACGATCGGGTAGCCGAAAAGGGGCTTGCGCGAGAAGGTGGGCAGAATCTCGGAGACATAGCCCATCGGGGGCAGAATCAGGATGTACACCTCGGGATGACCGAACACCCAGAACAGATGCTGCCAGAGGATGGGCTGGCCGCCGCCGGACACCTCGAAGAAGCTGGTGCCGAAATTGCGGTCCATCATGACCTCGATGAGGGCAATGGCGATGGCCGGGAGGGCGAGGATGAGGAGGAAGCTGGTGACGAGGGCCATCCAGGTGAACACCGGCAGACGCATCATCGTGAGGCCCGGGGCCCGCATGTTGATGATCGTCACGATGAAGTTGAGCGAAGCGACGATGGAGGAAAGACCGAGCACCTGCAAACCGAGCACCCAGAGGTCCGTGGACATGTCGGGGGTGAAGATCTTGGAGGTCAGCGGGGCATAACCGAACCAGCCGACATCGGGAGCGCCGCCGAACTTCCAACTCGGGACGAAGTGGGAGAGCCAGCCGACGTTGAGCAGGATTGCACCGACCACCCAGACCCAGAGCGAAAAGGTGTTGAGGCGGGGGAACGCGACGTCGCGCGCGCCGATCTGCAGCGGGATGAGCAGGTTGAAGAACGCCGCATTGAGGGGCATCACCGCGAGGAAGATCATCGTGGTGCCGTGCATCGTGAACAGCTCGTTGTAGAGCTGGGCGCTGATGAAGCGGTTGTTCGGCACGAGGAGCTGCGTGCGGATCATGAGCGCCTCGAGGCCGCCGATGAGGAAGAAGAGGATGGCGAAGCCGCCATACATGAGGCCGATCTTCTTGTGGTCGACGGTCGTCAGCCAGCCCACGAGTCCGGTCTTGGCCGTCGGGCGGGTGAAGAGCTCGAAGGTGGGCTTGGCGGGAGCATGGGACGCTCCGGTGTAGTCTGATTTGGCGATGGCTTGGGCCATGTGAGGAGTCGGGAAAAGGTTGAGGATCGAGTTTCTGGGATCCGGGGAGCAGTCAAAAACAGCACCCTGGAATAATCACATTTTACTTCAGGCTGTGCAGGTAGGACACGATGGCGTCGGCGTCGGCATCGGTGAGCGAAATCTTGGTGTCGCCGGTGGCGACGTCGATGTAGCCGCCGTGGTACATCTTGTTGCCGGGTTTGAAATAGTCCGGCCGCATGATCCACTGGTGAAGGCGTTCCGGGGTGTTTTCCAGCACGCCGGCGGCGATGGTGGATCGGGAACCGACGTGCGTCAGCTCCGGGCCGGTGATGCCGATGCCTTCATGACCGCGCACGGTGTGGCAGGTGATGCAGGTTTTCTCGGCGAAGAGTTTCCGGCCGGTGTTGATCAGGGCGGCGCTTTCGTTGGGTTCGACCTCCTGCATCTTTTTCCAGGCGGCGAAGGGATCGGCGTCGAAGGTCGGGGAACCGGCGAACGTGCTGCCCGGCTTCGTCTCGAAGCTGGCGAATTGCACGCGCGGGGTGAGGGCGGCGTCGGCGACGGACTGGGCGGTGACGCTGCGGGCGGACTCCTTTTGATTCTCGACCCAGCGGGCGTAATCGGCCGGGGAGAGCGCGATGACGCGGAATTTCATGATCGCGTGGGACTCGCCGCAATATTCGGCGCACTGGCCGTAGAAGTAACCGGGCTTGTCGGCCTTGAACCACAGGTGATTGCCGCGATTGGGCATCATGTCGACCTTGCCGGCGAGCTTGGGGATCCAGAAGCTGTGGATGACGTCGACGGTGCGGAGATTGACGCGGACCGCGGTGCCGGCCGGGACGACGAGCTCGTTGCCGGTCGTCAGGGGAGCCTCGCCGCCCGAAGCCAGTTTGACGATCTCGCCGGGGTACTCGAACTTGAACCACCACTGGTAGCCGGTGGCGTTGATCTCGATGGCGCTGCCTTTTTCCGCCTCGGGAACATCATAGGTGTACCAGATGCCCTTGAGGGTCGGGATGGCGATGATGACGAGCAGGGCGACGGAGCCGCCGATCAGGCCGATTTCAACCAAGGGATTGCCGTGGCCGGCCTCGGCGGGAGGTTCGGCGTGCTCGTCGGCTTCGGAGCGGGCGCGAAACTTGATCTGCGCGTAGGCGAGGATTGCTCCGACCACGATGAAGATACCGGTGGTCACATAGACGGTGACCATGAAGAGGTCCCACTGGGAGGCGGCGACAGGACCGCCCGTTTCCATGGTCGACTGGGGACCGCTGAGGCTGAAGACCTCACCCAGTTTGCAGCCTGACAGGAGCATCAGGGTAAGACCGGTGGCAAGTGCCGCGGAGAGACGCGAGAATTGACGTAAAACGAAGCGTGGACGGGTCATGTGTGACAAGGGAGGCGCCAGGGAAAAGGCTGTGCCAAGAATATATCTCGCCAGAGTTCGGAATTTCTCAGGCCATTTCAACTACAAAACCGAAAGAAATCCCGCTGAATTTTCAGCCCGGCCAAAACAGCCCCGCACTGTCAGCAGATGTCAGGAATTCTGCTTTGTGCGTTTGCATAGTTCGGGCGCCTGTGCTTGTTTTCTGCTCCATGAATAATTCTCTCCTTGTTTCCCTGATCGCCGGTGGGTTGCTGCTCGCCGGTTGCGGTAAGAAAGATGAGGCGGCCGCTCCGGCGACCGCTTCCGCGACCAGCGCCGCTGCTCCGGCCGCTGCGGCCCAGGCCGTGGTTGAGCTCACGGCCAATGACAGCATGAAGTTCAACCTGACGCGCTTCGAGGTAAATGCCGGTCAAGAAGTTAAGCTCACTTTGACCAATCTCGGCACGATGCCCAAGGTCGCCATGGGCCACAATGTCGTGATCCTCAAGAAGGACGCCGATGCCAAAGCCTTCGTGGACGCCGCGGTGGCCGCGCAGGCGACGGATTATGTGCCTGCCGCCAAGGCCGACCAAGTCATCGCCCATACCAAGCTGCTCGGACCCAAGCAGAGCGACGAGATTACCTTCAAGGCCCCGATGGAGCCGGGTGAATACGCATTCCTCTGCTCTTTCCCGGCCCATTACCTGACGGGCATGAAGGGCGTGATGGTGGTGAAGTAAGGCGCGCTTCAAGCGAGTCAGCTCGCAGCCAAATTCAAGCCGGGCCTTCGCCCGGCTTTTTCTTTGCCCCGATCCGAACCGACAGGCGTGCTCGCGCTTCGGCGGCTTGGTCAGATCGGCGGCCCCAACTGAAGCACCGATGGGGCGTCCCCATGCTCCACGCTTGCCCCCGCATTACGCACACCGCAAGGGAACGCCTTCTTCATCAAAGCGGGGCCGTCGCTGCGCTGTTCCGGCGCAAAAAGTGCCGGGTTTGTTCCGGGCAGACCACTCAAGCCGGGCCCGCGGCCGGCCACCACTGGTACAGGAAAAAGTACACGAGCACACCGGTCACGGAGACATAAAGCCAGATGGGAAACGTGAAACGGGCCCAGCGCTTGTGGCTCTCGAAATCACCCTTGATGGCAAAGAGGAACGTGCGGGGCACCAGGTAGGCGATGGCGATCGCGAGGATGATATGCGTCAGCAGCATCAGATAGTAGAACGCGCGCAGCGCCGGGCTCTCGGCGCCGAAGGGAGTGTGTACACCGCGGACCAGAACCTTGTGGGTTACGTAGCCGACGAGGAAAAGGGCCGAGACCACGCCGGCAGTGAGCATCACGGCGCGGTGGGTGTCGCGTTTGCCCTGCTTGATCAGAATGAAACCGGCGGTGATCAACACCGTGGCGGTGGCGTTCAGGGCGGCATTCAGGGTGGGGATGTCTTGGACGGTCATGAGCGGAGGTGGTCTTTGCGGATGAGTTTGAGTCCGGCGCAATCGGCGGAATTTCAGGCGATCCGCAGCGACTGCGCGGATGGTATCACAGTTTGAAAATCATCCGGTCGGCGACAAGTGCCGCGAGGAGCATGGGTAGGTAGGCGATCGAAATGAGGAAAACCCGACGGGCCACGGTTTCGCGCTTGGCCGGGTCCATGAAATGAAAGGCGGCGCGCAGGAACCACAGCCCGAGCAATGCGGCGATCGTGCCGTAGTACCACGTGCAATAGCCGAGCAGCGTGGGCATGAGACTGGACGCCACGAGGAGCACGGTCCAGATCAGGGTCCAGCGCGAGACCTTGTTGCCGCTGGGATCGACGACGGAAAGCATCGGCATGCCGGCGGCGGCGTAATCCTTCCGGTAGGTCCACGCGAGGGCGAAGAAGTGCGGCATCTGCCAGCAGAACATGATCGCGAACAGCGACCAGCCGATGACGGGGTTGGAGCGGCCGGCCGCGGCCCAGCCGATCATGGGCGGAAGCGCGCCGCTGATGGCGCCAAGCTCGGTGTTCCAACGCGACCAGCATTTGGCCGGCGTATAGATTGCCAGGTAGGCGACGATGGTCGCAAGGGCGAGAAAG
>Ga0208117_100262_pt1 | contig 22026 bp, 8 predicted proteins | sample LakWasMet26_LOW6_2_FD_183870 | JGI IMG/M metagenome (GOLD analysis project Ga0208117, IMG submission 183870) | Freshwater sediment methanotrophic microbial communities from Lake Washington under simulated oxygen tension - Sediment Metagenome... | ecosystem: Environmental > Aquatic > Freshwater >...
CTCCCGGCGCAATTCCCCCTCCCGGTCACCGTGCGCGTCTACGCCGAACTGGCCGACGGGAGCTGGCATCTCGGCTCGGTGGCTCGCTTCACCACCACGGACCAGGAATTCGCCAAACAGCCCTTCGTCACTTTTTCTCCCCTGACTTTCTGGCGGGCGTGGCGCGCCCTGGTTCGCGCAATCAAAGTCCGCGGCTGGCCCGTGCCCTCCGGTCCAGCCTACCGCCAAGCCATTCTGGACGTTTGGCGCGAATACTCGGCCCTGGCCCCGCGGCCCCACGCGCTTCATTCGATGCAGGCCCCCGACCCCGCGGATTCGCCCCGTTCCGGTCCCCGTCGGATCCACCTGATCACCCACAATCTCAGCCGGGAAGGCGCCCCGCTCTTTTTGCTGGAATTTGCGCGTCACCTGCAAGCAGTGCACGGCGTCCAACTGGCCGTGACCAGCGGTCAGGAAGGTCCGTTGCGCCACGACTTCGAGAAACTCGGGGCCCGTGTGCAGGTGGTCGATCCGGCCGCCGCGCTGGCAGCGAAGGGGGCGTCGGCGCTGCGTCCGGCCTTGCAGGAACTCGGAAGCGTGATCGACCTCTCCCAGGCGGACCTCGTGGTCGCCAACACTGTTTCCTGCTATTGGGGCGTCTGTCTCGCGGTCGGGGCCCGACGCCCCGTGCTCCTCGAGATCCATGAAAGCACGCCCCCGCGCCGCTTCTTTCATCCGCAGATGGACGCCGGCGCGTTGTCCGTGGTGGAGGCGTCGCTCCGCCAGGCCACGCGCGTGAACTTTCTCACCGCGACCACCCGGCGTTACTACGCCGACCTTTCCGACGGCGCCAACTACGTCATCAATCCCGGCTGGATCGACCTCGCCGCGATCGACCGCTTCCGCTCCGCCAATGCGCGGGAAAAACTGCGCGCCCAACTCGCCGTTCCCGCCGGACGCAAACTGGTCGTCAACGTCGGCACGGTCTGCGAGCGCAAGGGTCAGCACGTGTTCGCGCGGGCGGTGGAGCTCCTCTGGCGCACCGCCCCGGAAATCGCGGCCACGGCTGACTTCCTCATGATCGGCGGCCGCGACACGCCGTATGACCGCGCGCTGCATGATTTCCTTCAGACGCTCAACCGGCCCAATCTACGCATCGTGAACGAGACAGGGGCGGTTTATCCCTATTACGGGGCGGCCGACCTGTTCGTGTGTTCGAGCTACGAGGAATCCTTTCCCCGCGTCGTGCTCGAAGCCATGGCGTTCGCGCTGCCGTTGGTCTGCTCCGCCGTCCACGGCATTCCGGAAATCGCCCGCGGCGACCGGGAGGCGCTCCTCGTCCCCCCCGGCGACACGGCGGCTCTGGCCTCGGCCATGCAACGCCTGCTGGCCGAGCCCACCATGGGCCAGCAACTGGCCCAAGCCGCACGAATCAGGGTCGCCGACTTCGACAGCAAGGCGCTCCTTCCGCGCCACGCCGGCCTGGCCCTCTCGCTGACGGCCACGAGCGCCTAGTTGGTGCCGTTGTCGGGCGGCGAGGACTATTTCACTTCGATGCCGATCGTGTAGGCCCAGTCAAAAGCGGTGCCGACATTGGGCCGGGTGGAGAAACGGAGCATTTCACCGGGCTCCGGCTTGTACGGAATCACCACATGCTGGTCGCCGCGATCAGCCGGATTGTGCACCGGATCCAACAGGCGGGTGTAGATCGGACGGTTCGAGCCATCGGGCAATTCGCCCAATATGATAAACTCAACGCCGTCCGTCTTGTCGCCTTCCCGCTCGTAGGCCCCCGCAAAGATCCCGTAGTTCCAGCGGATCTCCCGCGCGCCGGCCGGTGCCGGCAGCCAGAGGTCGGTGTTGGGATGGCTGGAGAGAACCGAAATCTCACCGTAGGCCATCCAATCGATGCCGAACTGGAACTGATACTCGACCGGACCCGGCCTGATGTTGGGAAAGGCGTTGCCCGCAGTCGCAGAGGAAATCTTGATGCGGTTGGCGCCCGCGAGCTGGGCCATCGCCTGAGGCGGCAAGGTGATGCCCTGATAACGGGTGGAGTCCTTCAACCGGATCTGGATCGCCATCCGATAGATCCGGGGCACGTAGACGTCCGCCGTGGTCCAGGAAAAGGTGGGGGCCAACGGATCGAAATCGAACCGTTTCGCCAGGAGTTCAATGAAATGGCGGTTGGTCCGCAGACCGCCAAAGAGCACGATGGCGGAGACGTCCTCATCGGCCAGGTCGTTGAAGGCCCGTTGCAGATACGCCTCATCGTACTCGAGACCGTTGCGAATCATCAGGGCCTTGCGTTGCGCGTACAGCGGCGTCATCGCCGCCCAGTCCGCCCCCGCCACCACGATCACGGAATTCTTCGGCGTGAGATCACGGATCGCGTCGGTGAACGGATAACCGCCGTGGTGCTCCACGCTCTGCCCCTGACGATAGTCCTGCCAATAGGTCCGCACCTGCGAACCCATCACCAGCGCGAGCGCCAGCCAGCCGCACCAGCGGTAGCCGGGCGTATCCAACATACCGAGTATCGCGTAGCCCAAGGCCACGACCACGAAGGCCGCATTGGCGTAGAAATAATAATCCTGATACGCGTACGCGAAGGGAAACAGAAACTGGGCGAGGAAGAAGACACTCCCGATGCCGAGCACCCGCCAGCGCACCGTCGGCGAAGCGAGACCCACAATCAGCCCCAGCCCGATCAGCCAGCGGGACATGATCGCCTGTTCCCAGCAGCCCATCAGCGTGCGCCAAAGGTCCGCCGACCCCAGCGCCTTGAGATCAAACAGGCCCCAGTTGCCTTCCGTGAGGTTCTTCGAGGCGAAGATAAAGGCCGACGGATGGGCCGCCTTGAGCGGGTCTGTGTAGGCGACCCAAGCCCGCAGCGCCCCCAGGGCCACCGCCACGGTTGCCAAGCCCCAGAGGAGCGTCTTCACCGGGACCAGCCACCCCTTCCGGGCGCGCAAATCCTGCCACAACAACCACGCGCCATAGGCGGCGGCCGGGAGAACCCAAATGGCCCAGATCGCGCTCTTGATCAGCGCGGCGGCCGTGCCCGCCACGATCGTGACGACCAACCAGGTCCAGCGGCGTTCTTCCATCGTGCGCACGAAGCCCAGCAAGAACCAGACGCTCGCCATCAGGGCCATCGCGTCCATCAGGAAGGCCCGCGAATAATAGATGTAGACCGGCGTGGTCAAAAGGAGGGCGAGCATCAGCAGGCGCCGCGGTTTGGGCAGCTGCAAGCGCCCAAGGAGCAGGTAGACCGCCGGCAACATCAGGTAGAAACTGGCCGCGCTGATGCAGCGGGCCGCCACCACATGCGGCAGCCCCGTGAGCCGGCTCAAGCCCACCACGCTCCACTCATAGATCGGCACCTCCAGCAGAATCGAGACCCACGGCTTCCCCATGATCGGCGTCTCGTACAACAGGGAGAAATTGTTCTGCTGGTCGATGTAGTAGGAGACGATTGCGGTTTGCGCCTGCCTGAACTCGTGCCCCGACATGAAACCCATGGTGAAATGGTAGGTGATCCCGTAAATGCTGTAGCCCAGCGCGACGATGAAGATCGCGATGAGCATTCGGGCTTCCCGCCGGTCGGCGTCAGCAGTGGACATGGTCGTCACAAAAAAAGGCCAGAAACGGGGCGGGCAACACTTATTGAGAGCACTCCTTTGAGGCTGCTTCCGGGCGGTTCACCGGACCTCGATCCGAATCCAATACGCCCAGTCGTAGGCCGAATTGTCATTGGGCCGGGTGGCAAAGCGGAGGATTTCGTCTGGCAGGGGTTTATACGGTATAGTGACAATCTGATCCCCCTGATCCGCCTGGTTTTTTGCCGGATCGAGCAACCGGCGGTAGATTTCCCGGCTTTGACCGGCGGGCGACTCCCCCAACACGATGAATTCCACCCCATTGGTCTGAGCCCCGGGCTTCTCATAAGCTCCGGCAAATATCCCATAACCCCACCGGATCTGCATCGCCCCGGCGGGCGGCTTCACCCAGAGGTCGGAATTGGGGTGGGCAGACAACAGCGACTGGCCATCCCTCTCCAGCCAATCCACCCCAAACTCAAACTGCATCCTGAACGGGGCGGGAATGATATTGGGAAAGCTGCCCTGCTCGGCGGCGGAAATTTCGCGCAACCCGCTCATCGACGGCGCGACGACCGTGGCGCTTTTCGGCATCGTCAGCTCATGGTTGTTCTGGACCCGAAACTCGACCCCGCTCCGATAGGCCGGCGCGATGTAAACATCGGCCAGCGCATGCTTGAGCGTCGGCGCCGATGCATCGAAGCCAAAGCGGGCCGCCGCCCGCTCGATCAGGGCGCGATGTTCCCGCACCGGACCGAAGAGCACCATGGCACTGACGTTCTCGCCGGCCAGATCCCCAAAGGCCCGGTCGAGATACACCGGATCGTCTTCCAAGCCGTTCCGGATCATCAGCGCCTTCCGCTGGGCATAGTAAGGCGTGATCGCCGCCCAATCCGCTCCGCCTACCACGATGACCGAGTTGGCCGGCGTGAGCTCGCGCAGGACCGTCGTGAACGCAAATCCACCCGCGCTGTCCACGGCCTGCAACTGCCGGTAGCCATGCCAGTACGTCAGGCCTTGGCCGATCAGCGGCACCAACAGGACGCCGGCCACGAGCCAGCGCGGGAGACGCGAATCCAGCAGTCCGAACAGCGTGTAACCGATGCCCGCGCACAAGAACACCGCGCAGGCATAAAAATAGTAATCCTGGTAGGCGTACGCGAAAGGAAACAGGAACTGCGCCAGAAAGAAGATTCCGCCGATCCCCAGCACCGGCCAGCGCACACGGGGCAGGGCGAGTCCGGTGACCAGCAACAGTCCGATCAGCCACCCCGGCATCACGGCCTGCGCCCAGCCGCCCAGCAACTGACGCCACACTTCGCCTGAGAACAAGGCCGCCAGATCAAACAGGCCCCAGTTCCCCACCGAGAGATTGTGCGAGGTGAAGATCCAGGCCGAGGCATGCGCGGCCTTGATCGGATCCGTGTAGCTGATCCACCAGCGCAAGGCCCCAAGGGGCACGGCCACAGTCGCCAGTCCCCAGGCCATCGTCAGCAACACCGCCTTGGCACCGCGTCGGGCGATCAGGTCGCGAGCCAACCACCAGACGCCGTACCCCGCCGCCGGCAACAGCCAGACGGCGAGCGTCGCGCTCTTGATCAGTGCCGCCGCCGTGCCGGCGATTATTGTGAGCAGCAACCAGCCCCAGCGCCGTTCATCCATCGTGCGCACAAAGCCCAGCAGGAACCAGGCGCACGCCATCAACTCCATCGACTCCATCAGAAAGGCCCGGCTGTAGAACACGTAGACCGGACACGTCAGTACCAGCGCCAAAATGAACAGACGCCGCGGCCCCGACAGCCGGAACCGCCCGAGCAACAACCAGAGCGCAGGCAACATCAGGTAGAAGCAGCCGATCGAGATGGCGCGGGCAGCCACGATGTGCGGCCAACCCGTCGCCCGGCTCAACCCGACGACACTCCACTCGTAGAACGGCACTTCCAGCAGCAGGGACACCCAGGGCTTGCCCAGGACCGGCGTTTCGTACAGCAGCGAGAAATTATTCTGCTGGTCGATGTAGTAGCTGATGAGGGCCGTCTGCGCCTGCCGGAACTCATGGCCCGGCATGAACGGCACCGTCAGGTGCCACGTGACGCAGAGGAAGTGATAAACCAGTGCGAGGATGAAGATCCCGCCCAGCAACCAGGTTTCATGGCGGGGTGTTTCCTGACTGGGCATGTAGCCCCAGAAAAAGGCCCGACCCCGCGGGAGCAATCCCTATCCGGAGCAGCGCCCGCGGGCCCAACGATTCGATCCGTAGGGGCGCTGCTTGCCGGCGCCCACGGGCATTTGCATTCGAAGCCCCGCGCTGATGGGAAAGGTATTCGCATCCCGTGAGGGTAATGTGGGAGCGAGCTTGCTCGCGACTCAGAGCGCAGAATGTCGCGAGCAAGCTCGCTCCCACAGGACAAGGCCGCCCCTGTAGGGTCGGCGCTTGCGCCGACCTATTCAGGCTCGCGTACCAGCCGGACACACCCCGTCGCTTCGCGACACCCCTCTTCCTAGAGGGGACCCAATCAACGGGTTCGGAAATCCCCTCTAGAAAGAGGGGTGCCCGGCAGGGCGGGGTGTGTTGGGCATGGTGTGAAAATTACTCCTTCTTCTGTCAGTCCATTGCGCGACCCTCAATAGCTGACGAGGTCGCCGCGAGCAGCGACCCTACATCGCCGGCGGCGTCCGAATAGTTGCCAAAGGCATCGGCGCCCCCATTCTGCTCCGCCATGTCCCGTTCACTGATCCTCCCTGCGCGTGGGTGCTGATTCCATCGACGCTTCCACCTGGCCACATGCCGTCGAGGTGCATCCGCCGGATTGGGTTTTTCCGGCCGAGCCGGCGTGGATTGCGGGCTGGATTCGTCCGCAGGGAAACCGCGTGGTGGTGGATGTCCGCGCGCGGATAGACCAACGGGTCATTCTCGGGCTCTCCGGATTGCCCCACCCCGCTTGGGCGCCCGTGGCCGGCCAGCCGCTCGCCGGCTTTTCCTTTCTCTTCGCGCCGCATCCCGGAGCCGTCGAGCTGCGTCTGGAAGCTTTGGATGCTGCCGGGGATTGGACGGAGTTTTTTCGGACGGACATCACCGCGGCGCCGGACGCCGCGCTCGCTCCCATCCGACCCGCCTTGAGGGAGTCCTTCAGCCCGAGCGTCATCGCCTTGGTGCGACGTCGCCTGCTGTCACCCCACCGTTCCTGGGATCGGCTGGCGGACGAGTTGATGGCCACGAAGGTCGCCGAACCGCTCAACGCCTATCCCAACCTGCCCTTCGTCGGCGCCTTGGAAGAGCCGCAGGCCGCGGGTCGCTACCGCTACGGGGTCGTACCTGCCACGGGTTGGCTGACGAGCCCGGCGTCGGCGATCAGTCGCTTGTACGCTGTCATCGATCCGCGTCCGCCGATCGACCTGCCCTACGGACAAAGCCGGGCCGATATTGCGGAAACATTTCCTGCGCTCGCCGACCGTCCCGGCGCCGTCATTGCGGGGGAAGTACCCTTGCCCGACCAGATCGTCGAGCCCGTCCTGCTCAAGGTTTTTGCCGAGCTGGAAAACGGCGAACAACACCTCGCCTTCGCGCAACGCTTCGCGCCCGAGTTTCATCGCAGCCCGGGCAAAATGCCTCCGCTGATTTCGTTCATCACCTTTGTTCGCGCGGTGCGGGCGCTGCGCGGGGCCGCGGACCGCTATGCCGTGCCACGCCAGGGCCTGAAGACTGCGGCGTTCGCGTTTTGGTCCGCCTACCAACAGTCATCAGCGTACCGACCTGCCCGGGCCTATCGGGATAATCCGTGGCAAGCCTTCCCCGCCGTCTCACCGCCAGCCGCGCCCGTTGCCCTGCCCCCACACCCCGCCATCAACGAGATCGCCCCGGCGGACGACATGCTGGTGCGCGATGCCGCCCCGTATTTCGCCATCGGCCGCGAGGCCTTGGCGCTGGTGCAGCGAGCCTGTGCGGATGCCGGCACGGATCAGGTGAAAGCGATTCTGGACCTGCCCTGTGGCCACGGTCGGGTGGGCCGTTGGCTGCGCGCCGCTTATCCGGATGCCCGGCTGGTCGCGTGCGACGTGCAGGGTCCGGGGGTCGATTTTTGCGTCAAACACCTCGGCGCCACCGGCCAGCTGGCGAGCGTCAATGGCGACCATTGGGCGTCCCTGCCGGGCCCGTTCGATCTCATCTGGTGCGGATCGCTGCTGACCCACCTCGACCGGGAGCAGTGGCTGGTGCACCTCCGCCAATTTGCCCGCCTCCTCTCTCCGAAGGGCGTGCTGGTTTTCACGTCCCACGGTTTGGTCGCCCTGGACAAGCTGCAGACCGGCGAAAAGGACTACGGATTGGAACAGGCCGCGATCACCCGCCTGTGCGCCGATACCGAGCAGACGGGATTCGGCTACGCCGACTATGTCGATTCACCGGGGTACGGCATCTCGGTCTCCCAACCCGCGTGGATCCGCGAGCTCGTCGCCCTTGAGACCCCCTTGCGCCTCCGAACGATCCACCCCTCGGCCTGGGACCAGCATCAGGACGTGGTCGTGTGCACGGTGCGGTGACAGCCTCACCCTTGGCGAATCCTCGGGTTGACCTGCCACAGCTGAAGCTCAATTTGCCCGGGATGTGTCTCCTTTCCCCCCGCACTGGGAATCTCCCTATCGCGCTTCCTCTGCCCGACCATGAGTGAATGTGCCGGCTGGGAATTTGCCATCGAGGTGCATCCGGAAAACTGGCGCTTTCCCGCCGGACCCACCTGGCTGGCCGGGTGGTTGTGGTCGCCCCGGCAGCGGTTCGTCACCGACCTCCGGGCCTGGGTCGACGGCAGGTGCTTTTTGGCCAACTGGGGTCTGCCCAAGCCGGGTTTCGACGAGTACAAGACCAAACGCCAGGGTCCACCCTTTCTCGGCTTCACGCTGCTGCTCGAGCCCCATGCCGGCGCCTCGCTCCTGCGGATCGAGGTCCGCGACCAGACCAACCTCTGGACGGAAATCTTTCGCACGCCGATCACCGTCGCCGACACCGCCGCTGGTTGTCCGGCCCCAAAGACCTTGCCGCAACTGCTGCCCGCTTTGCTCAATCCCTTGCTCCGGCTGAAGGTGCAACGTCCCGCCATGCCGCTGGCCGCGCTGGCAGACGAGATCATTTCGGGCGCCCTGGCGGAGCCGCGCAACGCCCTGCCAAACCCGCCCTTCTATGGCGCCTTGGAAGCACCGCGCGATGTGGGTTGGGTCCGTTACGGGCGTCTCTCCATCACCGGCTGGCTCGCGCACCGGCATCACAAGATCACCCGGATCACCGCCATGGTTGATCCCCTGCAGGAGGACGCGCTCGCCCATGGCCTGAAGCGCCAGGATATCGGCGGGGAGTTCACCGATCTGGTCGGTCGGGAAATGTCGGGCTTCGTCGGCCACGTGGATCTGCCGGCGGACACGGCGTCGCCCGTCCTCCTGAAGATTTTCGCCGAACTGGACAACGGCGAGAAACACCTCGTCTTCGCCCAGCGCTTCGCCCCCCGCGTGATCGCCGGTGCCGAGACCCCGTTGCCGGAGAAGTCCCTCCGCGCCTTTGCGGACGCCACCCGCGCGTTGCGCGGCTCGGCGCGCCGACATGGCCTGCCGGCCTGCGGCTGGTCTGACCTTCTCCCGGTGCTCCGGCCGACGTGGGACGGCTTCGCCGCCGAGGCGCCGGCGAAAATCAGCCGCGCCCGCCTCGCCCCCGAAGTACCCGCCACCCGCAGCTTCACCCAGCCGCGCCGGGTGCTCGTGGTCACCCACAACCTCAACTTTGAAGGCGCGCCGTGGTTCATCTACGAGCTCGCCCGGCATCTCGCGGCGCAACCCGGGCTGAGCCTCCGCGTGCTCTCGCCGGAGGACGGACCGCTGCGAGCCGTTTTCGAAAAAGCCGGCCTGCCGGTCGAAGTGATCGACGTGGGACCCGCCATGCGCGCCACCTCGCCCAAGGATTTCCAATCCGCCCTCGCCACCGCCACTGCGACCATCAACTGGTCCGAGATCGACTTGGTCTTGGGCAATACGATGGTTTCCTTCTGGGCCATCCACGCCGCCCGCCTCGCCGGCAAACCGACGGTCCTGTATGTCCACGAGAGCTCGCCCATCCGGCGCTTCTTCAAACCCATCTTGGACGCCAGTCTCTTTCCCTTGGTCGAGGACGCCTTTCGGCAGGCCGATCGCGTCGTGTTCACCGCCGACTCGTCGCGCCGGGTGTTCGCCCAGCTCGGGGCGCGCGGCAACTTTGCCCTGCTGCCCAGCTGGGTTGACGCGGGTCGCATCGACACCTTCGCCGGCAAAAATGCCGTGGCCGATCTGCGGCGCAAGCACGGTCTGAATCCGGACGCCGTGCTGGTCGTCAACATCGGTTCGGTCTGCGAGCGGAAGGGTCAGCACATCTTCATCCACGCGATCGATCTGCTGCGCGAGGAAATCATCGTGCTCTGCCCCGGTCGCAAGATCGAGTTCCTCATGGTAGGCGCCCGCGCCGGCCTGTTCTTGGATTCCCTGCAGGAGGAGGTCGTCCGCCTGGGTCTCACGGAGGTGGCCAAATTCATCCCGGAGACCGGTGACATCTTCGACTTCTATCACCTCGCCGACATCTTCGTCTGCACCAGCTTCGAGGAATCCTTTCCGCGCGTGCTGCTCGAATCTGCGGTGTTCCGGAAGCTGATCGTCTCGACCTCGGTCAACGGGATCGCGGAAATGATCGGTCCCGACGAAGCCTGGCTCGTGCCGCCCGGCGACCGTTATCGTCTCGCCGAGGCGTTGAAACAGGCGCTGCTCGCCCACCACGCCGGCGACCGCACCCGGGCGGAGAAGGCGCGGACAACCGTCCTGGGCAAATACCATGAAGCCCACTCGCTGCCCCGCCACGCCCGTCTGATCCGAGCCGTGGCCGAGGCCCGCACCTGAACGAATGCACGAGACCGACCGCTGCTTTCATAACCTTGAATGGCCCGCCGCTGGCGCCCGCCTGGCCGGTCCGGTCGCGTGGCTGCGCGGTTGGGTGGTTGGCAAACCCGGTCACGACTTTGTCGACATCCGCGTGCGTCACGCCGGCCGCAACCACCTCGGCGTACTCGGCCTGCCTCGCGTGGACCTGGCCGCCCACTTCAAGGCTCCGAGACCGTGGCTTCCCGCGGAATTCATCGTCGGCGTGCCCGTCAACGTTGGCGCGGTCACCTTGACTTTGGAAGTGCAGGACAGCTCCGGTGCCTGGCTGGCCCTGTCCCAGGTTGCCCTGACCATCGCACCGGATGGCAGTCCCGCGCCCCGCGTGGAAGGCCGGATCGAAAACTCGCCCGACGGCACCTGGACCGTACGCGATGCCCATCATCCGTTTCACGGTCACCTCGACGACCCCGGTCCCGCACCGCGGATCCGCCATGGACGTGTTCCCGTCATCGGCTGGCTGCTCGATGAAACCCGTCCGCTCGCCGGCGTGCTCGCGACCACCGACACGCTCGTGTTCAACCATCTTGCGCACAGTCGCACGGACGACTCGCTCGCCCGCAAAGTGCCGCAATATCCCGCCGCGCGCCACGCCCGGTTGCGCGGCGAGGTCGATTTTCCCGCAACCGTGGACACTCCCGCCTGCCTGCGCGTCTACGCGGTTTCGACCGGCGGTTCCGTGCACCTCTGCTTCGCCCAGCGGATTGTGCCCCTACCAAATGAGAAAGCCCGTCCGCAGCCCGGGCTGCACCGGTATCCTGCGATCTCCCATCGAGCTTTGCCCGTGTTGCCGTCCGGTCGGCCGCGTCGCCTGCTTGTCGTTGTTCGCAGTCTCTGGCCCAACGATGCGTCGCTGCGCGCCCTGGATCTCGCCCGTCATCTCACATCCTCCCACCGCTGGGCGGCCCGCGTTGTCAGTGCGGAGGACGGACCCCTGCGCCGCGATTTTGAGGCGACGAATGTCGAATCACTCGTCGTGAATCCGGAACCGCTCTTCTCCGCGCCCAATCGGGAAGCCATGGAGCAGGCGATGGCCGGCCTGCAGCGCCAGATCTGGTGGGGCCATCTCGATGCCGTCGCCGTCTTCGATCCCGTGTGCGGTTGGGCCATCACCCTGGCCAGAAAGCAGCAACTGCCGGTCGTGTTTGATTGTTCGGCCGACGAACCGCTGGCACCCGACCCCACCGCGATTCCCGAGGTTCAGGCCCTGCTGCGCGAAAGCTGGCGGGCTGCGAATGTCCGATGTTTCACCTCGCAGACAGCTGCCGATGCGCAGGCCAAACTGTTCGGCAATCTTCCCGCCGAGCTCATTGCGCAGTGGCATTCGCCCACCCTGCCAGCCGCACCCGCCCCGGGAACTCCCCTCGCCGCTCTAGCCCCCTTGCGCACAGTCGACTGCCTCCGCCGCCATCACCCGGAGATTGCGGCGCGCTGGACCTTTCGCCAAGGGCCGGCCGGCCTTGCCGAGGCCGAGCACTTGGCGCGCAGTGACGATTCCCTCAATCAACCCACGATGTCCCGTGCCCCCGACTGGTCGGTCGATGGCGTCTCTCTCTGCCTCGGCCCGCTGTTTGGTCGCGGTCCGCTCCGACCGTTGCTCGATGCCGCCGCCGCGGGCATCCCCGTCGTGGCACCCCGCTTGCCGGTCACGGAGGAAATCTTCCGAGAGGCCCGCGCCCGCCTCGTCGATGAAGCCAATCCGGTCGCCCTCGCCCACGACCTCCTCGCTTACCACGCTCTCCCGGAATCCGCCCAACGCGCCGCCGCCGCCCTCGCCCCCCTGATCCGCGAACGCCACGACCCCGCCCGACTCCTGCCCCAGTGGGAACGCCTGCTGGCAACGGTGGCGGCAGATCGCGGCTAACGGCTTGCGCCGGTGCGCGGGCTCTGCCTTGGTTCAACCACGACTGCGTGAACGAAAACGATTCCTATATTTTTGATGTTGAACAGCCCACGTCCTGGGTCTTCTCCGGCCAACCCACCTGGATAGCGGGCTGGTTCATGCCCAAGACCGGGGCGATTTTCAGCGACATCCGGGCCGTGACCGGGGGCGCCGTGCACCTCGGCATCATGGGCATCCCCCGGCCGGAGATTGAGGAAAAGTTCCGCGGCCGGGTCGGCCTGCCGCACGCAGGTTTTGTCCTGCAGGTGTGCCCGCCGGCCGGCGCCACCGATGTGCGTCTGGAACTGCTCGATGCCGGCGGTCGCTGGGTGGAATTCTGGCGCACGCCGATCCAGGCCCAGCGCGGTCCGGCCGCCGGAGCGCACGTCAACCTGGCGATCATTCCCGACCAGTTGCGCAAGCTCTTGCAGGCCCGCCGGGCCGACCCCGCGGCCGATCTCGCCCCTCTCGCGCGTCGCCTGGCCATCGAGTCCGCCGTCGTCCCCCTCGACACCCTGCCCAATCCGCCTTTCTTCGGCTCGCTGGAAAAACCGCTCCTCACCGGTGGCTCCCAATTCGGCAAGGTCTCGGTCGAGGGCTGGATCATCCACAAGGAACAGCGGATCGTCCGTCTGGTGGCCTCCACCGATCCCCTGGTCGAGGTCGAGATGGACTACGGCGACCGCGAACGCGCCGACGCCGGGGCGATGTTTCCCGGCCATCCCTACGCCGCCCGCTCCCAATATGTCGGCATGGTCGACATCGACGAGGGCGCCCAAGACCCGGCCTGCGTCCGCGTGTTCGCCGATCTCGAGGACGGCACGCGGCACCTCGTGTTTGTCCGCCGCTTCTACCAGCGCGGTTGCACGCAATTGGAGCGTCCGCTGCCAGCGTTCAGCCGCAAGGTCTTTACCGAGGTCGCCCTGGCCTTCGCCTCCGCCTGCCGCGCCGAGGGTGTCCGCCTCGGCTCGCTGGCCGGCTATTATCGCGAATGTCAGAAGGCCTACGCCCTCTTCCGCCGCTTTGCACCCGCCTCGCTCGCGCATCTGCACACGCACCGCCACGACGAGTACACCACGTGGCAGAAGGTCCATGCCCTCACGCCGCGCCTGAGCCACTTGCTGGCGGAAGCTGTCACGTCATCGGCCGAACCCCGCGTGCGCATCACCCTGCTGGTCGATGCCCGCAGCGCCACGCCCGAGCAATTGCGACGGCTGGCGGATTCCCTCCTCGCGCAGATCACCCCGCATTGGGACGCCTGCTTCGTCGGGGCCGCCGCGCCGCTCAAGGATGCCCGGTTCACGTCCGTGCCTGGCGGCAGCGCGGAGAGCTTCGTCAACGCCCTGAACGTGGCCGCCAGGGGTTCGAAAGGCGGCTACCTCGCGTGGCTGCCCGGGCATTCCCGGCTCAGCCCGGACGCCCTTTTTGAAATTGCCGACCGCTTCGCGACGCAGCCGGAACTCGATCTTGTCTACACCGACGAAGACCGCATGGACGCCGCGGGCATCCGTTCCAAGCCCGTGTTCAAACCCGCATGGAGTCCGGCCCTGGCCGACTCGGGTCTGTTCCCTGGACTGCTCTGCGTGGTGCGCAAGGCTGCCCTGAGCCAACCGGAGATATTCCGGAAGGAATACCCGCTGCTCCCCTGGTTCGACCTGTTGCTCCGCCTCGGCGACCAGCTGGCTCCTGATCGCGTCGCCCATCTCCCGCTCGTGTGTCATCACGCGGACGCCGCGGTGTCGACGAGCACCGCGCCGTCCGACCCGTCGGTCGAGGAAGCCCGCCGCGCCCTCGCCGACGCCGCCCATCGCCGCGGTCGCAGCACCGCGCCGTTCCTGCCTGAGAGCGGACACCACCGGCAGATCCGTTTCCACCAATTCCGCGCCGAGCCGGGCGTGTTGGCGCGGTTGCCCGTCACGATTGTCATCCCGACCCGCGACCGTCTGCACCTGTTACAGGAGTGCGTGGAGCTGCTGGAGGAAACCGTGGACTGGAATCACGTGAAGCTCGTCATCGTCGACGACCACTCGCGCGACGCCGATGCCGTGCGCTACCTGGAGCTGATCCAGCAGCGCCCCGACCTGCGCTGCACCGTGGTGCGTCCGGCCGATCGCGCGGCCCCGTTCAACTACTCTCATCTCGTCAACCTGGCGCGACCGCATCTCGACACGCCGCTGGTGCTGCACCTGAACAACGACGTCAACGCCCTCGAGCCCGGCTGGCTGGAGGAAATGGCCACGTGGTTCCTGCAGCCCGATGTCGGCGTCGTGGGCGCCAAGCTGCTCTACCCCGACAAGACGCTCAACCACACGGGCATCATCGTCGGACCGCACGGCGGCCTGGCCGACACGCCCTTTGCCAAGGTGCCGCCCGCCGAGGTTCCGGTTTTCTGGCATGACGCCGCCCGCGAAGTCTCGGCCGTCACCGGCGCCTGCCTCCTGACCCGCACCGACCTCTACACCGAGCTCGGTGGTTTCGACGAGAAGGACTTTGGCGTCGCCTTCAACGACGTGGACTACTGCCTGCGCGTCCGCGCCACCGGCCGCCGCGTGATCTACACGCCGCAGGCCAAGCTCATGCACTGGGGCAGCGCCACGCGCGGCGTCACCTTCGACGACGCCGAGCACATCGCCTTCGTGCGCCGTTATCCGTCGTTCAAGGATCCTTACCTGAGCAGCCACGTGAAGCTCATCGGCCAGCGGCTGCATTGCACGACGACCAACACGGCGCCGGAACGCACCCGCCGCACCGGCAAACTCCGCCTCCTGTTGCTGACGCACAACCTCAACCTCGAGGGCGCTCCGCTGTTCCTGCTCGAATACGCAACCTGGATGGCCCGCGAGGCGGGCTTCGGGCTCGAGGTGCTGGCGTCCCAGGACGGGCCGCTCCGCAGCGCCTACGAGGCCATCGGGGCGCACATCACGGTCATCGATACCGCCCCGCTTTATGCGTCCCCCGATGAGGACGTGTTCCACCAGCGGCTCGCCGAGATCAAGCATCGCATCGACTGGGACGGCATCGACCTCGTCGTCTGCAACACGCTGGTGAGCTTCTGGGGCGTGCAGCTCGCCGCCCGCGCCGGCAAGCCCTCGCTCTTCTACATCCACGAAAGCTCGACGATCTTCCGCTTCTTCGAACGCAAGCTGGAACTCGACCTGCACCGGCTCGTCGCCGAGGCCTTCCACCTCACGACGCGCGCGCTGTTCCTCTGCGCCGCCACCCGCGCCTACTACGAGGACCACAACATCAGCGACAACTTCCAGCTGGTTCCGAGTTGGATCAATCTTGACGAGATGGACGCGTTTCGCGCCCGGCACACGCGCGCGGAAATGCGGCGCAAGCACGGTCTGGCCGACGACGAGATCATCATCGCCAACATCGGCACGGTCTGCGAACGCAAGGGCCAGCACATCTTCCTGCGCGCCATCGAGCATTTCAACCGGCAGGGCCACCGCGGGAAATTCCGCTTCGTCATGGTCGGTGCCCGCCCGGGCATCTACCTCGACCTGCTCCAGCGCGACCTCACGCGCCTGGGCCTGCCCAACGTCACCTTCATTCCCGAGACCCGCGAGGTCTTCGACTTCTTCGTGGCCGCGGACCAGTTTGTCTGCACCAGCTACGAGGAGTCCTTCCCACGCGTGGTGATGGAGGCGATGGCTTTCCGCACGCCGATCGTCACAACCAACGTCCACGGCATCGCCGAGATGATCGGCCAGCGCCAGCAGGGCTACCTCGTGCCCGCCGGCGACCATATCGCGCTCTCCCGCATGATGTGGACCTGCCTCGCCAAGGAACGCAGCGGCAAATCGCTCACGCCCACGGCGTATTCCAAGGCCCTGCGCCTCTACGATCACCGCAAGGTCCTGCCCTTCCACGTCGAGCTCGCGCGCGCCGCCTGGCTGGCGCTGACGTGAGGAGAACTTAGGAAGGGCAGAGAGCGTCGATGATTGTCTGTGCATGGTTGTCTGAGATCCCCCACTTCAATCCCGGGCAACACACCCCGCCCTGTCGGTCACCCCTCTTGATCCGGACTCATGCAGTCAACCGTAGGGGCGCTGCTTGACGGCGCCCGGGAATTGGTTGATCGCCGGCGACCTTGCGGGCGTCGTCAAGCGACGCCCCTACACACACCAATTGGTGGAGCGAGAATGAGAACCAAAGGACAGCTCAGCTGCATGGGTCCGGCTTGATAGAAGGGACTTCGGCTGCGAGGATTATTGAGCAGATAGTGAGTGTAAGGATAGACATTCCCCTCTATCAAGAGGGGTGGCGCGCAGCGACGGGGTGTGTCGGTTCGACAGGCCGAACAAATCAGACCTCAGAGAGTGCTTTTTCGGGTAAACCGGATCCGCTCGGGCGAATCCCGCCGGTGAGATTGTCTTCTCCTGGACGCCCGGCCGTGTCGGGCCGCTTGCGGCTTGAATATCGGGTCGAATCACTTAGCCAGTTGGCCCAATCCACTTCCGCTTGATGAAGACGCAAACACCCTATCGTTCCCGAGCCTTGATCTTCCTGCTCGTGGCCGGAATCGCCGCGGCTTTTGCGCTCTACACCCACCACGTCTGGGAGGATTACTACATCACGTATCGCTCGAGCAAGAACCTCGCGACGGGCCATGGCTTGGTTTTCAACTGGGGTGATCGTCTGCACACCTTCACCTCCCCGCTGGGTGTGCTGCTGCCCGCCGTGGCCAGCCTGCTCACGTTCAACAGTTCCGATGCGGCCGCGTTCTGGATCTTCCGCCTGATGTCCTGCTTTGCCTTGGGCGGCGCGGCCTTGCTGATCCTGCGCCTGACCGAGTCGCTGCGGTACGCCCGCCTGACCGCGATCCTCATGATCGGCTGCCTCGCGCTCGACTCCAAGCTCGTGGACTTCGCCATCAACGGCATGGAGACGGCGTTCCTGATTCTCTTCCTGACCTACACGCTCTGGGCCCACCTGACACCGGGACCGAAAGCCTGGCGTCACCTGGGCATTGCGTGGGCGGGCCTGATGTGGTCGCGGCCGGACAGCTTCATCTACATCGGGCTGCTCGGCGCAGGCATCTGGTTGTTCAACGACCCCGCGCGCACCGGCGCCAACCGCCGGCAGCTGCTTGTCACGTTTGTGCGGGCCGGCCTGATCACCACCGCGCTTTACCTGCCTTGGCTGCTGTTTTGCTGGGGCTACTACGGCACCCCGATCCCCCACACCATCACGGCCAAGAGCGGCATCGGCGATCCCCGCACGTTGGTGGGACTATTCAAGACCGTCGCCAACCTCCCCTTCAGCGCCTGGACCGGCACGGGCTCGATGGAGGCCACGTTTCTACCCGCGTATTACATGATTGGGGGCTGGCCGGCCTATCTGGTTCAGGCCGCCCGCGGTCTGGCGATCTTCTGCTCGTTGCTGTGGGTGGTGCCCTTCTTGCGGATGGAGACACGGGCCACGTCCCTCGCCTTCTTCGGCGCACACGCCTACCTCAGCTACTATCCCTATTTCCCGTTTCCCTGGTACATACCCAGCACGACGCTGCTGGCGATCTACTGCCTCGGCAGCCTGCTGGCGCAGGGACTCGCGGTGGCCGAGGATTGGAAGAAGCTTCACGCGACCAGCCTGCGTCCGAACCAGGTCCTGAGCTTCGCGCTGGTCGTGGTTGGCATCATTCTCGCGGCGAATATCTGGACCACCTGGCAGAGCGCCCGGCTCTTCGCCGCGCAACAGCGTTACGTGGAGGACGGCAACCGCCGCAAGATCGGCGAATGGCTGCACGCCAACGGCCAGCCCGGCGACGCCGTGTTCATGGAGCCACTGGGCTACATCGGATTCTTTTCCGGCCTGAAGACCTATGACTTTCCCGGCATGTCATCCCGCGAGATGGTGGCCGCGCGCAAGAAGGTCGGCGTCAGCTGGGCGAAACTGATCGTCGAGCTCAGGCCGCAGTGGGTCGTCCTGCGTCCGTCTGAGGTGCAGCGCGTCTCACAGGAGGACTACGATCTGCTCACCTCGGACTACCAGCCGGCGAAGGAGTTCTCCGTTGCCGAACAGCTGGACTCCCTCGACATCCACGGCCTGCCCTACCTGCAGTTCGACGCGAAGTTCACGGTCTTCAAGCGCCTGCCGCCAAACAGCCGGCTCGCACCGGTGAGCGACACGAGCCCCTTTCCCATCAACCAGGTCCAGATCGACAACAAGAGCGTCACGCTCGCCCATGCGCCCAGCACGCTGGTCCGCGCCGTGCCGCTGTCGGCCCAAAAGGCCACGGTGCAATTTGGCTTTGTGCCGACCGCCTACACGGAAGCGGACCACCAGACCGATGGCGCGATTTTCTCGGTGGAACTGATGGTCGGCAACCGCATCACCGTGCTAGCCACCCGCACTCTCACGCCCGCGACCAACCCCGCTGATCGCGGCCTGCAGTCCTTCACCTTCGAGCTTCCCGGCGGCCCGGACCCGGCCCGACTGTTCCTCAAGGCCGACCCCAAGGGAACCATGGAACGCGACTGGACCTGCTGGGGCGAGGTGGTCTTCCAGTAAAGCCCCTGGGACATTTCCAACAAACCGCGCAGGTCAGGAGCCCGCGCTCCCATTCGAACTGGAGGGCCGGTCTCTCCGTTCGACAAGCTCAGGACCCCGAGCCAGTCGAGGGGCTGACCGGCCGCAGCTGATCAGCCCCGATTGCCGGCCGGATCCCTCACTCGGATTTCCGGACTCCCGTGACCCGCAAGGCAACCGGCGGAGCCGAGGCAATGGGATCCACGAGCACCACCAACCAGCCGTTGGCCTCGGAGGACCAAGCCTTGAATGCAAAGGTCCGGGACGGCGACCCCACGACGCTCTGGGTCTGGATCTCCAGCTTGGCCTGTTTGTAATACAGCACCCTGATCACCGGCTCCGAGGGCAACGCCGCGTCGGCGGGGGCTGTCGCCACGCAGTCAATTTCCGAAAAACGTCCGCTCAACTTGATCCAGAGCTCGCCGCCCGGCAACAGTTCCAGACCATTGGCGCCCGCGCGACCATTGCGGATATACACCGCCGGCGGCTCCCAGCCCACCGCCGGCGCAATCAGGGCCGCGCGTTCCGTCAGACCTGCCTCCACGGCCTCGGCCGCATCCGGCAGGATTTTCATCGGCGTCTCCGGACCATCCACGGTGTCGGTCAGTTTGAGATCCCGGAAGCCCGCCACCACCTTGCCGTCAAGTTCCGGCGGGATGGTCACCGTCAACAGCATGGGCAGCCCGCTGCAATCCAAGGGAAACGGCGCCAGCAGCTCCGCCTGATCCGGCGCGAGCGACCATTCCTCCGACCAACGCCGGTACTTATCCTGTCCCGACACGGCGAAAGCCTCGAAGCGGACCTTGGCGTCGGGTGGCACCTCCTTGCCTTCCACTTTTTTCAGCACGGCCACACCCTGCGCGCGGAAGCTCGGGTCCAGAATCTGCAGCTCCCCCCGACCCCGGCTCAAACCCAGAAAGGAGCGACGATCACCCAGCGTCTGCTTCACGAGCGAGGACACGATGCGCGTGGAGTTGATGTTGCCGCCGAACACCGACAGGTAATCGATGGGCCGCCAGGAGACGCGGCCGGGCGGTAACTTGTCGTAGTGGAACCAGACCGGTCCGGCGCGACGCTTGAGATAATTGGCGAAGAATTCCGCCTGGGTTGCCTGATCCCAATAGTCACGGGCCTCGGGCACCAGCAAATGAAGGTAGGGCCCTTCTGCTCCGATGGACGCCGTGAATCTGACTTCCTCGGCCGGTCCGTAGCTCGTGCCCCCATGCATCCACAACGGCATGCGCGGCAATTTCAGAACCGGCCAGACCCGCTCCAGCCACTCGAGACCCTGCCCATAAAAGATCAGCTCGCGCTCCGCGGGAGCCAGCGTGTTCCGCCACGCCGCCGTGGCCTGCATGGATTCGCCGATCCCCGGTGGCAGGTGGGTGCCTCGCAAATAGGCATAGTCAGGCGCCAGAGAACCCGCCTCCACATAACTGGTCCGGGGAGCGAGCGAATAACCGAACTGGGACCGTTGCCCTTGCCACGCCGAGATCCAGGCCAGCACGCCCACCGCCAACATCGGGGCAACCAAGCTGCCATAGAACCAACCACCGGAAGCCCGCAGGCCAAAGCCCAGCCAAAGCGCGACCAGCAGCGAAAACCAAGCGCCCATGCCCACGTAGGCGATATCCAGATTCGTGGCCAGAAAGGCCGTGCCCGACGCCGCGGCCATCGCCGCCGCCGCCACCACCCAGAACGCATGCCTCGCCCGCAACGTCCGCAAAGCGGCCACCAGAAATCCCAGTGTAGCCAACAGCCCAACCAAGCCGAGCTGGGGTACGGGCAGCTTGCCGTAGTAGTCATGGCGAACGGCCAGAAAAAACTTCCAGTCCAGAATCGCCGCCAGCTCACCGGACCGGGACGCGAATGGGAGAGTCACCACATTGTACCACCAAGTCGCGAGCGAAGCCCCCGTCCACGCCAGTTCGATGGCGATCGGCAGCACGATCGCAAAAAAGCCCGCCAGCAGCAGCGTGACCGCCACCCGTCGCCACTCTCCCTTGCGGAGCAGCCCTGCCTGCAAGGCCCAGGCCACGACAGCGGCCAGCGCCACCAGGTGGGCATTCAGTTTGGTCAGCCCCCCAACGAGCAATGCGCCTGCGGTCAACACATGCCAAGGCCAGGTGTCCTTCCGCCACAAGGGCGCCACCGCGGCACTGCTGGCCGCCACCGCCAGCGCGAATGCCGCCAAGGTGTTGTGCCAGATGATCGTATGCTGCGCCAAAGTCATGGCCGTCCACGCCGCCGCCAAGAGGAACGCCAGGGTGAACGACCAACGCCGCGACAACAGCAGAGTCAGCAAAGCCAGGCCGAAGGCGGTCAGGACGGCCGCTCCCCGGGTCATGGCCTGATACGTGCCGTCCCCAAGCTGCTCCGCCCAGCCGTTGGCCAGGAAGATGCCCGTCTGGATCGGGGTCACAAAATCCTGATAGGGGCGCTCGCCAGCATCGATGCGTCCGACCCCGGCCATGACCAACCCATAATCATAAAAATCACGCAGATAACCATGGTTGCGCCACCAGGGAGCCAACAGGAGCACGAGCCCGAGAATCAGCAGCAACGAAGACGGCCACCGAGTCCTGGTTCCGCCGTTCACTGCGTTTTGCATCCTGTCGGGAAAACCATGAGGAGGAATGATCAGCAAGTGAGATTTTGCGATGGCGGGTTCTCCAGCCCTGGTGGTCTGCATTGCTGGCGGTTCCCCGGCCAATCCTCCGCTTGCACTCCGCCCGGGCGACACAAGAATGCGCCGCCCTGCCAAACATGCGCCTCCTGCCTCGTTTTTCATCGTTGATTCCGCGTCACACCGGGGCTGCGGATCAACCTGTCACCGCGCGCCCGGGCCGCTTCTGATGCCCGCATCCACCCCAAGCTTCCGTGCCCGGATGCCGGCCGTGGGGGCGGCGCTCCTGTTGATCGCCACCTCGCTCTGGCTCCGCTGGCCGACTTTTGGTTTTGCGCTCTGGAATGTGGACGAATCCATCCACGCCGCGGCGGCGCGCTTGATCTTGGATGGCGGGGTGCTTTACCGGGACGCGATCGACCAGCGCACGCCGCTCACTTACTATGCCGTGGCCGGGATCA
>Ga0208117_100270_pt1 | contig 21007 bp, 26 predicted proteins | sample LakWasMet26_LOW6_2_FD_183870 | JGI IMG/M metagenome (GOLD analysis project Ga0208117, IMG submission 183870) | Freshwater sediment methanotrophic microbial communities from Lake Washington under simulated oxygen tension - Sediment Metagenome... | ecosystem: Environmental > Aquatic > Freshwater >...
ACACCTTCAGTAACAACACAAGTTGGCATTAACTTACTAACTTTAGGATTTAATCCTACAGTAGTGCCATAAGTTACTAAATCCATTATCAACAGATTATCACAATTCTCATAATACTTAGCTAATCGCTCACAAGCTTCAGTACCCATATTACCAGTATAAGTAGATTCTAGTAATTTAGATAAAGTAAAGCCTTCATCAATATTAACTAATAGTTGATACATTCGGTCAGCATAAGCTTCAGTAAAGATTTCTTTAATTTGAGCTCTGACTTCATTACCAGATACAGCATTAGATGCTAATACAGCCAAATCACGATGAGTTTTAATATCAAATGCTTCAATTAGTTTCTTACGATAAGAATATCCAATACCATCAGGGGACTTCCAAGCAATTAATGTATATACTGATGATGCAGTTTTGTCAACATTGATTCTTAGATGAACACCATCCCAGAATGTTGGTTGACCATCAACTTCTTCAGGGATAATAGCGTGTTGAGGATTTCTAACTCCCATATCATAATTCCAATGAGGAATTACTTCATTAGCTCTAGTGAGTTTAATAATACTTCCTGGAGCTACACCAAACTTAACTAACTTATTATAGTTAAATCCATTTGTATAAGTAATTTCAGCACCTGCAATAACAGTAGGAACTAGTTTTAATACAGGAATAATACGACCGTGATCAGATACATTATTCAGAATATCAACTACTTCAACATCAAAATATTGAGTAGGATACTTAACAGCGAATGAAGTACCGTCTTCAACATTAGTTAATACACTACCATCAACTGGATAATCATATGGAATATAATTATCTCTTGTATAATCAAATCTAGTAATAGATACTTCGTAATCTGATAAATTAGTAATTAAACTAGCTCTAACAGTTTCAAATCCTGAAGCAGCTAGATGAGTGATAGATTCATCATATCTTAGTATACCATCATCACTTAAGTTAGTACGATAAACTACAAAGTGTAATTCTTTGTGAGCTTCTACTAGTTCTTTGCTATTAGCTAATCCAGATGCCATGTTACGAGGATGAGAATAATCGTATTTCCTAGCTGCATCCCATGTAGTTACTACTTCTCCTCGCACCCATTTAATATCTGGATGAACTTCCTTAGGGATATTACAATAAATTAAATTAGCTGTAATATCAAGACCTTGTAACCCATCGTTACGAGATAATACTCTATCTAGCTTACCATTAGTATAATAAGCCACACCTGATATACCATCTAATTTAGCAGCTTCTACATAAATATTCTCATTGCTGCTATGATGAATCTTTTGTCTATCAAAAGATACAGATTGTACTTTATTTAGACTACCTACAGTAAAGCTATGAGGATACTTTACCAAGTGAGATACATCATTAGTAATCTCTACTCCCCATCCCGGAGATGTTAATATCTCATTATCAGGATCAATACTTTTTAATTGTTCTACTAATAGATCAAATTGATCATCAGACATAATTGGAGCATCTGAATTATAGTAAGCTGTAGCAGCCTCTTTAATTTTAGATACTAACTCTTCTACTAACGCACTCATTGCAAGTCCTCTAATTTAATTTTAGTTGCAGGATTTAATTCATCAATATCAATAAGATTCAACTTGATAAATTGTGGGAATAATTCAAACGTAATAGAGAAACTACGATTGCGAGATTTAGCTTTAAGAACTAATTCATTAAAAGTAGTCAAGGTCATATGGGAATAGCGTTGAGATACAACTATACCTTCATGTTGACTACGAATTGAGTAACCTAATATATTAAACAGTTGAGCACTATTAATTTGTACTAGAGACCTATGCATCATAGTTCTTACATCAATATTAGTTTTCACTCCTTCTTTATTGTAAGGAAGAAAGTTATTGAACAAATTAATATCTTTTAGAGATGTACGATACTCTCTAATTTTATCCATTTTCTGTTGCTCTACTTCAGCTTCAGTTAATGGTGTAGTAGCTAATCCTGCTAATTTTAAAGCTTGAATCATCGCATTCATTACGTTCTCCTTAATTGGGTGGAAGACATTACCGCCCCTCATTTATAACAGTCTTTAAGAGCTCGTAACCTTTTCATTTACCTAATAAAGTTATTGGTATAGATTTACCTTTAACTAAAGTAGAAATATCATAAGCCAATTCAGCATTATGTAATGTCAGGATAATACTAGGTTTATTAATTTTATCTAAATTAATATTTAATTTATCATATATTAACTTAAACATGTTTAATTCAACTAAGTCACGATAACCCATATCCCATATATTGTAATTAGATTCATAAATTTTATGAAAACAGATACCACCAATGTTAGGTATATCTGTAATTACATTATAATGTGCACTAGCTAATGTAACTAATCTCCTTAAAACATCAACCATTTCAGGTGATATTCTTTCTAGTAAAAATTCAGCTAGAGTAGGAATATTATCAGGAATTAATCCTGAGGATTTCTTACGTCTTAGTAAATAGTAGCTATGGAAATCAAAATCACCAGTACCACATTTAGAAATTGATGTGTATTTTAAAGGTAATGAATGAGTTGTTAAGTTTAAATTATTTCTTACATGATTCTTAAATTTAGTCTCTTTAGTACCCTTAATAGGTACTAAAGAGCTCTTGAAATCATATACTAATTTACCCATATATGAAATACTGTAAGGTTGAACCATTAAGAATGGTTTAATCTGAAAACTCATTTAAACTAATCGCCCTTCTAATATTAATTCAGATGGTAAGTCTAGAGAAGGCTCCATTGAACTCATAGCTCTAATAATATTAGCCTTGACATATCCAAAAGATATACCTTTCAACCAACTAGGATGTTTGCGAATATTGGCTGATACACCTCTAATAATAGGATTAGGGTCTCTGTAACCTCTAGAACGTAATGATACTACACCACCTGAATGAGTAGACTGATCACTCATAGCACGAACTACTACTTCTACATACATCTGGCTAACATTAATACCATTATTTTTGTACGTAGAAAATAATCCATCAACTAGAGCTGCAGCTTTATCTTCATAATTCTCGAATTTAGCATTTACTTGATCAGGAGATAATTTAGTAGAGTTAGCAATCTTAACGTTAACAGTACCAGCTGCACCTAATTGCTTCAATAAGTCAGCTAAAGCATCATCAATCTTAGTACTAAACGATTTAATAGTTACTGCACCAGAAGTATGTTTACCACGTAGACCTAACTGAGTAGTAGGAGCTACTAAAGTTTGGGCAGCCATCACACCAATACCTACATTGTTCCACCAAGGTTTACCATTAGCTGGATTTACACCACAACACTTCTTGCATAATCCATGATTATGTTCGCAAGTAATAGGAGAGCGTACTTCAATTTCTTCATCTAAATCCTGCATAATTTCAGAATCAACTAAGATACCATTAGGCAAATATCTACCCATAGCATTATATTTCTTAATCTTAATTGTTTTCTCAGTGCCGCAATCATCAGTAGTAATTGTTAAGTCACGGCATAATGTAACCATTTGACGTTCTAGATATCCTGAAGCAGGTACGATAAAGAAGTTATTAGCTAAGCCTCGACGAGCTGGACCACAAGTTTTGAAATATTCGCTAGGACTCAAACCATCTGATAATGCACGAGGTACAGCATCTTGCTCTAATGAACCAGTCATACTAGTTAATAGACCTTTAGCAATAACCATTTGACGTACTTGAGTATCAGTTACACGAGCACCAGCTTGCATCATAACCTTTAATGGATTGTGAATATCAGCTGTGTCTTTCCAGTCTTCAACTAGTCCATTAATAGATTTATCCCAAATCTTAGCTCTAGATAACTCTTCATCAGCAGGGACTAATACAGCTTCTTCAGCTGTTTTATCTAAAATAGCTTTATAAGTATCAGATTTAGTAAAATCTTTCGCACCTAAACTAAGTCCATATCTAGTAACAGTACCTAACATTAAGTCTTGTAATTTCTTTAGAATAATAGCAGCATTCGATGGAGTATTCTGTTTATTAATTGCTACGATTAATTTATTAATACCACCCTTATCTAGGGTGTAATCAATAAACACACCAGTTGCATCGTAAATCATTAATCTACCTACAGTAGTATCAACCCATTTACCTTCATGTTTAAACTTAACAGCTATAGTTCTATCAACAATTCCATGTTGGTAGTCTTTCATTAGGCTAACTAAATCTTTATAATAATGTGTACCTTGAATCAACATAACTAATTTCCCTTTATCTATGTTATTAAACGCCAAGAGTATTGGATAGCAAATATGCCCCAACAATCATTTCATGAGCTGGTACTGCATTAGGTGTATCAAATGCAGCTGAACTCATTAGATTATTCTCGAAAGAAGTAATCTTTGTTTCTTCATAAGCTTCTTCACTCAATAACAAGTGAACAGCTAACGTATCACCATCAAAGTCAGCATTGAATGGACTACAAGCCATAGGAGGAAAGTAGATACACTCACCAAAATGAGGTTTTATTTTAAAAGTCATAGCTGAATAACGATGCAAACTTGGTGCACGATTCATAATAACCATTGATGATTTAGATAACTTCTCAATTATCTGAATTACACGTTCTGTTTTATGAGAATGCTCTTTACCAGCAGCTCTCATAGCTTGGAATGTAGTTGTTACTCCATCTTCATCCATAATACGAGTTATTAACTCACGGATAATATACGGTTTCATTAATTCGTGAAGCATATCAACTGGAAGACCTACATGATCAATTGGTAATTCTGGACCAGAGGTAATGACAGAACGACCTGAGAAATCAACTCGTTTACCTAAAAGGTTACCACGCACAATACCAGTCTTACCTCTCAATGATTCCATGATAGGTTCAATTTTAACACTACCATAATCTGCACCATCAAGATACATCATATTAATTAATTTTTGAATCATTAAAGATTCATATTTAATCATTTCACGTTTATCTTCATCGCTAATTCTACCTTCATTCTCTTGATGAATAGCTTGAACACGTAATGATTCACGCATTAGTCGAGTGTAAAGCACATTCACTTCACCATAACCGATACGATCACCAATCTTTTTCAAATCTCTACCACCACAAGGACTTACTAATACAGTAGTATTAAACATATCATATAATGAATAACCAGCTTGAAAGTATTTCTGTGCAATATTAGACCTGTTCTGCATCATGCTAATATTACCATCAATTCGTAATTCTCTCATCTTGTCTACTAATTGAGAGATAGAACCAATATCACCATCATCACCTAACATTACGATAATATAAGATTCACCCTCAGCAGTAAGTAATTTACCATGATTTGCTGCTTGAATAGAGATTTTAGTTTTACCTAATGAAAGAGCTTTTAGAATTTTGTCATTAATACCTAATATATTAGCAACTATAGGATATGCTATAGGATTTACATAATGAGTATGCAGCTCAATATGGCCAAATCTATTATGTCTAGCTGCTGCAGGTAAATATTCAATTCCACAAGTAGGACACTTCTCAGACTTAAAGTCATGAGAAACACTCACTTTCTTTTCAATACCACAATCACAAGTGTAATCACGAGTTGGACCAAAAGTTTTCTGACAAAATAATCCATCATCATAAGGTTTCGGATGCTTGAATTTAAAGTTATAACGACCAAAGTTTGTTACTTGACCATTAGATATTTGTCTAACTTTATCATCGGACATAGTTTTAATTACATAACCCATCTAACTCTCCTATTACATTATAGTTTGTACGATTGACCTAATCAAATTACGTGATTTTTCTGCAGAAAATCTAGTACCACATAAGTTAATTAAATCTTGAAACATGATTGTTGTGTTACTTGTAGTTAATACATTTTGAAGCGTATGAATATATTCTACTAATTCACTATCAACTGAATCTAAATCCAATTCAGATACTAATGAAGTAGTTAATAAAAACCATGCCAAACCTTTATAAGCTAATACTCTATCAGGTTCAGAAGTTACTGAAGTTTTTAGAGCTTCTAAAATATTATCAATCATCAATGAAATTGATGACTTATGTAATGGATTAGAACTTGAGGCTGTAGTTAATTCAGGCAATTTAGCTAATTGCACTGTTTCAATACCTCCATGCAAGTCAGCTAATAAATCATTGCTGAATTTAGGATTATTAAATGTTCTAGCTATATGATAATCCATTCTCCATATATTAGTGTTGTTTAATGCTGAGCGGTAATACTGAAGATCAAAGAAATTCCAATTAGTGATCCAAGTATTAGCGCTTCTTGACGACTCATTTGCCATACGTATTCCTCTAGAAATCGTTACGAATCTTACTCTAATTGCTACTAATATATTTGGATTGGAATTTACCCTGAATAGGTGATGCGAGCAGCAGAGGGTTCTTCTGTGCTACAATTGGACTCTAGATTGAGTTTGGAGATTTTGTTTTTATTTACGATATTCATACGGAACTTACTTTCATCAAAGATATAATTATAAATTGTTATTGACTTACAAGCTGATGTTCAATGAACCCATTGAGAAGCACCAGACATTATAACAGTCTTTTACACGTTCTAACCTTTTCCAAAACAAAAATTATTTTTAAATTTACCAAAAATAATTTTAAATACAAAAAGGGAGATATAGTGTTACCTAATCTCCCTCTCTTCTACTACTTATTATTTACTAATATATTTATCTAATACAGGAGCCATAAACAGATCTTGTACTCTAAATACATTCTTTTCACCACCAGCTTTAGCCATATCCATATATTTCTTGGCAATAGCTTTTACTGAACCACCAAAATATCTAGACTTACTTAATTTAGTTTTCAGTTTAATATTTTGAGCTACACAGTTTACTACAGCTTTAATTAGATCAGTAGAAGATACTTCTTCACCATCTAAGTAAGCTAGAATAGTATTCATAACAACTTTAGGATCAGCTGCTTCATTACTACTTCTCTTAGCTTTAAAGTCTTTAGGATTCATAGTGAAATTAAACATACGCCAAATTTCATCTAAATCCTCAGTGCCAGTTAAATCAGCTAATGCTTTCTTAATATTACGTTGAGCTACTTGTACACGAGCAGTACTTAATAATGGATTAACTTTCACTGATTGATTATCATCACCATCATTTTTACTTGCACCTTGCAAGATTTTCTCACCTGTAATACTATCTGGATCAATACCAAAATCAATTAATTTATTAATTTGATTCATAACAGTATCTAGAGCTTCTGGTGGATTATTCATCACACTTTCTAAATCTAATCCTTGACGATTACTACCTCCTTTAGCACGAAGTCCTGGACCAGTACCTAAAGTTAAATACGTAGCTAATAGAATACGATCTTGCTCTTCCATATATTTGTGATTAAATAACTTAGTCATAAAGTCATCAATCTCTAGTAATGTTTCTGGATCAGCTGTACGACCAGTTAGACTAGCAAACATACCTTTACCAGCATAATCATTACCATAACCTACAGAATCAGCAACATAATACTCTTGGCCATCAGCACCAATTGCAATATCAGAGCCAGTATTAGAATTACGTTCACTCTTATAGAAATCACGAGCCATATTACGAGCTTGTTTATCTGGTAGAATCATACGATAGTAGTAATACATAGCTTCTACTGGATCAGGCTCATTATCCATTAATTTCTTAAATCTTTTCACAGCTCTCAAGAATCCTTCCTTACGAGTTGGATCATTAAGATTCTGATTAATATATTCAATCATTCTATCATCTAAATTGGATAATAAATCTGGACTAGCTTCTTGAAAAGTAGTAAAACTTCTCATTTCCATAATTCTCTTAATTACTGGATTCATACTTTCATTTCTCACTGTAGTGTCAAGTTCAGACTTAGGCCAATATCTAGACCGTTTATCTGCTTTTTCTTTATCTAATTCAACTGGCACCCAATTAAGAGCACTTATTAACATGTCATCAATCTTGTCAGATGAGATATTAATTCCCATACCAACTAATAATGATACCATATCCATTAATTTCAACTTAGTAGAACGACGATCTTTATAAGCTACAAAGAATAAATCATTCTCCTTATAAACTACTGCTGGAGCAGTTTGACTAGGTTGATTTGATAAACTTATATAGATAATATTATCTATACTATTATCTACTTTCTGTCTAAAATACATATTAGCTAGTTTCTTGAAATAGTCACTTGTTACGTCAAGTGTCTCTTCACTAAACATCTCTAACTTATTTTGCTTATTTTTGACATAGAATTTAACATGATATACCTGAGGAGATTGTAATTTAGCTTTTAAACTACCAGTTAAATATACAATACCCTTAGGTAACTCATGGAATCCTTCAGTCAATGATTGACTGTGTTTCATATTATTCCTATTTAGATTTTCTAGTCTCTTTAATCCAAGGTCTAGGATCATTACGTCCCATTAAAGGGCGTAATTCATTATAACTAAGTCCTTTATCTAATGCTTTTAATAAAGGACTTTTAGTAAGCTCACGCTCAATTTGAGTGTAAGTTAATAATGAACTTCCTTCCATCTTATATCTCCTATCTAACTTATTAATTACGAATTGATTTCATAAACTCTACTTTTACTGTTTCAGTAATAATAGTCTTACCATATTCATCTTTTAAGGCTTTTCCAACAGTAAATAGCTCTTCATACCCATGAACTGTAGACTTAGATGATAGTAATTCAGTACCAGTAACAGAGAATGTATTAGATAACTTAAATATATCTAATAATTTATCATTAGATTCCTTAGTACCCTTCATCTCAACTACTAGTTTATTACCATCTCTTTCTTGTATATCAAATGAAGATTGATTAAATGAGTCAGCACCAATTTCAAAATCAATACGCATAGGTATACCTAATTTCTGATATACTTCATCTTGTAATTTAAATACCAAACCATCTACATATTCAAATAAGTAATCTACATCTTGTAATACGTCATCTAATGCATCATGAGTAAATCCAATAGGTAGTGTAGGAATACCTTGTTCTTCACACCATTCAGTAAACTGATAGATAGAAGTACCAGCTACAATGTTAGCAGAACATTGGATTGGAGCATTGATAGCTACACGATATTTACCATTTCCTGGAAGATTAGTATCTACTGCTAGACGACCTCCAAACAAGTTAGTAACATAACCGTATTTATCTAACTCTTTTCTACGTTCTTCCATCCATATTTTGATTCCTGGGAATGTACCAAAGAATGTATCAAACAGAGCTTGAGCACGTTCAACATCACCATTAGTTACTTCAATAGCAGTATTCTCAACTGACTTACCGTAAATAATACCGAAGCCTACAGCCTTAGCTGCTCGACGTTCTTCACTAGTTACTTCATCGTAAGGTTTCTGGAATACTTTACTTGCTACGAATTTATGCATATCCTTACCATCAATAAAGGATTGAATCATACCTTTATCTTGTGATAAGTAGGCTAGAACAACAAGCTCAGCTTGAGAATAGTCAGCATGAGCCCAAATAGCTCTAGGATTTGGAACAGATAATATTCGACGTGATGGACTACCTGCTGGAATAGTATGCCAACCTGCTGTCCATCGAAGTGTAGCAGCTGCTAAACTATTAAAGTCAGTATTTAATACCATAGGGTATTCTTTAATCTTACTTGGATAAATAGAATTATAAGAAGTTCCACGTAATGGCTTACCATGTAAAGTACCAATTACTGCATTAACTGAAGCTCTACCATTAGTACCTTTAATATTAGTACCTTGCACTTTATCATACTTTTTATATAAGAAAATATTAAATAACATCTGCCATTCTTTACTCCAAGTATCTTGATTACTTAAATCAAGACCTAAGAATGTAGTATGAACTTGATACTGGAATTTAATAACTTCAGAAGCAAATCTACCCATGTTATCAGATAACATGTTAGTACACTTAGCTAATGATGATCTAATTTGACTCACAATAGGAGATTTAATTTGAGTTAACTCAACTAATCTTTCCATAACTGCGTTAGGTCTATTTTGATATAAGAAGTTCTTACCACCTACTAATTCATGAAGCTCAGGTAATTTACCTGACAATTCAATATCCTCTAGGAATAATAATAGAACTGTAGCTAATTGAATTTCATCAGTTGCATAAACATCCCAGAATTTAGCTCTACTATCTGCTGTATTACTTCCAGGATTAAAGAATGATTTAATATCCTCAATCTTCTCAGCAAGTGTAGTTACTTCTCTACGTTTTTCTTTCTTAGTCTTTTCAGTATAAGAAATAACAGTATAAGGTAATGGACGATAATAAATATCTGTTGCTTCCATCTTCTTTTCAGGAGATAAAGTACTATCCATAACAAGTTTATATAAAAGATCCAACTTTTTAATATAAATTTCATCATCAAGAATATTTGCTTGGATATCATCCCAAGATACACCATTAACTTCAAATTTAACAGCTAACCAAGGATGTCGAATAAATACATTATAAGCTAATTGTATTTCTGGAGTATTGTATTTATTAGCTAGTAATACTGTATAACCAGCATCTCGAGCACAATAAACTCCTAACATATCTTTAGGAACTGAACCCCACTCATATGGATAATGACTAATAGCTTCAGATACTTCTGATCTATCATAATTCTCAAGCATCCAATTGATAATTTCTGTACCAGATTTGTCTGATGAATCAGGATCAGGTTTCCAGAAATCTAAGTTACCAGATTTACATGCTGTAATATATTCTGGATCTTTAGCAGATGCCTTGGTTATTAATTTAAATAATGCTGCTGCTTTAGTTTTAAATTCATTAACACTTGCTTCCCACATCATAGCACCAAACTCTGCACGAATAGCATGTTTTAATGATGAACGTTTAGCATAAGCTGTTAATAATACCATTGCATCTTGCATCTTAATAAACTTGCCTACTAAGTGCCAAGATACTTTCATCTCAAATGCCACGTTATATGTCCATATACGATGTGCATTTTTGATTAAAAATTCACCATAAGCTTCTAATACAAAATCAGGTATAACTTTAGGATTATGCCAATGAAATGCTACAGCTTTAGTAGGACTGACCATATAAGATAGGCCAATCATAGTAGTATAGAAATTAATATTAAATGGATCTACTGCATTAGTTTCATAATCTAGACCCAAATAATTAGTTGTTAATGAATTAAGAAAAGATAATAATTGTATAAATTCTTCAGCAGATTCTATTTTATTTACATCAACTTCTACATCATTCTTCTTAGTAAGAAGATTATTTAATTGTTCAATCCACTCGATAATAGCTTCATCATCTGTACTATTAAGTACAGTAATAGGGTGATTCATCACACCTACTTTAACATCTATTTCTTGTGGAGTAGTCATTGGAGAGTCTACTAAACTACTCATTGTATGACTTTTAGTAATAGAAGGAAATAATGCTACTGTAGCTGATTTTCCTAATGAAATTACTCTGGTAATATTATTTGTTTTGATATAGTTATATGTCTCTTCAATTAACGAAGAATCAATAACTTCATCATAATTCTGCTTGCGAAATTCTATTAAATGTGGACTTAAGCCTAAAGACATTAAGCTTAGTCCTAATACTTTCTTACCAGCTTCAGAAGAGAACGGTGTTGAATCACCAGAAACTCCTTCTCCAACTACTAAAATACTATCATGACCTTTACTGCTTACTAATAACATACGTATATCCCCATTATATGGTTTTACTCTTACAAGGTTTCAGCGTTAAATAACGTCGTTACCACTTCTTGATAGGACATGATGCAATTTCCAATTTAGATTTAATTGGCATAATACACCCACATTCATTACAAGTTTTTAAGATACTTAGTTTATCACATGATTCACATATATTCATTCGAGCTTCAGCTCTTTCCTTAGAAACAAATCCAATTACTGAATCCATATAAAATCCTAACTGAAAAAGGGAGAGTCAAGCTCTCCCTAATTCTATTTAATTATTAATTAATACCTAAGCTCTCTTGTGGTAAACTGTAGCCTGAGTATTGACCAGTTTTACTGTACATTTTATGTGCAGGTACAGGATCAACTTCATAAAACTCTAATTGACCAATAGCAGCATATGGAGTAAACCTAATGCTATGTTGACGATTACTATTAATTAATTCTAAAGTTACACTACCTTCAAATCCAGGTTGAATCATTGTACTATTCATATGATTAATAAACATACGACCAGCTGAAGATCTTAATACGAACTTAGCTGCTAGATTATTAGGCATACTTAATGTTTCTAGAGTAGAAGTCAGAAATACTTGTCCTGGAGCAATCAGATAACCTGATTCACGTAAATCAACTGGTTGACTTAAATGTTTAGGATTAGGTTTACTTAATTCTAATACAGAAGCTGCTGGAGATTCTAATAGAATCTTGTCAGAGATACGTACATCAATAGATGATGCTCCAATATTTAATTCATAACCTAGTGCAGGCTTAATAATACCTTGCTCTACGATTTCTAGTAAACGATTATATGTTAGTAATGACATCTTATTATCCTGTGATTTGTTCTTTTTGTGGTTTAGCTGATTGACCTTTTAACAGTGAAGCAGCTTCATTATATTCTTGACGACTATTAAAGTTAATAGAGAATACTGCATTACTATTAGCAGGATCAGTAAATTTAATAGATAAGTCAGAGAGTTGAATAATGTATTTATCCTTAGGAATAATTACTTCTTCTTGCACTTGTTGTGCATTAGTAAATTTGATAATTGTTGACATAGTATCTTTCTAAATATAAGTAATTGAATCAGAGAACCATTTAGGTACAAACTGTTCAGTTTGAGTATGTAATCTTCTGAAGCTAGGATCTAACATAAATGTTTCAGCTTTATCAGTAGCTGAACGAATACCTCGACCTGTACCTTGAATAATTGTTAACATAGCTTTGTATGCATACCATCCTTCATCGTAATCCATCTTTTTAGCTACCCAAGATGAACCTAAGAATGGATAAGGTACTTTCAAGAATATCTGCACTGCAGCTAGGCCATCACCTAAGTCTACACCTTCTGTGATAGATGGTGAAACTATGATCCTACCATTACCAGCATGCTCTTTAATACTACGAACTTCTTGAGAAGTAGGAATAAATATTCTATCTTTATGTTTACTAGAATTCCGTAATAACTCAGCATTCTTATAACTAACACTATGTACGATAACATTAGTAGTAGTTGGATATTGATCTAATATAGCATCAACAGTTTTTACATATTCAGGGAATGATTTATCAAAAGAATCTCTACCTAAAGATGGTAGATCTTTGAAAGCATAGAATGGTCTATTTTTAATATCAAATACATAAGGTAATGTAAATACTTCACATTCACTCTTAGGTAATTTCAACGATTCAATTACTCGTTCAGCTGTAGCTGACATAAATAGAATCTTGCTAGCCATACCAAATACTGCTTTATGTACAAAGTTAGGGATGAATACAGGTTTAATAAGAAATACTTTCTCTTCTTTATCAAAATGTATATCCCATCTATTAATATTATCACTAGCTAATAAAGCCATGATTCTATGTAATGCACCTAATTTATTCATCTTACGCTTTAGAGGCTCTAATTGAGTTTCTAATACTTTTAGTACAGCCTTACTATCTGACTCTTCTTCTAACATTTCTTCAATATTATCAATAGTAGATGATATCCTACCAAGAGCTGTTCTTAAAAACTCAACTAATGCAATAACATGCTCAGTTGTAAGATGAGTAATTAATTCAGAATTTGGTAGGTAGTTATCTAGATGAATATCACCTATACCTTCACCTCTTAAATCAGCAAATGATATTTTAGTATCAAATGTATCAAGAATTGATTCTTCTAAGTTATGAGCCTCATCAGCAATTAGCAATCCATCAGTATTGTAATGTTCAATACCGTTTAAGAAAAATGCATAATTGAGAGTTTTGTAATTTGAATTAGCATACTCTACTCTAGCAATTTCATAATCACATAATCCTGAAGATTTGTGAAACTTACATGTAGGGTGATGTTTATGCTTAGGTGGAATAGGTACTGGATGATCTACTGAACAATCATAATTAGTTGATGACATCAACTTCTTAATCTCAGGAAAATCTTCAATGTACTGATTTTGTAGAGCAATAGTCTTAGTAATAAACAATGAACTTAATTCATACACTCTTACAAATACTTCTGCTACTTGACGACCAATCCAAGACTTACCTACACCTGTAGGTGCATCTAGAATAATATATCGTTTCTTTGAATTAGCCATAGTATGTAATATGGCTAAAATTCCTTCTTTTTGATTTGGTCTATATGAGAAATTAGGATAACATTGATCCAATAATTTCTCAATAGCCTCTACTGGTATTGACATTATATCTCCAACTTACGTACTGTTAACGTTACTCTTACAAGGTTACACAGATATAAAACGTCTGTGTAATTAATTTATATAAGCTTGATCTAATGATACTAATGCATTATTAATATCATCAAATAACTTCTTCATATCAACTTCATTTAATGTACGACCTAATCTAAATTTCAATCGTTCTTCTGGATCATAATTTGTTGGAACAATATTCCATTCAGCTACTGTAGGAAAATGGTCTCTCAATTTATAATATAAATTCCAACTTAATTTAGCTTCATCTAAATAAATATTTATTTTAGATGGTAATACTTTTCTAATTAAAGATATTTGAAATGGTGTCATAGTCTTACCAAACATGGCTACAGGATTAGTATAACCATCTAGTAATGCTCCAACTGCATCAAAATATCCTTCAACTAGTGTTATCTCTATTAACTTATTTCTGGTGTTAATAATATTAGTAGGTGAATATAAGAATTTGGTTCCATTAGGAATATAGTACTTCATCTTTCCTGGAGGATCATAGAATCTTAGATTATAAGAAATAATTTTATCATCTATCAAAATTGGTACTGCAACTCCAACTTTAGGATTGACTCTGAATTTTAATTTATCAAAGAATTCAGAATATAGAGGTACTCTACTTACTAAATAATCCTTACCTTCATCATCCAAAGGCATAAATAACTTTTCATAAGGTATTTCAGATATTGCAACTTGACTAGAATCTTTACCTACCCAATTAGATACTAGTGATATTAATGCTACTTCTAATCTTACTTCATCAATAGGACTATCAGATTTAATAATACCTGTAACTTCACATTTGAAGCACCAGCCAATCAGTTTTTCTCTATCCCAATAAAATTTACCATCATCATCTTCCTTGCCTCTAACTTCTAGACAATAAGGGCAATTATATCTATCATGAGTATTTCCATTCTCAATTACTTCAAGAGCTGTAGGATCAAATTCTCTTACTCTGAAAGATAGATTACTACCTTTCTTATAACTCTTAGGCTCTTTTATAGGAGGTAGACTAAACATAATAATTTCTCATAACTAATTCTCTTACAAGGTTTCAGACTGTCTTAAGGTTGGTGACACAAATAGTCTTACCTTCAGACCTAATAAGTTTACCATGTTTATCATGACACTCATTTGTGATCTTCTTATCTATTAATACTACTGCAGTTATAAAGATTATACTAATAATTACAGCAATACACTCACCTCTATGAAATTTCATTTTCTATTCCTAACTAATAAAGCAAGTATATCTCCGTGACAAGATTGAGGACTACACCAACATCCTAATCTCTTATCTACTAATTCATGTAAGCTATTCATAAGTTCTGGTTGAGTTAGAATCCATTCATGATATTTGCTGATAACTTCCTTACGATTACCATCTATGCCAATAGTAAATGGATTCCCCCATTTAGATGGTCGTCCAATATAAACATCATATTGAGATTTCTTACAATGAACAACCTCTATCATTATTTCACTGCTCTCTTATCAATAAAATTATAAATCATTTTACGATAATCATTCATTAGATATTCTCTAACATGTTGCATTATCTCTTTCTTAAGACCTAATGCAACTTGATCATGTAATTCTTGATCTATTTCACAACTTATCTTAGTATTACTAAAAGTGAGAGTACCATTAACAGAGTTCTTATATTCTAATAAATACTTAGTATTTAAGTGAGCTTTATTTGGTCCAATATCATGAACAGTTGCATGACCTTGTACTATCAATACTTTTCTCTTAGGTCTACTAACATAAGTTGTAGAAATTCTTTGAACTCTGCTATTAAATATCATATTTAGGTACTACTTTCTCTCATCATAAGTACAAACTTACAGGCTAGTTCAATAGCTTTAATACGTTGCTCAGTAGTAGCAATACCACCTTCACAATTAGCTTCTTCTAAGAATGCTACAGCTGTTTTATCTGTAATAGCAATTTGAATAGACACATTACCTTCTACTTCAAATACACTACTATCAATAATACCATCAAAATTAATAATACCATGAATTGTGCTCATTAAAGCAGAACTAAATGCATTATAATAAGGAACACTCTCTAATCGTACACCATTTGCAGGTACACCATTTTGTAAGTTAGGTGCTAGTACTACTGTAAGATCAACTGCATTAATAGAATCATATACTAATTGAGATAGCTCTTTATCTTTATCTGCATTAGCAAACATACTATTATGAATAGAGTAGTAAACAAAACTATCAGCTACAGAACGATCACTAATAAATCCAGTATCTGTTTCTTGGAACAATTTAGTTCTAGCATGAATTAGATTGCTTTGGAATTCAATACCTTCTGATGGTGAATGAGTAGCTAATTTAATTACATCTAAATGACTATTAATGCCATCAGGCATCATAGATTTTGTTTCTACTTGCACAATAGGTACATCATGCTTTTTAGCCCATTCATACATTAATGTACTCTTACCACTACCACCTGAACCTGCTAATACTACACCTAAATTACGAATTTGTTTCTCGTCCAATTCAATTCTCTCTCTAAATAAATTTGTACCTGTTCTTTAAATGAGGAATCAACTTCTTGATGGTCACCATAAAACAGTTTCTTGTAAATTCTTTTAATAACATCTTTAGCTTCTTCAATAGAAGTTGATGTATTACCTAATTTTAGCTCTTCATCATGTTCTAATTTAACACAAATAAAGTCAGCTACCTTAACAATAAATTTAATATAAGCATCTGGCTTAATATTAATTAATTTTAAATCATTATTAAATACACCTTCTTCGATAGTATCTAAAATAGATTTAATTTCAGGTGCTCTCTGTTTAATACTTGATGGTAAGTCTCCAGTAATAACTTCTGGAAGATCATGTATCATAGCATAATTTAGTAACTTACCTAAATCAACTGCATCTCCAACAAGTGGTATAGCTCTATACAGAACTAAACAATAAAATGATACTCCGAAACTATGTTCTGCAATATTATTACGATGCCCTGAAATAGGTACACCTGCCCATCTATGAACAGAACTAGCTCTAGATGGGAATTCAACCAATTCTTTCATAGAATCCTTAATACGCTAATTGGAATTTAGTAAACTTCGAAGAGATTACTGCTTGTTTTAATGCACCGTCCATATTAGTGATATCTAATGGAGTATTGTACATATAGCTATCTAATAATGATGAATAATGGTACAGTTTAGTATTCTTACCAATTCCATAATTGTCTAAGCAGAAGTACACATTACCTTCACCAGACTCTAATGCAAAGATGATATCTTTAAATAGAGCTCTTAACTTAATTGTTGTTTTATCCATATCAAGTTTACTTTCAGCACTACCTGAATAACTTAATACATTACCTAGATCCATCTTAACATGAGATGGAATATGGTAACAATTTTCTGTTTGATCAGCTTCTAGTACATCATAGAATTGTTTACCTGTAGCTTGAGTATCCATATAAACATGTAAGTTATTATGGTAAACACTGTAGATACCTAATTCTAGACTTAGAATACTAGCTACGATTTCCTGAATGAAAGTGAATTCAAACAAGTTAATACTATAAGCGCCAAATAGTACATCATTACTACGATTGCAAATATGAAGATCAAGCTTAGTACGACTAGAATCAGTACTAAAGTACATAAGATTGTTACAAGACTTGTCTTTAGCATTCGGATGTCCTAAAGCATTAACAACTGAATCATAAGACTCAGCTGCAGGATCATAAATTGATAATACTGCTTGACGTGATTGAATAGAATCTTGAAGGTATTTTAATACACCAGCAAATTGATTATTCTGATACAACATCTTACCATATGCACGATACCATGTATGGCCATCATCACTATACAATGGTGCACGATGTAAGAATCGTGTTAACCAACCATCAATAATATCAGTACCTGACATTACCCACAATGTTTCAGCAATAGCTGCATAGATAGAATTATGTCTACCTTTAAGATACAAGTAACGTTGAGTAGGATCAGTCATTTCTGATGTTACACGACGAGTCTCAATGACTGTACCTTTATCACTAGTTGTCTTATCACCACTCTTACTTAAAAGCTTGAATGCTTCTAAGCTCAATCCATTTACGGTATTGGATTTAATACTAAACATCTATTTATTCCTTTAACTTAAATAACACACTTACAAGGTTAGACGACTGAAAAGAGTCGGTCATTTAATCTGCTTACCACTCTTACGAATATCAAACATTCGTGATTCTCGATAATCAATACCTGTACTTAATTCATCTCGTTGAGCAATTCTAATAGAACGGACAGGCTTCTTAGTCTGCCATAATTGAACTGTTTGAATTTCTGATTCTGAATTAATATCTCTAATTATATGTTGCTTTTCTAATTGAGCTTCAGATAATTGAGTCTCTTTAAAATCTTTTAGTTTTACTACATTGATATTCTTATTGAATGATACTAAATATAACATTATCTATCCTGATTTACGTAATCTGGTGTAGCTTCAGAGCCATCACCTGTGTTGTTGTCTAATGGGTTTACTGATGATACAATACTATTAATAGGTTGTATCTCAGATGCTATCTTGGCAGTTATTATGTCTACAATTTCATCTACAGATTTTAATTGTACAACATCTTCACTAGTTGTCTTATCTTCGAATAATGAGAACATTAATTCTACTAATGTCAATATTTTATCAGCTTGTTTAGCTTGAGCTTCAGCATCAGCTAACGCACTATGTGACATAGTAGGTTTAACATAGTTTACTTTATTTTTAAATAATCTACGTAATGTTCTGAAGCAAGCATTATTATAATGAGTGAATGGTAATTCCATTCCTAGTACTTCATAAGCTGATTTGATAATTACATTATCAAAATCTGAACCACATCCCCATATAAGTGGATTTCCTGGAAGTTTAGTAATGTACTCTGATAATTGAGTGAATACTTCTCTTACATCTTGACCACCAGTTATTGCTTCTTCATATACTTCTTTAGGTTGATTACCCCACCAAGCTATAGTTTCTTCATCTACTGTAAATCCAGCTGCTAATGAAGACTCTACACTAATCTTAGCATAGAATGGTTGAAGATTAGGGAAGTTGTGATGGAACGGTACTAGAGCTATACTTAGAATTACACATCCAGGTCTTTTACCGAATGTCTCTAAGTCAGTCATAGCATTTATATCAGGTATTGCCATTTAATATTCCTACTGTATTTTCTAATTGATGTTTCTCACAAATATATAATAATTGAGTCCACTTACGACGCAATTTACACCAGTGAGATAATTTCTTCTGTTGTCTATGAATACAAGTAGCACATTTACCACCTGCATCTTTAACTTCTTTCAATTTAGCTGCATTATCTTTGTATCGACCTTGCTCTGTATTTCTAAATTGGATTTCATTTATCGGGAACACTTTATACGTACGTTTAGACATGATTTATTAACCCATATTCCTAGTCTGATCTATTGCTTTAACATCTCTAGATGAGCCAGAATATAAAAGAGGTGGAGCTGAATTCATAACTCGTTCTTTAACCTCTCCACATTCAATACACTTAACATTATCACGATCAGCTATTGATACTCGCTGTTCTTTAATACCACAATTACATTTATAATCATACACTGGCATGTTCTTTTTCTTCTTTCTGTTCACTAAAGTAATCAAATGCTATTACTAGATGATGTAACCCATCGTCTGATAATAATTTAGATTTTATAAAAGCATTATAAAATATATAATCTTCTACCTTCAATTCAGGTATAGGATTAACAAATGAATCAAATTCTAGTACTTCATCGTTAGTAGCACTAATGATAATATCATTAAATATTACTTGACCCATAAAATATGTTTCTATTTCTTTAGGTCTTCTATTAAATAGCCTACGCCAAAATGATAGTTTATCAGGTACACTTATTTCAATTGTATGTTGTACTACATGTCGTTCAGGTGTAGTTAATAGTTTCATCATCTTCCTTACTAAGAATTATATTCATATCTATGAAAGCTACTGAAGCTTTAGGTTTAATAGCTACATGAATTTTATCATCGTCATGAAAGTAACCTAATACCTTACCATCAATAATTTGATCAGTCTCAACCATGTAATTTAATAGCCGTTCAGCAAATTCTAGATTCTCTTTAATTTCTTCTGTAGGTCTAATCAATGTAAGATATCTCCATTACCTATATTTTCATACCACAGTCTAAATCTATCTGAACTAATATACATACTTAACAGATCACTTCTATTGTAGACATGATAATTTAACATTACAGCACCAGTCTTATCAATTAAGATAGTACCTATCTCTACTGTTGACCATGCATCAGGTAGGAAGAAGGCATTCAAGAAAGATTCTCTATTTACTAGAATATGCTCCTCAACTTCATTGATACCTTCTAAAAGTTCTTTTCTCATTCTTACTCTTCCACTATATTCTTGATTAATTTATTTTCTAATAGTCTATATAACACTTGAATTCCCTTACGACGTCGAGGGGACGTCCTTAATGGTACAGAGG
>Ga0208117_100281_pt1 | contig 20386 bp, 18 predicted proteins | sample LakWasMet26_LOW6_2_FD_183870 | JGI IMG/M metagenome (GOLD analysis project Ga0208117, IMG submission 183870) | Freshwater sediment methanotrophic microbial communities from Lake Washington under simulated oxygen tension - Sediment Metagenome... | ecosystem: Environmental > Aquatic > Freshwater >...
CTAGTGTACGCGTAAAAGAAAATGAGCCGTTTGACGTTGCTCTACGTCGCTTTAAGCGCCTAATTGAAAAAACTGGTTTGTTGAATGATCTTCGCGCTCGCGAATTTTACGAGAAGCCAACATGGGAGCGTAAGCGTAAAGCTGCTGCTGCTGTTAAGCGTCAATATCGTCGCTTGATGAAGCAAACATTACCAGCAAAATTGTACTAATAGTCTCTAAGTAGAGTTATTAGCATGTCGTTAAAAGCTCAGATATCTGAGGACATGAAAACCGCGATGCGCGCTAAAGATAGCGTGCGTTTGGGTGCAATACGTTTATTACAAGCGGCTATTAAACAGCGTGAAGTGGATGAGCGTATTGAATTAGATGATAGCAATGTGATTGCTGTGATCGAAAAAATGCTCAAACAGCGTCGCGATTCTATTGCTGCGTATGAGTCAGCAAATCGTCATGATTTAGCTGATGTAGAAAAGTTTGAAGTTACTGTGTTGCAAACGTATTTACCGCAGCAGCTGACTGAAGATGAGATTAAAGCCATCTTGGAAAAAGTTGTGGTTGATACAGGCGCTGCTGGTATTAAAGACATGGGCAAGGTAATGGCAGAGATTAAGCCGTTAGTCGCTGGCCGTGCTGATATGGGTAAAATATCCGGATTGATTAAAACTCGTCTAGGTTAACCTGTAGCGATAAGTGCAAGTAGACATTATAAGGAGCGATATGCTCCTTTTTTGTTTTGAAATTCGCTAGAATTGCTAGCAAATTCTATTCACGTAGTTATTTTTAGCTAAAGCAGACACTTTGATACCTGAGAGCTTTATTCAAGAGTTGCTAAATCGCGTTGATATTGTCGATGTGATTGATAAAAGCGTACCGCTCAAAAAAGCCGGTGCCAATTATTCTGCCTGCTGCCCGTTTCATAATGAAAAATCCCCTAGTTTTACCGTAAGTCCTACCAAGCAGTTCTATCATTGCTTTGGCTGCGGCGCGCATGGCACTTCCATTGGTTTTATTATGGAGTATCAAGGGGTTAGCTTTGTTGATGCGATACATGATCTAGCTAAAATGGTCGGTATGACGGTGCCGCAAGAAGTGCGCGATAACGACAAGCCTGCGCCTAAGGTGGTGGTTGGTTTGCAGGAGGCGCTACAGCAGGCGGCTAATTTTTATAAAGCTGAGCTAAAAAAATCTCCGCGTGCCATTGAGTATTTGAAGGCGCGTGGCTTGAGTGGTCAAGTGGCTGCCAAGTTTCAGGTAGGCTATGCCCCAGCGGGCTGGCAAAATTTACAGAGCGTTTTCCCGCATTATGAGAATGAGGCACTGAATGTTGCCGGCTTGGTGGTGGAGAACGATCAGGGCAAGCGCTACGACCGCTTTCGTGATCGCATCATGTTTCCGATTCATGATCAAAAAGGGCAGGTGATTGGCTTTGGTGGTCGGGTGATTAACCCGGAAGATACCCCTAAATATTACAACTCGCCAGAAACGCCGTTGTTTCAAAAGGGTCATGAATTGTATGGCTTGTTTTTGGCGCGCAGGGCAATCCGCGATGCAGGCCGTGCTCTAGTGGTTGAGGGTTATATGGATGTGGTGGCACTGGCGCAATACGGCATTGAATATGCAGTAGCAGCGCTTGGTACCGCGACAACGCCTTACCATATTACGAAATTAATGCGCCAAGCAGATGAGGTTGTATTTTGCTTTGATGGGGATAATGCCGGCCGCACCGCAGCGTGGCGTGCAGCAATGAATGCCTTGCCAGCATTGACGGATGGTTTGAAGCTGTCATTTCTGTTTTTACCTAAAGAGCATGACCCAGACTCATATGTGCGTGAATTTGGTAAAGAAAAATTTGAAGCTGAAATTAATTCGGCCATGCCGTTGTCTCAGTACATACTGCAGCACTTGAGTGAGGATAATCCTCTGCAAAGTCAGGAAGATCGCGTGCGATTTTTGAACGAGGCCGAGCCTATCATGCAGCAAATCAATGCGCCACGTAGTGCGATGTATTTGCGCAAAAAAGTGGCTGAGTTGGCGCAGTTGTCGCAAGATGAAATGCAGGCGTTGTTAAAATTGCCTAACCTGAATAAAGCGCCGGTAAAGGCTAAGCCAAAATTGACGCGCACCACGATGTCATTGCAAAAGCGCTTTGGCTTGATGCTGCTGATGCATCCAGCGCTGGCGCAACAGGATGATCTAGCTTTGTTGGATGAGCGGGATGATGTAGATGCTTTGTTGCGGCAGGTGATTGAAATCTGCCTGCTACATCCCCATTCTAAACCTGCGGTGCTGTTGCGTGAGTTGGAGAGAAGGGTTGATGTTGGTGTCCTGCAAGAGTTGCAGCGTGAACTAACGTTGCTGGATGATACGCTGGATCAGGCGCAAGAGGTTGCAGGTGCTCGTCAGCAGTTGCAAGCAGTACATACGCAGCGACAAGGTGCCTCGCTGTTAGCGCGAATTAGCGAAAAACCTTTAAGCGCTTTAACGGCGGATGAAATCGCATTATTGAAATCTGTAGGCAATAAACCCCAGCCAAAATAAGGCTATATTCTGTTATAATGCACGGTTACGGTAATCTTATTCACCATATGTGATGTAGGCATCATGGCTGAGCTAAAATTTTAGAGGTAAGACATGGCAAGACCAAAGAAAAGTGATCAACAAGCTGAAAAAAATGCAGAAGACTACGTTCGTCCAGAACAGTTGCAAGAAGTCAGTGCTGAAGAGCGCCGCATTCGTCTAAAAAGCTTAATCGTATTAGGTAAGGAGCGCGGCTACCTCACTTATGCAGAGATTAACGATCACTTGCCAGATGATGTTCAAGGATCTGAGCAGATTGATGGCATCATCGGCATGATTAACGACATGGGTATTCAGGTGTACGAAGAAACGCCTGATGCTGAAGCGTTGTTAATGTCTGATGCACCTCCAGCGGTAACTGATGACGATGCGGTGGAAGAAGCTGAACAAGCGCTTGCCACGGTAGACTCAGAGTTTGGCCGTACTACTGACCCAGTGCGTATGTATATGCGTGAAATGGGTACTGTAGACTTGCTCACACGCGAAAGCGAAATTGAAATTGCACGCCGCATTGAAGACGGCCTAAAACACATGGTGCAGGCGATTGCCGCTTGTCCAACCACGATTGCTGCTTTGTTGGAAATGGTGGACAAAGTTGAACGTGATGAACTGAGTGTAGATGACTTGGTAGACGGCTTGATTGATTCTGATATTGGTCTGGATGACGCAATGACAGAGGATACGCAAGACGATGAAGAGCCAGAAGTTGATGAAGACGAAGATGAAGGCGACGAAGACGGCGCAAAAGCCGCAGCTATTTCTGCAGAAGCATTAGCTAAGCTGAAAGAAGAACTGCTTAAACGCTTCCAAGTAGTACGTGCCGCACACCAAAAAATGACGGTCATCTTGCCGGTTAAAGGCTCGCAAGATCCAGAGTACTTAGCATTGTTGTCTGAAATTTTGGTTGAGTTGACTGCATTCCGTTTCTCACCAAAACAGGTAGAAACCCTATGTGATCAAGTGCGCGGTTTAGTTGAAACAGTGCGTGGCCATGAGCGTAAAGTGTTGGACTTCTGCGTAGAAAAAGCAGGTATGCCACGCCCATACTTTATTAAATCATTCCCAGGCAATGAAAGTAATTTAGCTTGGTTGGAAGAAGAGCTTAAATCTGATAAGCCTTACAATGAAAAATTGGCGCGTTTCAATCACTCAATTTTAGACCAGCAACAACGCATTATTGATTTAGAAGCCAAAGTTGGTATTTCAGCGAAAGAACTGAAAGAAATCAATAAGCAAATGACCACAGGCGAGGCACGTGCACGTCGTGCTAAGCGTGAAATGATTGAAGCTAACTTGCGTTTGGTGATTTCTATTGCTAAAAAATACACAAACCGTGGTTTACAGTTCTTGGACTTGATTCAAGAAGGTAATATTGGCTTGATGAAAGCGGTAGATAAATTTGAATACCGTCGTGGTTTCAAATTCTCAACTTATGCAACATGGTGGATTCGTCAGGCGATTACCCGTTCTATCGCTGACCAGGCACGTACTATTCGTATCCCTGTGCATATGATTGAAACGATCAATAAAATGAATCGTATCAGCCGCCAAATTCTGCAAGAAACTGGTATCGAGCCAGACCCAGCATTACTGGCTGAAAAAATGGAAATGCCTGAAGACAAGATCCGTAAAATCTTGAAAATCAGCAAAGAGCCAATTTCAATGGAAACACCAATCGGTGACGATGAAGATTCGCACTTAGGTGACTTTATTGAAGATAGCACAACCCTGGCGCCAGTGGATGCAGCGGTTTATGCCAGCTTGCGTGATGCGACCAGTGAAGTGCTGGAATCACTAACACCACGTGAAGCAAAAGTATTACGTATGCGTTTTGGTATCGAAATGAACACAGACCATACCTTGGAAGAAGTAGGTAAGCAATTTGATGTAACGCGTGAGCGTATTAGACAAATTGAAGCGAAGGCGCTACGTAAATTGCGCCATCCAACTCGTTCAGAAAGATTAAGAAGCTTCTTAGAAACTGGACAAGATTAGTTTAAAATAACGACTTCAAAAGTTTAGGCCCCCTAGCTCATGCTTGGTTAGAGCAGCGGACTCATAATCCGTTGGTGCTGTGTTCGACTCACAGGGGGGCCACCAAAATAACAAAAAGACTCGGAGAAATCTGAGTCTTTTTTATTTTGGGTGATTTAAAAAGTAATGCAATCTATTACGTTGGAAAGCAATTTACTAAGTTTCTACCTAATTATTTCACTACTTACCAATACCGATTTTTCATCATTTTTTGATAAGAGCGCATGGTAAGTTCTTAATTCATCTATGCCCATAATCAGCTTTTCCTTGTTAATATTTGTAACTGGAAAATTGTTGGTATCCAGTCCGATAGAAGTGCCTAATCCAGCGTAGATGTAATGATCCTCAAAAGCTTTTTTAAATGCAGTGAAAGCGGGTTCTCCAGTACAGTGACTCGGCGCAACAAAATCTACTTTGAAAGTATCATGTAAATTACTTACGATTTGCTCAATTTCAATATCTTTTGCGACTACTTGATGAAACCCTCCTGTCACCATGTGAATGCGTTTATTAATCTTAATTGCAGCATCCACAATCTTGTCTAGACCAGGGTGTGAGCAGCCAACCATCAGAACGATACCTTCAGGTTTCTCAATAGCTAGCGAGAGTTCCCTTAACTCCATCGTTGGCGGCTTGTCTGAAATCTGGAATATTAAGTGAATTCCTGGCAGGATTTCAGTTGTTTTCTCAATCAATTCAAAATTAGCTTTAGGCCATGCCGTGCCAAATTTAATTATATCTGGTGGCTTTCCATCGTAATAACGCTGTTCTGGAGGCAAAGAATTATCTTTTCGATAAAAAGTGCTGGGGAGAGAAAAGCCGTAAACACCGAAGTTCTCTTTGGGTGCGTATGTCTTTACTTTGGGATTAACACTTAGTAAGTAATTTAAGCCACCCATATGATCACTATGTCGGTGTGACATGACTACGAAATCAAGCTTCGACAGGTCGGCCCTTAGCATCTTTGCGTTATGCGCCAGAGTATCTGGATTGTCTCCAGTGTCAAATAGGATGCGTTTTCCACCATATTCGATAAGCGCCGCATAGCCCCAATCTTTTTGTAATGCTGGATTCTTGCCGAAAGCATCGTACAGAACTGTAATCTGCGCTTTAGTAGGGTTGATTGTCTTGGCTTATGACTTTGCGATATCGCTATATGCAACAAGAAGTAATGTAAGTGAAATCGCCAACAGGATGCTTGCCAAAATTCTTAAATAGCTTTTCATGATCCTCTCCCAAAGGCTATGACAACTAAGTTTTTCATCCAGAGAAGTATGAGAGTCAACATGAGCGACCTCATTTTGATTATCAATAGATTATTGAGTCTAGTTTATACTTATTGATATATTGACAGCTACTTTGAGATAAATTAGTTATATGGATTAAAGAGTAAGTATCCGTTGGTGAAGTCTTCGGCTCGCAGGGGGTAACATTTAAGACGACTTAAGGAGAAGTCTCTAGGTCGTTTTTTCTTTTTATGTATTCAAGATATGTTTAATTTATTTAATATGATTAAAGGTGTGTAATATATTCTAATGATGGTAAAAAAGGCTAATTCATAATGGATGTAATTGATGGTGCAATGTTAGATTGCGAAGATATGCAGAATAAATTGGAAATGGGTGAATTAATATTTTTTAAAAGGTGCCCATTTCCCTTGCCAACATCAGAAGATCTAGAGTTTTTACTTTCACAAAAAGTCTATCAAGCAAAAAGTGTGAGCTACTTTCCAGATAGCGGGTTCGTTAATGGTTATCGTGGACAAACGATGGAAGATGAAGTGAGAATCCGTAATATTTTGTCTCAGTTTAGTTCTAGAGCCACAAGTTGGCTAGCTGAAACATTACCAAGCTATTATTCTCAAATGCGCTTTGGTCCATTACGATTTCGCATAGAAGAAGAAAAAGGCCGAAAAAATGTCGAGCCACAATATTCTGGTTCGGTTCTACATGTTGATATGAATGGAGATGCGCCAACTCATGGAGAGAGCTTCTTGCGTATATTCGTTAACATTAATCCTGTTAAGCCAAGGTATTGGGTTACATCTGATAGTTTAGGGCAGTTATTGGACAAATGGGGTGATGATGTTAGGGTGCCTAATGAACGTATGCAGGGATTTTTTGATGATGTTAGATTGATTATGAATCGTTTGTTTAGAAGAAGTACGCTAGCTGATTCTGCATACCATCGCATTATGTCTCGAATCCACTATTATGGAAAAACAAATGACTATTTGCAAAATAGAGCGCCTCAGCGATCGTGGGTGTTTCCTCCCGGTTCTGCGTGGCTAGTTTTCTCGGATATTACAAGCCATGCTGTAAAGGAAGGTCAGTTCGCGATTGATCAGACTTATTTTGTACCTTCAACAGCATTCAAGAATCCAGAGCGCTCAACAAAGTCTTTGATAAAAAGATTTTGGGCCAGAAGAGTCAGCAATGAAATTTCTTGATAACGTGCTATATGAAGTTGGCATTGTTGGAACCTTTGACGTTGAAAATTATGGGGATTTGTTATTCCCGATAATTGCTCAACGGCAGCTTAGTCGGCGTCTTAAAAATGTCAAGATAGTGCCTTTTTCGCCCAATTCGTTATCTAAAAGTCAGCCATGGCCAATAGATGTTCTATCTACAGATGCGATTAAAGAGCAGTTGCCATTCCTTTCTGGATTGCTTATTGGTGGTGGTCAGATCGTCAGATTTGATAAAGGCTATCCAATACCAGTAAATTCAAATATTAATATACCCATTGATTATTGGTTGATGCCGGCAGTTTTGGGAGCAATACTTGGCAAGCCAGTTATCTGGAACGCACTGGGTGCGTGGACTGGATCATCTGTGCCTTCTTCTTATTCTGATGTACTGAAGGCTACCTTGTCAGCAAGTGCACTTGTCGCGGTTAGAGATGAAGCATCATTAACACATTTTGATCATATTGGATCGATGGCAAAAATAGAGCTGACCCCGGATACTGCATTTTCTTTAGCTGCATTGTGGCCAAATAGTGAATTTAGTAAAGAGTTCATTACTTGGCGTGAGAATTTGAAGTTAGAAACTTCTTATATCGTATTACAGGCGGACAAGCACTTTGAGCCTTATTTGCAGGAAATAACCGCGCTTCTGATTAGCTTGGAAATTAAAACAGTTGTCATTTTGCCTGTTTGTCGTTGCCATGGTGATGATAGTCAGAATTTTAGTTCCTTGGCTCCTTTCAATGTGATTAGGTCTGATTGGCTTGATCCTATACTAACTTGCGAAGTCATTAAACATAGTAATCTCGTAATAGCGAGCAGTCTTCATGCGAGCATCACTGCGATTTGTTATGGGGTGGCATGTGTGCGTGTTGATAGCTTCAATCATTCTGATCGAAAGTTCGAGATTGTTAATAACTTCAATAATATATGTCGTTTGAATGAAGCAGATCGTATTGTAAGTTTGTACCGGAAAGGGCCTGAGGTTGACCCTAGGGCTATAGCTTATGCTAAGTTGTTGGAACAGTATTGGGATAGGGTGGCTGAGATTATTACAGGATGGAAAGCACCTGAAAGTGCAAATGCAACTTCAATAATGTTACCTGTGATAATAAACTTGCTGAAAGATATGGATGTAAGTGAGTTAACTCAAGAAACTCCGAAAGAAAAACGCTCAATATGGAGCATGCTCCGTCATCGCTCTTAAGTTATGACTAAAGAGATTAAACTGGAGCGAAGTTGTTGATAAAGAGTAAGTGGATTACCGAATGCTTCGAGTTAATCGTGGAAATAAGCAGCTGCAACCTTATTTATTTCGTCGTCCATCCGAATTCTGCCATGCTCGAGCCATATTGCCCGGTTACAAGTCTGCAGTAACTGCTCTTTAGAATGCGTTGCAATAACCAGTATATTGGTTTTGTGCACCAAATTATTAAGACGTCGTTTTGCCTTCTCCTTGAACCCCTCATCGCCGACCGATAGCCATTCATCCATCAGCAATATTTCTGGGTGCACGATGGTTGATACTGCGAACGCTAGGCGCAGATGCATGCCTGATGAGTAAGTCCGTACCGGCATATCTGCAAAGCCGCCCAGTTCAGAAAACTCAATAATCTCATCAATATTTTGATTGATGACTGCCTTACTTAAGCCAAGCAGGCTACCTCGAATGTAAATGTTTTCTCTGCCAGTGGCCTCATGATCTATACCCAGTGATATGTCGATTAGCGAACCGACTTCACCATCAATTTTCACAGTGCCACCTGATGGAAAATAAACACCCGACAGCAAGCGCAGTAGGGTGCTTTTGCCTGCACCGTTATGGCCTACAATTCCAACACGGTCTTTATCTTGCATTGTAAAAGTCAGACCCTCAAGAGCACGTACCTTTACATTGCCGTGCTGGTCGGTATTAAGTTGACCGCCGGTTGCCACTTTAATCAGACTGGTTTTCAAGGAACGACTATTACCGTTATAGATCGGAAAATCTACACTGACGTTATTAAATTCAATTTTGGCCATTATTTACTCTTTGAATCACAACCAGTAAGCGATACGACGCCTATAATTACCGTAAAAGGAAAGTGCTAATAAGGAGCCGATGATGGCCATGGTAATTGAAACCAGCCAATTGGTTGTTGTTGGCGTTATCCCAAGTAATGGTGCACGCATAATCTCCAGTAAGTGATAAGCCGGATTGAGGTCTAATAAATAGCTGTTGACGTGAGACGTGATGGTTTTAGGCATCCAGATGATTGGTGTCAGATAAAACATGACCTGAATCACGCTAGCCACAATTTGCGGCATATCTCTATATCTTGCACAGACGGTTGCGAGTATAAGTGCCATCCAAGTTAGATTGATGGTTGTCAGTATCAAGCCAGGAATACTCAGTAGCGCAATTAGGCCTAATGGTTTACCTACGATGATCAGCACGATTGGGAATATCACAATGTTGTGACCTAATGTTAATAGATTACGCCAGACCATGCGTAGAATATGCACAAATAATGGAATCGGTAGCTGTTTAATGATGTTTTCTGCGGCGATAAAGGCGAGACAACCCTCAATGATTATATTAGAGATAAACGTCCATAAGATAATGCCAATTGCAATAAACGGCAGAAAATCCTGAGTGGGGGTTTTGAAAACCTGACTGAATACCAGTCCTATAGCTCCAATCATCACGCTCATACTGATTGTTAACCAGAATGGTCCTAGTGCCGAACGCCTATAGCGCTGCTGGATATCCTGCCAGCCCAAGAGTGTAATTAGGGAGTATCGTTTAACCGCAGCGGATAAATCCAGCCATGCAATGCTGAAAGAGTTATTTTGCATTTATGATGATTAGAATTTATATAAACTTGCAATTGAGGGGGATATCATACATCACTTATTGCATATCCCGATTCTAATAAATTTGTTATTAGCACTTTTAAGAATATCAATGTACAGCTAATAATTCGAAGTTAGCTACTAATATCATGATAATTTAACTGTGTATCCATCATACTTGAGCTCTATAAGTCAGAGTCTTAGTTAATGGTGGCCTAAAACTCAGGTTTTAGCTTTCAGAGTTGCCCAGACTCTGTGAGAAACACGGGGTTTAATATATTTAACCGTAAGGACTTTAAACTTTTCCCAGGGGTTGAAAAGTAACAAGGACAGCCAATGCAGCAGTAAGCTGAATGCGTTGGTATAAGTCAGCCAGTTACATTTGTTTGTTAGTAATTCAAGAATGTTCATTCTTGACGGATTCACAAAAAAATATTCCGCCGTTGTTGATTCACCAGAAACTAAACTAGCATCAAAAACATTCCCATTGGCAAAGTACTCACGAATTCTTACTGCAAGGTCATCCGACATGTGTTTGGGATAGTTAATCCAATCGTTAGGGCGCATGTCTGCTTCAAAATAATAACGCTCCTTGGAGTCGCTAGACTCAATGCAGGTGATATTGCAAAAGCCATGTGCACTTAGTGTTTTACCTAATTCAGATAGTTCTTTAAAAATACGAGGATCAAGAGAATTTAAAGGATAGTAAATTCTCTCTTTAGAAGGTCCGTAAGGTCCGTTAATGTTAGATATGCTATGACTGCAACTAAAGCATACTAGCTCGCCATTTTGAAAAAAAGCTGATAAATCAATCAGTCTACCCTCAACATACTTTTGAATTAGAATAGGTTGTTCCCTGAAGTGGGGTGGAATATTGATGATATCAATCTCGCTATTCAGCCGGAACGTACCAATGCCACCGCCAGAGTAATCAATTTTTAAAAGGGCTGGGTAACCAACATCTTTCACCTCTTCAGCCATCGTTTCCCATCTCTCAAGCTTTTTGTAAGGCGGGGTAGTTATGTTAGCCAGAGATAAATGTTCAGATAGTGCTATTTTAGAGCAAATATGCCCCACTGCCTTTGCACTAGATATAGGCAGTAACTCAAGTTTCTCATTCGCAGTGAGTGAAGAGTCTGTAATTAGCTTGAGTGCAACATCACCCAGAGCGATAGTTAAGTGATACTTACCCGAAAGGCTGGAAGCGACTGCGGCGAATTGATCGGAGTTTGCAAAGAAAAATCGTTGGTTAATATCTTTGTATAAATAATGAAAACGGTTCGAAGTCATCAGGTCTAACTCAAAACCAGACCGCTTCAATAGGCTTATCATTTCCGTATTGCGGAAACTTCGTTGGTCTGCGATTAGTAAAGCGCTATATTTTTTCATTCATTACTTTTTTGAAATTTTGTTCACCAATCGAGTTTTTGAGCAAAGTTTTTTGCTCAGTGTTCAGTAGCCATTTCAACTTCCCAATTTTTTGATTGGTAGGGTTTTTTACCAATAGTTCGATTTTAATAATCGAGTATTCCCTAAAAATTTTTTCCCACAAAAAATGAGTAATATTGAGCGCCCTGTATCCAGATAGCTTGCGTTTTGAGAGTAGTTTTTTTATCCAATGACGATTAAGTTTAATGGCGTTAATATAGTTAGGAATTATCCCGAGCAGGTCTCTAATTGATAGTTTTGTCCTATCATGCAAAGCAATTTGATGGTCTATAAACCATTGTGACATGCCAACTTCGTACTTCTTAATTACATCATCTTTATCGCTGAGTGGTGTCATATTGCACCACCAGTTTTTAAAAGCAGTTGAGTTAATGACCGATTTTCCATAAAAGGAAAAGAAGTAACTCTGAATATGATAAGCCGGTAAGCTACAGGTCGATAGCCCATACATACCTTCTTTGTTAAGGTGTTTTAAATAACGCTCATAAAGTTTGTTCGGTTTGAAACATACAAAAGAGCTATTCCACATGATGATATGGTCAACTTCGCTAATATTGCTGATGAGCTCTAGCCCAAGTTTATAAGACCAGAAGTCATAACCAATATTAGGGCGTATCAGGATGCTGGCATAAGGCGCCAATATTTCTGAGTGCTCAGCCTTGAGATTTGTTGATACAAAAATAATTTGTTTTGCGAAAGCAGAAATATGTCGGATATGATTAACGATATGCTGTGCTAGATGACCGTCATTGTCATAATGCGCAATAATAAAAACCATTTTGTTATTTTTTTTGGTCATACTACAGGCACTTAAATAATCATAAGGCATATTACTATAATGTTGGTAGTGAGTCTAAGCTAATAAAGACATGCCTAGAACACTACAATGATTATTTTAAAAGTTAGAACTCAAGCTCGGCGGTTTAACCTTACTTTCGCCACCATCATAGTAAGATACTTTGTGCGAAAGAGCTTATTCAGTAGTTGCCAACTCTTATCTCTGGCACCTCTAAAAATGCATGGTCCTATTTTAGCCAATCACGATGATGTATTGTTTAGCTGATAATGTCTGCTACTTAATTATGCAATTTAGGCATCCATTTCAGATGCCAGCCAATCATGCTTAAGCCTGCGAGAAGTAAGGCGTAGGTCTCCGGCTCTGGTACTGCAACCAGTGTGCCTATTGCCACTGCGCATTGAGAGCAACTATCCTGCGAAAACATGCTCGGATCCATCGGATTATCCAGCCTTAAATAGCCTCTTTCCCGATATTCCAAGCCAGAGTATGTTGCAGGGGAACTTAAATCAAATGGCGAGATAACGTTGTCAATATTAGTCGCGCTAACTGCAAAATAAATCTCCCGATCCAGCATGCTGTTTGTATAGAATGCTTTGCTGAACTCCACAATAGGCTGGATGCCGGGATAATAAGAGGCTGTTGCGTCATCATACAGCGCGCATTGAAGACAGGTGGCACCATAGTTGCTGAATACTTCAGCCGTTATGTTGTTAATTTCATTGTTGGCTGTGTTGAAATCAAAGCCACCTTTTACGTATCCATCGGTATAGACGCCAGTGGAGCTGTCCAACTCCCAATGAATAATAGCTGCGGTTACCGTAGATGAGAATGGCAGCGCAAATAACAAGCAACAGATAAATCTGAAATGTCGAATACGCATGGCAACTCCCAGTAAATGGCTATCAAGTCAGGATTGAAAAGCCACAATCAGCTCATCGTCTCCTGACATACCATAAATTTTACCTAGCAAAGTTAGCCTGTCGGTACGCTAGCGTGCATTTGTGTAGATGCGAAGATAACTCTCTTACGAAGGCTGTGGTATAAGATGCTGCTGGCTAAACCAGACCAACTTCAGCTACTTTTATAGAACGACTTGTGCTCCAAGCTCAATAACTCTATTGGGAGGGATTCTAAAATAACTTGCAGCACTGCCAGCATTTCGGAACATTGTGACAAAAAGCTTTTCTCTCCAGAGTGACATTTCTGAGCCCACTTTGGGAATTAATGTTTCTCTTCCTAAGAAAAATGATGTTTCCATTAACTCCAGTGGTAGCCCTTGTGATGCACAGCTTTCAAGAGCCTTTGGCAGGTAAGGTTGATCCATGAAGCCAAACTTTACTTTGACGCGATAGAAGTGATGGTTAAGTTGTTCTACTGTTACCCTTTTACTTTCTTCAACGTAAGGGAAGTCTAAAGTCTCTACGGTTAGAATTACCACTCGCTCATGCAAACTTTTATAATGCTTTAAGCTGTGCAGTAAAGCGTGTGGGGTCATTTCTGCGTTTGGTGTCATGAAAATTGCAGTACCTGCAATTGGGTTAAAGCTAAATGAAGCCGTGTTTTCTACAAACTGCATTAATGGCATGGCCTCAGTAGATATCCGTTTATAGAGTAGCTGTCTGCCTTGTTTCCAAGTTAGCATTAGAGTGAAGACGCCTAAGCCCAGTAATAATGGGAACCATCCACCTTCATGGACTTTGACCAAGTTGGCAGAAAAATACACGATATCAACAGCGAGAAAAGCACCGGCTACTGCAATGCTGGGTGCCCAACCCCAGCCCCATGATTTTCGTACCACCACAAATGCAAGCAAGGTTGTGATGACCATCGTGCCGGTAACGGCAATGCCATAAGCTGCCGCCAGCTTGGATGATGAACCGAAGCCGATCACCAGCACCGCAACTGCAGTTAACAATGCATAGTTCATTCCCGGCAGATAAATCTGTCCGATTTCCTTTCCGGATGTGTGCTGAACCTCCATGCGCGGCGCATAACCTAACTGAATCGCTTGTTGGGTGATAGAGAATGTACCGGAAATAACGGCTTGTGAGGCAATCACGGTTGCTATGGTTGCTAATATGACCATTGGTAGTAATGCCCAATTGGGCGCTAGCAGGTAGAATGGATTTGCAATAGCTTCTGGATGAGATAGTAGTAGAGCCCCCTGACCATAATAGTTAAGTACTAAGCCAGGAAGTACCAAGCCAAACCAGGCCATTTGAACTGGTTTACGACCAAAGTGTCCCATGTCGGCATATAGTGCTTCAGCACCTGTTAACGCTAGAACCGAGGCGCCTAGTGAAAAGAAACCAAGCACAGGGTCAGTGATGAAGTAGCGTAGTGCATAGATCGGGTTTAATGCAGCCAATACTTGCGGACTATTCGCGATATTAATTAAGCCTAATAATGCTAGACAGCTGAACCACAATACCATGATGGGGCCAAACAACTTGCCGATTTTGGACGTCCCATATTTCTGCATTACAAACAAGCCAACTAATACTGCAAGGGCGATTGGCAAGATATAAGGTTTAAATGCTGGTGTGACAATTTCTAGGCCTTCTACTGCTGAAAGTACAGAAATCGCCGGTGTTATCACGCTATCCCCATAAAACAGTGCGGCACCAAATAACCCAAAAAGCATCAAAAGTTTAGCATAAGGGCGATCGGCTGCACTCCGCAAAACAAGCGCCATCAATGCCATGATGCCGCCTTCACCACGATTATCAGCGCGCATCACAAAAATGACATATTTAAGTGTGACTACAACGATGAGCGACCATAAGATTAAGGACAATATTCCCAGTATATTGTCTGGCGTAATAGGAACAGGGTGATGAGCTCCGGCAAAAATTTCCTTGATTGTATATAGTGGGCTAGTGCCAATATCTCCATATACAACACCCAATGCAGCTAGTGCTAGTACTGATTTGCTGCTTTTAGTTTGTTCCGACATTATTAACTCCTATGGTTCAAAACGATATCCGACACCAGTTTCGGTTAGTAGGTGAACTGGTTGGGTTGAATCAATTTCAAGCTTTTGACGCAGATGGCTCATATAGATGCGCAAATAATGTGCGCTTTCAGTGTGATTGGGACCCCAGACCTCCTGCATGAGTCGACGATGGCTCATGATTTTTCCTGCATTTGACAACAGAACACCGAGTAGGCGATATTCGATTTGCGTAAGATGAACTGCGTTACCGTTTCTAGAAACGGTATGTTTAGAGAAATCTACTTCTACTTCTCCAAAGTTAAATTTGGGGGAGTTGTCTGCGCCACTTAGTCGCCGCCTAGTTACGGCGCGCACGCGAGCAAGCAGTTCACCGATACCAAATGGCTTGGTGAGGTAATCATCTGCGCCAGCATCTAATGCGATAATCTTTTCATGTTCATTACTACGTGCGGATAATATGAGTATGGGTACTGTAGACCAGTTGCGAAAGTCACGGATAACGTCTACCCCATCCATGTCTGGTAGCCCTAAATCTACTAGTAGTAAGTCTGGTTTGCGTGAGCCTGCCTCAATAAGGCCGCGTTGCCCGGTTTCCGTATCAAATACTTTCCATCCCTCTCTCTCTAATGACTCTTTTACAAACAGTCTAATTTGAGGGTCGTCTTCAATCAGAATCACCGTATTGGCTGAGTTCATGGCGAGTTACCAATTTCTGAATCCAGCGCAGGCGGGTTGCCCAGCGGTAGACATAAAGTGACACATGCACCACCATCCGGATGGTTAACGGCTTTGATCGTTCCGTCGTGTGCATCAATAATGGCCCTGCAGATGGCCAAGCCTAAGCCAACTCCGGGGATGCTTGACTCAGCATGGTCGCGAGTAAACATTTGAAACAGCGTTTCGGTTTGGTCTGTAGAAAAGCCAGAACCATGATCACGCACCTCAATACAGGCGGTATTCCCATCCACGAATCCTTGTATCTCAATAGGTTGTCCTTTTGGAGAATACTTGGCTGCATTTTCTATCAAGTTGCAAATAACACGCTCTAAAAGTACGTCATCAAACGCAATAAGAGGTAGTGAAGGTGACAGTGTTACCTTAATCGGATGTTCCGTCAGCGATGGTTTTAATAACTTAATGGCCGAACCAATCACCTCTTCGTATAGGCGCCAATCTTTTTGCAGATTAATCTTGCCTGCATGCAGGCGAGCCATATCAAGCAACTTATCTACTAAGTTGCACATTGCTTGTGCCTGATTGCGAATAGCAGTGATGGCATTGTGCATTGATGTACTCACTGGGTCGATATTAACTGCAAGTGCATCAATCATGCCGACAAGGCCGGTTAGCGGCGTACGAAGATCATGTGACAGGGCGGATAAAACAGAGCTGCGTAATCGCTCGCTGGTGGCTTCAATTTGAACTTTTTGTGCAATGTCGACATAGTGCAATCGTTCAATCGCTATAGCAACCAGATTAGCGACGGCTTTGAGCTGAACTTTATCAATCTCTTCTAACGTATCAACAGCAATAATGACTATTACGCCGCGAACTCCATTGGGGGATATCAGCGGGAACACCAGCGTAGAATGGCCGTTGTCAGCTATCTGCTTTGCCTCCATTAACTGCCCCTGCTGAATCGCCATCTCAGCCAGAATATTTAATGGGGTATTATCCGAAGTAAATTGCAGCATCCCATTGCCATCAAGCAAGTGTAATGTTGCACTGCATTTGGCCCCTGATAAATAGCGAAGTAATGCTTCTGAGACTTGATCTTGATTGATGATGCCTGCCAGTTCACGCGCTAGCTCGTATAAGCGATGTGTATGTTGCTCACGTTCAATAGCTGCTTCTTTTTGCTTGCCAAGTATTGCCGTTAAATGCGCTGTAGCAAGACCAACGCCCAGCATTACAGCAAACGTTACCAAGTACTGCACATCATTAATAGCAAATGACATTTGTGGCGCGACAAAGAAAAAATCAAACAACGCCACCGCTAAAAATGCTGACATCACAGCTGGCCCACGACCTAATTTAAGTGCAATCAGAAATACCACAAGAAGAAACAGCATGACGATATTCGCTAAATCCAGAATATGGCTCAGCGGTGAAGCAAGGGCTGTGGTCAACATGCAAATCAGAACAGAAATTAGATAGTTGCGATTTCTATTCTTATTCTTAAGGTTGCTAGACATGTAAATTAAAATTACCTTTTAATTATTGCATTGAAAGTTTTGTAAAGAATGCACTAATTTATGTAAAAAAAGTGTAAATTTTTTGGAAAAACAGTATTTGTAAATGGTCATATGCGTTAGCAGACCTTGCTTGCTCTAATGCCGCAATAGAGATGTTGGTGCCATACATTTACATTCTTTAAACATGGCTGCTTTAATTAACCAAGTTGGAAAAAGTTTTGGTACGATTAACCTAGTTCATTACAGCGCTGAGGCAACTAGGCAAGCTCAACTTAGTTAGTCACATCTTTGGTGTGCTTGTTGTTATCCGGACAATAAAACTAGAAATAGAGACAAAATGTGTCGGTGCTATTTTAATGACAAGGGATGGTTTTGGCGTTTACCCATGTCGCTCTCGTGTTACGTACTTTTGTTTCATCTGTATCAAAAGCAATGAAAGAAATTAGTGAGTGTTTCTGAAAGTTGCATAGTCAGCCCAAGCAGAATGGGCGGTTGAACTCACTTATCCCGATTAATGCACTCAAGTAACTGATTGAAAGGATTAGTATGCAAAACAAGGCAATTATTCTTCAGGCTGGTGGTGGTTACGATAAGGTCACGGTTGGTACGCGTGAAGCTAAAGACCCCAAGGCCGGTGAAATCACGGTACGCTTGCACGCTAACTCGCTCAACTACCACGATTTTGCGGTGGTGAGTGGTATGTGGGGCCCAGTCGAACCTAGAATCCCCATGGCAGATGGCGCAGGTATAGTGACTGCCGTAGGTGATGGGGTGTCAGAGTTTGCGGTGGGAGACCATGTAGTGAGTACGTTTTTTCCCACTTGGGTAGAAGGCGAGCCGTTGGTGGAGGGCTTTGCTACGGTGCCTGGTGATGGCGTAGATGGCTACGCACGCGAAGTGGTCACAGCTCCGATGAATGCTTTTACTAAAGCGCCAAAAGGCTGGAGTCATGTAGAGGCCTCCACACTCACCACGGCTGCGTTAACTGCATGGCGTGCATTAATGTCAGACGATGCTTTAAAGCCGGGAGATACCGTACTCGTGCAGGGCACGGGCGGTGTTTCAATTTTCGCCCTACAGTTTGCAAAGATGGCAGGTGCCACCGTGATTGCAACATCATCTAGTGATGAAAAGTTAGAAAAACTCAAGCTGCTTGGTGCCGATCATTTGATTAATTATCGGAAGACCGCTAATTGGGGTGAGCTTGCACGTGAAATTAGCGGCGGACGAGGCGTTGATCATATTGTTGAAGTGGGTGGCCCTGCAACGCTAGATCAGTCTATGGCGGCAGCGCGCGTTGGCGCGCACATTTCAGTCATCGGCATCCTGACAGGGTTAGGTGGTGAGATTTCTATTGTGACGGCACTCATTAAGCAGCTACGTTTGCAAGGGCTGATTGTCGGTAATCGCAGGCAGCAACTAGACATGATTAAAGCGATTGATGCAAACAAACTGCAGCCAGTTGTTGATCGAGTATTTCCTCTGGAGAGCATTGTCGAGGCTTTTCAGTACCAAGAGACTAATAGGCATTTTGGTAAAATTTGTTTGGAAATGTAAATCGTCACTTAATCAAAGAGAGATTTATTTAAGCGGGATTTAGTGATGAGCAAAAGCATTGCTTATGCAGCTTAAAATGCTAACCATGACGTAGGTAATGCACATTTTATGATTTAACTAATTGATGATTAATTAAGTTTAGAAGAGATTGCATGAAGCAAATTCTTGTATATTCTGACTCACTCTCGTGGGGCATTATTCCGATGACTAGGAAGCGTTTTGATTTTAATCAGCGCTGGCCTGGTGTCATGGAAAACCAGCTAATAAGTGTAGGTAAAAATGTGCGTGTGATTGAAGATTGCCTCAACGGCAGGCGCACTGTCTACGAGGATGCGATTAAGCCTGGTCGTAATGGGTTGATTGGTTTGGCGCAGAGAATAGAGGTGAACTCACCCTTGGCGCTGGTGATTGTGATGCTGGGAACAAATGATTTTCAATGCAATCATGATCACAAGGCATCAGATGCTGCATTTGGCATGAGCGCGTTGATTGAGGCGATTCGTAGCGCTCCGATAGAGCTAGGTATGCCTGCTCCTGAAATTCTGGTGGTGGCTGCGCCACCGATTAGGGAGCCTAAGGGAGAAATCGCAGCTAAGTTTAAAGGCGCCGAAACAAAGTGCATAGGTTTAGCAGATGCATACCGGCACTTGTGTGAGGAGATGCAATGCCGCTTTTTTGATGCAGGGTTGGTGACCGCTTCCAGTAACATTGATGGTGTACATCTTGATTTAGAGCAGCATGTAGTACTTGGTAAGGCATTATCAAACTATGTTGCTAGTATTGTTTAAATATTGGCTGCCTGCTATATCAAGGTCGCATTATAAAGAACGATTTTTGCAGACCGTCATCCACTAGGTAGTCAATTGGAGATTGTACCAATGCAGGAAACCTTAAAACCCGGTATCAAGTATGAGCATAAATTTTTGGTTCCTTTATCTAAAACAGTGCCTGCCCTGTATCCAGAATCAACTGAGTTCGCTGCGATGCCTGAGGTGTTTGCAACCGGTTTTCTCGTAGGCTTGCTGGAGTGGGCGTGCATTAAGGCCATCAACCCTTATATAGACTGGCCAAAAGAACAGACGGTTGGTACGCATATTGATGTCAGCCACCAAGCGGCAACCCCTCCCGGCTGTGAAGTCACGGTCGCTGTTGAGTTGGTTGCTGTCGATGGCAGAAGGCTGGTGTTTAATGTTGAGGCACATGATGGGATGGATTTAATTTCCCAAGGGCGTCATGAGCGCTGCATTATTAACAGACAAAAATTTGATATAAAAATAAGTGGAAAAGCCAAGCAGATTTAGGTATTTCAAATCGATTGGTAAGCTTAAAAACAAGTAGAGTGTATTGGTGTGCCGTTGTGGTTCACAAACTGACCATGAAATAACGCTTATTTTTTTGTATAGTTATTTAAATGGTTATAGTATCGTTTAGTAGTGATGGAATAACCCCTCAATAATGCTTATGGTAGACTAATTTTATGATCGCAGCGCCCATACCTCATGATGAAGACAAACGAT
>Ga0208117_100287_pt1 | contig 19894 bp, 19 predicted proteins | sample LakWasMet26_LOW6_2_FD_183870 | JGI IMG/M metagenome (GOLD analysis project Ga0208117, IMG submission 183870) | Freshwater sediment methanotrophic microbial communities from Lake Washington under simulated oxygen tension - Sediment Metagenome... | ecosystem: Environmental > Aquatic > Freshwater >...
GCCTGGCCCCGTCCATGGACATCCAGGTGGCCTCGAATTTCGAACGGTTTCTCTACTACGCGCTCGATGAGAACCCGACCCGCGTCTGCAGCGTGATGGCCCAGATCAAGGCCACCGGCGCCTACCGCTTCGATCTGCTCAATAAGACCGTCTTCAGTTCCTCGTCCGCCAGCGATGAGGAGATCACCGGGCTCATCCGGAAGGTGCATGACCGTTACCGGTACACTGTCGATCCGCATACCGCCTGCGCCTTCAAGGAGCTGGACCCGCGCCGCGTGAGCGTCGTGCTCGCCACCGCCCATCCGGCGAAATTCCCCGCCGCGATCGCGGCCGCCATCGGCACGGAGCCCACGGCGGCGGTCTTGGAGGAGCTCAAGGCGCGCCCGATTGTGAAGCACCACCTGCCGGCCAACGCCGAGGCCATCAAGACCTTCATCGCGCAGCGGGCGGTCTAGGCTGGGACGCTCAATCGCGTCCAGAAGCGCTCAAACGCGCCCAAACGCCCCGAAAGTCGCTCCGCCGGGCCCGATTTCGTCCGGAGTCGCCCCGGATGGCGTATATTTACTACCGAAAATGTCATCAGATTGCGCTCGCCCAGTTGGGATCGGTTCTCAGGATGGCGCCTCGTGAAACTCAAGATTCCCTTCGACCGCATCAACTGGGTCAACAGCTCCTTCCTCATCGGCACCGCCTTGGCAACCTGCACCGTGGTGCCGGTTTACCTCTGGTTCTATGGCATTGATCTGTTTCAGATCGCGATGTTCTTCCTCTTCTTCATCGCGAGTGGCCTGAGCATCACGCTCGGCTACCACCGCCTGTTCTCGCACATGGCGTTCCAGGCGAGCTGGCCGGTGCGTCTGGTCACGCTGATCTTTGGCGCCACCGCCTTCGAGAACTGCGCGCTGGCCTGGGTTTCCGACCACCGCCGCCACCACAAGCACGTCGACCACGACGATGATCCCTACGACATCTCCAAGGGTTTCTTCCACGCCCACATCGGCTGGATTCTCTTCAAGATCAACCCCGAGCCGCCGTGGGACAACGTCAACGACCTGCGCAAGGACCCGCTCGTGCTCTGGCAGGACCGCTTTTACGTCACGATCGCCGTCGGCTTCGGCTTCGTGTTGCCCGCGCTGCTCGGTTACTGGCATGGCGGGGCCATCGGGGCGCTCGGCGGCTTCTTGATCGCCGGCGTGGCCCGCGTCGTCGCGGTCCAGCACATGACCTTTTTCATCAATTCCCTCTGCCATACCGTGGGCAACCAGCCGTACTCCAACAAGTGCAGCGCCCGCGACAGCTGGATCATGGCGATCTTCACCTTCGGCGAAGGCTACCACAACTATCACCACGAGTTCCAACACGACTACCGCAACGGTGTGAAGTGGTGGCAGTGGGACCCGACCAAGTGGACGATCTGGACCCTTGAGAAGCTCCGCCTCGTCCGCGGACTCCGCCGCGTGCCGGAGGAAAAGATTCTCCTCGCGCAGGTGGCCGACACCCGCCGCCGCCTCGGCGAACGCCTGGCCTGCCCCAAGCTGGTGCGCAACGAACGGTTGCACGCCCTGCTGGTGGCCTCCGATGCCAAGCTGCATCAGGTGAGCGAGCGCTGGGAAACCATCAAGGCCCAGTACACCGAGAAGGCCAGCGCGCTGCGGGCGGAATACGCCGACCGCGCCTCGGTCCAGTTTGAGGAAGCCCGCCACGCCATCGCGGAAATGCGCCAGGAGCTGCGCCAGGCGATGCGGTTGCTTGAGCAGGCCGCCACGGCCTGAGTTTCTCTGTCCCGGCGGGGTCCGATGGACCCCGCCTTTTTTGTGCCCGGTGCCGGCGCGTCGATGCCGGCACGCGCGGGAACCGAACCGTTGGATGGCTTCAGGTTGAGCGTAGGGAAAGCGGTTGAAACACAGAGGTCGCCGAGAGCACGGAGAGGGGGATTGATCCGGGCGGGGTGACTCGAGCCAGCATGATCCTGAATTCCGCAGAAGGATTGGCCACATCCTGTGGCGCCATGCTTGGCGCCCGGGACCAGTCGCCCAGCGTACGCTGTGGCTGGAAAGCACAAGAAACACAAAAGCAGAAAGATGAGGCAGATTGATCGTCTGAAAGACATTCACTTCGCAGTTGATTCGACTTCTGGGTGGAATTGATGGATCTCCTCTCCGCGCTCTCTGCGACCTCTGTGTTTCAACTGCGCTTTTTAGGATAATGGCGGGGTCACGTGTTCCGTGAATTCAGCGGCATTCATGTGGAGGTCGCTGGCGGAACTTTCCGCTGTCACGACAGTCATCGCCGGCAGAGGGACCTGCCGGCCCACCTGTGTAATGACGGTCACGTAATGGACTCACGGAAGAGGGCATAACATTCACACCGTCCCCAACACGCCCCGCCCTGGCGGGCATAGGCCGTCGGCAAGGCCATGGCCCGACCAGCCCCTCTTCCCAGAGGGGATTTTTCGTCGAGTGGATTGGGTCCCCTCTAGGAAGAGGGGTGGCGCGAAGCGACGGGGTGTGTCGGGCTGGAACGCGAGCCTGAGTAATGCCAACCACGATAAGGCCTGGCCCGCGTCCGTCCTCGCGGCGGCTCGCGTCAAAGCAGCGGTGCCAGCAGGCGCGCGATTTCCTCGCCTAGGGCGGAGAAGAGGCGGCGGCCCTTGCGGCGCTCGGGCATCGGTTTGCTGAGGGCAAACACTTCCTCGGCCCACGCCGTGACCGTCTTGGCCTCGGCGGCGGAGTAGGTGACGACGCCGATCTCGAAATTCACGAACAGGCTGCGCAGATCCATGTTGGCCGATCCAAACAGCACCGTGCTGCCGTCCACGATGAGGAGCTTGGCGTGGTTCATGCCGGGTTGGTAGTACAGCACCTTGACTCCGGCGCGCTGCAGTTCGCGGAGGTGGTGACGGCGGGCGTAGTCGGTGATCCGGTGGTTGGAGCGAGCCGGCACCACGATGCGCACGTCGATGCCCGCGCGGGCCTGGACCATGAGCGAGCGCTGCAGGACCTCGTCGGGGATGAAGTACGGGGTGATGATCCACACGCTGCGCTGGGCCTGTTGCACGAGCGAGAGGATGCCCTCGTAGAGCGGGTCGCCGGTGACATCCGGACCGCTGGCCACGATCTGGAGGTCGGCCTGGCCGGCGTGGGGCGGCCACTCGGACGGCATTTCCTTCTGCAGCGTCTTGAGGGAGAGGTTGCTCGCATAGGCCCAGTCCGCGAGAAACACGTCCTCCAGCTGATGCACGGCCGGACCTTCGATGACGGCGCCGAGATCGCGCCAGCGGCGGCGGTGCGGTGTGGGGCCCATGTATTCGGAAGCGAGGTTGCGGCCGCCGATCGAGGCGAGGCGGTGGTCGAAGATCGCGATCTTGCGGTGATTGCGGAGATTGGCCGACCAACGCGTCTGCAACGGCAGCATCGGCATGAAGCGGACGACCTCGCCGCCGGCCTGCCGGATGGGATCGCAGAAGCTGCCGCTGGTGGGGAAACAGCCGAGGGCGTCGAGCAGCAGCCGCACCTTCACGCCTTCGCGGGCGCGTCGGGCCAGCAGTTCCACGAGCCGGCGGCCCACCGCGTCCTTGCCCAGAATGAAGGTCATGATGTGGATGCACTCCCGGGCCTCCAGAATCGCCTTCTCGAGCTGGTTGAAGGCATCCTCGCCGTTGGTCAGGAAGTGGAGGCGGTTGCCCCCGATCGGCACGCACGCGCCGTTGTTGGCGAAGACGCGGGCCGCGAAACCGGCGTTCTCGGACACGACCACATGGTTCTCGTTGACCGGACTGAAGCGGGCCTTGCGTTCGGCCAGCAGGCGGAGTTTCCGTCCGCCGAACATGAGGTAGAGCGGCACGCCGACATAGGGGATGAAAGCGATGGCGAACAACCAGGCGAAGGTGTTGCCCGGCTGCTTGCGCTCGCTCATGAGGCGCGCGATGGCGAAGATCGCGAGCAGGAAGCCGGCCACGGTCAACAAGTGGGGCAGCACACCGTTGGTAAACGGATGCTCCCGCACCGAGTCGTAAACCTGCCCGAGAGATTCCATCAGGGATATCCTCGCCGAGAACGCGCCAATGGCAAGCGAGGCCGAAAGAAGGGAGCAGGGAGAGGGGAGTAGGGAGAGGGAAAGTGAGCGGTGAGCGGTGAGCAGTGAGCAGTGGGAGAGCTGGGAGAAGGGAGCAGGGAGCAGGGAGAAGGGAGAGGGAAAGTGAGCGGTGAGCAGTGGGAGGCGGAGGCGGAGGGCGGAAGGCTGGTTTTTGTCCAACCGCGGCCGGGGGAGTGGCTGTGGTGCGGATGATTCGTTACCTGGACCGGCTCTGTTTGCTCGGTTACCTCCTGTGCCGTCTTTCCGGCCTGCGTTCGCCATTGCCGGCCAGCCCTTCCCATTCTGTGTGTTCCGTGTGTTCTGTGGTGATCAGGCATCGGGATTTGTGCGCCATGCGTGTTGATCCGTGGTTCCCTCGATCCTCTCCGAACCATTTTGCTGGAATCTCCCGGCTCCTTGCTCCTTCCTCTGGTCCGGGCCAACTCGCCGGAGTCCTCCGGTATAATTCAACTTTCGTTCTCGAAAGGCATGTAATGATTCGCTGCTTGTTCCTATTCCTGTTCCTCGCCGTGGTGGGGATGGCTCAGATTCCCGTGGGGGCCACGAAGCAACAGGTCATTGATACCCTCGGTTGGCCGACGAGTACCTCTTCTGCAGGGGACAAGGAATTCCTGAATTACCCGGCCTATTCGGTCCTGCTTGAGCAGGGCAAGGTCACCAAGCTTGAGTGGAAGCCCAAGAGCACGCAGAAGCCACCTCTTTACCAACCGCCCAAGAGCACCCAGCAGCTCCCAGTCAAAACGCCCACCGCCAATACCGCGCCCGTCAAAGTACGGCCGGCACCAGCGGCAAATCCGGCACCAGCCGTCCAACCTAGTCCTTCCACGTACGTCCCGGTACGATCAGCCCCCGTTAAGGTGGATCCCATGCCCGACGCCGGGGTCCAGCTTTCCACTCTAGCTCTGAAGCTGGGTATCGCCCTGGGCGTGATGTTAGTGCTGGGGGTGCTCGCCAAGAACCTACGTAAGAAGCTGAAGAAACACCTCGCGCAAGAGGATCGCTTTTTCCGACCGCCATCGATGGCCGGCGGTAATAGCGCGAGCTTTGAACAGGATATCCCGCCTCCTCTCCGTCCTGACCCACTAACGGCTGGCTGGTCGCTGGAACTGCTCAAGAAGATCGAGTGGCACCGGTTTGAGCATGTGGTGGCGGCCTACGAGCGGGAGTTGGGGAATGGTGCCGAGCTGACTGATTTTGGGCCGGATGGCGGGGTCGACGTCCAGGTATTTGAGCCCGGTGCCCGCACGCTCAAGCGGGTGATCCAGTGCAAGGCCTTCGACCGGCAAAAGGTGGGGGTGGAATTGATCCGCTCCTTTTTTGGCGCCATGACCCTGCAAAAGGTGCCGCTGGGAGCATTCTACACCACCAGCACGTTCACGGATGAAGCCGTCGCCATAGGCCGGGAAAACGAAAACCTGGATCTCGTCGATGGAGAGACCTTCCTGTCCCGCATCCGGAGATTGAAACTTTCGTCCCAGTTGAAGCTTTTCGACGTCGCGACCGAGGGAGACTACACGACGCCCACGTGCGCCAGCTGTGGCGTCAAGATGCTCCTCAAGACCGCAGGCAAGGGGAGGAGCGAAGGCACCACCTTCTGGGGCTGCCGCAACTACCCCCGGTGCCAGAGTACCCTGAAAATCTCCGCTACCTGACGCACGCCAAGCTTGCCGCCATCAAGGCATTCCGCTGATCTGCCCGTAACCATGTCGACCCCGGAGGCCATCGCTCGCGAGTCCATAGATGCGCAACTCGCCGCTACCGGGTGGATCGTCCAGAACTTCAGGGCCGCTGATTTCACCGCAGGGCAGGGGATAGCTCTTCGCGAAGTCCCGCTCAAAACCGGCCCGTGCGACTACCTACTCCTCGTGGACCGCAAGCCCGTAGGCGTCATCGAGGCCAAGAAGGCCGGCACGACCCTCTCCACCGTCGCCGAACAATCGGATCGCTACGCCAATAGCCTTCCCGATCTGCTGACCGGCGGCGCCGAGGTGAAACTTCCGTTTCTCTACGAATCCACGGGCATCGAGACCTTCTTCCGCAACGCCCGCGACCCGGCCCCGCGCTCCCGCCGGGTTTTCACCTTTCACCGTCCTGAGACCCTCGCCGAGTGGGCCGCCGAGCCCGACACCCTGCGCGCCCGTCTCCAGGCTCTGCCGACCGCCCACCCGCTCGTCACAGTGGGGATGCGCGACTGTCAGGTCGAAGCCATCACCGGCCTCGAAAAATCCTTCGCCGACGACCGCCCCCGCGCGCTCATCCACATGGCCACCGGTGCCGGCAAGACCTACACCGCCTGCGCCTTCACCTACCGGCTCATCAAGCAAGCCGGCGCCCGCCGCGTTCTCTTTCTCGTGGACCGCTCCAACCTCGGCGAACAGGCCCGCGATGAGTTTCACCGCTTCCGCACCCCTGACACCGGCCGCCTCTTCACCGAGCTTTACAACGTCCAGCATCTCACCTCGCCCGCCATCGACGATGTCTGCCGCGTGACCATCTGCACCATCCAGCGGCTCTACTCCATTTTGCGCGGCGAGGAACTGGCCGAAGGCTCCGACGACCTCACCGGCGCGGAGCTGGCCGCCTCCCTCGGCGGACGCACCCGCGACGTTGCCTACAATCCTCAGGTTCCCATCGAGAAGTTTGACTTCATCGTCACCGACGAGTGCCACCGCTCCATCTACAACCTCTGGCGGCAGGTCCTCGAATACTTCGACGCCTCCCTTATCGGCCTCACGGCCACCCCCGCGCCCCAGACCATCGCCTACTTCGGCCAGAACCGCGTCGCCGAATACAACCACGAGCGCGCCGTGGCCGACGGCGTCAATGTCGGCTACGACGTCTACCGCATCAAGACCCGCGTCACCGCCCAGGGCGGCAAGCTCGAGAAGGGCTTCCTCATCGACCACCGCAGCAAGGCCTCCCGCCAGGCCCGGTCGGAAGTGCTCGCCGACGACCTCGATTACACGCCCGCCGACCTCGACCGCTCCGTCGTCGTCCCCGACCAGATCCGCACCATCCTCCGCACCTATCGCGACGTCGTGCAGACGGAACTCTTCCCCGGCCGCACCCTCGTCCCCAAGACTCTCATCTTCGCCAAGGACGACTCCCACGCCGAGGACATCGTCCACCTCTGCCGCGAGGTCTTCGGCAAGGGCAACGACTTCTGCAAGAAGATCACCTACCAGGCCAAGCACCCCGTCACCGGCAAGCCCGTCAAGGGCCGCGACCTCATCAAGGAGTTTTGCAACTCCACCATGCCGCGCATCGCCGTGACCGTGGACATGATCGCCACCGGCACCGATATCAAACCGCTCGAGGTGCTGCTCTTCCTCCGCGACGTCCGCAGCCGCGTCTATTTCGAGCAGATGAAGGGCCGCGGCACGCGCGTCCTCACCCCCACCGACCTGCAATCCGTCTCCGGCGAGGACGCCCGCGCCAAGACCCGCTTCGTCATCGTCGATGCCGTCGGCGTGTGCGAGAGCGACAAGACCGAGTCCCGCCCGCTCGACCGGCAGCCCACCGTCCCGCTCAAGAACCTGCTCCAGCGCGTCATCTTCCCCACCGGCCGCGATGAGGACACACTCACCACCCTCGCCGCCCGCATCGCCCGGCTCGACCGCGAACTTGAGCCCGCTCAGCGCCAGCAGATCGTCGAGGCATCCGGCGGCCACACCCCCGCCAGCCTCGCCAATGCCCTGCTGCGCGCCTTCGACCCCGACGCCATCGCCGAACGCGCCACCGGCAGGCCGGGGGCATCGCCCAATGAGGTCACACCGGAAAAATGGATGCCGTCCGCAAGGACCTCATCGCCGAAGCCTGCGCCCCCTTCGACAAACCCGGGCTTCGCCAGACCCTCGAAAATGTCAAGCGCGAGACCGAGCAGGCGCTCGACATCTACACGCCCGACGAAGTCATCGGCCAGGGCTTCGACGAAGCCGCCAAAGCCAAAGCCGCAGGCCTCGTTCAGGCGTTCACGGAGTATCTAACCAATCACCGTGATGAAATCACGGCGCTCCAAGTCATTTACTCCCTGCCGCGCCGTAACCTTGCCGTTGGCAAGGCGGAGGCGGGCCGCCCGGGCAAACTCCAGCTCACCGAGCCCATGCTCAAGGAGTTGGAGCAGAAACTCCGCGAGCAGCACGCCACCTGGACCGAGGACCGCCTCTGGGAAGCCCACGCCGTCTCGCTCCCCGGCAAGGTCCACGGACGCTCCCAAGCCGGTCGTTTCGCGGACCTCGTCTCCCTCGTTCGTTTCTCGCTCGAACAACAGCCGGTCTTGAAACCGTTTGCTGAATCTGTCGCCGAGCGGTTCAAACAGTGGATCTTACAGAAGCAAACGGAGGGAACGAAGTTTACGCCCGACCAGCGCGCATGGCTTGAACTCATCCGCGACCAGATCGCGACCACCGTTACCGTCGAGCCCGAGGATTTCGAGTTCGCCCCTTTCTCCCAGCGCGGCGGTCTCGGAAGGGCGCACCAACTGTTCGGCGATCAACTCACCAAACTGCTAGATGAGTTGAACCATACCCTCGCCGCATGAGTGCCGCAGCCCCACATTCGAAGGCAAGGCACGTTGCCCCTAACGCGCCGTGGCGCGAGGCGACGCTTGGGAACGTCGTCGAGTCGATGAAGAACGGCATCTACAAGCCAGCTTCGTTCTATGCCGAAACCGGTCTGGCCTGCCTCCGCATGTATAACATTGGCGACGGACAGATTGTTTGGCGCGACATTAAACGGATGCGAATTCCCGAAGATGAGATCCTCGAATTTGAACTCAGGCCTGGAGACCTACTGGTTAATCGCGTGAACAGTCGCGAATTGGTCGGTAAGTCAGCCGTCATCCCAGAAGGACTCGAACGATGCATCTTTGAGAGCAAAAACATCCGAGTTCGCCTTCGTCGCGATCTAGTTGATCCGAAATTTGTCAGCTATCAGCTGCTTTCTAGCGGAAGCCGCTACTTCACGCAAAATGCCCAGCAAGTGGTTGGTATGGCCTCAATCAGTCAGCCACAGGTTTCACGTTTTCCGCTTAAGCTAACCGCACTTCCCGAACAGCGCCGGATCGTTGCGGAGATCGATAAGCAATTCACGCGCCTGGACGCCGGCGTCGCCGCCTTGCGCCGCGTGCAAGCCAACCTCAAGCGCTACCGCGCCGCCGTCCTCAAAGCCGCCTGCGAAGGCCGCCTCGTCCCCACCGAAGCTGAACTTCTAGGAAAAGCTAAGCGTAAAGGCAGGAAAGTGGAAACAGGAGCCGAACTTCGGAGGCGGGGATTCCGAAACCATTTACGAAGGCCAAGCCAGTCGAGCTTACCGGCATCAAACCAAAGGACGAATTTCAGATCATTTGTTATGAAAACAATTGTGCGGCCTTCTTTGCCAAGAGGATTGTCTTGGTCGAAGGAGACAGTGACTACATTGCGTTCCCACATATTGCGGAAACGCTAAACACGGCATGGAATTGTCGCTCCTGCTCAGTTACGTTTGTTCGTGTAGGCGGTAAGGGAAGCTTGGCGCGATACAGAAGCTTCTTTGCGCGCTTTGACGTGCCTGTTTTCGTAATCACCGATCTGGATACCGTTGACGACGACTTCGATAAGCTTGATCCAACGGATGAGGCAAAGGCCCTAAGGGCCGATCTTATACAAAAAGCAGATGCGGCGAATGCGGCCGCCGGGGTTGCTCCAGTCGTAAACGCAGCCGCCATCAAGAAGGCTCAAGCAAAACCGGAGCTTCTAGCGCTGTGGGAGAACGTCTGTGCAGCGCGAACGCTTTTTGATGCCGACAAATCTAAAATGCCGGAACTTGAGGCTGCAGTGAGCGCGTTCTTTGCGTGGGAAAAGAAGAGCATCCGGCGAGACTGCATTCGTAAAGCTGAGCAAGCCGATGTAAAAGAAGCCAAAGTCGCATTGATCTGGGAGCTCAGAAAGAAAGGTGTTTTCGTTTTGGAGAACGGCGCTTTGGACGATTACTATCCAGAAGCCGTCACCGGTGCCGACAAACCATCTTTGGCCCAAAGCTTCCGGAAGCTCTACACGACGCGAGAGCAGCTTCTTGCCCTAAGTCCCACGCAAACTTGCCCCACGACGAACAAGGTTTGCACCGAGTTCGAGCATATCAGTTCAGCGATTTTCACCTGATCAATTACGCATACAGAGAAGAACGTGATAACCCCGCAACAGATTCGCGGCGTCCTATTGGAGGAAGCCGTCTTACACCTGCTCCGAAAGAGCGGCTATAAGACTGTCGATGCACCTGGTGGTGATCCGACTTTGCATACTGGTGGTGCGGGCCTTTTTGTGCGCGGCCGAGGAGGAAGTCATCAGATCGACGCAATCGCAGACTTTCTCATCCACCAACCCTTCACGAATCCGTCGCGGTTGCTGGTAGAAGCTAAATGCTACTTTCGCCGTGACGTGCGGCTTCCAGAAGTGAGGAATGCCGTCGGTGTCCTCAAGGATGTGAGTGAGTTCTGGGTGCCAGGCCCAGGACCCGTAGCCGGACGACGGCGCTACCACTACCAATCAGCCATCGTTTCTGCGTCAGGCTTCTCCGAGGACGCGCAAGAATATGCGTTTGCACATGACATCTACCTGATCCCACTTGGTGATTCCCCGTTTTTCCGCCCACTCTTGGAAGCTATACGAACAGCTGTCCGTCCATTTCCCATGCTTCCGGATTCGTTGGTGTCAACCCAGCGGATTTCATATTTGCGAAGGAGCGTGCGGGAGGCGTTACGATATCGTGCCGAACCCGAGCAGGAAACGGATGATCCTCTTTTGCCGTGGGTTGACCTGCGACCATTCTTGCGCGCATGCGAGCAGTTAAACTACGTGCTTGTCGGAGTTCTCGGTGGCCAGTTTCCAATCCTACTAGCTCCCGGCGAGGAAATGCGACTCGGCGACATTCCGGAACGACTTCATGTCAGAATCTATTGGAACGAGAGCGGTTGGTATCTCGGACATGATCGAAACCACCCGCTATTCTCGTTCGACCTGCCTAGGCGCCTGTTCGACCTCTATGCCGAGGAAGGTAATCTTAGTGCTGAGCGGGCTCTTCAGCTAAAAGCCGAGTTCATGGGGATTTTCCAAGCGATTCAAACTGACAACGGCCGAGCGCGCATCATCACGTTCGAGCTAGACTTCGATTGGCTAAACCAGCTGCGTCGTCGCGATTCACTTTAATGACTGCTGAAACCCTCGTCTCGAAGCTCCCGACTTCGCCAAGGCTACGTCGGGCAAGCTGGAACTACCCCGACTCCATCGGGGCGGGCTGCAATCCCACGGTTGCGGGGCGTGACGGCGGGCTGTCGTTCCGGCTGCGTCTGGCTTCCGCCTTCACGGGCTACGGCGCGACAGATGGCGACTACGTCGATGACCTCGGGTTTCGGTATTGACAGGAATAACCGGTCATACGTAAGGAATAACCATACGACATGAGCTTGCTGCCCGTGCTTTTCCCCCAGATCCGTGCCGAGGTGCTCCGGCTGCTTTTCGCTGACGCCTCGCGGGAGCTGCATTTGCGTGACCTGACGCGCCAGAGCGGGCTGGGCCTGGGCACGATGCAGGGTGAACTGGAGAAGCTGTCCAAGGCCGACCTCGTCACCAGCCGGCGCGATGGCAACCGGCGCTACTACCGGGCCAATGCCAGCCATCCGCTTTTCCCCGACCTGCAGCAGCTCGTGCTCAAGACGTCCGGATTGCGGGAGGTATTGGCGGACGCGCTCAAGGGCGTTAAGGGCATCGAGGTGGCGTTCGTCTTCGGTTCGCTGGCGGCCGGCGCCGGTAAGGCGGCTAGCGACGTGGACCTGCTGGTCATCGGCGATGCCAGCCTGCGCGCCCTGGCGCCTGGCCTGCGCCGGGCCAGCGAACGGATCGGCCGGGAGATCAACCCGGTCACTATGACGGCCGCCGAGTATGCCAAGGGGAGAAAGAAGCATCCCCTGCTGCTCGACATCGCGGACAAGGAGAAGCTTTTCATCCTAGGAGGCGCCGATGAGCTTGAACGACTTGGTTAAAGCCCAGCTGCTCAAGGCCCACACGCCCACCCGCGACCAGATCGCCAAGATCTTCGGTGTCGTGGATCGCGATTTGGAGGATTCCAAACGAAACCTGTCACCCGACGGCCAGTTCAACATCGCCTACAACGCGGCGCTCCAGCTTTGTGCCATCGCCCTGCTGGCCGAGGGCTGGAAGGCGGAGAAGCTCAAAGCCCATTACCTAACCATCACAACCCTGCCGAAAATCCTCGGTCCGAAGTGGCAGGACGGTGCCGACTACCTGGACACCTGCCGCGCCAAACGCAACGGCCTCGAATACGATGCCGCGGGCAAGGTGAGCGCCAGTGAGGCCAAGGAGCTGCGAGAATTCGCCGCTGAACTCCGCGAGGCCGTGGTGGCCTGGTTGGGGGAAAAGCACCCCAAACTTTCACCTTGGAAAAAATAAGGATCCGATGACCGCCGACGGCCTCGTTCAGAAACTGTGGAATTACTGCAATGTGCTCCGTGACGACGGATTGTCGTACGGAGATTACCTGGAGCAGCTGACGTTCCTGCTCTTCCTGAAGATGGCGGACGAGCAGAGCCGGGCGCCGTTCAACAAGCCATCGCCGATTCCGAAGGGTCTTGATTGGCCGGCGCTGTTGAAGGTCGACGGCGATGACCTTGAAACGCTCTATCGGCATGTCCTCCAGGAGCTGGGCAAGCGGCCGGGCATGCTGGGCATCATCTTCCGCAAGGCGCAGAACAAGATCCAGGACCCGGCCAAGCTCCGCCGGCTTATCGTCGACCTGATCGATAAGGAACAGTGGACCTCTCTCGATGCCGACGTGAAGGGCGATGCCTACGAGGGCCTGCTCCAGAAGAACGCCGAGGACGTGAAAGGCGGCGCCGGACAATACTTCACGCCGCGTCCGCTCATCTCCGCGATCGTCGAGGCCATGGCCCCACAGCCGGGCCAGACTATCTGCGACCCCGCCTGCGGCACCGGCGGCTTCCTCCTTGCCGCCTACGCCCAACTCGCCAATCGCAAGGACCTCGACCGCGCCCAGAAGAAGAAGCTGCACAATGGCACGTTCCTGGGTGTCGAGCTAGTCGACAGCGTCACGCGCCTCTGCGCGATGAACCTGCTCCTCCACGGCATCGGGGGCTCGCCCTCCGAAGCCTCGGCGAAGGAGGGAGACGCGCTGGCAAATCTCCCGGTGATGACCAAGGACGCCCTTTCAGGAAAGCACGGCGAATACGACATGGTCCTGGCCAATCCGCCTTTCGGCAAGAAGAGCAGCGTGACCGTTATCGGCGCCGACGGGGAGCACTCCAAGGAGTCGCTGACCATCAACCGCGACGACTTCTGGGCCACGACGAGCAACAAGCAGCTCAACTTCCTCCAGCACATCTTCACCATTCTCAAGCAGCACGGCCGCGCCGCCGTGGTCCTGCCCGACAACGTCCTTTTCGAGGGCGGGGCCGGCGAAACCATCCGTCGTGAACTCCTCAAGCAGGCCGACGTACATACGCTCCTCCGCCTACCCACTGGCATCTTCTACGCCCAAGGCGTGAAGGCCAACGTCCTCTTCTTCGATAGAAAACCCGCGCAGGAGAAGCCTTGGACCCAGAAGCTCTGGATCTACGATCTCCGCACCAACCAGCATTTCACGCTGAAGGAGAACCCGCTCAAGCGCGAAGATCTGCAGGATTTCCTCGATTGTTATTTCGGCAATGGAGGGGCGTCGCTCGACGGCGCCCGTTCCGGGAAAGCGGGCGCCGGCAAGCAGCGCCCCTACAAGGACCGGTTCAACCGCGTCGAGACCGAGCGTTTCAAGGCCTTCAGCTACGACGAACTCGCCAAACGGGACAAAGCCAACCTCGACATCTTCTGGCTCAAGGACGAAGCCCTCGAGGAGTCCGCCAATCTACCCGCCCCCGGCATCATCGCGGCCGACATCGTCGCCGACCTAGAGGCCGCGTTGGAGCAGTTCGCGGCGATTGAAGAAGACCTGAAGGAGTAAATTATGACTACGCTTTCTTTTAAAAAGGCAGCCGAGCGTATCCTCCGAGAATCGGATACACCGCTCACACCCAAGGAAATAGTCGAACGTGCGTTTGAGGCAGGACTCATCGAGAGCGACGGAGCGACACCGGATGCGACGATGGGCGCACAACTTTATGTGGATATTCGCAGCAATCCGAAGTCCCCTTTCAAAAAAATAGGCCGAGGAAAATTTACCCTCAAGGGAACCCAGGCTTCCGCTTCTTCAGCTGAGGTCACCATTGATAATCAGAACCAGCTGGTACGCGCCTCGCTCCACGAGAAACTTCTGACGATGGAACCAGCACAGTTCGAGGTGTTGGTCGGGGAGCTGCTCAAGAAGCTTGGTTATGAGAATGTTGCCGTAACGGGGCGAAGCGGAGATAAAGGAATAGATGTGGTCGCGGTACTAACCTTGGGCGGTATCACCAGTGTCAAAACGGTTGTTCAGGTGAAGCGGTATAAGGTTGGTAACAATCTCAGTGGTAGCGTTGTTACCCAGCTGCGGGGAAGCGCCGAGGTGGATCAACGCGGACTGGTGATCACGACATCAGACTTTACCCGTGACGCGGTAAGTGAGGCTGTTGCGCCGGGCAAGATTCCCGTGGCATTGGTGAATGGCGAGAAGCTGTTGGACTTGTTATTCGATAACGAGATTGGTGTGCAGCGATCAGAAGTCCCGGTTTATGCACTCGATCTGGAGTATTTTGAGAACGAAAGCACAGAGGACGAAACGGGCGAGGGCGGGGCGAAACGACGCGGACTATGGCCACTGCCGGGCGGGATTGATGCCTACGTCCACACCTTGTTTAAGGTCGTTGATGCCATCGCCGGATCGCCCATGTCGAAAGCGGAGCTGGTTCAATGGTTCATGACCGAGTTCCCCCAGGTAAAGAGCGAAAAGACGGCTGCCGGCTACGCCAACGTACCCCGTGCCATCGGAGTTACAACCGTAGTAGATGGAAAGATCACCCTCAGTACAGATGGAGAGCGGGTGCGTCAGACGAAGAGCACAGACGTTCTCTATGGAGTACTGGCTAAAAACATTTTGGGCGTGGAGGAGATAATGGTCTTCCTGCGAAACTCCAAGGAGCCACAAACTGAGGCGGACGTAATGGTCTTCCTGAAGGAAAACCTTGGGGTCGAATGGACCACCTTTGCACAGGTAAATTTCCGCCTGCTCTGGTTGGTAAATCTCGGCAAGGTCGTTCGCGTTGATAGCGCTTATTCGATCGCGACATAGTATGAGTCTCTTCAGATACAAAGTGTTGCTGGCGGATGATAAGGAGAAAACCAGCCAGATTACGGCCAAGAGCGAGGCAGCCGCGCGGGCTCGTGTCGCCGAGCTAAACAAGGTTAAGGAGTGGCGCTGGCTCAAGGAAGTCAAAGCAGCCGAGCAAAGCGCCCCGGTCTCCAAGGTGGCAGTGCCGGCCAAGTCCGCGGCTGTTGCAACTAAACCTGCAGCACCGGCCCCAAAGCCAGCTGCGGCCAAGCCCAGAACCAAACTGGATGAGCTACTCTTTCAGCAGTCCAACAAATGCTTTTTTTGCGGGCGGCTTTTGGCCAAAGCCGAGGCTTCGATTGAGCACCTTCAGCCGAAATCGGACGGAGGCACCAATGCTAACGGCAATCTGGTGGCCTGCTGCGTTACATTGAATCGGACTTTTGGTGACATCAGCCTGAAACGGAAGATGGAGATCGTCCTCGAAAAGGCAGGCAACTTTACTTGCCCGGCGGACGCGAATAAGACGTCACGCCCTTGACTCTTGACAAACCATCGCACGAACCGGCCCCGTATCCATGAGTAAAAAGAAGCCAACCTCCGGCGATCACGCCAAAAAAAAGGCCCAAGTCTCTTTGGTTCGTTCCTCAGCTGCGGAGTATCTGACGTTCGTGGCCGCGAGCGGTCAGGGCGGTGTCGAGGCCGTCTATGCCGACGAAAACGTTTGGCTTTCCCAAAAAATGATGGGGCTGCTTTACGACGTGGATGTGCGCACGATCAGCTATCACCTAAAAAAGGTGTTTGCGGACAAGGAGTTGGAGGAAAAGTCAGTTATCCAATATTTTCGGATAACTGCCGCCGACGGCAAAACCTACGACACCGGCCACTACAACCTCTCCGCCATCATTGCGGTCGGCTACAAGGTGAATTCCGAGCGTGCCGTCCAATTCCGCAAATGGGCCACCGGCATCATCGAGTCCTTTACGATCAAGGGCTTTGCGATGGACGACGAACGGCTGAAGAACGACGGCTCGATCCTCGGCAAGAAATATTTCGAGCAACAGCTCCAGCGCATCCGGGAAATCCGCCTCAGTGAGCGCAAGTTCTACCAGAAAATAACCGACCTTTACGCCACCTCCCTCGATTACGACGTCACCGCCGCGTCCACTCAGCGCTTCTTTGCCACCGTGCAAAACAAACTGCACTGGGCGATCCACGGTCAGACGGCCGCCGAGGTTATCCTGAACCGGGCCGATGCCGGTAAAGACCGAATGGGCCTCACGACTTGGAAGGATGCTCCGAAGGGGAAAATCCAGAAGTTCGATGTCGTCGTGGCGAAAAACTACCTTACCGAAGGCGAGCTAGCCCAGCTCCAGCGCCTCGTCTCCGCCTACCTCGATGTCGCGGAAGACATGGCCCTGCGGCAGATCCCCATGACCATGCAGGACTGGGAAACCCGTCTCAATCGCTTCATCGACGCCACCGATCGGAAAATCCTGGAGGATGCCGGCCAAGTCACCGCCGAAATCGCCCACGCCCACGCTGAAATCGAGTTCGAGAAATACCGCATTGTGCAAGATCGCCTTTACGTCAGCGACTTCGATGCCGAGATGCAAAAGCTCGAGAAGAAATCTCCGGATCAAGTTTCCGACCAAGGCGCATGAAACCGAGCCAAATACAGGGTCAGGCCTTGGGGGCGATATGGATTTTGGCGGGAATCTGTTAACCTCAAGCATACTCGGCGCACTCCAGCTCTTAGCCGGGCAAGTCTGAAAGGGGCCGACTGCAGATATTGATGTGAGCGCACCGATCCACCGGCCAAGGTTTGAGACCGGAAGGCATTCGCTCGGCACTGCTCTCGTCCCCAAACACACGTCACGTATTACGTGACATCGGGATTGGGTGGGGCGGTTTCCGGGTTTAGGGCATTCGTGTACTTTCGTGCATTTCGTGGGTAAATGCCGAACCCGGCCCGCAGGGACGCGGGCCCTCCAAATTTTCGGTGCCCATTGAGGGAATCGGTGGCGGCCGGGCGGCAAAGGGACTTGCCGCGCCACCTTGGGAGATCGCCCGCTCCTCGGATCGATCAGAGCAACGGGAAGCGCAGGGCGGTGTTGACGGTGTCGCGGACGACTCCGAGGGCGGCGTTGATCGCTTCCTCGACGGCGAGCTTACTCAGGCCTTGGACAGTCAGCAGCACCGTGGCCGCGGCTTCTTTTTGCATCTCCAGATGGATCGCGGCCTTCCGGGGCGACATCCGGAGGGCGAGGACTTCGGTTTCGATAAACTTCAGGGTCTCGGCCAGCTTGGCGAATTCCTCCTCGGCGTAGGGGCGGACGGTTTTCCACCGCTTTCCGAGGACACCACCGGCGGCGGTAACCATCAGTTTTCCCAAGTTTTCAGGATCGAGGCTCATGGTCAGGGAGTGGGTTTTTCGCCGCGCTTCTTCGCGAGTTCAAACTTGATGATTGCATTGCACGAAACGGAGAGCGCCGTGCGCACGGGCGGGAGGTCGTTGGCGGCGAGGCCTTCGCGGTGCAGCTCCTCCAGCAGCTCGACCTGGCGGATCAAGCGGTCGAGTTGCTCGACCGTAATCTCGTTGCGCGGGGCCAGCGCCGCGCGGTACCGCAGAACGGCGAGATCGATCTTCACGCCGTCGTAGTACTCGGTGAAACGGGCGTAGTCCGCCGCCGGCGTGCCGAGAACGCGTTCGAGTCCGGCCAGGTGGCGCTCCGCTTGCTTCTGGAAGGCCGTGACGCCCCGGTCGATCTCGGCGTCGTAGTCGGACACCATTTGAACCGTGGGGCACCCAGTCAGCAGCAGGGCGTAGACGGCGATCAAAAGCGTCGGCAGTAAGCGCCGGAGGGTGCGGGCAGGGTAGGAAGCGAGTAAAGTCATCGGACGCGGATGCTTGATTTGACCCGACGATGCGGCCGTTGAGCCGAGAGGCAAGGGTGGAAGGCTGGGAGAAGGGAGCAGGGAGGAGGGAGAGGGAAAGTGAGCGGTGAGGGGTTAGAAGTGAGCAGTGAGCAGTGAGCGGTGAGCAGTGGGAGGCGGAGGCGGAAGGCGGAGGGGGATTGGAAGTGAGCAGTGAGCGGTGGGCGGTAGCCAATGGGCGGTGAGCGGGGGGGAATCGGAAGGCGGAGGGGGATTGGTCTTCTTCTAATCGCGGCTGGGTGAGTGGCTGTGGTGTAGATGAGTGGTTTCCTGAACCGTCTCTGTTCGCTCGGTTGCCTCCTGTGCCGCTTTCCATGCCCGCGCTCGTCATTGCCGGCCGTCCCTTCCCCTTCTGTGTGTTCCGTGTGTTCTGTGGTGATCAGGCATCGGGAGTGAGCGGTTAGAAGTGAGCAGTGAGCGGTGAGGCTGTTCGACGGGGCGGCGGCTTGCGCAGGGCGGGCTCATCGAGAATCACTTGCATCGTGTTCCGGGGATCGGGTGATCGAAAGGGGGTTGACCCGGATAGCGGCGGAAATGCAGTGTTGCCACGCACCTATGAACGACGCCGATCATGCTTCGGGTTTTTTGTTGGACGGTGGCGACCTGAGTATCGCTCGGATCCATCCGGCCGCGGGTGAGTATCTGCTTTTGCCGGGGCTGCCGACCGGACTCAAACGCGCGGACTCCGGAGTGGGCATGGCGATCATCGATTCGGGCGTGATGTCGTCTCATCCGCAGTTGCGCGGCCTGATACGGGATCAAAAGGATTTCACCGGCACGGATCCGGAGGATCAGGTGGGGCACGGCACGGTGGTGGCCCTGATTCTCATGGGCTCCAGCTACCAGGCCGGCCGCGATTCTGTCCCGGGTTTCATCAGTGCAAAAGTGGTCCAGGCCGACGGACGGATTGACCGACGCCATGTGATCGAGGCGATCCATTGGACGGCGGGGGAGAAGCGGGCCAGGGTGGTGAACCTCAGTCTCGGCTTTGGCGGGACGGCCAAGGAAAACGCCGGGCTCCGCGCAGCGTTGGAGGCTCATCCCAATACGTCGTTCGTCGTCGCGGCCGGAAACTTCGGGCCGGACACGAAGGTTTACCCGGCGGCCTTCGACCTGCCGAATGTCATCAGCGTCGGCGCCACCGCGAAGGACGGCACCGCGGCTGACTATTCCGGCCGGGGTAGCATCTTCGCGCCCGGCGACGTGGCCCTTTATCGGTCGGGCGCGGAGCCGCCGGTGACCTGATTTTTCCACCGCAGTTTCTCCCTCAACCCAACCTCTGCCATCATGGGCCAGCGCATCCGTCAGCGACCGTTTCTCGTTCAAGAAATCGACACCTCGTCCGGCCAGCTCTTCAGCAAAGGCAGCAAGGCCCCCACGAAGGTGAAGCCCGATTGGGACGTGTATGTCGACCGGCTGCGGAACCTGCTGCCGATCGAGGTGACCGCCATGTACCTCGCTGGCCTCGGGGTCATCCCGTTGACCGAGCGTGCGTCCTTGTTGGGTTGGGTGGTTTTCTGTCTGTTCGCGACCGTCCTCTACACGGCGCGCCAGTCCCGCCAGCATGCCGGCTCAACCAAGCACGCGCCGCTGCCGATCGCGTGGCGCCAGGTGATGA
>Ga0208117_100290_pt1 | contig 19651 bp, 20 predicted proteins | sample LakWasMet26_LOW6_2_FD_183870 | JGI IMG/M metagenome (GOLD analysis project Ga0208117, IMG submission 183870) | Freshwater sediment methanotrophic microbial communities from Lake Washington under simulated oxygen tension - Sediment Metagenome... | ecosystem: Environmental > Aquatic > Freshwater >...
GCCGCCAGCATCGTCGCCTCGCCGCCGGGTTCGACGCGCGTCGCGTACCGCTGCAGCAGCGTGACCGTGTCGGCGAGTGTCATGTGGTCTGGAACCACTTCGCTTCCGCCTTGGCCGCCCGCCCGTGTTCGATCTGCACGAAGATATCAGGCACGGACGCCGCCACGCGAAACAGGTCCATGTTGGATGGCTTGAAGAACCGCTCGGCCAGCATCCGTTCGAAGAGCCGGAGCAGATCATCGTAGAATCCATCCTGATTGAAAAACACGCAGGGCTTTTTCACGACATCCAGCTGGCGCAGGGTCAGGATCTCCATGATCTCCTCCAACGTACCGAAGCCACCGGGCAGGGTGACAAAGGCGTCGGCGCGCGCCTCCATCAGCAGCTTGCGCTCGCGCATGGTCACGACCGTCACCAGTTCGTCGGCCTCGTCAAAGGCCAGTTCGCGCGCCTTCATGAACTCGGGAATCACGCCCACCACCCGGCCGCCCGCCGCCTTGGTGCCGCGCGCGACGGCGCCCATCAGGCCCGTCTTGCCTCCGCCGTAGACCAGCCCCCAACCGCGGGCCACCAGCTCACGTCCGAGTTGCTCGGCGGCCGCCGCGTATTTCGGGTCAATCCGGTCGCTGGATGCGCAATAGACACAGAGGAGCTTGGTCATGGGCCGGATTTGAAACCACTAATCTCCACTAATCAGCACTAATTTGGCGGCAGGTGGAATCTACCGGGCGTTAAGACCTGACCTCACACCATCCAATCCAAACTTAATCGTCGCCCGGGCACAATGCCACCAGCACGCATCCAATCCATCGCAACCGTCATCCTGAGCCGCGCGCAGGATCCAATAGAACAATCGCCGGCTCTCGTCATGATGGATCGTTCTCGCGGCTCAGGATGACAAACAGGTTTGAATACACCCTTTGGTGACCCCTTAGTGGGGTAAAGCGGTGAATTCTTCCCCCTACATCGGCCGCCTCGCGCCCTCTCCAACCGGCTTGCTCCATCTCGGACATGCCCGGACTTTCTGGACGGCGCAGGAACGCGCCCGTGCGGCCGGTGGACAACTGCTGCTCCGCAACGACGATCTCGACTCCGCCCGGTGCCGGCCGGAATTCGTGACCGCCATGCAAGAGGACATGCGCTGGTTCGGCTTGGACTGGTCGGAGCCCATGATCACCCAGAGCGAACGCATCCCGCTCTATCGCGCCGCACTCGTCCGACTCCACGCCTCCGGCCTCATTTATCCCTGCACCTGCAGTCGCCGCGACGTCCAGCAAGCCGCAACCGCGCCCCACGAGCCAGTAGGGCCGGTCTCTGACCGGCCTGCCTTGAGCCGGTCAGAGACCGGCCCTACCCCTGACGACGAACCGCTTTACCCCGGAACCTGCCGCCCCGAAAACCTTCCGGCTCACTCCCCTTTGCGCGCCCTGGCCTCGCCGGTATCCGGAGATGGCGTCAACTGGCGCTTCCGGGTACCGGACGGCGAGACCCTTTCCTTTCACGACGGCCATTTCGGCGAACAACACGCCACCGCCGGTCGGGATTTCGGTGACTTCCTCGTCTGGCGCAAGGACGACGCCCCGAGCTACCAGCTCGCCTGCGTGGTGGACGACGCAGCCCTGGGCATCACCGAGGTCGTCCGCGGCGCCGACCTGATCAGGTCCACGTTCCGACAGCTGCTGCTGTTTCGCGCGCTCGGACACGCTTCACCGGCCTTTTTTCACTGCCCCCTCGTCACTGACGAAAACGGCATCCGCCTCGCCAAACGCCACGACGCCCTGGCCCTGCGCACCCTGCGGGAAAGGGGTATCACGCCCCAAATACTGCGCGCGCAATGACTCAGTGTATGACCGCATTCCGCCACGCCGGCGGCAGAATCGCGTGGGTGCCGATGATGTAGTTGCGGTAGTAGAGCCAGAAAATCGCCGCGCCCAACGCAAATAGGAAGATGATCTCGCCCAGCCCACCCGCCGCCGAGCGGCTGGTGCGGCGCAGCGACTGCACGATCCAGATGATTCCCGGGGCCACGCCAAAGGCCACCAGCGAAGCGCCGAAGAGCACCAGTCCCATGATGCAGAGCGTGCGCAGGAAATCATCCGCGATCAGCCGCGCCTTGTAAGCGATGATCTCGTTGCAGAGATTAAGCAGCAACAGGCAGCACGGGAGCACGTAGTGGCGTTCGAGTGAGGCGGAAACTTTCATCGGATTCGGTGAGTGACAGAACCTGCGGTGGCGGGCAAACTCACTCCTGAAAAGGAGGCTAACATGCCATACCTCAAGATCCAAACCAACCTGCCCCTGAGCAAGAAAGCCGAACGCACGGTCCTCCGCACCGCCTCAACCCTCGTGGCCGAGGAACTCGACAAACCGGAGGACTACGTGATGGTCGCCCTCCAGCCCGATACACCGATGCGGTTCGCCGGCAACGACGACCCCGTCGCCTTCCTGGAACTCAAGGCCATCGGTCTGCCGGCCAAGAAGACCAAGCGCCTGAGCGAGGCCCTTTGCAACCTGGTGGAAACCCATCTGGGCATTCCGCCCAGCCGGGTCTACGTCAAGTTCATCACCGTAAAGCACGGGATGTGGGGTTGGCAGGGCGATACGTTTTGAGCCGGGATGACTTCATCACTCGCGGTAAGATGCGGGCCCCTGAACGCGTTCGTCCGCGCATGCCTTGAATCCATTGGGCCCCACGCGGGGTTCCGCGGCTCATTGCTCGGGCAATCCGAGCGAGCAAGGCCCGGTTTTCTCGGGTAACTCCGGTCCAATCGACAGCCGGCGGCTTCACCACCCTTGCGAAACGGCAACCTTGATACTTGTTACCTGACCCTTGTTACTTCCCCCGCATGGCCACCTATATCTATGAGACCATCCCGCGCCAGGAGAGCGATCACCCGCGCCGGTTTGAGGTTGTCCAAAGCATGAAGGACGCCCCCTTGACCGCTCATCCCGAGACCGGCGAGCCCGTGCGCCGGGTCATCAGCGGTGGCTATGGCATCATGAGCAAGCCCCAGGCTGCGTCGATCCCGAGAGGCGGCCCTGCACCGGCCGGTTGCGCGCCCGGTTGCGCCTGCCACGCGGGACCACGGGTGCCCACTCCCTGACTTTCCATGTCTGAATCCATCAAAACCGCCTACACCCAACCTGACGCCACCGCGACCGGTGCCATCAACCTGAACACGCCCGATCTCACCCGGCACCCACCCCGCAGTCCGCGCACCCGCCTGGGCGGGTTTGTCCATCTGCCCCGTCTTATCGACAAGGCCCGGGCGGTCATCGCCGGCACGAATGGCGACTACCACTACAATTGCCCCATGGACCAGAAATTCTGGGCTTACACCGGCATCAACCCCGAAGCCTTCCTGGCCGAGGTCAAAGCGGGCAAAAGCGACAGCGAGCTGCTTGCCTATGTGATGGCCCACGCCAACCCGAAGCGCCATCCCGCCGAGATCGCCGTTTGGTCGCAATGGTACGAGCAACTGACGCCCACCCCGCCCGACACCCGCGCATTCTTCAACGACGTGCACCGCAAAAACGCCGCCCACCGCGAAGACATCGCCACTTGGTTCGACTGGCTGGAGCTCGATGACTTCGTGACCTTTGGCGGACGCCCCTGAGGGCCCTTTATGATTTACGATGTACGATTCATGATTTGAAGGCCACTCGCAGCGGTTTGACCCTATCGTAAATCACAAGTCGTAAATCATAAATTACTCAGAGCTCCGTATACTTGTCCGACCGCCCCCGCGCCTTTTCGACCGGGTACTTGGCGGCGTTCTTCGCCAGCTTGGCTTCGATCGCCTTCGCCAGGTCGATCTTCGCTATGTTGGCGAATTCCAGCGCGTAGATCACGACGTCGGCCAGTTCGTCCTCGATATCCACGCGCTTCTTCGGGTCGGCCAGCGTGGCCCCCGACGCCTTGGATTCCGTCCAGAGGAAATGCTCCATCAACTCCCCCGCCTCCGCCGCCAGCGCCATGCTGAGGTTTTTGGGTGAGTGGAATTGCTCCCATTCACGCTCCCGGGCGAAGGCCAGCACGCGGGCGCGGAGCCCGGCTACGGTGGCGGTTTCATCGGTCAAGGGATTCATAGGCGCACGCTGCGGGGGAAACTGTATCGGTGCAAGATTACCTGCGATGACATGGTTGGCACGGTTCCGGCTATAGATACCAGTTGAAGAACGGGTGACCCTGTGCATCCTCTCGACCAGATCCAATGGCCAACGCCACTCCAGTCAAACGCACCGATGCCGGCACTTCGCTCACGAAGGCCCGCATGTGCTTTGGCCTGCGACAGTCGCAGCAGCAGTGTGCCCACGTGTCCATTTGGGTACTTAAACACACCGCTGCGGGCTGCCTGGCCTGACGCGATACCTAGCCTAGGTAATCGCCCCCCTTCCAGGAGACCCGCCGGTGCCACCACCGACGAGCCCGCATAACCATTTTCCCAATTCCGCCATGCATACGATCATCCACCGCCATCAAAACGAAAGATTCCCCGCCGCGAAGTCTTTGCCGGACTTCCGTTCGCCGCACTATGAGTGCCGGGATCTGCCGCAGGCACTGAAGCTCGTGCTCTACGTGCCCGGGGTCGAGGCATCCGGCGTGGACCTCACCACCCACGGAACCGACCTCGTCGTCACGGCGAGCAAGGCCCACCACCTGCGCGTGAACTGGCAGGCGCTGCACCTCGAGACCGCGCAGCGCGACTACCAGCTCAAGCTGCGGCTGGGCACCGGCTACGATTTCGACTCACTCCGTGCCACCCTTGCCAAAGGCGTGCTCACCATCGTGCTCCCGAAGCGCAACCCGGCCTATGCCGAGTTCCCCGCCCGGCAGCGCCAGGTGGCATAGCTGAGGCGCCTTCCGTGCGCGCGTCACTCCGGTGACGCGCGCACGCTATTTTTCGGGAAATAGCTGGAACAATCCGGCCTTCTCGGAGTTCTAAGAAGAGCGGTCCTGACCAGACCACACCAAGCCATGACCTATTACCCCCACATACCCTTGAAGCGTTCCGCTTCCACCCCATCAGGAGCCACCGCCACCGTCCGGCAAAAGCTCGCCCGTGACATCCTCTGGAACCAGCCGGTTTTCAAAGCGCCGGTCTTGGCCAACCCGAGAGTAGCCCTGGACCCCCTGCCGTTCACCGTTACCCGACCGAGCCGGCCCCAGCGCCGCGCCTGAGTCCCGATTCGGATCATTGTTCGGCAATCGTTCCGGCCAGCAGGCCGGAACTTTTCATTTCTGGCGGCCCGATCTCACCCGCTCCTGCTGGGCTTGATGCCCCGCAAGACGAGTGGGCAACGCCGCAGAGCATCGTTCCGGGAACTCTATTTCTCCGGCACCAGCCACGCGCTGGTCGTGCACGATCCTGCATCAACACGCAGGTTCTTCTCCAGCACCGGCAGAAGGGCTTGGATTTCCTGCTCGATTCGCCACGGCGGATTGAGCACCAGCAACCCGCAACCCTTCATCCTCAGCTGGGCGCCGTCACCCGCGATCTCCAACTCGGCAAACCAGGTCGGGGCGGCCAGCTCGACCAGCGTCTGCTGAAACTCATGGGTTCGTGCCCGCTCAGTGATCGGGTACCAGACCGCGATCACGGCCCCGGGCAACCGACGCAAGGCCTCGGCCACGCCGCGCCGGATGTCGGCAAACTCCGCTTTGCTCTCAAATGGGGGATCGATGAGCACCAGCGCACGCTTCTCCGGCGGCGGCAGCTGCGCTTTCAGCCCGGTGTAACCATCCAAGGTCATCACCTTGACGCCTGTTTCCCGCGCGAAATCGAAATCCAACGCCTCGGCATCGTCCTCCCGCAGTTCGCAGAGCGTCATCCGGTCCTGCGGTCGCATCAACAGTTTCGCGATCCACGGCGAACCCGGGTAATGACTCAACTCCTCCCCCGTCGCCCCGCGCCGCTCATTGAAGCGGCGGATCAGGCCGAGATATTCAGTGATTCCCTCCGGCAGTCCGCTCGCCCGCCACAACCGGCCGATGCCATCGGGATGCTCGGGCGCCCGCTCGCGTCCGTCGGGCAAGACCGACGGCAGCGACAGGTCATACCCACCACGACCGGCATGGGTATCGAGGTACAGAAACCCCTTGTCCTTGCGCTGCATCGCCCGGATCAGCTGGACTAGGAGGACATGCTTGAACACGTCGGCATAGTTGCCGGCGTGGTAATGATGCCGGTAGTTCATGCGACCGGCACCTTCACCACCGTCTTGCGCAACAAGCCCTGACCCCGCCAGTGCAAGGACGGCATGTGCCCATCCTCAGGAAAGAAGACCGCCACGTCCCCGGCACGCATGCGCAACACGGAGGCGTCGCTGACGTCCGCATATTTCGTGAAGTCCCGCTCCGGAATGTAATCTTGGCTGACCACGAGGCGCGAAACGTCGGCGACCTCCATCAGCTCCTCCCCGGCCACGATGACCTGCACATCGATGTATTTCTGATGGGATTCAAAAAAGCCCTCGGGTCGGGCTTTCGGGGCATAGACCTGTTCCAAAGCGAAGGACCCGCCCGCGAGCTCAATCCGACCGGTGTTCCCGGCCTCGATCCGGGCGATCCGGGCCCCCGCGTCGGATCCCGCTTTCAACATCTCTTCAACATAAGGAATCGCCGCCGCAAAGCGGGGATCCGCGCTGAGTTGCTTCTTTACCGTGGGGAAAGGTCCAAAAATCGCCATAGACCCGAGCAGATTCCGAGGTCTGCAGGGTGGCAAGCCTTCTGCGGCCACGGACCGGCGGCCGACGGGGCTTTGCGAGGGCGCGAGACGCTGACGACCGGGTCGGCCTGGACCTTGCCTTGCGACTCTCCCGGCATCCTCGCCATACCCGGGCGGATGGCGACCCTCCCAGGGCCCAAGAAAGTGCCTTGCCCCGGGCTGAAAACCGGAAATAACCACTCTCGGAATGAGTCCACGCCTCCTGCCAGTATTGCTTCGCACGCTTTTTCTGCTGATCGCCACGGTGTCGGCTCAGGCGCAGTTTTATTGGGATGCAAACGGACCGACCGCCGGCGCAGGCGGCACCACGCCGACCGGCACTTGGGGCATCGATGGCTTTTGGAGTTCGAGTGTCACGGGCTCCGCGACGACGGCCGGTTGGAGCAGTGGCGGCGTGGCGGTTTTCTCGGCCGGCACCGATGCAACCGGTAGCTACACTGTCACCGTCAGCGGCACCCAAAACATTGGCGGCCTGACCGTCGAGGAAGGCAGCCCCACTTTGTCTGGCGGCACGCTCAACTTCACGACCACCACTGCTTTCAACATCACGGGAACAGCCACCATCGGCTCCTCGTTGGCGGGCACCGGGGGTACTCTCCAGAAGACGGGTGCAGGCACTCTCAACCTGACCGGCACCAACACCTACACGGGCCTCACCCAACTCGTGGCCGGCACCATCAATCTGACGGGGTCAATTACCCACTCAGCCACCGATGCCCAGGTAAACGGCACCGGCCTGACCCCGACGCTCAATATCACCGGCGGTGGCGACCTTGTCGCCGACCGTCTCCGGATCGGCATCACCGGCAGTACTTTTTCGGGCAAAGTCCTGGTTGACGGTAGCGGCAGCACGTTGACCAACACCACCTACCTTTACGTGGGCGAGGCCGGCACCGGCGATCTCACGATCTCCAATGGCGGGAATGTCACGAGCCCCAATACCTCGATTGGCAACAATACAGGAGGCACCGGCACTGTCACTCTGACGGGCACCGGAAGCAGCCTGACCAATGCCAGCACGCTGTACGTGGGCAGCGCGGGCAACGGCCTGATGGATATTCTGAACGGAGCCTCCGCCACCAATGTGAACGCTTCGGTGGGCAACAACCCGGGGGGCACCGGCAACGTGAATGTTGATGGCGCGGGCAGCGTCTGGACCAACACCGGTAGTCTGGTCGTCGGCAATGCCTCGGCGGGCTCCCTTTACATCACAAACAACGCGAGTGTGTCCGCCCTGAACGCCGTATTCGGTCAGCTCAGCGGCGTTTCCGGCTATGTGTCGGCGTACTACAACAGTAGTTTCTCCACCACCGGCAACCTCACGCTTGGTGCAGCTGGAGACGGCTTGCTCAATCTGGGCTCGGGCGCGGTTGGGGTCACCGGTGGCAATGTGGTTTTGGCCAACGCGAGCGGCTCGACCGGCTCGGCATTCTTGGTGGATGCAGGGACTTCTTGGTCGGTCGCGGGCAGCATGGTCATTGGCAACGGTGGTACCGGTTACGTGCAACTCACCAACTTTGCGGCATTGAATACGACCCTCGGACTCACCTTGGGACAATCCGGCGGCAGCGGATCGCTGAGCATCGGTTACGACGGAGAAGGCTACACGAATGGCATGATTCTAAACGTGCCCTCGATCACAACGGGCACCGGTACCGGTTCCGTCCTGCTCGGCACAAGTGCGGCCAAGGGCACCCCGTTCTTTCTGACCCGGGACGGCACGAGCACCGGAACCTATGTCACCATCGGTGGCACGACCCAGCTCCAGCAGATTGCCGGCTACAATGTCCTGGGCGGAGCCAACACCTACACCGGCGGCACCGCGATCAGCGGTGGCACCCTTGTGGTCAAATCGTCGTCGGCCTTGGGCACGGGCACCGTCTCCCTGAACACCGGCACCCTCAACGTCGATACCGGCATCACGGTCAGCAACGCCCTCACCTTCTCGGCCGCCGGCGGCACCCTCGCGGGCAACGGCACTTTTGGCAGCAACCCCACCATCGGGTCCAACGTCACCCTCTCGCCCGGCAATTCGATCGGCACGCTGAATTTCTCCAACGGCCTAACCCTCGCCGCGGGCGGCACCTACGATCTGGAAGTTCAACTGGCCAATGGCTCCCCCGGCACCGGCTACGACCTCCTGAACCTCTCGGGCGGTCTCCTGGACATCACGGCGACCAGCGGATCCCCGTTCACCCTCCGTCTGATTTCCCTCAACGGCCTCGGTTCGTTGGGCAACGTCAGCGACTTCTCCTCCGCTTCACCCTACTCCTGGACCATCGCCACCTCGTCGTTCGGCATCACCGGTTTCGCCGCCAACAAGTTCGTCGTGACCACGGCCAATTTCACCAACAGCCTCGGCGGTGGTTCTTTTTCGGTCAGCCAGTCGGGCAACAATCTCCTGCTCAACTTCACGCCGGTCCCGGAGCCTTCCACCTACGCGCTGCTGCTGTCCGGCCTGGGCCTCGCGGGCCTGCGCGCCTGGCGGAAGCGCCGTTCGGTCTGAGACATTGACCGTACTCTAGGATTTGTGGGCGCGAGCTCGCTCGCGATCTGCGCCGTGCGGAGTCGCGAGCAAGCTCGCTCCCACATCATCATCACCGGATGCTATCTATGATTCCCGCAGCGAAGAGCATTCAATACATCGTTCCGGTTTCAAAGCGCCCTGCTACTGCATAAGCTGCCCGGCCCGCTGGATCAGCCCTAGAAACTGATTACGGTAGCCGCCCGGATCACTGCCAATCCCGGCTTGAGCCCACGTCGTCACGTCACCCAACGTGAGCCCGCCCTTGTGAGGCGAATCACGCAGCACCATCCCAAAGCCCGCCACGGCTGCGGCAAACTTGAAGTCAGCACTGGCCTTCTCGAAACGTGCCCCGCTGTCGGTCAGCGGAAAAGCCAGCGGCCGGCTCGTGGTCCCGTCCGGTTCCTTGTAGCGGATCTTCACCGTCAGCATCTCCGCATGATTGGACAGCACCGGTCCGGCCGGCTGCTGATACTTCAACGCTTCCGTCGAGCCCAAGCCGGCGGGCAGTTCGACGCCGGTGGGGATGACCTCATAGAGCGCGGTCACCGTATGCCCGGCGCCGATCTCGCCCGCATCCACCTGGTCGTTCGTGAAATCTTCCTTTGCGAGCAGCCGGTTCTCGTAACCGATGAGCCGGTAGGCCTGCACTTCCAGCGGATTGAACTCGACCTGGATCTTCACGTCTTTGGCGATGGTCACCAGCGTGCCGCCCGCCTGCTCGACCAGCGTCTTGCGCGCTTCCGTGAGCGAGTCGATGTACGCGTAGTTGCCGTTTCCTTTGTCGGCCAGCTGCTCCAAGGTGCTGTCCTTCAGGTTGCCCATGCCGAAACCGAGCACCGTCAGGAACACGCCGCTCCTGGCCTTCTCCTCGATCAGTCGCACCAGTTCGCCTTCGCTCGTGGTGCCGACATTGAAATCACCATCGGTCGCCAGGATCACGCGGTTCACGCCACCCGGGATGAAATTCGCCTTGGCGATGTCGTACGCCAACTGGATGCCCATTGCGCCGTTGGTGGAGCCACCGGCTTCGAGCCGGTCGATGGCCGCCAGGATGTCCGCCTTGTGGTTGGCCGGGGTCGAGGGCAGCGCCAGACCCGAGGCTCCCGCGTACACGGCGATGGCCACGCGGTCATCCGTCCGCAACCGGTCGACGAGCAGACGCAGGGACTGTTTCAGGAGCGGCAGTTTGTTGGGCTGCTGCATCGATCCGGACACATCCAGCAGGAAGACAAGATTGGCGGCCGGCCGGCCGGCCTCGCTGAGTTCCCGGCCTTTCAGCCCGATCCGTACCAACCGGTGTTCGGGGGCCCAAGGGGCCGAGGCCACTTCCAGGTTTGCGGCGAACGGCTCATTGCCCGTCGGCGGTGTGTAGCCATACGGGAAATAATTGACGAGTTCCTCGATTCGGACGGCGTCAGCCGGCGGACGCTGCCCCTGCATCAGGAAGCGGCGCACATTGGCATAAGCGGCCGTGTCCACATCCACAGAGAAGGTGGACAGCGGCTGATCGCTGACGCGCTGGTAGGCGTTGTCTTTCCGGTAGCCGTAAGCCTCGGTGCTGAAATCCTGATCCGCGAGCTGCTGCCGATAGACCGCGGGCGGCGGCGCCGCGGCGGCCGGTGCGTTCAGCCTGGCACTGGCGACCGCCATCCCGCCAGTCGCAATGCCTGCCCGCGCCGCGTCCTGCTTCTTGTCTTTTGAAACGACAAAGGCATCCAGGGTCACCGTTTCTTCCGCGGCCGCCACCTGATTCACGGCCGTTGCCCCGCCCATCGCCACGACCGGCGCCCTGGCGGAGGATTTCTCAAGCGCTTCTTCTTTTTCGGTCCGGGCCAGGCCGTCACTTGCCGCCTTCATCGCTGCCAGGTCCACCTCGACATACTTCCGCTTCGCCTCCACCGGCGGCTGTTGTCCCTGCCAATAAACAAAGAACAACGCGAAGCAGGCTGCTGCCAGGCCGCTCACCATGTAGTAGAACTGAGGAAAACGGATCACGCGTCCCCGCACCGGCTGCGGCTTCGCGGGCTCAGCCGCCATCACCGGCTCGTTTTCCAACGCGCTCGCCAACAACTCCCCGGCGGCACGGATTTCCTCCACCGCCTGGCGTGCGGCCGGATCGGCGTTCAAGAGCGGTTCGAATTGGGCGCGCTCGCCTGCCTCCATTTCGTTGAGGGCGTAGGCGGTCAGGCGCGGGTCATCGGGTAAGATCGGATTGGGCTTCATTGCTTGGTTCTCTCCATTCTGGGTCATTCCGGCTGCGCGATCATCTGGTGGCGCAGGGACTTGATGGCGGTGTGCAGGATGAAGCCGACATTCGTCACCGAGAGCGACGTGATGCGGCTGATCTCCTGGTAGCTGAATCCATTCTGGAATTTCAGCCGGACGACTTCCTGTTGGTTGGGCGGCAGCTGGCCGATCAGTTTGAGCACGGCCGCGTGTTGCTCGGCGCGCTCGAGTCCGGCCCCCGGCCTCGGTTCGGCGGCGACGAGCCGCTCGGCCTGACCTTCGGCAAACAGGCTCATGCGTCCCTCCTTGCGCAGGACGTCGGTGACGCGGTTGCGGCAGACCGTGAACAACCACTCGGCCACATGGCCGTCGACCTGTGCCGGCGGCTGCGCCATGAGCCGGACAAACGTATCCTGCACCACGTCGCGCGCGCGGTCCGCATCTCCGTGGAGTAGGCGCGTGGCGTAGCGCAGCAGCGGCGCCTGATGGCGCGCCACCGCCTCTTGCACAAAGGAGCTGGCATCGGGACTGACATGGGATGTTTCCGGTTCGTTGTTCACGTTACCTGCTCCTTACACGCATGATTGCCGGGTTTCTTAGGCCATGAACACAGAATTCCACGAATTCTTCTGTCCGTGGGACTTGCTGCCTCAATTCGAGCCGACGGACGGGAGCCCCACCACCTCCTGGCCACCCGCCTGCTCCAGCTTGAAGAGAAGATCCCGGCGATACCCGTCCGGATCATCCGCCAAATTCTCCTGTATCCACCCCTTCAGCCGGCCCAGTTCAAACGGCGCGTTGCGAGGGTCGCCCCGCATAATGCGGGCGTAGTCCAGAATCGCCGTCGCATGGCGAAACTCAGCACCGGTCCGCACCCACTCCCGCGGTGTGCCGGCCAGCTCTTGGACGATCTCCTGGCTTTCCCCCGTGGCCGCCAGCGTGCAGTTGACCACGAGGTTGACGCGAACCTCTTTCGCCGGATCCGCATACCGCGGGGTGATTTCGTAAAGTTGGGTGAGACTCCGCCCGGGCAGCAATCGGTCGACCGAATTCGTGCCGGCCAATGCCGATTCATCATCAAGCCTCCGGGCTTCCAATACGTTTTCCGGGCTGAATTCGACGTGCATGCGCACGCTGTTCGCCACCGGGACAAACAGGCCGTTGAGCTGCCCGACCAACATCTGCTCCGCCTCCGCCTGGGTGTTGACGTAACCGCTCCTGCCTCCCCCATTTGTGGCGAGCAGTTCCAGGCGCAGGTCATTGCGATCATTCCGGCCAAAACCGATCACGCTCAACCGGATGCCGCGGTTCGCTTGCTCCGCGGCGATCGCCGCCAACTCCTTCTCATCCGTGGTCCCCATATTAAAGTTTCCGTCGGTGCACAGCACCACCTCGTTGAGTCCGCCCTCGATCCAACCCGACCGGACCACCTGATACGCCAGCATCAATCCTTCCGAGCCGTTCGTCCGTCCGGCGGAAACCAGTCCGGCCAGGCAGCTCCGCACGACACCCGAGCGGGCGGCCGAGGTGGTCGGCAACGCCACATCGGCCCGGTCCGAGTAGGTCACGATCGCCACCTGATCCTCCGGCCGGAGACGTTCCATCAGGCGCCGGATGCCTTCCCGCACCAGATCAAGGCGCGCGTTGGCCGTCATCGATTGCGAGATGTCGACGGCGAAGACCACGTTGGCCACCGGTCTGGCGGGGAACGGAACATCCTTGGCCCGGAGACTCACCCGCACGATCCGCTTGGAAGGATTCCAAGGCGACGGGGCCTGTTCCATGGTCGCTTCCAAGGGTTCGGTCTGGTTCGGACCCGCCGTCGTCATGGGCACCTGGCGCAGAAGGACCGTCGTCTTCGGCACCGGCAAATTCGGTTGCAGCCGCCCCTCCAGCGGGCGCCGCAGCTGCCCCGGGGTGGAGGGCGACACCACCTTCTGGTCAATCTTGCTTTCTGGGTCGGCCTGCTCCTGCCCCGCGTCTGCGCCCTCGCCCAACTCACCCCGTTCAACCGGTTGGCTGGTTTTTGCCGATTTCTCCTCGGGCATAATCTCGGCGTGCCGGTCCGCCGACTCGTTGGCCGTCGCCGCATCGTCCGCCGCAAAGGTTTCCACTGACTCCAACGGTTGTTTGACGCGATCGTCCGGTTCCGTCGGCTCAAGCGCTCCCATCGTGCCCCGTCCTTCGGCGGGATTCTTCTCCCGACTCACGGGCGTGGTGGGAATCTTACGGCGGTTGCCTGGCGCCGCACGCTGCGGCTCGTCAGCAATGGCAGCCGCACCCCGGCCACCTTGGTCCTCGCCGGCCAAAGCCGGAACATCGTCGACCGATACCAGCATGGTCGTCTGGTCCGGGCCTTGTCCCGATGACTTGGGGGCAGCCGTTTTAGCGGCTGCCCGGGTGCTGCCTGCTTGGGAGTCTGCATTCAACCGCTCTTTCTTTTCAGCGGCCAGACGTCGGCGCTCCACGGCTTCCGGCAAGGATCCGATGCCGTTGGCTCCGGTCGCTTGCCAGGGCCTTTTGACCGCCGTTTCCGGCTGCCTGAGGAAGTAAACCAGCCCCGCCACGATCACGGCGATCACCAGCCCCGCGCCCACCAGTTTCGCCGTCCAACCACTGGCGCCCGCGCGGCGACGCGAGGAGCGGGGCGCTTTCGACGTCAGGGCCGGCCGGATCTGTGCGCACCAGTCGCGGACCGCCTCGACGCTCTCCAACAGCGCCTTGCTGCTGGCACTGCTTTGGATGAAATCGTTTTTGTCCGCCGGGTTCAGCTCATCAAACGCATAAGGGATCAACCGCGTATCGCCGACCGACGGCATGTCACTGCCTTTGGCGGTGCAGATGGCCCGCCCGACGCGGGTCACGGCCAGATGCAGCAGGCCGCTCGCCGCCTGGTCGCTCAAGCGCGTGATGTGCGCCACCTCCCCCAGTTTGAACCCGAACTGAAACTTCAAACGCAACGCCTCCTCCTGTTTCGGCGTCAGCTGGTGAATGGTCCGGTGCACGACCGCGCGCAGATTCTCGCCCAACACCACCTCTTCCTCGGGCTGCCCGGATTCTTCCCGTGCGTCGCTCTTCAGGCCAGACTCAATCATCAGACGACGACCTTCGCGGAACAACCAGACCATCGGATCGTCGGTCACGGCAGACTTGCCCCTCTTCTGCAATTCCTGCGCGAGCTGCGCCAGCACGGCCTCGGTTTGATCGGCATCATCGTGGCTCAGGTGACGCAGATAACTCCTCAACGCCGTTTGCTGCCGCTCGGGCAACGCCGGGGCGGCAGCGGCCGGGGCACCGGCGGCTGGTTTTTCTGATTGGGCTGTATCCACTTGCTCAGCCTATATCGGAACAATCGACCGGAACTTGCCTGTTTTCAGGCCGGTTCCGCCATCTCCTCGCTTGCGCACCCGCACGACCCAAACACCCTGTCCTCAGCATGATAATCCGCCCATTGATGACCTGCCTGCTGGTTTTGGCCGCCCTTCTGGTCTCCGGCGGATGCACGAGGCGGGAAACGCCCGCGGACGCCGGCATCCGCACCCAGACCTTGCTCATCGGCAATTTGGCGGAGCCACGCGATCTCGATCCCCACGTCGTCACGGCCGCAACCGACATGAACATCCTCATCGGGCTGTTCGAGGGCCTCACGGTGTTGGACGAGAAGACTTCCCAAGCCCTGCCCGGCGTCGCCAGCAGTTGGGACCCATCGGCCGATGGCCTGGTCTGGACTTTTCACCTGCGCCACGATGCCCGCTGGTCCAATGGCGACCCGGTGACCTCCCTCGATTTCGCCTACGCCTTCCGCCGGATCCTCTCGCCCGCCATGGCCGCGGAGTATTCCTACATGCTCTGGCCGATCAAGAATGCCGAGGCCTACAACGCCGGGAAGATCACCGATTTCTCCTCGGTCGGCATCGCCACCCCCGACGACTTCACCCTGCAGGTAACCCTCGAGCGCCCCACGCCCTACCTGCCGGCGCTCGCCGGCCACACCACCTGGCTCCCGGTGCACCGTGGCACCATTGAAAAACACGGCCGCATGGACCAACCCGGCACGAGCTGGACGCGTCCGGGAAACTTGGTCGGCAACGGTCCGTTCCAACTCAGCGAATGGACACCCAACGCCCGCATCATACTGGATAAGAATCCCCGATATTGGGATGCCGCCACCACGCGCCTGCAGCACATCATCTTTTTCCCGATCGAGAATCCCGATGTGGAAGAGCGGAATTTTCGCGCCGGCCAGCTGCACGTCACCTTCGACCTCCCGTCCTCCAAGATTCCTGTCTACCAGCGGGAATCTCCCCGCCAGCTCCGGCTCGATGCCCTGCTCAACATTTGGTATCTCAACTTCAACACCACCAAGCCGCCGCTGGACAATCCCCTCGTTCGCCAGGCCCTCGCCCTGGCGGTTGATCGTGAAGCCATTTCCCGCAGTGTTTACAACGGAGCGTTCCGCGCGGCCCAATCCTTCGTGCCGCCAGATTGCGGCGGCTATGTCTCAACAACCCACACCCGGACCGACGTCGCCGAAGCCCGTCGACTATTGGCCGAGGCCGGTTACCCGGAGGGACGCGGCCTGCCGGTCCTTTCCGTGCAGGCCCTCAACAACGACAAGTTGCCCAAGGTCGCCGAGGCCCTGCAAGGCATGTGGAAGAAGGAACTGGGCGTGAATGTCACCATCGAGCCTTCCGAGCAAAAGATCTGGATTCAGACCCAGACCGCGATGAACCACACCATCGGCCTTATGGGCTGGGTGGCTGACTTCGCCGATCCGGTGACCTTTCTCCAGCTTCGCGAAACCGGCAATGGCAACAACTGGTCGGGCTGGTCGAATCCCGCCTACGACCGTTTGCTGCAGACCGCCGCCAACACCGCGGATGCGCAGGCCCGCTTCGCCCTGTTTCAACAGGCGGAAACCCTGCTGCTAAACGAGGCCGCCGCCTCACCTCTCGTCTACGGGGCCCGCACCTACCTCATCAATCCCGCGGTGAAAAACTGGGATTCCGCCCCGCTCGGGTTGCATCAATATAAAAAGGTTTATCTCGAACCCTAACCTGCTCTTGCGTGTCCTTGGGAGCCCGGCGAAGTTACCTCACGTAGCGACCGCTACCCCTTTTCTCATGTTTGCCCGAGTCCTTATCACCAGTTTCAGCCTGATCTTCGTCACCTTGGCTTCATCCGCCGAGCTGGCCATCGTCCACGTCTACACCGGCTGGCGGGACGCGGCCTCGTTCAAACGCATTTCCGAATACTTTGACGGCAAGGAAAACACCGGCGGCGAGACGGTCCTGCGCACCCAGCCCGATCAACGCGCTGGCTTCTATTTTCTCGTGCGGGTCACCAACCCGGCCGCCCCTCTCACCGCCCAGGCCCGCCTGGAGATCATCGGCTCCACCACCGCCAAACCCGTCACCCACACCTTCACCGTGCCGCTGAAGTCGGGCGCCACCGTCCTGCAACTCGGCCTCACCGGCAGCGACTGGACCGACGCCAAGGCCAACCCGGTGGCTTGGAAACTCGATGTGCTCGACAGCGCCGGCCAGGTGCTGGCCACGGAGAAAAGCTTCCTCTGGGAAAAGCCGGCCCAGCCGTGAACCGATGAACCAGCCGGCCTGGAGTGACTGGCAAGCCGTCACCGGTTGGAGTCCCGATGCCGCCGTGCTCGCCGAGACCCTGGATGGCGGCCAAGCCTTTCGCTGGAACCTGGCTGCTGATTCGCCGGATGTTTGGATCGGCCACTGGGCCGGTGGCGCGGTGCAGATCCGGCGCGAATCCGACCGTCTCCTCTGGCGCGGCGCCGGGAGCCTCAACGCCGCCGACGTGCAACACTATCTCGGACTCGATCGTGACTGGGCCGCCTTGACCGACTCGTTACCGTGGCGGAGCGACCCGCATCTGGCCCGTTGCCTGGCCGCGTTTCCCGGATTGCGCATCCTGCGCCAACCGTTCGGAGAGACGTTGCTCGGCTTTCTCTGCAGCGCGACCAAGCAGATAGTCCAGATCAAGCAGATGGTTGCCCTGCTCGCCGAACGCCACGGCTCCCCCACCAGGGTGGCGGAGGGCCCCGCCGCCCCACCGCAACACGCGCTCCCCACCTGGGCGCAACTTGCCACCATTCCCGAGGCCGAGCTCCGGTCCTGCCTGCTCGGTTTCCGCGCCCGCTTCATTCACGAGACCGCGCTCTTTTTGGCGCAGCGCCCCGGCTGGCTCGAGGAAACGGAAATTCTGCCCTACGCCGCCGCCAAAGCGCGTCTGATGGAATTGCCCGGCGTCGGCGAAAAGGTCGCCGATTGCGTGCTGCTGTTCGGCGCCGGTAAACTCGAGGCCTTTCCCGTGGACACGTGGGTGCTCAAATCCCTCGCGCGCCGCTACGGCCTCGACGGTTGGAAACCCGCCCAGGTCGCCCACTTCGGCCGTACCCATTTCGGTCCGCTGGCCGGGCTCGCGCAGCAATTCCTATTCTCCTGGGAACGCAAACACGGCGGCCGCTGAAGTGGCGGCCGCAAGCGGCCCCGCCGACTCAATCCGCGGCGGCCAGCACCGGCTCCGCCTTCACCAGACGCCACGGGAAAAAGTACGCCGCGTACACGACTGCATAGACCAGAAAATTCTCCAGCTTGGTGAAGTGGGCGAACGCGAAGAAGAAGATCAGCAGGTGCAGCCGGATTACGTTTTTGTAGGGCGCCATCAGGCCTTCGCCGAAAGCGTTGTTCGCCTTCTTCTTTTTCGCCCGCTTGGAGCCGACGCCCTCCGTCTCGGTCATCGCCACACGTGGGGACCGATCCAGGCGAAACGCCTGTCGCTCGGCGATCACCGCCGCCGGCAGGAACCACCAATAGCGTTGCAGGACCTCCCCATAGAGCGCCAGTCCCGGGACCCCTTTGGCATCTCCGGGGTTCAAAGGGAAAAAGACCGAGAGGAAGACAGAGTGCACAAAATGAAACCCACCGAAATGCACCGTGAAGAAGGCCAGCAGAAACATTCCGCCGAACACGGTGAGGGTCTTGAAGCCTAGCCCGGCCCCGGGCGCAGGTCTACCCTCGGGATACATCAGGTTGCTCACCAGCTTCTCTTGCCCAAAAAACAAGGGTTTGAAGATCATCCAGACAATCATCGCGTAGCCGATCAGCAGGCTGGAAAGCCACAGGCTCCAGACCAGATCGGTCGTCTTCCAGCCGGCAAACCAAGCCACCGCCAACCCGCCGGCAAAGGCGAGCGCATCGGGCCATGCCTCTGCCCAGCGGTTGGGCGATGCAGACGGGAACGCGGACGGCGCCGGATTCACTTCGCTTTCTGGATGAGTTCCACCTCGTAGCCCTCAGGGGCATCAAAGAAGGCGATCATCGAGCCGCTGCCGGTCTTGGTCGGACCATCACTCAGGGCATAGCCCTTCTTGGCCGCGGCTTCCGCGAAGGCCACCAGATCGTCGACTTCGAACGCAAGATGCATCAGGTCAGGCTGCACTTTCACGGGCTCGGCGCCCGGAGGCATCTGGCACAGCTCAATCTCTTCCTCACTACCGGGGGTGGCCAGAAACACCAGTTGCGCACCCCGGGGCGAGGTGTGCCGGCGGGCCACCGTGAGCCCGAGGGCCTCGGTGTAGAATTTCACGGAGCGCTCAATATCGTTCAAGCGCATGCGGGTGTGGAGAAGCTTTTTGACGGTCATGACGACAACCTAGGCGGTTTTCTCCGCGAATCACGCGAATTCATTCACCGCCGCATTGCCCGCTTTTTTAGTGTCTTTTCGTGCCCCTTTGTGGCCAGATTTCCCCGCCTTGTCCTCCACCCTCGACCTCGCCGCCATCCGCGAAGCCCACGAACGCATCCGCCCGTTCATCAAACGCACCCCCGTGCTCACGAGCGAACAGCTCGACACGGCCACCGGCGCGCAGCTCTTCTTCAAGTGCGAAAACTTTCAGGAAGCCGGGGCCTTCAAGTCCCGCGGCGCCTGCAACGCCGTTTTCTCTCTGACTGACGAGGAAGCCGCCACCGGTGTGGTCACGCACTCCTCCGGCAACCACGCCGCCGCGCTGGCCCGTGCCGCCCAGTTACGCGGCATCACGGCCCACATCGTCATGCCAGCTGGCGCTTCGCAGTCGAAAATCCGCAACGTCGGCCTCTACGGGGGCTGGATCACTTTCTGCGAACCCAACATCACGGCCCGC
>Ga0208117_100294_pt1 | contig 19388 bp, 23 predicted proteins | sample LakWasMet26_LOW6_2_FD_183870 | JGI IMG/M metagenome (GOLD analysis project Ga0208117, IMG submission 183870) | Freshwater sediment methanotrophic microbial communities from Lake Washington under simulated oxygen tension - Sediment Metagenome... | ecosystem: Environmental > Aquatic > Freshwater >...
TAACCCCAGAAAATGCAAAAGATGTTGCACCAGGACAGGAACCGTTTGTTCAAGCATCAATCCTACTCCAGCAAGCAAATCGCTTGCATCTGAAATTATGTGAGCTGGAACTCAAGCGCGAAGATGAGGGAAAAGATTTTTGTTGGCGACTATCAGACCTCATACAACGCGCATACGTCCGCTGCTCGCGGCGCTACCTAAAAACAATGGAACTAGCCAAGCCGTTGATAAATACACCTAGATCCAGCGCAATATAACCGATTTGCCAAGCAGCCTACCTCAGCCCGGCTCACATAGCGGGCCTTTTTAGGACTGCATGCCTTGCACAGCAACACGGAACAAAACATGATCAATTTTGTATGCGGACTCGACGAAATAAACAAGCTGCTCATTGCGCTCAGTTTGGTGTTAACCATCGAGCGACCCCATTATTTTGAGATAAGAAGAAGCGAAAATAACAAATTAGTAGGCTACTGGAATGATCTATCCGGAGACGGTGAAATCATCGTCGATAGGTTAAAAACCCGTTAGTCAAACCGAATACGAGAAGCTCGACTCGTCTCAAGCTGAGCAAAAACGCGGAAACGCCAACACATCACAGGGATGCTGACAAAACCACTGGGTGCTCACAACGCACCCAGTGAACTTAATTTAGAAGGTATTAACTATGTGGTTCAAAAATTTAACCATTTTCATACTTACCGAGCCGTTCCTATTAAACCCGGCAGAACTGCATTTAATGCTTGAACAAACAGCATTCCGCCCCTGCGGTAGTCATGAAGAATTCACTTTAGGATGGACTTCGCCAGTGGGCAAATCGTCCGAACAGCTGGTGCATAGCCACGCCGGTTTCATGATGCTGTGCGCCAAAAAAGAAGAAAAAATCTTGCCCGCCTCCGTCGTCAACGAAATGACGCAAGAAAAAATACTTGAAGCCGAGCAAAACCAGGGACGCAAACTATCCAAAAAAGAACGCGCCGCTATCAAAGACGAGCTTATCTTTGAGTTATTACCCAGGGCCTTCACCCACTCAAGCAAAACTTACGCTTATATCGACATCATAGGTGGACGGCTGATTGTCGATGAGGCATCCGCCGGCAAAGCCGAAGATTTACCATTGAAGACGAATGCGAACTGCGCGCACCTGAAGAGGAAGGCGGCATTATCCGCTGCAAACGCCATGACCTGAGCCTACCGGAAATTAAAAACCATCTGGATACCGGGAAAGAAGTGCTGAAACTCGCCGTCACCTGGTCTGATCGCCTTTCTTTCATGATCGATGAAAATCTGGTCATCAAGCGTCTTAAATTTCTTGATTTGATCCAGGAGAAAGCGGCCGAGACAGAAACAGAATCCGAAGTAGATCGGTTTGATGTTGATTTTTCCATCATGTCGCTTGAACTGGCAAACTTCCTGCCGCGATTGCTGGAGTTATTCGGCGGCGGAGTAAAAGCAAATTAACTTTTTACATCATCACGAGGCGACTAAATGAAATTATTCATGATAGATCAAATCCATTTGTATCGAAAACTGACTGAACAGCAAACCAAAAACACATGGGAAAAGGCTGAAAACCTACTTTGCTTCATCGGCATAGTTTTTGCCATCGCTGCATTAGTGGCAACAGTCATTGACGTTGTCGGAACGCCTGATAATCCGCCTCTTGATACCCGTGCCTATTTTTATGAGCCCGGCGGCAATAATCAACTGGATCAATAACAATGTGCAAAATAACGCCTCGCGACATAGCCGAAACCATTAAATACATCCACGACAGCATGACACGCAGCCTTAAGCAAACCATCACTGACGTGCAAAACACCGATCACTGCTCATATAAAAAATATGAGTTATGCCGCCCGCGATTGTATCAAACCTATCTAAAAGCCGATGCCGAGCTTAATGGCATAAAAATGGTGCTGATAAGCCATCGGAAGGAAGTCGAAGATATAAAAGCGGCGAAGTGCCGACTGCACGACGAATGGCAACTGCATGATTTTCAAATTGTGGCATTACAACGGCCAGGTACTAAGCCGCCGTTTTACGTCCAAGAACAAAAAGCGGCCTAAGCCATGATCTTGACTAAAACAATGCCTGAGGCCTGTCTCAAAGGCGTCCATAACTATGTAGCACGGGACAGAGTGGAGGTAGTTTAGATGGCCGGTCAACAGCTGGTTGAAGTTAAAGAACTGCTTATCGCCGCTAAATTAGCGCTATCAATAATGGAACGCTTTTTCTTGTCCAGCCAAGGCAAAGGAACAATCAATCGGCTTAAAAAAGCCATCAACAACTTGGAAGCAAAACAAAATGACAATTAAAGAAATGATCGCCGAAATCATCAAAAAAGAAGGCGGCTATGTAAATCACCAAGCTGACCGTGGCGGACCAACAAAGTACGGCATCACCGCCATTGCTTACACCGAGTATTTTAAAAGACCTGCCGCAGCTGGAGCCGTAATCCCAAAAAAAACCATTATCGCCGAAATCAAAGCCGTAACTCCCGAACTGGCCGAAAGGATCTATTACACCTTGTACTACATCCGCCCAAACATCAAACTTTTACCACAACTTATACAGCCGCTAATGCTGGATATGTCGGTTAATCATGGCCCCAATAAAGCAATAAAAATCATGCAAGAAACACTACTGCATGACGGCTACAACATCGGTTCCGTAGACGGCAGCATTGGCCCCAAAACCCTTAATGCCGTAACCAGGGCAACGGCCGCAGGTCGCGATCTTATCAATAACCTGATCGACCGTAGAATAGAACTTTACAAACACATAATCCAGAATGACCCAAGACAAGCGGTTTTTGAAGGCGGCTGGATAACCAGAGCCGAATCATTCAGGCTAGAGGTGGCGTAATGATGACTAACCAAAAAGACCTAATCATCGACATTTTTGCCGGCGGCGGTGGCGTCAGTACCGGAATTTACCAAGCGACCGGAAGGCATCCCGACATCGCCATCAACCACAACGATGATGCTCTTTCCATGCACCGAGTTAATCACCCGCACACTCGCCATTTTATTGCCGATGTGTACGAAGTTTGCCCTAAAGGTGCAACGCAAGGCCGCCGGGTTAGCTGGCTGCACTTATCCCCGGATTGTACACACCACAGCCAAGCAGCCGGTGGACAACCACGCAGTAAAAAACTGAGAAGCTTGGCTTGGGTAGGCTATCGCTGGGCCGGCCAAGTAATGCCTGCCGTTATCAGCTTGGAAAACGTAACCCAAATAACAAAATGGGGGCCATTGGTAGCCAAGCGCGATAAACGTACCGGCCGAGTTGTAACGCTGGAAAAAGTGATTGATCCGGAAACCGGTAAGCTTATCAACCGTATTGCAGAACCCGGTGAGCGTGTACCGGTGCAAAATCAGCATCTTATCCCAGACCCAAAACACACCGGGCGAACATGGCACCGGTTTTGTACCGCATTGAGAGCACTAGGCTACGAGGTAGAAAGCCGAACCCTATGCGCAGCCGACTTCGGCGCCCCAACCACTCGCGAACGGTTATTTATGATTGCAAGACGCGACGGCGAGGCGATTGTCTGGCCAACGCCTACGCACTTTAAAACGCCGGAACCTGGTCAACATAAATGGCATGGCGCTGCTGAGTGCATTGATTGGGATATACCCTGCCCCAGTATTTTCGACCGTAAAAAACCTTTAGCTGAAGCAACGCAAAGGAGAATTGCCAAAGGCATCCAGCGCTACGTCCTGGACAGCGGGAACCCTTTTATTGTGCCTATAGCGCACTATAACGGCTGCGACATTGCTTATCCATCATCTGAACCATTGCGAACAATTACAGCCTCAACAAAAGGCGGTGAGTTTGCGTTAGCTTCTCCAGTCATAATCCCAGCAACACATCAAGGGGCTGACCGAATAAACGATATTAAATCACCACTACCAACAATCACCTGCGCTAATCGTGGAGAATTAATGCTCACAGCACCGATATTAGTACAGGCAGCGCACGGCGAAGGCAAGCCAGGTGGAAAGCAACGCTGGGGAAGCGGATCGAGAGACATTAAAGAACCAACCGGCACAGTAACCGCCAGCGGTGGCTATGCCCTTTCATCCGCGCACCTTATTCAACTACGCAATAATTGCGATGGTCGGGATATTGAAGAGCCGCTAAGAACCATCAGCGCCGGCGGCGAACATCATGCTGCTGTTGTAGCGTTTTTATCGAGGCAATTCGGCAACAGCGTCGGACAACCTGCTTCAGAACCCGCTCCAACAATAATGCCCAACGGTGCCGGCAAGACGGCCGTTGTCGCGGCGACTCTGATAACCAATACCAGCGGACATGATGCAACCGATTTAACTAATCCAACCCCGACTGTTACCACCGGCAACCATCATGCATTGGTTTCGGCCTTTATCTCCAGCTACTACACCGACGAATCAAACCGCTCAAGATCGATCAACGATCCAGCAGCAACGATAACGACCGAAAACAGACTCGGCTTGGTTGAATGCACCTTGTCGCCAGAACATCATGAAGGCGCTCAAAGAGTAGCGGCGTTTTTAATGCGCTATTACAGCGCCGGCGGTCAACTGGGCGACGCCAATGACCCTATAGCCACTATAACAACCAAAGACAGAATGGCATTAGTCACCGTAATGATTAGCGGCCAGCCGCACGTTATCGTCGACATAGGACTGCGCATGCTGCAACCGGTGGAATTGTTCAAAGCCCAAGGCTTTCCGGGCTCATATGAAATTGAGCGCGGCCACGACGGCAGAAAATTTACCAAATCAACTCAAGTAAGGCTTTGCGGTAACAGCGTACCTCCGTTATTAATGGAAGCGATTGTCAGGGCTAATTATCCGCAACTGGCAGAAGACTTGAAACAACATGCAGCATGAAAAATAAGATAATTTTAAAACCAATCTTTGTCGATATTGACGGTGCCAGCGGACTTACAGGATTGTCAAAAACAACGGTTTGGGAACAGATAAATAATGGCGATTTTCCCAAACCAAGAAAAGTATCAGCAAGAGGATCGCGCTGGCTTGTCCGAGAAATTGAAGAATGGGCTGAATCACGACCGGTATCAGATATTTTGCCTCCGGCCAATACCGGACGAAATGCCTCGGCTTGAATGACGGGTTAGATAATGAATATATTTTGGTCATTTTTTGGGGTAGCTGTAATTGTAGTTGGAGTTTACGTTTAGAGACTACGCGAGAGACATCAATTCGCGCGGTGATCATGCCATGATGCCTAACGCCCCGGTAAGGCGACCGCCGGGGCACTAACTAAACCGAAGCGCTGAGTTTTAACCAACCACAACTTTAAAACGCTTAACGGTCGGCGGTTCGCCTTGACCGTATCGTTAGGCTATAAATACAGGAGATACAATGCAATCGCATATGCCAATATTAGAGTACAACCTATTAGTGCCAATGTCGGCGCTAAATGAAGAATGGGCGCAACGGAATCACCAGCAATCGTTAAGTCGCCTAGCGGAACGCGGCGGACTATCATTATGCGAAGCCGCAGCCATTGCAGAGCGTAGGCACTGGGTCAAGATGACTGATGCTGAGGCCATAGCGGCGCTGAGGAAAAACGCCCCTAACGCCCTGGTAAAGGGCGCGCAGAACGATACTTAACAACGCGCTGAGCTTTAGGCGCGTCCCATTTGACCAGAGAGTTATAGGCGTAAAAATGAGCTACGAAGAACAGCGAACTGAATTTGAAACAAGACGAAATGAGCATGTAGATGCATATTTTGAAGCGAGGCCGCAAATAGAGAGAACCCGTGATAAGGAATGTTTTATCGAAGCCGGTTTCAGAATGGCTTGGGATTTTTTGAAGCACCAAGAAGCTGATGGCAGCGTATAACGCTATGTTCAGGCGACCGCCGGAATGGGAGCCTGAACAGCAAGACGAACTTTGAAACAACACTGAATTTAAACCGTGCCGCTTAGGCGGTTCGCCTGGAACTACCTGTTAGGCTGAATAGTATATGATTAATGCAGAAAAAAAGCGCGTCCTTGATCCATGCTGCGGTAGTCGGATGTTTTGGTTTAACCGCCAGCACCCCGATGTGGTGTACGGCGACAAGCGCCGAGAAACCCATGTCCTTTGCGACGGTCGAACGCTTAATATTGATCCTGACGTCCTGCTTGACTTTACCGACATACCTTACCCTGACGGCAGCTTTAACTTGGTTGTATTTGACCCACCACACCTACATACCGCTGGACCTAAAAGTTGGATGGCCGCCAAATACGGAAAGCTGACCGGCGATTGGAAAGAAGATTTGCGAAAGGGATTTACAGAATGCTTCCGCGTACTGTCCAGCGACGGAACGTTAATTTTTAAATGGAATGAAACCCAGGTAAAGATAAAAGAGGTTTTAGAATTAACCGACGTTAACCCGCTGTTCGGGCATCCAACAGGTCGTAAAGGTCTGACGCATTGGTATGTATTTATGAAGCCAAGAGCGGGCGCCTAACGCTTAGCTGTGGGGCGGTGCGCGGCTTTATCGCGCAGCGTCCCACACGAGCGTTGTGTTATACCCTATTTTCAACTCCGGTAATTATTTGCTTGACTATTTATATCCAATGGATATAAATAGAGCCATCAAAACGATAACCCAACGATCCGGAGTAAGAAAATGGAAAACAGACTAAAAATAAAAGAAATGTTACGTACTGTAAAAAATAGGCATCTGGCTCTAATAAACCTAACCGGAAGGCCTTATGAATACATAATTGTTGAGTATGTACGGACATCAAAAGGAATTGAATCTGTACAGTGCAAAATGGGCGGCTTAGAATTAATGCTCGATTATGCCGAGCACCTTGTAAATGGTTGAAAACGATGCAAAGGCGGCAAGGGAAGCCGCCGGACTTTCGGCAAGGGAAGCCGCCGAACTGGTTGGCGTAACGCTTATAACCTGGCAACGATGGGAAGGCCAGACCGGACGGGCAACAGAAATACCAGCCGGATACCTTGAGCTTTTCCAGTTCAAAACTGGAACGCATCCCACGCATGTTTTAAGTGAACGTAGGGTATAACGCGAAATAGGCACATAAATCGGTGCCTATCTCAACAAACACACCTTACTCAACCAGCGACTCAAAATAATCTGACAGCTTCCGCAACCACTCAACTTTTTCGGCATCGTAGCGGTGCCGGTTATAGACACCCTCGACACCTGGCAGCATGTGCCCCATAATAATCTCGGCCACATCACTAGGACACCCCAGCTTAGCCAAAATAGTCCTCGACGTGCGCCGCAAATCATGCGGCGCCCAATGAGTAACCGTCAGCCTTGTCCGCTGATATTCGGGGCGGATATTACAATAAGGCTGACGCCAGAAAACCTGCTCAGTAATATATTTTTGCCGGATGCAGCGCAAGCCGTCCTGAGTTTTAAATAAAAAATCATCGCCGTATAATTTCTTACGCCGTTTAACAATAGCTAGCGCCCTGCCAAAAAGCGGCACACGATGATCGGCAGCGCTATCGTGCCTGGCACTTTTTGTTTTGTGCTTTGGTATTACCCACCACCAAATATTATCACTCTCCACATTAACTTCAGAGCCCCTCATACTACATATCTCGGCGCCACGCGTCACGGTCCATAGATACATAATCAAGACCTCACTAACCAACTGCGAAAAATTAGGCAACCATGGAATTAGCTCGCCAACCTCGGTATCATTCAATACTCTCTTAACAGAGCCTATTTTTACACCCGATATGGACTTACCCTTTGACTTTATCTTACCGCGCAAAATCAACCGCCACCAATTTACAGCAGTATCCGGCAGCCTCCCAGCATCGAGCGCATAATCCCACGCAGCCCCCAAATCGCGTCGTAACCTGACCGCTTGCACCGGAGCCGAATGGACAAACGACTCTATTAAGTTAAAAGCGATCTGGCGAGTAATCGATACAGCCGGCAAGTCTCCGACATCGCCCAGCATCGTATTAAACATACGCTCTACCTCCTCAACGCCTTTTTTATTGCGATGCCCACGGACATACCCATCAACAAAGTCATCGCACAATTTGCGCACTGTATAAGCATTTTCACCTGCTTCCATGCGCTTTTTTTCGATAGCGCCGCGCCTTTGTACTCGCATATCCTTGGCAACCAATGCCGGATCAATACCCTTATCGCGCTCAGCCTTGAGCTTTTCCCAAGCTACAATAGCCGCCGGATACGACACTGCCGGCCAATGCCCAATAGCAACCTGCCGCATCCTCCCATCGACCGGACTTTTAAAGCGATAAGACCAAGTCCGCGTCGTTGCCGAAGCAGTTAACCGCAATCCTGGGTAATCTGAGATAATGATATGTTTTCCAGGCCGCAAAGCCTTGGCTGATCTGGCGTCAAAGTGCATGTGGCGTAACTTTTGCAATTGCAATTTTTGGTTAGCGTAAGGTTGAGTAATAACCTTAGCAAAAGTTACGCTAAAATAGCAAGTGTAGGCGTATATTAACGGACGTTAGCGCACAAACAAAACAGACAAAAACAAAAATAAACAGCATTAATTACGAGTACTTACGAATGAAAAACACAGAGAATCATACCCTTAAAGGGGGTAAAAACTCTAATCATACCCCGATGATGCAGCAATTCATGCGCATCAAATCCGAACACCCCGATACCTTGTTGTTCTACCGTATGGGGGACTTTTACGAACTGTTTTTCGATGACGCCAAAAAAGCTTCGCAATTGCTGGATATTACCCTGACCAGCCGCGGACAATCGGCGGGCCTACCGATTCCTATGGCGGGCATTCCTTATCACGCGGCTGAAGGCTATCTTGCCAAGCTATTGAAGCACGGCGAATCAATCGCTATCTGCGAGCAAATCGGCGATCCGGCAACCTCCAAAGGTCCGGTCGAACGCAAGGTGGTACGCATCGTGACACCCGGCACTGTCACCGACGAGGCATTGCTGGAAGACCGCAAAGATAATCTGCTGGTCGCAGTGTGCTCGTTCCCAAGCTCCGGCTCGGGAACACAGCACGGCATAGCCAGCCTGGATTTAACCAGCGGCCGTTTTGTGTTGCAGCAGGTTGAATCCATCGACCAGTTGTTAAGCGAAATCGGCCGTCTTAACCCGGCCGAACTGCTGTTTAGCGAAGACTGGCCGCTGCCTGCAAGCTTAAAGCAGCGTAGCGGTTTATGCAGAAGGCCGCCTTGGCATTTTGAAGCGGAAAGCGCTAGGCAACTGGTGTTAAAACAGTTCAAGACGCTGGATTTAAAAGGTTACGGCTGCGAGAACATGCCTGCTGCGATCGCTGCTGCGGGCGGTTTGCTGCAATATGTTAAAGACACCCAGCAAAGCGCATTGCCGCATATTCAGGGCATCCGCACCGAAAGCAGCGACGACAGCATTTTGCTGGATGCCTCCAGCCGTCGTAACCTGGAGCTGGATTTTCACCCGTCCGGGCAACTCCAATACACATTATTCGGAGTGCTGGATAAAACCTCGACGGCAATGGGCAGTCGCTGTTTACGGCGCTGGATCAACCGGCCTCTGCGCGATCACGGCATCCTGAACAACCGCTATGCCTGCATCGATACCCTGCTGAATGTCTTGTTGTATCGCGATATTCAAGGCCATCTGCGGCAAGTCGGCGATATTGAACGGATCAGTTCCCGCATCGCGTTAAAGTCGGCGCGTCCCCGCGACCTGCTGGTGTTGCGCAATACGCTGGCAGTTCTGCCCTCGCTGCAACATGCGCTGTGCGCCAGCGATAATCCACAGATTGCGCAGTTATCCGAACAGATCGGCGAACAGCCTGAGATGCTAAAGCTGCTGCAATCGGCCCTCATCGACAATCCGCCGGTGCTGATCCGCGACGGCGGCGTAATTGCGCCCGGCTATCATCAAGAACTGGATGAGTTGCGCAACTTAAGCCAGAACGCCGACCAGTTCCTGATCGATATGGAGAACCGCGAAAAAGCGGCGACCGGCATCAGCACGCTGAAGGTCAATTACAACCGGGTGCATGGTTATTACATCGAGATTTCCAACCTGCATGCGGAAAAAGTCCCGGCGCATTACACCCGCAAACAAACTTTAAAAGGCGCGGAACGCTACATTACCGAGGAGCTGAAATCGTTTGAAGACAAGGTGCTCAGCGCCAAGGAAAAATCACTGTCTTTCGAAAAGGCCCTGTACGAAGAATTACTGAACATCATCGGCGCGTCGTTAATCCCGTTGCAACAGTGCGCCGCCGCGTTGGCCGAGTTGGATGTGTTGGTCAATTTTGCCGAACGCGCCGAGACTTTGAATTTATCCCAACCGACATTGGTCGATAAACCCGGCATAACGATTGAAGCCGGGCGGCATCTGGTCGTTGAGCAGGTTTCGGATATTCCGTTTGTGCCTAATGACTTGTCGTTTTCCAGCAAGCGCAGGATGCTGGTCATTACCGGCCCGAACATGGGCGGTAAATCGACTTACATGCGCCAGGCTGCGCTGATCGTGTTAATCGCCCATATCGGCTGTTATGTCCCGGCAAAAGCCTTGACCTGCGGCCCTGTCGACAAGATTTTCACCCGTATCGGAGCGTCCGACGACCTGTCCAGCGGCCGCTCTACGTTTATGGTGGAGATGTCGGAAACCGCCAACATCCTGCATAACGCAACCTCGAAAAGCCTGATTTTGATGGACGAGATAGGCCGCGGCACCAGCACCTTTGACGGCCTGTCTCTCGCGTGGGCTTGCGCCGATCATCTGGCTAAAGAAACCCAGGCGTTTACCTTGTTTGCGACACATTATTTTGAGCTGACCACGCTGCCCGAGGAACAAAGAAGCATCGCAAACGTGCATCTGGATGCGATGGAACATGGCGACAAGATCATTTTCTTGCATGCGGTCAAAGACGGCCCGGCCAGCCAAAGTTACGGCTTGCAGGTGGCATCGTTAGCCGGTGTGCCGCGCTCTGTAATCGACAAGGCCAAAGCCAAGCTACGGCATTTGGAAGACCATGCCTATATTGAACAGCAGGCGGAAACCGGGGTTAATCAGCTGGCGAGACAGGCTTTGGAGTTGCTTTACCGGCTTAAGGGGATGGTTTAACAGAGGCATATTCATCACATATCAAAATCCGTCACCATCGTTCCCTCTCCAGCTGGACGACGGATGCTGGAGGTAGAGTAACGCAGGAGCGGTTACCGAGAGGGTTAGGGTGAGGAGATTTAAAGACCGGATTTTGATTTGCGAACACTATAATTGCACACAAAAAGGCGCGCACGGCACGCCCTACTCAATGGAAAATTACGCTTAATCAATCCACAAGCCTATAATGCGCAGAAATCCTGTACAGAATTAGGAGTGAATATGAACTCAGTCAATGTCACCGAATTACGCCGGCATTTACCCGACTACCTCAAGCAAGTTCAGCGAGGCGAAGAAATTGCAATTACGCTACACGGCAAAACCATTACCCACATCGTGGCGGATCACAATGAAAACAAACGCGAAGCCACGCTAAAACGGTTGGAAGCATTGCGCGGCACACCGTCATTGTCGGCGATATTCTTGCACCATTGGATGAAGAATGGACAGGCGATGCTGACAATCTGTAACACCAATATCCTGCTGTTTTGAGCGGATCGTCAGGATCGGTTAACGGTTGCCGCGAGGCAAACACACTTTGCTAAAAGCCATGTCAGATCTGAAGCTAAATAAATTAAAGTTAATCAACTATCGTTGTTTCTCCGAAATTGAAATCGATTTCCACAAACAATTGACGGTTCTTATTGCTCCAAATGGCTTTGGTAAGACGGCTATATTGGACGCTATTGCCATTGCATTTGGCCCTTATGTCGGTGCATTCGATGAAGCCGTTGGAAAACATTTTCACGCTAATGATATTCGACTTAGTCGTGTGCGTGAAACGACCAGTAATGAAATGGAATATGCGACTGATGGCGTTAAATTGTTTGCCTACGGCGACATTCCCGGAAGTGAAGACAGAAATATATTTCCGGGAAGTTGGGCGCGAACTTTAGCCAACCCCAAAAAATCAAAAACCACAATTAAAGATGCTAAAGAGCTGATTGACTACGGTAAGCGTATGCAAAATGCCATTCGCCAGTCAAATCTTAACGAAGTGCTGCCTGTATTAGCTTATTACGGCACTGGAAGGCTTTGGCAATTAGGGAAATTGACGCAAAGCAAGCTAAAAGCAACTTCGCGTTCAATAGGTTACAGTAATTGCTTAGATTCCGGTTCAAGCTATAAAATCTTCGCCGAGTGGTTCCGATATTGGAATATAAGCGCAAGCGAAAATCGCTATGAAGCAATGAAAAAGGGGAAGCCATATATTCCAAATGAATTTGATCATTACATCGAGTCTGTTTGTAACGCTGTCAATACTTGCCTAGCGCCATCGGGCTGGAAGGAAATCGCCTATAGTGCATCCCGCCAAGAATTAGTCGCCCATCACGATGAGCATGGTGAATTTCCTGTTTCGATGCTAAGTGACGGCACCAGAAACATGATTGGCATGGCGGCCGATATTGCTTTTCGAGCCATCAAGCTGAACCCAACTCTCGGTAATCTGGCTGCGAAAAAGACACCCGGTATCGTGTTGATTGATGAAGTAGACATGCATTTACATCCGGCTTGGCAACAAGTAGTGTTAAATAGTCTTGTCAAAGCCTTTCCACTTATCCAGTTCATTGTCACAACCCACAGTCCACAGGTGCTTTCTACTGCCCATCGGGAATCTATCCGATTATTGGGTAAAGATAGTAATAGTAACGATGTCGCCGTCATGCCTCTGGCTGAATCTTATGGCGAAATCAGTAGTGATGTTTTGGAAAGCATTATGCACGTTAACCCGCAACCGCCTGTTGAAGAATTGGCTGATCTCAAACGCTTAACAGAATGGATCGACCAAGGCCAGTACAACACCCCAGATGCAAAAGCCCTATTCGAAAAACTTAAAGCGGTATTTGGCGAAGCCCATCCTCAATTACAAAGGCTTGCCAGAAGCATCAAGCGGCAAGAAATGTTGACGTCATGAAGCCGATTACCCCTAAAGCGGGCGGCGGTTATTATCTCGACCAAGCCCACCAAAAACAGCCCACAACTGCTGGGGAAGCAACAAGCCATTGGAGCAGCTTCAATCATAAAACCACGGTGCTTAATAACTTGTTGGACGATCAATACGGCTTATGCTGTTATTCAGAACTACGCGCCGATCTTGAAGGTTTAGGCTATCACATCGAACATTTGCAACCCAAAAGCCTTTATCCGTTACAAACATTTGACTATACCAATCTAGCGGCCAGTGCGTTGAGTTCTGATGATCTGAAAACCATCAAGGAAGACACCTTCGGTGGTCATGCTAAGCTCGGCGTTTACGATGCGGCTTTATTTGTCTCATGTCACGATCCTGACTGCGCCCGCTATTTTGCTTATTTGTCGGATGGTCGTGTCGTTGCCAGCGATAACTTGAGCAATTCTGAAAAAGACCAAGCCAACTACACCATCACCTTACTGAATCTGAACAGTCCTTACTTAGTAAATCGTCGCCGTCATTGGTATGATGAGCTTGATCAATTGTTTGAGGAACACATCGACAAGAACTGGAGTATTGAGCATTTGGCAGCAATTGATTTACTGCCAAGTAACAGACAGCTTAGCCAGTTTTTCAGCCTGACGCGGCAATTCTTCGGCCATGTCGCCGAACAAGTCTTACAGCAACACCTGCCGGAATTGGCATGACCCATACCCCCCATAGAAGTTGCTACTTCAACTCGCCGTTACCATATCAGTTATCACAACGTGTGATCTAAGAATAAAAACGCAAAAATGTAGGTCATCAACGGCGAACATCTGGTTGCCTCTGTATCATCGATTTATTTCGATTTTTTCTCGTCCGCCAGCGCTTCGGCCAGCTGCTTTGCAGGCAGGTAACCCGGAAAGATATTGCCTTTTTCAGTAACCATCATCGGCGTTCCTTTCACTTCAAAGTCTTCAGCCAATTGCATGTGTTCATCAATCGGGTTGGCGCAAGTTTTAGCCAGCGGTGTGTTGCCTTTTTTTGCTGCGGTTAAAGCTGCTTTACGATCATCTGCGCACCAGACCGATACGGCTTTGTGGTATGAATCGGAACCTTTGCCGGCTCTGGGGAAGAACAAATACTGGATAGTAATGCCTTCAGCCATGTATTGATCGATTTCCGAATGCAATTTACGGCAATAACCGCAGTCAATATCGGTAAAGATGCTAACCGTATATTTGCTTTCTTTGGGCTTGAACACGATCATTTTATCCAGACCGAGTTTCTCGATGGCTTGCTTCCGAACACCGCTCAACTTCTCTTCGGTTAAGTCTACACGCGCCGCAACATCAACCAAATGACCTTGAACCAGATACTTGCCATCGTCGGAAACATAAAATATATTGCCGCCCACTGTAACCTCGTAAAGACCACTGATTTCAGAGGGCTTAACCGAACCCACTTTTACCGACGGCATGGATTTGGTCAGTGCCTGCCGGATAGCATTTTCATCGGCATGCGCAACCGATAAAGTCAGGCCGAGTAATGATAATGCGGCAATCTTAATAAATTTTTTCATAATGTTATAGTGTTCCTGTGTTAGTTTACGGGGCGTAGGATCGGCAATTCACTTAAACCGCCTCAGCCCAACCTATCTTGTACCTTATTGCTGAATTATTAAAGCAAGCGCTCAACATCCAAAAACATGGCCAATGCCATCAATGACACGAGCAATGCAATGCCAATTTGTTGAAAGAAGATTTGCGCCCGTTCCGAAACAGGGCTGCCTTTAATGCCTTCTATCGCAAAAAACAGCAAGTGTCCGCCATCCAGCACCGGTATCGGCAATAAATTCAATATGCCTAAACTGACGCTGATCAAGGCCAAATACTTTATAAAGGGTACCAGACCCATCGTGGCGGACTGTCCCGCATATTGGGCAATACTGATAGGACCGCTTAAGTTGTCGACGGAAGCCTTGCCAACCAGCATTTTCCCCATCATTTTTAAGCTGGTAACGGAATAATAATAGGTGGTTTCGAATGCAACAGGTATCGCTGCCAGCGGCGACAATGAATATTCAACAGTCACCGACTTCATCAATGCTTCCGGTATATAAACCGAAGCGCCGACTTTACCCTCGGTATTCTTGCCCACAAGCACGCTTTTCGGGGTAATGGTTGCAGGTAATCGCACGCCGTCGCGCTCAATCTCCAGCTTTATTACGACTCCGGCGTGACTTTTTACATACGTCACCCATTGCATCCAGTCGTTTATGATTGTACCGTCAGCGCTGACAATCAGGTCGCCTTGTTTTAATCCGGCGGCTAATGCGGCGCTATCGGGAAGTACTTTGCCTATAATGGGCTGTAATTTCGGAGACCAGGGTTTAAAACCTAATCGTTGATAGAGTACATCGGGATTTTCACTATCTTTATCAGTAAGCTTAAGCGTCCTGATAGTTTGCCGATCATCAAAACTTTTTACCGTAACCTTTATGTTCTGTTCCCCATCAAGCGCCGAGGATACTAACACGCTCATTGCCTCAGTCCAGGTGGGTGTCGTCTTGTTGTTAATCGAGATAATCTCATCGCCGTCGACAAAGCCTGCGGCTGCGGCTAATGTGCCTTGCTCTACCGAACCGAGTATCGGTTTTATGCCGGTTTCGCCGATAACCAGCACACTCCAGAACAGCGCAACAGCAAGTATCAGGTTAAACACGGGACCTGCGGCGACTATTGCGATTCTGGCCAATAACGATTGCCGGTTAAAGGCATACGGCAAGTCAGCTTCCTTAACTTCACCTTCCCGCTCATCGACCATTTTGACATAACCGCCCAGCGGAATTGCCGATATTGCATACTCTGTCGCATCAGGACTTTTTTGATACGCCCATAAAATCTTGCCGAAACCGACCGAAAACCGGAGTACTTTTACCCCGGCTTTACGCGCGACCCAGAAATGTCCGAATTCATGAAATGAAACCAGTACACTGATGGCGACTATGAAATAAAACAGCGTATGCAAAAAATCCATCAATTATTAAGCTCTCCAATAATCTGCGCAGATACCAATCTGGCTTGTTGATCCGCGTCTAAAATAATTTCCAGGGTATCGGCGGCCTTGGCCTCGAATTTTTTCATGCAGCGTTCGATAATAAGCGGAATATCGGTAAAGCGAACCTGTTCATTCAAAAACGCTTCGACTGCGATTTCATTGGCCGCGTTTAACACCGTCGGCATGATGCCGCCTGCATCGATAGCCTCATAGGCCAGACGTAAACAGGGAAAGCGCGCCAAATTAGGTTCATGGAAATCCATACGCCCGACATCAAAAATATTCAACGGTTCAACGCCTGAATCAAATCGCTCCGGCCAAGCCATTGAATAGGCGATAGGTATGCGCATATCGGGATTGCCCATCTGCGCCAAAACCGTTCCGTCCACATAATCAACCATCGAATGGATGACGCTTTGCGGATGGATGACCACTTGGATTTGATCTGGGGTCATATCGAATAAAATACAAGCCTCGATCATCTCAAGACCCTTATTCATCATGGTTGCCGAATCCACGGAAATCTTCCGGCCCATATCCCAGTTAGGGTGAGCGACCGCTTGATCCGGCGTTACATGGATCAATTGATCAACCGGCGTTTCCCGAAAAGGGCCGCCCGAAGCGGTCAATAAAATGCGTCTGGCTTGTTTTGCCTGCACGCCGGTTTTATAACCGGCAGGCATGCATTGGAATATCGCATTATGTTCGCTATCAATCGGCAGCAATTGCGCCCCCGACTCCGTAACGGCCTGCATAAAAATCGAACCCGACATCACCAAGGCTTCTTTATTGGCCAGCAATATGGTTTTACCCGCTTTTGCCGCCGCCAAACTCGGCAATAAACCCGCCGCGCCGACGATGGCCAGACTCGGTAACAAACCCGCCGCGCCGACGATGGCGGCCATAACCGAATCGACATTGTCCAGCGTTGCGACATGCTCCAGCGCCTTGGCGCCGGACAACACTTTTATATCGGCAATGGTCGAGTTTTTAAGTTTTTCTGCAAAGATTTGGGCATTCCGCTCATCCACTACCACGACAACTTCAGGATGGTGTTCCAGGCATTGCTCATAGAGGGTATCAATGTTGGTATTGGCCGTTAACGCAATAACTTTATACAGACTGGAATGTCTGGCTACCACATCTAAAGTGCTGACGCCGATTGAGCCTGTCGCTCCGAGTATGCAAATGCCTTTCATGACATAAGCCCAATCACCGCTATACCCGCATAAAAGAATGGAACGGCGGCAATCAAGCTGTCAATTCTATCCAGGACACCGCCGTGACCGGGCAGTATTGAACCGGTGTCTTTGACGCCGCGCTGGCGTTTGACTACACTGAAAAACAAATCGCCATAAATAGAAATCAACACTGTCAGCACAGATAGCAGTATAAAATCGGTTATCCTCATCCAGACGAAACCATCGCGATAACCATAATAGCCAATAAAAGCAGAAGCCCAAACGGCACCGGCTATTAAAGCACCGTACATGCCTTGAACTGTCTTGCCTGGGCTGATTTCGGGCGACAACTTGGTTTTACCGAATTTCTTGCCGGCAAAATAAGCGGCAATATCCGCCGTCCAGATTAAAACCAGAAAATACAAGGTCATTTCCGAACCGTAAAAAGCTCTTAATCTGCTCAAAAATAGCCATGTTGCAAATAAAACAAGCCAGCCTATCAAGGTCTTATAGCGAGTTTTCATTTCCAGCTTTAAAACACCGTCCGGGGTGTTCCTGATTAATATCATAGCCAATATCCAGAACAGCACCGGCGCTACAACCAGCCATTCCAGAGCGCCTGAATAATCCCTGATGTCGGGCCAATCCAATACTTGCGCAGCGACTTCCAGAAATTGCGTCCAAAAATGCAGCCATAACATGGGCAGAATCAACGCAACCAAAAATAATCCGCGTTTAACCGGCGAATTAATGCCGATAAGATGAGTCCATTCCCATGCCGCTAAAAGCGTGATTAGCCCTATAAGCAGTGAAAAATACTCTGAATGCAGCTGGAAAACGGCAAGTACAACCAGAGGAACCAGAATGAGTGCAGTAATAATTCGCTGTAGTAACATTTTTATAATTATTAGATGAAGTTGGAAGTAAGTGTCTGTTTTCAGTAAAAAACCAGCAGATTATTTTAAGGTAATCGATTTATCAAGCAGTTGCTCTCCGGTATGGCCAAAGCGTCTTTGCCGTCCCTTAAAACTATTGATAGCTTCTTCAAGTGAGTTCTGGTTGAAATCCGGCCATAACGTCGCAGTAAAGTACAGTTCCGTATAAGCCAATTGCCATAATAAAAAATTACTAACGCGTTGCTCGCCGCCGGTTCTGATAAACAAGTCAGGTTCGGGCAGGTCTGCGGTTGATAAATACTGACTGATCAGCTGCTCATTGATATCCTGATCTTTCAATTCTCCGGACGCTATTTTTGCCGCCACCGTCCGGAACGCCTGACACAGGTCCCAGCGCCCGCCATAATTTGCCGCGATAACCAGCGTCAAGGCCTTATTTTCCTTGGTTTGCGCCTCGCCTTCGGCCATTTTGGCCTGCAACTTGTCGGAGAATGCCGATCTATCGCCAATAAACCGCAAGCGGATATTATTACGATCAAGCTTGTTGATTTCCCGTTGCAGAGTCGCCATAAACAGCCCCATCAACAATGACACCTCTTCATCCGGGCGACGCCAGTTTTCACTGCTAAAAGCGAATAAGGTCAAAACTTCAACCTCTTGTTTAACGCAATACTCTACAATTTTTCGAACCGCTTTAACCCCGGCCTGATGACCGATAGCCCGAGGCATAAACCTTTTTTGCGCCCAGCGGCCATTACCATCCATGATAATGGCAATATGGCGCGGATTGTTATTTATACCCTTGAGGGTACTTATTGATTCCAAATTACTGTCATCCGTAGGCATTACTTAAATCCCAATTACATTGACAGTAAATCGGCTTCTTTTGCTTCCAGCAATTTCTCAACGTCTTTTACATACTGATCAGTCAATTTTTGAATTTTTTCTTCAGCTGCGCGAGCCTCATCTTCGGAAATCATTTTTTCCTTTAAGGCCTCTTTGATGGCTGAATTGGCATCGCGACGAATATTTCTGATCGCAACCCGGCCGTTTTCCGCTTCATTCTTGACGACTTTAACCAGACTACGACGACGCTCTTCAGTTAATGGCGGCAACGGAATACGAATAACCATCCCGTTGGTAGCGGGATTTAAGCCCAAATCCGATTTCATAATCGCTTTTTCAATGGCCTGTACCATGCCCTTTTCCCACGGCGTAATCGTCAAGGTACGCGCGTCTTCGAC
>Ga0208117_100296_pt1 | contig 19146 bp, 20 predicted proteins | sample LakWasMet26_LOW6_2_FD_183870 | JGI IMG/M metagenome (GOLD analysis project Ga0208117, IMG submission 183870) | Freshwater sediment methanotrophic microbial communities from Lake Washington under simulated oxygen tension - Sediment Metagenome... | ecosystem: Environmental > Aquatic > Freshwater >...
GCCACTTCTATGGCCCGGGCAATGTCCGGCTCTTCATTGACGGTGCCGCGCAGCGTCACGACGCCGTTGACCGTGGTCACCTCAATATTCGAGCCCTTAAGCAGGGGGTCTGTCAGCATCGCCGCCTTTATCCTGGCGGTAATCGCCGCATCGTCGACAGCCTCTCCGGCCGCCGATTCCTGGGCGGCGCCAATCTCCTGCTGGGCCTGGTCTTTCGCCTGATCGATCTTTTGCTCGGCCGTCTCCGCCGCGCGCTCGACTTTCTCTTCGGCCCGTTCGGCCGTGTCTTTCTGCTGGTCGCAGCCGGCCAGCCCGACAGCAGCGGATAAACAGGCGATGCCAAGCACGTGACGGGCTAATCCGGTTGACGGGGCTTCATGGGGTAGTTTCATCGGTGATTCCTTAAAAAGTGGGGTCATAGGTAGCCACTGACCGAGCGGGACTCTCCTGTTAGTGAAAAAACGCCAGGCGCCTCCCGGTCAAGCGCTATCAACTCAAAACGCAGGAAAAGCTTATTATCAAGATCAAGCGCGGTCTGTGCGCTAGCGTACATAAATGCCTGGAAACCGGTTAGCGGACGCAGGGCATAAAAAAACCCGCCGGGCGGCGGGTTCGGTAGCACGTCGGGAATAACCCCGCTGAGCCTAAAGCGGGATCAGTATTCGATCCAGATCAGCTCGACGCGGCGGTTTTCGGCCCGGCCCGCTTCGGTGCTGTTGTCGGCCACCGGCCGGGTTTCGCCGTAGCCTTTGGCGGTCAGGCGGTTGCTGACGCCTTTCGATTTCAGGTAGTCCGCCACCGATTGCGCACGGCGCTGCGACAGTCTCAGGTTGTAGGCGTCCTTGCCTTCGCTGCTGGCGTGGCCCTGGACTTCAATGTCGTTCTTCTGCGGATGGGCGATCAGGTTCTGCGCGACGTCATCGAGAATGATCCGGGCATTCGGCGTCAGCTCGGCGGAATTATGCTGGAAATGCTGACCTTTCAGCACCAGCCTGACCGGGCAGCCGATCTTGTCGACGGTGGTGCCTTTGAGGGTGTCCGGGCATTGGTCCAGCGAGTCGGGAACGCCGTCGCCGTCGGAATCCAGCGTTTGAGGCGCAGCGGCCATCGGGGCTGGCGCCGGACGCTCGGCTCTTTCGGCCGGTTTCGGCTTGTCGCCGAACGGCACCACAAAGCCGACATTGACGACCATGTCGTGGAACTCGTCGGTGCCGGGCTGGACCTGGGCATTGAGGTTGTTGTTGTAGCGGTAGCGCACGTCGCTGCGCAGCAGGAAGTTGTCGTGCAGCTCGTAGGTAAAACCGAGGCCGGTCTCGCCGATGACGGTGGCGCCGCAATTGGCCGAAGCGCAGGTGTTCATGCCGCCGGCGGCGACCACCGCGTAGGGCGAGAATTTGTCGCGGTCGAAATAATACTGAACGTCAGCGGTGCCGCCGGTCAGGCTCCACGGGCCGTTGGCGCCGCCGAATTCCTCGTAGAAGCCTTTCAGCTCGACGTTGAAGTGCTTGTCCAGCATCTTGCCGATGCCGAGGCCCCCGCCCCAGCCGTCGCTGGCGTTGCGGTCGCCGCCGCTTTTGATGAAGGTGGCGAACGGCGCCACATACCAACGGTTGTCGTCATAGCGGCGGTCGTCGTAGCGGTCGTCATGAAAAAAACCGTCGGCCTGAGCCAGCGGCAGAAAACCTACAAGACTCATCGAGGCCAGGGTAAGCAAGTTCTTCTTCAGCATAATATTTTCCTTTTATGTAATAAAAACAACTAATTAAATTTAACCTTGTTATTTAACCGACTTATTATAGGGTGCGATACTTAAACTGAAGCTTAACAACCGCTGTTGTCAAAAAACTTTATAAAATAGCTTAATTGCAACATTCTCAGCTTATCTGTGCGCTATCCCACATATAGCCATTTTTAAGCCCTCATACGCCGCCTGGGCCCTCCTGTCCTCGGTCTGGGGAAGTAGATTCATTGCGCCAGTATGTGCGATGCCGTACCGACTGCGGCTGGTTTTTGGGATACAGTTTCCAGAAGTTTTAGCACGGCTCCGCCCTGCTTCAAAACTTACTTTTCGTCCACGTTTGTTCTTAACTCAGGAGAATCTCATGACTCATATACCTCAATCCGAACAGTCCATGCGTTCTGAACAGTCCATGCATGGCATGCACCATTCCATGCAATCTTGCATCCAAGCTTGCATGGAATGCCATCAAGTTTGCCTGCAAACGGTTATGAACCTCTGCCTGGAAATGGGCGGTAAGCACGTTGAACCGGAACACCTCCGTCTGATGATGAACTGCGCAGAAATCTGCCAGACATCAGCCAACTTCATGCTAAGCAGTTCCACTTTCCATAATCGTCTTTGCGGAGTCTGCGCCGAAGTCTGCGACGCCTGCGGCCAAGATTGCAAAAGCATCGGCGATATGGACGAATGCGTCGAGGCCTGCATGAATTGCGCAGAAAGTTGCCGCCAAATGGCCGGCTCTTCTATGCAGCATTAAACGGAAACCGGGGGCCATGTTCATGAAACCAAGACGCTCACTGTTATTCTCGGCGATAACTGTGGTTCTGAGTGCATGCGGCGAGGTGGCACAATTGCCGGTAGCGGCAGGCATTGGCCCCCATCCCCAACTGCCACCGCCCAATCCGACCTTGATTCCGACGGTGAACATCGCTCCGGCTGTAGGCTGGCCCGCTAACGGTAAACCGGCGGCTGCGGCTGGGATGACCGTAAATGCCTTTGCCGACGGGCTCGACCATCCTCGCTGGCTGTATCTGCTGCCTAACGGCGACGTCTTGGTCGCTGAAACCAATGCACCGCCAAAGCCCGAGGACGCTAAAAGCATTAAAACCTGGCTCACTGAGCGTGTCATGAAAGAGGCAGGCGCAGGCGTACCCAGCGCCAATCGCATTACCCTGCTGCGCGATACCGATGGCGACGGGATAGCCGAAACCCGATCAATCTTTCTCGAAGGGCTCAACTCGCCGTTCGGCATGGCCTTGGTGGGCAATGATTTTTATGTCGCCAATGCGGATGCAGTGGTTAAGTTTCCTTATAGCAACGGGGAAACCCGTATCGTACAGCCGGGGACTAAAGTAACCGATCTCCCGGCCGGGCTTAACCATCACTGGACCAAAAATATTCTCGCCAGCCGGGACGGTTCGCACCTTTATGTCACGGTAGGCTCGAACAGTAATGTCGCCGAGAACGGCATCGATAAAGAGGACGGCCGCGCCGCCATTTGGGAAGTCGATCTCAAATCAGGGGCCCACCGCATTTACTCCGGCGGCTTACGCAATCCCAACGGCCTCGCCTGGGAACCGGATAGCGGCGAGCTGTGGACCGTAGTCAACGAGCGCGATGAAATCGGCAGCGACCTGGTTCCCGATTACCTGACTTCGGTACCCGACGGCAGCTTCTTCGGCTGGCCCTACAGTTATTACGGACAACATGTCGACGAGCGCGTGCGGCCCCCGCGGCCCGACCTGGTCGACAAGGCCCGGGCACCGGATTATGCAGTCGGCTCGCATACCGCTTCCCTGGGCTTGGCTTTTTCCAGGCAGGGTACATGGCCGGCACCTTTCGATAACGGCGCTTTTATCGGTCAGCACGGTTCGTGGAACCGCAAGCCACACAGCGGCTATCGGGTCATCTTTGTGCCATTCAGAGGCGGCATGCCTTCTGGCGATCCGATCGACGTGTTGACGGGCTTTCTTAGCGCCGATGGCGAAGCCTACGGGCGTCCCGTAGGCGTTATTCTCGACAAGCAAAACGCCTTATTGGTCGCCGATGATGTCGGCAACCGTATCTGGCGTGTAACGGCCTCGTCCCCTTAACTCAACGGGCATTCTGTTTATGAGATCGATTTGGACAGGCGCAATAGGTTTCGGTTTGGTCAATATACCGGTCAAGCTTTACAGTGCCACCGAAACCAGCACGCTTGACCTGGATATGCTCGATAAAAAAGATCATTCCCACATACGCCTGATGCGCGTCAATGAACACAGCGGCAAGGAAGTGAGCTGGGAAAATATTGTTAAGGCCTATAAATACAAGGATGAGTATGTAGTTCTGACTGACGAGGATTTTGAAGCGGCCAGCGTGGAAAAAGCCAAAGTCATCACTATTTCCGGCTTTGCCGGAGAAGATGAAATCGACAGTATTTATTTTGAAACGCCCTATTATGTCGAGCCGGAAGAGTCCGGCGTCAAAGCCTATGCCTTATTGCGGGAAGCCTTGCTGAAAACGGAAAAGGTCGGCATTGCCACATTCGTCATGCGCAGCCGGGAAAACCTGGCCATTTTAAGACCGGCAAATAATGTCATCATTTTAAATAAAATCAGGTTTGCCGAAGAAATCAAGGATGCTTCCGCACTTGATTTACCTTCCAAGACCGGCATAAAAAAGGATGAGCTGGAAATGGCCGTTTCATTAATTAACCAGCTTTCCGAAAAATTCGATATCAGCGCCTACAAAGATACTTACACCGATTCTTTATTGAAGATCATAGCCGCCAAGGCAAAAGGCGCAAAGCCCAAAAAGCCGCACTTGAAAGTGGTGCCTACTCAATCTACGGACCTGGTAGCGCAATTAAGGGCCAGCCTGAATGCCCGCAAAAAAGCGTCTTGAACCATGACGCTTCATGCATACCAGCAAAAAAGGAATTTTAAAACCACACCTGAACCTGCAATAAAAAAAGCGGCTCATTCCGACAAATTGATCTTTGTGGTGCAACGGCATAAAGCTTCGCGCCTGCACTATGACTTCAGACTGGAAATGGACGGCGTGTTAAAAAGCTGGGCCATACCCAAGGGGCCTTCGATGAATCCTGCCGATAAACGGTTGGCTATCAAGGTAGAAGACCATCCTTATGCCTATAAGGATTTTGAAGGCGTTATCCCGCCGGGAAATTACGGCGCCGGCATAGTGGAGATATGGGATCGCGGCTATTACACCGGCAGCCTGAATTCGGGGAAAAATGCACAAAAAGAATTACTGAAAGCGCTGGATACGGGCCATTTAAACATTACTCTGCACGGCAAAAAACTAAAAGGCGAATTCGCCCTGGTTAAGCTAAAAGCCAGCCAGGATAACTCCTGGTTGCTGATCAAGCATAAAGATGAATATGCGGTGCAGGAGGAGTATGACAGTGAAGCGGAAACACCAAAAGACTCTCCGATCAATAAAGCGCTAGGCATGCGCAGCAAAAAACCGGCAAACAAACCTAAAAAGGCTCCCGCCCAAGATAAACCTGACTACATACCGGCAATGCTGGCCAAAGAAGTTAAACAGCCTTTTGACGACAAAGACTGGATTTTTGAAATTAAATGGGACGGATACCGGGCTATCGCCGAGCTAAATAAAGCCGAGATCAAGCTCTATTCCCGGAACGGAAACCTGTTTAACGACAAGTATCCTGAAATAATCGATGCCTTGGCTCAAATGGATGTCGAAGCGGTCATCGACGGGGAAATCGTAGTCATGGATGAGCAAGGCAATCCCAATTTTCAGTTACTGCAACATTACAGTGAGCAACGATCGCAGCCGATTTATTACTATGTATTTGATATCTTAAAATTAAATAACCAGTCCGTTATGGAACTGCCGCTTGTTAAAAGAAAAGAACTATTACGCACTTTTATTCTATTCCGCACGCTTATAAAAAACAGCGTTATCAAATACTCTGACCATATTGAAGAAAAGGGTAAGGAAATGTTTGCGCTGATGGCGGAAAGAAACATGGAAGGCATTATGGCTAAAAAGGCCGATAGCCTTTATTTGCCGGGCCAGCGTAGCGCCAACTGGTTAAAAGTAAAATACCGTAAAAGTGTTGATGCCATCATCTGCGGCTTTACTGAGCCTGAGGGAGAAAGGAAGTATTTTGGCGCCTTAATATTGGGCTTAATGCAGGGCCAGACCATTAAGTATATTGGGCATACAGGAACCGGCTTTGATAACTCATTGCTAAAAAGCCTATATCAACAGCTAACGCCGTTAGCCATTCCTCAATCGCCATTTAATGAAACCGTAAAAACCAACACGCCGGTAACCTGGGTAAAACCCGTCCTGGTATGTGAGGTTGAATTTACCGAAAAAACCCGTGATGGCATGCTGCGAAACCCCGCTTTTATAAGATTGCGACCGGACAAACCCGTCGAGGATACGACCATGGCAAGCTCGGAAACCATCACCAAAGAACAGGCTGAAACAGAAAGCGCACCGAAAGCAAGCAATGACACCGTCATCCCTTTTGGACGCGTGAAAGTTCCTGTCTCTAACTGGGACAAACTGTACTGGCCGGAAGAAAAAATCACTAAAGGCGATGTAGTTGAGTATTACCTGAATATCGCCGACCTGATTTTGCCGTACTTAAAAAACCGCCCACAGTCTTTAAAGAGGAATCCGGAAGGCATCGCCAACAAAGGCTTTTTTCATAAAGATGCGGGCGAGAATGTGCCTTCGTTTGTAAAAACCATTGCCGTGCATTCGGAATCTTCAAATAAGGACGTCGATTATATTATCTGCAATAACAAAGCGACCCTAACCTATCTTAATAACCTCGGCTGCATAGAAATCAATCCTTGGCACTCGACCATCCAATCTCTGGACTGCCCCGACTACCTCATCATTGATATCGACCCATCCGATAAAAATACGTTTGATCAGGTCATTGAAGCGGCCAATATCGTTCACGAAATCCTGGAAAAAGCCGGGGCGGCCAACTTTTGTAAAACCTCGGGCGCTACCGGAATGCACATCTATATTCCTACCCATAAAAAATACACTTATGATCAATTAAAGGATTTTGCTGAGCTGATTTGCGTGATGGTTACTGAACAATTACCTGAAACCACCAGCACGGAAAGAAGCCTCAGCGATCGAGGCAATAAAATCTACCTGGATTACCTGCAAAACAGTAAGGGACAAACGGTCGTCGCGCCCTACAGCCTGAGACCTTATCCTGGAGCCACGGCATCGGCTCCGTTGAAATGGGCAGAAGTCAAACCGGGGTTAACTCCGGCCCAATTCAATATTTTCACCCTCCCGGCCAGAGTTAAAAAGACCGGCGATTTATTCAAAGGCATTCTCGGCAAAGGCATCGATATGGAAACGCTGTTGGATAAAATGACCGGCGTTAAAAAGTAAAGGTTTTGCGCATCGCAACATTCTTATCCGGCACCGTAGGGTGCGAGGCTGTGAAAATATTCGATTTTAGAAAAAATCAAAGAATTCACCACGAAGACACGAAGGATACGAAGAAAACAATCGTTTTAATTCAATGTATTGAAAACTTCGCGCTCTCGGCAACTGCTCCTGCGTTGCTCTACCTCCTGCATCCTTGCAGTCGTTCGTGCCTTCGTGGTGAAAAAATGTTTTTAGCCTAATTTGGATAATACTTTCACCGTCTCCGTACCCTACCAAGCTTTCAACCATTCACGACCGTGCCGCCATTGGGATGAAGAACCTGCCCGGACATATACGACGAATCATCCGAAGCTAAAAAAACATAACAGTTGGCGACTTCTTCGGGCTGCCCTGCCCGGCCCATCGGCACGTCCTCGCCAAAAGATTCGACATGCTCAGGCTCGAACGTTGACGGAATCAGCGGCGTCCAGATAGGGCCGGGAGCGACGCCATTAACCCTGATTTTTTGTTCGGCCAGAGCCAGAGACAAGGACCGTGTAAAGCCGACAATAGCGCCCTTGGTAGACGCGTAATCGAGCAATTGGGGACTGCCTTTATAGGTCGTTACCGAAGTCGTATTAATAATGGTGCTTCCGGGTTGCAGGTATTTAAGGGCCGCTTTGGTTAAATAGAACATCGAAAAGATATTGGTGCGGAAGGTCTTTTCAAGCTGCTCTGCGCTTATGTCTTCAATACTTTTCTGGGGATGCTGTTCCGCCGCATTATTGATCAGGCTATCCAGCCGACCTAACTCACTGATAGTCTGTTCAACCGCTTCCCGGCAAAAATATTCCTGCCCGATATCCCCGGCAATCAGCAGGCATTACTGGCCGTATTCATTCACCAGGCGCTTGGTTTCTTCCGCATCTTCATGTTCATCCAGATAGACAATAGCCGAATCAGCGCCCTCCTTTGCAAAAGCCACCGCAATGGCGCGTCCGATACCGGAATCCCCGCCGGTAATTAAGGCGACTTTACCGTTGAGCTTGCCGGTGCCCTGATAATTAGGATCATCGGACTGAGGCCTTGGATTCATGTCTGTTTCCAGTCCCGGCTGACGCTCCTGATGCTGGGGTGGATAAGGGGGTTCGGGATGCTTAATATCGGTCATGACGCCTCCTTTATAAGGTGGGTAAGAAAATACTTATCGCGGCACCGTAGGGTACGCATCGCGTACCATTTTCTGGATCAAGTCCCAAAAGGTACGCGATGCGTACCCTACCTCTAGCACTGCGTAACATCGGTTACTCATCTCAGCTACTAAGTTTATTAGGGTTTTAATACCACCTTGATGCAATGATCTTGTTTTTCCTTAAACAGGCTATAGCCCTCGGCGGCATCATCAAGCTTCATTTGATGGGTAATAACAAACGATGGATCGATTTCATTTCTTTCAATTTTTTCAAAAAGAAGCGGCATGTATTTCTGCACATGGGTCTGACCTGTTTTGATCGTCAGGCCTTTATTCATCGCCGCTCCGATCGGGATTTTATCGCCGTAACCGACATACACGCCCGGCACCGAAATAGTCCCGCCTTTGCGGCAACTCTTGATGGCCTGCCGTAAGACATGGGGACGATCCGTACCCAGCAATGCCGCTGTTTTCACGGAATCGATAATCCCGTCCAGGGTTCCGCCCGAATGCGCTTCGCACCCGACTGCGTCAATGCATCGGTCAGGCCCGCGCCCATGGGTCATTTGCATTAATTGGTCATAAACATCGACATCGTCAAAATTGACGGTTTCCGCCCTGCCCTGCTGCCTGGCCATTTCCAGACGTTCGGGCACATGGTCGATAGCGATGATACGCTCGGCGCCGAACATCCAGGCGCTTTGGATGGCAAATTGCGCCACCGGGCCGCAACCCCAAACCGCAACGGTGTCACCGGGTTCAATACCACAGTTTTCTGCCGCCATATAACCGGTAGGGAAAATATCCGACAGAAATAAAACTTTTTCGTCAGGAATGCCATTAGGAATTTTAAAAGGCCCGACATCGGCATACGGAACCCGCAAATATTCGGCTTGACCGCCGGCGTAACCGCCCAGCATATGGGAATAGCCGAATATTCCGGCGGTCGCATGCCCCATCGCCTTGCGGGCTAACTCAGCACCGGGATTGGAGTTGTCGCACAAGGAATACATTTGTTTTTGACAAAAAAAGCACTCGCCGCAAGATATAGTAAACGGCACGACAACCCGGTCGCCGACCTTTAAAGTCCTGACATCACTGCCAACCTCGACCACTTCCCCCATCGGTTCGTGCCCCAATATATCGCCCTTTTCCATGGTCGGCTGGAAGCCATCCAGAATGTGTAAATCGGAGCCGCATATCGCGGTGGAGGTGACCTTAATAACCGCATCATTCTTGTTGATAATTTTAGGGTCCGGCACCGTGGTAACCCTAACGTCGTTCGTACCGTACCAGCATAAGGCTTTCATATCGTTCTCCTCAATCAGGATGGATAACTGTCGCTTCGCATTCATCAGTTCGGTTGATAACTGCCGGTAACTCTTGCATCAAAAGCCCCGGTTTTTAACTGACGACTTTTTTAATAAGGTACTGGTTTAAAATAAAATTTTCTGTGCGAAAACGTACCCAACCATTGCTTTTACAGAACGCCGAAGCTATTGCTTGTCTGTGGGAGGCCGTACCGACTGCGTCAGGTTTTTCGCCTAGAGTGATTTCAATGCGGCTCTCCCAGGAAAAGTGAAAAGCCGTGTTTCAATATCCTGTTTCAAGGCAACGAATAGCAGCCATCCGGCCGGAGGTAGAACATGCCTTATAAAGACATCAGCGATTTACCCGAGAATGTGCGGGAGCATTTACCAAAACATGCTCAGGAGATTTATCAGGCGGCCTATAACAATGCTTGGGACGAATACGGGCATGACGAAGAACGGGCTCACCGGATAGCCTGGAGCGCAGTCAAAAAGAAGTATCAGAAAGATGAAGCCAGTGGGCAATGGAAAGCTATAGATAAAGCTTAAGCCAAATTAAATTCAACTCAGCCATCAAGGAAAACGCTATCTGGATCAAGCCGTTATTTGTGTCTTGGCGGTGAGTCAACCTTTAACTCCCGGTCAGAATTTCCTGTTTGGCCAATCGATTTTAAAACCCTGCCACAGGATATTAGAAAGCGCTAACTTATCTATAACTATATGATTACAATGAAGTTACAAAAAAAATAAATACCCTTAGTGTGTGTTGACGTACAGAAATTTGATGCTTTTTTCCTATATTCTGAGCTCACTTCTTTAAATACATAAAGAAGAAAAGCCTTTAACCCAATTCAACAAAAGGCACTTATATACGTTTAAATAATATGTTCGAGGTGAAGATCATGCCACAGAAACAGTCTCATACCGGTCAGAAAAGTTCCACCCGACTTCGCGGTTTTGCTTCAATGGACGAAGACAAGCAACGGGAAATTGCCAGTAAAGGGGGGCGCGCCGCTCATGAAAAAGGCACTGCGCATGAATTTACTCCAGAAGAAGCCAGAGAAGCAGGCCATAAAGGTGGTCAAGCCGCTCATGAGAAAGGCACCGCTCATGAGTTTACTTCGGAAGAAGCCAGAGAAGCTGGCCGCAAAGGCGGTCAAGCCGCTCATGAGAAAGGCACCGCTCATGAGTTTACTTCGGAAGAAGCCAGAGAAGCTGGCCGTAAAGGCGGCCAAGCGGCTCATGGAAAAGGTTCAGCTCATGAATTTACTCCGGAAGAAGCCAGAGAAGCAGGCCGTAAAGGCGGCCAAGCTTCCCATAAAAAAGGCTCTTCCGGCGAATCCAGACAGCACAGGTAAAGTAATCCTATAACTCTAGCTTATTAGAATTATGTTGGCCCCTACAGTCCTCATTGCCTTATGCACAAATCGAAATAATCCCTAATAAAGCCAATCATATTGTAAAAACATCATGTTATTGGCTTTCCAGCTGTTTTTTTTCAGACTTATGTAATAAGGCATGGCATAACCGCAGGGGTTGGCATTTCTAATAAAGCCGGACCGCTAAGCAAAGTTAGTCGCACTGCAAGACACCCCAAAATTGACAAGGCGTCGCTACTGCCGACCCTTACATTACTCCTGTTGGATGTACAGGCTGTCTTTCGTTTGACTTAATTTTTGCTTAGGCACCATTCTGGACTTTTGTCACACGCTTGATTGATGGCTGAAGCCAGACCAGGTGGCACGACAATGTAGTCGTGCCTGTACGCAAGAGGATCACTATCTCCAAAGAGTGCTCCCCGCATTAATTCATTATTGAGGAACTGCGACATGAAAAAACTACCTTTTTCAAAAACACGCCGAATATGCGCATCCTTACTGGTTGCGCTGGCCTTTGCTACAGGATTGGGCGCTCATACCTTAGGGACATATCAATTGCAGAATCTGGTGACTGACACTGAAGGGGCGGACGCCACCGACGAAAATCTGGTAAATCCGTGGGGATTGGCTTTTAACCCCTTTGGCCCGGCATGGGTGGCCAACAACGGCTCTGGCGTTGCAACCGTCTATGATGGCGAAGGCACCGTCAATCCTTTAGTAGTCGAGATACCAACAGCAAGCGAAGCTACCGGTGGAACTCCGACTGGCGTGGTATACAACGGATCTCCCGAATTCGTGATTAACTCTAGTGGCGCTGTAGGCGGCACTAATGGTGGCACTAACGGTGGTACTAACGGTGGTACTAACGGTGGCACTAATGGCGGCACTAACGGTGGCACTAACGGTGGCACTAACGGTGGTACCAATGGCGGCACTAACGGTGGCACTAACGGTGGTACCAATGGCGGCACTAACGGTGGTACCAATGGCGGCACTAACGGTGGAACCAATGGCGGCACTGGTGTCGGTACCGGACCCAGCCGGTTCATCTTTGCAACGGACGAGGGTGTGATCGCGGCCTGGAATCCTGATGTCAATGCGACCCAGGCGATTCGCGTAAACGACGCCGCGGCGGAAAACGGTCCAGTCTATAAAGGTCTTGCCATAAGCGCGAACGGCACCGAAAGCCGACTTTATGCCGCCGACTTTTTCAACAATAAAGTTGACGTCTGGGATGGCGATTTCCAACCAGTAACGCTGGAGGAAGGCGCCTTTACCGATCCAACTCTTCCTGCCGGATATGCGCCGTTTAACATACAGGCTATTAACGGCAGCATTTATGTGGCTTATGCGCAGCAGGATGAAGCCAAGCTTGACGCTGTAAAAGGCGTAGGCCTTGGATTCGTGGATGTGTACGACACCGATGGTGTGTTCATCAAACGCCTTATTTCGCAAGGCAGTTTGAATGCGCCTTGGGGTATGGCCTTGGCGCCGGCTGGTTTCGGCGAGTTTGGCGACCGTCTTCTGGTGGGCAATTTCGGCGATGGCACCATCAATGCATTCGATGTTGCGACAGGCGGGTTGATTGGTCATTTAGCTGATGAAAGTGACGAACCTATCGTAATCGATGGCTTGTGGGCACTGGGCTTTGGCAATGGCTATTTGAATCAACCAATTAATACGCTGTTCTTTACAGCCGGTCCAAACAACGAGCAAGGCGGTCTGTACGGGCGTATCGATATACAAGGTAATGTAACTCCAGGAGACGGAACTGGCACTGGCACTGGCACTGGCACTGGCACTGGCACTGGAACCGGAACTGGAACAGGAACTGGAACAGGAACAGGAACAGGAACTGGAACTGGAACTGGAACTGGAACTGGAACTGGAACTGATACCGGAGCTGGCACTGGAACAGGAACCGGAACTGACACCGGAGCAGGCACTGGCACTGGAACAGGAACCGGAACTGACACCGGAGCAGGCACTGGCACTGGAACTGATACCGGAGCTGGCACTGGAACTGGAACTGGAACTGGAACCGGAACTGATACCGGAGCAGGCACTGGCACTGGAGCCGGAACTGATACCGGAGCAGGCACTGGAACTGGAACTGGAACCGGAACTGATACCGGAGCAGGCACTGGCACTGGAACCGGAACTGATACCGGAGCAGGCACTGGAACTGGAACCGGAACTGATACCGGAGCAGGCACAGGAACCGGAACACCATCCTAATCTGACTATCTTCTCAATCAGATAGTAGGATCATTTTCCCGGCCTGTTTTGTTCGAGCCGGGTTCCGCGGCATGGGCAAAACAGGCCATGCCGCGGAAACAGCAAGGGCTATCTTCATTTGGCTGTAAGATAAAAAAAACGAAGACACGAAGTCTTATTTTGGTTTTTCTTCGTGTTCTTCGTGTCTTCGTGGTGAATAGGTTTTTAAATTAATTTTGATAATACTTTCACAGTCTCGCACGCTCTAAAATCACAACCAACAGGTCCAATACTGGGCCATGCTGATATTGATCAATTCCTAATAACCTCATTTCCAATAAATTTTCTCGTTCCCGCGCGCTGCGTACCCTCTGGGGCATAAAGGGGAATGCAGTTAAAGGCGCGCGTTGCGCCCATCCTTGCTCGACCTCCAGGCAGCGCGACAAGCAGGATAAAAACTATCCGCGCAACATCATTAAACAATGTCTTGGCCTATGTGTTTTAGCGTACCGACTGCATTTAACTCCGGGTGTATGGTTTATATACGAGCTGAAAATATTGATTTATGCTCGGATAATCGGGCTCCGGCGATCCCAAAGATGATCGTAAGCCCTTTTCAACATCATCTTTGACAGGAGATAACCATGAACTTTGAAGAACGCGATACTTACGGTATGTATAAAGGCCAAGAAGACGAAGGCCCCGGTCCTCGCCTAATGGGCGCGGACACGCTTCTTGGCAACGATGTCTACAACGAAAAAGAGGAAGACTTGGGCGACATCAAGGAAATCATGCTGGATATGACCACCGGCCAAGTGGCTTATGCGGTGCTGTCTTTCGGCGGTTTCCTGGGCATGGGAGAAAGGCTCTTTGCAGTGCCTTGGGATGCATTGACGCTCGATACGGTAAACAAGCGTTTCATGCTAAACGTGGACAAAGAGCGCCTTGAAACTGCCCCCGGATTCGACAAGGACCATTGGCCCGATATGGCAGACCAGTCATGGCGAGATCAAATTGAATCCTTCTATGAAACCAGACCGCCCATGGAACAGCCAACCACGGAACAGCAGTCTCACCGGACACATTAAAATAGGAAACCATGAACTGTCCGGCAATGAGAAGATGGAGCGATGCGATAGGAATAAAGTCGGTCGCTCCCGACTATTGTTGTCTTTGTAACGATGCCGAACAATGCATCGCCGCTACATGGGATCGCAAGATATTAACTGCCGGTGCACAAGGGCTGGATGTTTAAATCTCATGACCAACCGCCTTATCTCCAAGATGCAGCGTTTGTGTTGCAAGTCAGAAACCGAATAGTCCGGAGGCAGCAGTCATGCGCTTGCGCAGTGAAAAATCAGCTTTCCGGAATCGCGCCGAGTCAATGGTTGTTCAGGGGCTTCTTGAGCCTGACACAGGGAACACAACAGTGCGCGCCACGGCTAACGACATCATTTTATTGTTAAATAATGTCGAGCAATGTGGGTCACCGCACTGACCCAGTCCGACTTTGCGGATAATCTCATTATCAAATCGTTATCACAGCGTTTTGTTCGTTCCAAAGCTCCCGATAAATAGCAAGGCTCTCTCATCATAATCATTGAACGCACTGCACGCGATAACGTCAGCAAGTTATTTAGGTTGGAGAGTTGTCATGAAAAAACATCCGATTGGACACCGCGTTCCGGTAATTGGGCGTCTGATACCTGAAATCGCTGCCAACCGGTGCGCACAACGCCAAGATCATCACCCGCAACGGCGTGGTCACCTTGCGCGGCCCCGTCAAAAATTCTGCGGAAAAAACGAACTGCAATCGGTCGCCAAAAAATACGCGACGCAAGCAGGTTGATAATGAGCTCGTGCCTAAAACGCATTAATCCGCAACAGGAGATTAGCCATGAAAAAAGCAGTTTTTTGCATTACCCAAAACATCGATCAAACAGAGCGTATTGTCAGCCATTTAAAAACGTCCGGTTTTTCGAATGATGATGTTTCCGTGCTGTTACCGGATAAATCCACTACCAAAGATTTCGCCTATGAAAAACACACCAAAGCGCCGGAAGGCGCGACTATCGGAGGAACCGCCGGAATCGGCCTGGGCGCTGTGCTGGGATGGCTGGCAGGCATCGGCAGCCTGGCTATTCCCGGAGCCGGTCCGTTTATTGCCGCCGGACCGATTATGGGCGCCTTGAGTGGCGCGGCATTAGGCGCTGCCACCGGCGGCATTGCCGGCGCCTTGGTCGGCATGGGTATTCCAGAGTATGAGGCCAAGCGTTACGAAGGGAAAATCAAGGGCGGAAGCGCCCTGATTTCCGTGCATACGGAAAATTCCGAAGAGATTGCAAGAGTGAAAGACATCTTCGAACAGGCCCATGCTGAAGATATTGGCTCAACCCTGGAAAGCGACGTCAATGTTTAACGGCGCTGACAGTTTCTGAAACAGTACCAGCCATTTCGTGAACGTAAAAACCATCACTGATAGACCACTTGAACAGGGGAAAAACCATGGAAAACGTAGAAGAAAATGTTAACAGACCCAGAGACACTGAAGAAAATGTTAAAGAAACCATAAGCAAAGTATCCCAATCAGCCCATAGAGCCGTCGATAAGATGACTGATATGGGCTATCAGACTACTGAAGTGCTTGGCGAAAAAGGAGAGCAGTTAATGAGCGCCGAGGCGGAAATGGTAGAGAATTACCGGGAATATATCCGTAATTACCCTATGAGGTCCGTAGGCATCGCAGTTGCGGCCGGTTTTTTTCTAAGTCGTCTGCTCCGTTAGAGATCATGTCCGTACGTCACAAACGGCGTACGGATCGAGCAACGAGGAAACCTTATGAACACTTTAGACGAAGCATCTGATTACGCACAAGAAGCGGCCGGCAAGGCCAAAGAAACGCTCTGCGAAGCAGGAGAACAATTGTGTGATGCCGAGCAGAAGCTGATGAAGGCCTGCCGCAGTTTTATCAGCTATCATCCTATAGCCTCGATGAGTATTGCGCTGGCCACCGGTTATTGCCTGAGCCGCCTGTTGAGCGATCGTCATTAGCAGTCAATCCATGCCGTAAATGACACGCGGCTTAACCAAGAGGAAAGCATTATGGGCACCCTAGACAGAACATCCGAATATGTACATGAGGCTACCGATAAAATCGTCGGTGCAACCAGCCAAGCTGCGGAAGCGCTGAGCGAAAAAGGGGAACAATTGCTGAACGCCGAGCAGAAACTAATGAAGAGTTGCGGCAAATATGTCCGCGCCAACCCGATCACATCGATAGGCATCATGATAGCGGCCGGTTTTGTACTGGCCAGTCTATTAAGCAGGCGTTAACACATCAAATATCACCAACCCATGCCGAATATTATTCGGCTCGAATAGAGAGGAAACGATTATGGATACTGTAGAAAAAGCATCTAATTATGCCCAGGAAACTGCCGGAAAAATCGCCGGCGCATCCGCCCAAACCGCAAAAATGCTGGGTGAAAAAGGCGAACAATTGCTTGATGCCGAACGAAAAATGGTCAAGCGAAGCCGCAGCTATATCAGTGATCACCCCGCGGCATCACTGGGTATTGCCGTTGCGATCGGTTATGCGCTGAACTATCTGCTGCGCGACCGCTAGACCGTCAAGTCCGGAAAATAACCGAGCAAACTACAGCGCGTGCCCATCCATGGACTGGCTCCGGTTGTGCGGGATGGTGCCCGGCCATTATGGCTGGGCCGCATACCAGGCCACAATCACTTCAGGATTGCCGCTCTGGCAGCATAAACCTATAGACCGTATCCAGGATACGGTTGGCCGGCGCCGCGGCCCGCTAATCGCGATCTATTTCACCCGAACTCTCCGAATACAGCCGTTTTACAAGACTGAGAGAAAATACCAACAGCTACGGACGTCCACGACTGGGGCGGTATTTTATTCTCTGCTGTGTGCGCTTTCGTACAGATATGGGGCGGTGGCTCGTACCATAATTATCTGAACTAAAAAGTCTTAAGGAGAATTATCATGAATGTTCCTAATATCTCAGAAAGTGACGAACTGGGCCGCAGACGTGCCTCTGATGAGCTAGGCCGCAGACGCGCTTCGTCAGGTGCCAGTATCCAGCCGGAATCGTTAGCCGTTCAGTCAAGCGCCGTGTCATGGGGGGCTATTTTAGCCGGAGCCACGGCCGCCGCCGCTTTGGCGCTGATTCTCACGATGCTGGGAACAGGCTTGGGCCTGTCCGCCGTATCGCCTTGGGCCTATGAAGGAATCAGCGCAGAAGCCTTTGGCATATCGGGCATCCTGTGGCTGACCATCACCCAACTGATCGCGGCAAGCGTAGGCGGCTATCTTGCCGGCAGGTTAAGAACCAAGTGGACTGCGACGCCTTTCGACGAGATCTACTTTCGCGATACCGCGCACGGTTTCCTGGCCTGGTCCGTCTCGGCATTGATGACAGCCGCCCTGCTCTCTTCGATGATTGGCTCGATTGCAAGCACCGGCATTAGGGCCGGTGGTGCAGTTGCTGCCGTTACGGCGGGCAGTGCTGCTGCGGCCGGGGCCGAGGTCGCCAAGTACAGCAACAATGAACCGACGAAGTACTTCGTCGATTCGCTATTCCGAAGAGGTGTCAACGCCCCAGTCGCCATGACTCCGGATGAAAGCGGCGCCATGACGGCAAGCGCCGGCCAGGAGGCCGCCCCAGCCGATCCCGAAGCGGAAGTTACCCGCATCTACATGAACTCTCTGCGTACAGGACCGTTGCCCCCGGAAGATGTCCGTTATGCGGGCCAGATTGTTGCGCAACAAACAGGCCTGACGCAACCCGAGGCTGAAAAGCGGGTAACGGACACTTATGCGCAAATGCAGGCCAAGCTCAATGAAGCGGAAGCCGCTGCCAAAGATGCGGCCGACACGGCGCGCAAAGCGTCCGCTTATGCATCGCTGTGGTTCTTTGTCTCGTTGCTGATCGGCGCTTTCTGCGCAAGCTATGCGGCGACTTATGGCGGCAGACAACGCGACCTAATTACCCGGTAACTCATCCATTCAGGAGACAACCATGCGCTCAATACTTTTATATTTACTCGGCATTCCCATTCCTATCATTATTTTGATTGCGTTATTTACGTAGTTCCCCATCAAGCTAAGGAGAATACCTTATGGCAACTGCAAAGAAAAAATCCGCTTCAGCGAAGGATCAGGATGCGACGGCGTTATTGCGGGCTGATCACGAGCATGTCAGTGAGCTGTTTGAAGAATATGAGGACTCGCGTTCGTCTGCGAAAAAGAAGCGGATCGTTGAGGAACTATGCAACGAATTGGCCGTGCATGCACAGATTGAAGAGGAAATTTTCTATCCCGCAGTCAAACGGGCCTTGAAAGACAAGGAGTTAATTCCGGAAGCCCGGGTTGAGCATGACACGCTGAAAGGGCTTATCGCTCAAGTCGAGGGAGAAGAGCCCGATGGCGAAATGTTCGATGCCAAGATCAAGGTGATGCGGGAATACGTGAAGCACCATGTCAAAGAAGAGCAGGATGAAATATTTCCCAAGGCCAAGTCCACAGACCTGGACATGATGGAGCTTGGAGCCAAGCTATCCGAGCGTAAGGAAGAACTTCTCGCAGCCCGATAAGCAGACTGATTTCAGGCAGGTCCACTGAGTGGACGCCTGATAGGCCTCTATATAAGCAAAACAAACACGGCCACTGGAGTGGCCGTGTTTGTCGCAGTTGATACGACAGGTGCAAAGCGATCCAGCCGTTCCGGTTGCCAGTGATCGGCGCGGCATACGGGAGAAAACACCGTAGTACCGTAGATACCGTCTTGAAAGTCAACTTTAAATCGCATAATTGGCTTGATAAGGTTGACGAGTTTTCAAGACGCCAAAACATAAGTGCACCAGCTTACGCATGGCAGCCCCCAGCGCGGACATTTTGCT
>Ga0208117_100298_pt1 | contig 18927 bp, 24 predicted proteins | sample LakWasMet26_LOW6_2_FD_183870 | JGI IMG/M metagenome (GOLD analysis project Ga0208117, IMG submission 183870) | Freshwater sediment methanotrophic microbial communities from Lake Washington under simulated oxygen tension - Sediment Metagenome... | ecosystem: Environmental > Aquatic > Freshwater >...
TTAACTAAGTGGACTACTGATACCTTTAATAAGGTACAAGTTGAAAAAGATGTGAAGTGGAATAAGGGTCATCTAGCTAAGATGGCTCAATCATATATTGATGTTGTAGGTAATCAAACTCAACATCAATATTTCACATCATTATGTGACTCAGATAATCCTAAAGAGAATTATGTTAAGTTAGATAATGTAGTAACTAATAAATTCCATAAGTTTGGAAGATATGTTAGTTGGTATTATATCCAAAGTCTAAAGCATAATTGTAAGTTGAATGTGACATCTGTGGATATGAAATATGGTCCAGATAGTCAATCTCCTTCTGATGGTCTAGCCATGATTATGGGTAGAGAAGATTGGATGAGTAGATTATATGTAGATAATGGACGCAGTAAAATTAAGCAGGATATACGATATACTTCTGAAATCATTCAAGAGATGAATCAATTTACTGATAGTGTTATTGAAGAAACTAATAACAGATTCCCTGATGTACATATTGACTACTTTAATTTTGAGACAGCTCTATGCTCTATTAAGAAATTAACTAGACGTCGTGATGGTAGGTATCTAGGTTATTACTTAGATAGGCTGATGAAGAATGTAGTTGAAGCTGAACGTACGTTCCCTGGAGTAGATTTCCAAATTATTAGAGATTGGATTAAAGAAGAGAATCCTAGATTTGCTAATAATGTAAGAGATTATCCTGACTCATCGAAAATGAATGAATATTTAGATACAGGTACATTATTAGAGTTTAGTATGTATCCTGACTTAGCAAATAATTAGAAAGAAGACATATGATTACATCAAGTTACGCTAGTATGAAAGGTACTAGTGGAGTAGGTAAAGGTAGTAGAGTAAATCAACTACTTCACTTCTTACGAGTAGGTAAAGGTTATGATATTAAAATCGTAACTATGAAAGAAATAGATAATGGTCGAGCATATGGTGGAGCTTGGCGTAATCATCCAGTAGGTATGTATTGTAAAGAATTAAATATTCTTTCATTATCTAAATACACTAAGAGTCCTAAGAGTGGATTATATTCACTAACTGGATTAGATGCTGTTGATTTTGATACTTCAGTAGAATTAATTAAATTACTAGGCAACTTCAATTTGATTGAAGAATCTTATGTAGGTGGATTCTCTGATGCATTCTCACCTAATAAATTACCTCAATTCAGTAACTTCTTCTATCTAGGACTAACCTATGATAAATTTGAAGAATTATTTGAACGAGTGAATCAACGTAGTGGACCTCCTCCAGAATCTACTAAAGAAGGCAGAATCAGAGGTGATTCAGCGTGGGGTTCTAATTCATTAGCTAAGGACTTTATCAAAGCTGTAAAAGTATCTAGCAGAATTCAAGATATCAATCTATTTGCAGAAGATTGTAGATTTGATATCCCTATCTATGAGTTCGGATACAAATATCTAAATTGGTTAGGGTATACTGAATTAGCTGAAGAGTTCTCAGAATGGTCTAAGACCAATACAGTAAATCGTGATTATAAAGATGTAGAATCTAATCACTTACAATTTAAGGAATTACATGATATTCAAAATGAATCATGTAAACTTCCTAATCAACCTGCTCATTTCATTAGAAATATTTCTAAAGGTATTGTTATCAAACGAGGTAAAGAATCTGAAGGTGATATAGTATCTGTAAGTGTAGGTGAGTTAACAGTATAAGGAAATTAAATGAAGTTACCTAAATCAGGTATTAGTAAGGAACAAGTTCTTAGTAACTTATTAGAATTTAAGTCACATGATGTGAATTGGGAAGACGGTAAAGTATTTGGATATGTCTATTCAGTAGGTGATGAAGCATCAGCTCTATTACGTGATGCAGCAAATATGTTTCAACATCAATCAGCACTTGATCTATCTGCATTCCCTAGTTCTATGCAATTAGAAAAAGCTGTACTATCAATGTCTATTGATTTAGTAAATGGTGGAGATAAAGCTGAAGGAAGCTTTACTTCTGGAGGTACAGAGAGTATTCTATTAGCAGTTAAATCAGCTAGAGATTATGCTGCAGATGTTAAAGGTATTACTAATCCAAATATTATTTTACCTCAGACAGCTCATCCAGCTTTTATTAAAGCATGTGAATATTTTAAAGTAGAATATATTTCTGTACCTGTGAATATTAGCACTTTTAAAGCTGATCCTGAAGCAATGGAATCATTTATCAATAAAAATACTATTATGTTAGTAGCTAGTGCTCCTTCATATGGTACAGGTACAATTGATCCTATTGAAGAATTAGGTAGAATTGCATTAGTACATGATTTACTATTTACAGTAGATGCATGTATGGGTGGTATGGTATTACCATTCATGAATGATTTAGGTTATAATGTACCTCCATTCGACTTATCAGTTCCAGGTGTTACAGCTATTTGTATTGATTTCCATAAATATGGTTATGCTAATAAATCATCATCAGCTGTTATCTACAAAGAAGGTAAGTTGATGCGTGGATATCAAATGTTCACATGTAGTTCATGGACAGGATACAGTATTGTAAATACTACAATAGCATCTACTAAGTCTACTGGACCTTTAGCATCTACCTATGCAATTATGAATTACCTAGGTCGTGAAGGTTATAAGAAGATTGTTAAAGATAAGATTGAAGCTACAGATAAAATTATTAATGCAGTAACTCAATCTCGTGATTTATACATAGTAGGCTGTCCTGAAGTTAATCTAATTTCTATTGCATCAGAAGTCATTAATATTTTTGAATTAGCCGATAACATGAAATCAAGAGGATGGTTTATTCAACCTCAACTTGGTTATGGTCCATTACCAGCAAGTGTACACCTATCTATAGGTGCTCAGAATATGCCTCGTATTGATGAATTTATTGCTGATTTATTAGATGAATTGAAAAATATTAAATCTAATAGTGATAAGTCTATTGGTAAGAGAGCAGATAAGCTATCTTCACTTACTGAAACTATTAAAACTAAAGAATTAGTTAAGTTAAGAACTATTAATAATGATGACCATAAAATGGGAGTTATTAATACAGTATTAAATAACTCTTCTATTGCTACTAGAGATAGCTTACTCTCTGATTTTATTAACGAACAATATAGTACTACTAAAGGATAATAGATGAATACACCTCTCATAAATGTTGAAGCATTAAAGATCTATCGTGATTATACTTATGAGAGGTCTAAAGTATATTATAAGAAAGAGATTCTCAAGGAATCTGGACCTTGGACTGATGACCCATTTATCAGTAAGTATAAGTTTACTAATATACGACGCGAGCTTGATAAGCAATCAGTATTCTTGATTGATACTGTAATTAACAATCCTGATCTTAGTCTTGATGATATAGCTCTTAATTGTGCATTATTCAGAACTCTGAATCATCATGATGCAGTTAAGTATCTCAAAGAGTGGCCAGTACGATTTGAAAGATTTGATATTCCTAGATTTAAATTCTATGAAGACAATCTAGATAAGACTGGTCTTACTATGCAAAGTAATGCATATTTCTTAAGTCAGATTCGTAAGGCTGCTTATGAGAGATGTGAAGAATTACGTGGACGTAATTCATGCTTAGTAGAATTTATCAGACAATATGCTCTACCTATTATTGATGCATTCTGGGCTGATAGTCCACATAAGTCAGTAGAATTATTACGTAAAGTTCCAGGATTCGGTGACTTTATGGCATATCAGATTTGGGTTGACTTTACATATAGTGAAAGATACCTATTTACTGAAGATGATTATGTAATATCAGGTCCAGGATGTTCTGATGGTATTAATTGGATGAGTCCTAACTTGAATGGATTAGATTATAATCAATTTATTGTTTGGTTTAGAGATAGCTTACCTAGATTGATGGCTGAGAATAATTTAGAATGGAATCCGTCTGAATTTCAACACTATTTACCTGAAAATCAACGTGATTGGAATCTAATGAATATTGAAAATTCATTCTGTGAATTCAATAAGTTGATGAAGTTAAAGTCTAATGTTAAGATGAGAGTGAGACATTATAATGTTTAGAAATAAACAAAAATCTAAAATACTGCCTGAGAATTTCGGAGCAGGTAGTATTCTTATTGCTGGTAACCTTAGATGGTTAGTAATATCAGATACACCTACCACAGCTAGATTAGTGAGCCTTAATAATTTTATAACTTCTCATGCTCTTATAGTAGATGATCCAAACTATCTTACTGAAGATGAAACTAGAAAATTAGTTGATTTAACAGAATTAAACTATACATTCTCTGACTTTGAATTTGATACTAAGGGATTGAAATGAATAATATTTCAGTTGTAAAAGTAAGTACAAAAGCAGAAGCTATATCTAGATTAGAGGAATTAAAGTCTGATTTTATTAATAGTAAGATTACTAATAAAGATTGTAATCTTGCAGAGGATACTGAAATTCATTTTCTAGATTTAACTAGCTCAACTCAGATGATTGGATTATCTGTATTTGGTGCAGTAGTTAATAAGTATCATGTTATACTATTAAATAATTTACTTAGTAGAATTCAAAGTAGATTTGGTTGTATTGATTTAAAAGTAAATCCTACTATATTTACTTATGAGAGAGAATAGAATGAATAAACCTAGAGTAATTAATTTATATGCTGGTCCAGGAACTGGTAAGAGTACTACATGTGCAGCATTATTTGCTGAATGTAAATATAGAGGTCTTAATGTAGAGATGTCTCTTGAATATGCTAAGAAAGCAGCTTGGGAAGGTAGATTAACTAATACTAAGATCATTGATGGTCGTGAAGTAATTGTACCATCTAAATTGGCTCTAGCACAAGATTACATCTTTGGAGCTCAATCATTTGAGTTATCTAGAGTTGCTGGTGATGTTGATTTTGTTATTACAGATGCTCCATTACTATTAGCTTATATTTATCATAATGATGACAGTACTAAAGCATTGAAAGATTTAGTTCTTCAAACTTATCACAAGTACGAGAATTTAAACATTTTCTTAGAAAGATCACCTGATAAACCTTATAATCCTAAAGGTCGTTCTCAGACTGAGGAAGAGGCTATTCAGAAAGATAAAGAAATGAAGGCAGTTCTAGATGATCTAGGTATATCGTATGAAACTATGGTATTTAACAGAAACAATGTAGATAAGATTTTTAATCTACTATGGGATATAGGTTGGGATGGTAATGAGTGAATTAAGAATTTGTGGATACAGGAGAGCTCAAGGTCAAGTTCATTATGATGGTGAGACTCCTGTTCCACAGGATAACTTCAAGGATAATAAATGTAGTTATTGTGGTGGGTTAGATCCGGAAGTACTACTAGAGCAGGTTCGTCTAGGTAAAGCTGAGGTAATTCCTACAGATAAGACATATAAAATATATGTGAATCTTATCCAAGAAGATGGTAGTAAGCAGAATCATAAATGCTACTTTTACGATTTTACTAAAGCTCAGATGTTAGAGTTTGTAAGATTATACAATTTAAATGTTACAGATAAAGAGAATATCTCAACAATGAAGATAGGAGCTCCAGGACATTTCTATGTTTTACCTTTCTTCTTTAAGAGTGAATTCTCTAGGAGAAACTAATAAAACAATGAGTAAATTAACAACTGAACAAATAGCTCAAGTATGTCATGAAGTAAATAAGGCATACTGTGAGTCTCAAGGTGATACATCTCAACCTTCATGGAATAATGCACCAGACTGGCAAAAGGATAGTGCTATGTTAGGTGTAGAATTACATCTGAATAATCCTGATGCTGGTCCACAAGCTAGTCATGAATCTTGGATGAAGCAGAAATTAGAAGATGGTTGGTCATGTGGATACATTAAATCAGCTGATGCTAAAACACATCCATGTTTAGTACCGTTTGATCAACTACCAGTTGCTCAACAAGCAAAAGACTTTATCTTCCGTCAAGTAGTACATTCGTTAAAAGATTTATAATCTTAGATACTAATCATAGATATTTAATCAATTTAATAATTATTAAGGAAGTATATGAATTTAGCTAAAAAGCTAATGGGTAGATTAACAAAGTTTAATGAGACATATGGTAAATCTTCAGTAAATGAAGAATATCCATCAGAATTAAAAGGATTACATGGTCCTAGTATGAAGAAACTAGGTGATAAACTATCTAGTTTAGGTTTTGATGTACAAAGAACTAATTTTGGTGATCCAGTACCTAATTTATCTAATCGTGATCCTAGATTAAAGAGTGCAGATTATGTAGTATTTATTTATGGTGCTCTACCATCTAGGTACTCTAATAGTTCAATTAAACAATTATATGTTTTATATAATGGTAAATTAATTGAAGGAGATCAACAGAATTTTAGTGATGCTTCTTGGACCACTATTATTAATAAATCAATAATTTGGGTTATTAGTAAGGCTGAGAGTACTAGTACTAAAGAGCTTAGATCTGCTAGAGCAGAAGCTAAAGATGGAGCATTAGCATTAACTTTAGAAAAAGCTAGAAAAGAATATGAAAGTAATATAGCTGATCATAAAAAGACTATTGTTGAATTAGAAAAAGAATTAAGTAAGGCAGAACCTGGATCTGGTTACTGGAATGCTGATGGTGTCAAGGAAAGATTAGATCGTAATATTAACTACTTTAATGATTTCTTATCTAGTAGAGATAAGATGGGTACTAGAGGTGGTTTAGAGAAATATCGTAAACAATTAGCAGCTATTAAATTAGCTGAGAAGACTAATGAATTCGATGATGAAATTAAATCAGGTGGACTATTTGATCAAATGCAAGAATACATGGATATTCGTGTAAAAATGCAGATGGAGTATTTTAAAGAAATAAGATCCATAATTGATATGGGTCCAAAATCTAAATACAGCTGGTCTAGTGGAGGTAACTCTAGACCATTAGATATTTTAAATAGACAAGTTACTGATATGATGCGTATTATGGAGCGTTGGATTAGTAATGGTTATATTAGTGATGCTGATAAGAAAGAACTATTAGCTGAATTAAAAGCACCAGTACCAGAAATTAAGTACTAATAGTATAGGTCACTTATCTTAATTGGTAATGTGACCTATATTTTTCGAAAATTAACGACGTTAAATAAGGGTGAAACCTTGTAAAGCTAATTTGTTAATTATTCACTTAGGAGGTTATATGACCTACTTCGTATTACACATAGATGGTAAACTCGTAGGAGTTACAAAGCAATTACCAGATATCGATTTACCAGGAATATCGTACATAGAAGTTGAAGGTAATATACCTAATTTAAATATTGTCACATGGAATACAGAATTATTAATATTTGAATATTCATTTGCAGATAAACTGTCTAAATATGAATTTAATTCCAGATTCAATTCATATGAACGAATAGCTATTAGAACATCTACTGATCCATTGATAATGGATTATCTAGAATTATTAAAACTCACAGAAGAAATTAATTTATCTAATCCTAACACAAGAAGTGGTGTATATTATCTAGCTAATTCTGGATATATTACTTGGGAACGAGCTGAGGAAATATTAAGGACAGAACACAATGCCAGCTATTAGAGACTATACTAGTAACTACAATGCCACAACAACAGCTACAACTATAGTAATGTCTATGCCTGAATTAGCTGCTAATGATTTACTATTAGCTATCTTCTCAACAGATACTACAGCTCAGACATGGACAGCAACTGGTTGGACAGTATTAAATACAACTACCAATACTGTAAACTTAACCATAATGTATAAGATTGCAACTGGTTCAGAAGTTGATACTACATTTACTCACTCTGCTGCTGAAACAGTTTCAGGTGTTATTATATCTATTAGAGATGTCAATACTACTAATCCATTCGGTGCTACACCAGTTGTAAACTCAGTAGCTCAAGCATCAGCAGCTAAGTTTGCTATGCAGTCAATTACAACCAATGTAAATAATGCTTTAATTATTTATGCAGTAGCTCATTCTGATTTAGCTGTACCTTCATTAATTGAAGGTCCAGTGACATTGATTACAGGTCAAGATGGAACTGCTGAGTCATTAGGTGTAGCATGGGGATTTAAAGCTACAGCTGGAGCTACATCATCAGCTGTTACTTGCTCTACTGTATTAGCAGCAGTAGGTGTTAAAGCTGCTATTCAAATTGCTCCACCATCAGGTGGTGCTACAGTAATACCAGCTTATTGTGCAGCTGACTTATCAACATATGTTAATCCTATTAATGGCACTACAGCTTATAATGGTGATGGTGCATTAGCAGCTACAGCAACTACTAACTTTGGTACTACTCTTAATGGTAAGACTTTAGGTAATGGAACTGTTGGAGCATTAGCTGACTATGGTATTAATTCATATCACTCTGTTGGTCAATTAACAGGTGTAGCTACATCAGGTGTTTGGTCAGGAGCTAACTTATTACCAGCTACTGCTAATAAACCTAACGTAACAGGTAAGAATGTACTTGTTCATGCTATGCCATCTACTCCTAAACAATTACAAACTACTGACTCTGTAACATTAGATGGAGCTCAAGGTATTGCAATCGGTATGCAGAGTACTGCTAGTAATCTGAAATGGTGGCATACTCATGGTGCTAATACAGCATTCGGTGAGAAACGTACTCCAATGATTATTAATAGTTTGAATACCGCAGGTGTTATTCAGACTACTGGTACACTTAATGCAGCATCTATAGCTGCATTTGGATTTGCAGTATCAGGTAAAGTGGTAGCACCAGTATGGACATTCTCATCATTATGGGTATTAGATACAACTACAATTGCAGGTGGTAATAGTGCTGAACCTATTAAAGTTCCTGGAATTATTAGTGTGTATGCAGATGGTCATGAAAGACTTAGTGCTCTTCAACAAGGTAAAAATCAAGGTCTATTCTTAGGTCCAATTCAAATTGGTGATGGTGGTACTAATCCATCTTATCTAGATTTAGACTCTTCAGCTATTGAATTTCCACAACAGTATAATAAATCTCAACGACAAGTATTCTATTGTTCAGCTGATAATGTGGCAGGTATTACTTATTATCCAGGTGCTTCAGATACTATTAAACATACGAATGCTGTTATTTCTAGTTTAAGTAAATATCATTGGAAAGTTCATTCATCAGCATCCACTTCTGCTACATATAGTTTCTCAGGATTACAGATTATTGGTGCAGGTACAATTCAATTAAGAGCTGGTGTTACTTTCAATGGTATCACATTTGCATCTTGTGATGAAGTTCCAGCTATTGGTGCGACTATAACTAATTGTTCATTTAAGACAACAACTGGTTTAGGTTCATTAAATATAGCATCAAATACTGAGATGTCTTTAGTAACTAACTGTACATTCTCATCTAATGCTTATGGTATTAGATTGATGTCAGCTTCAGCTGCTACTTATACCTTTAGTGGAATTAAGTTCTCTGGGAATACAAAAGATATTTATGTCGCAGCTACAACTGGTACTGTAACTATAAATATTACTAATGGTGGAGATACTCCTACCTATAATAGTGCAGGTGCAACTGTTGTAATTAATAACTCTAAAGTATTAACTTTAACAGGTATTAAAAATCCATCAGAAGTAATGATATTAGCTGCTAGTACTATTACTGTTCTAGCATCTCAAGAAGATGTCACTACTGGTACGTTTACTTATACATATGGTTATGTTCCAGGAACTTACGTAGATATTGTAGTTCATAATGTTACAGGTTATAATTATTTTAGATTAGATAATGTGTTATTAGCATCATCAGATTCAAGTATTCCTATTTCTCAAGTACCAGATAGAAATTATAGCAATCCAATATAAGGAACCCAATTAAATGGCAATTATTGTCGACCCAACCAATCTTAGTAGTGCAGCATTAGACATTGTAGTTGATGTATCTGCTAAGACAATTAGAATATTAACAACTGGAGCTATTACCAATGCTGGTGCAACTGGTGGTGTATCAGGTCAGTGTGTTTATTCTTGGTTAAAAGAAAGATGGAAATCAGATTCAACATTTATTAAATATCCATTCCCAATGGAAGCTATTACTCCAGAGCAGTTTGAGTTTATTAACGGATGGAAACCATTCGATGATGCTACTAGAAAACTTATTCGTACTGCAGGTTGGACTGAGAAAGATGCAGCTGGTGTAGTATTACGTAGATATGCAGGTGTAGTATCATTAGGTTCATTAGGTGCTACTGACCAACCTTACTATCAATTTGGTAGTAATGCTTCAGCTAATTTTACCTATCAAGGTCCAATTAATGAAGTAGTTCAGATTTATGGTGATGCATCTAATGGTAACGTAGACTTTACTGGTGGTACTAGCTTTAAATTATTCTGTCGTGAACAAGGTAAGACTTATGCCGCATCTAACAATACGGCTATTGGTGCACCTACATTAACATATATTGTTTACAGGTTCCCATTATCTAATGGTACGGATTTAAAGGTAAGTGCAAGTGATGCTACAATTTCAACAACTACTCCGTGGAATCAAGTTACAGTTACCTTCTTCGGTACAGATCAGATGTTTGATGTTGATGGAGGAGGTACTGAGCCGTATCGTTATATTATTAATGATGCTTCAGGAGTTGCCACTACTCAACAGATTTATGAGAAAGTTCAGTATCAATTACGACAAGGCACTGATATTGACGCAGGTGCTGGTACAGTTATTGGTAAGACTGCTGACGCGTTACTGTCATTTGTAGGTGATACATTAGTTGGTAGTAATGGTAGTTATATCTCTAACTTGAATTCTAATTATCTTAACTCTATTGAGTTATATGATTATAATGGTGTTAAACGTCTATACCCATTTATCTCAGCAGGTACAATCAATTTCGGTAGTAACGCTGGTAATGGTGACTTTATTTACCGTATGTTCTTTACTACTCTTCCTGGAGCTAATAACGATTATGGTGAATCTAATGCTGTAATTGTTAATGATAAAGATGGTAATCCTATTCAAGGTACTTTTAGTGGATCACCGATTCCATTCAGCTTTGCATATGATACTAACGTTCAAGGAGGTAGAACTGCTGGAGCTAATGCTGCTGTTAAAATTGTTGGTATTGGTTTAACTGGTGGTCAGTTTATTTCAGTAGATCATACTATCACTAAGACTCAAGGTCAATCAGTATTGTTGGCACCTGCTCAAGAACGTAACTACTCAAATCCATAATGTAATAGAGAACAATTCTTAGATATCTGTTCTCTTAAGGAAGAAATAAATGGCAGAAAACTTTATTAGAATCCCTCCAGATAGTACTGGTAAGCGGATTAGACATATAAGTATTAGTGAAATCATCATTACTAATGAAGAATTAAAACCAGTATATGGTGATATCATTAAAGGTAATACTAGTGAAGCTACTGGTAGATTTACTGGAGCATCTCGTAAATCAGATGTTAAATACTTCTTAGAAGATGTAACTGGAGAGTTCTCTGTAGGAGAAACTCTAGAAGTAAATAATCAACAAGTAGCTACTATTGTAGAGAATATTGGTGAGATTTATACTCAGAGTAATCATATCTCTGATGCTGATGAACCTGATAATTCACTTAAAATTGATAAACGTGGTGCAGCTGCAGTACGATTCTCTGAAGGTGAACCTCAGTTTGATGCATTAGGTCATATTCAAGTATCTCAAATGCAATCAGTTGGTGAGTACTATTTTGTAGGTGAAGATCAACCTGGAAAATATTGGACTCAATTAGTAGGTGGAGGTTCATTTGAATACTTACCTAGAGAATCAGCTATAGTTATGAGAATTGGTACAGCTAATGGAGATATTTCTAGACGTACCACAAATCAATATCATCCTTATAAACCAGGAACATCACAACTAATTATCTCTACTCTTATGGTAGGTGATAATGGTAAAGCTAATGTTGTACGTCAATGGGGTTATTATGACTCTAATAACGGATTTGGTTTTAGATTAAATGGTACTCAATTACAAGTATTCTTGAGAAGTGATGTAAGTGGGGTAATTACTGAAGAAGTAATTAATCAATCTGATTGGAATCAGACTACATTAAATAATCCAGAATTGTCGGAGTATATTTTAGATGTAAGTAAGATGAATATCTATTGGATGGATATGACAGCTTATGGTACAGGTCGTATCCGTATGGGTGTTATTAGCCCTGATGGTCGTCGTATTACTCTACACCAATTTGAGAATGCTAATAAATTATCTACTCCTCAAATGAGATCAGGTAATTTACCTATGCGTTGGGGTCAATACAATACTGGAGTTTCTGCATCTACTTCTGAGATGAAGGTTATTTGTGGTGCAGTATTTACTGAATCTGCTGATATTAAGTACTCAGGTGTATTAATTCACACAGCTCCACCAGAAGCTGTAGTTATTCCTAAGAATGATAAGTATATTCCATTCTTAAACTTCCGAGCTAAATTGACTATTAATGGATTACCAAATCGTATTATTGGTATTCATGAAGACTTTGACTGGTGTGCTATGGGTAATTCTCCATTGCATATTGGTATTTTTGTGTTCCCAGATACTTCATATCTTACAGGTGCAAAATGGTCTAGTAAGATAGCTCCAGCTACTATGTTAGAAGTAGATAGAAATTGTACATCTATTCCTCAATATCAATCGTGGTCTACTGCTGCTCAATTTGTAGGTTCTATTGGTGGTACTACTTTAACAGTAGATAGTATAACAGCTGGTGCATTAGAAGATGATCAATATATTGTTGGTCCAGGAATTGCAGCTGGAACTAAGATTATAGGTTATGGAACTGGTAATGGTGGAGTAGGTACTTATACTCTAAATAAATCTCAGACTATGGGTAATACAGCATTTACTGCTCATTATTCTATTAAACCAATTGAATCATTCATTGCAGGTCCTAATAGTGCAGATCGTATTAGATTAGGTGATAGACTAGAGAAATCATTTGGTCTAGCTGCAGATGGAGTATCTCAAGCATGTTTTGTATTTGCTGCTAAGGCAATTAATACACTAACTACTGATGAGATTAAACTATTCTATACTAAATACTGGAAGGAAATCCGCTAGTATGTATTTATATTGGGATAATTGGTTATTATATCATAAAGTTATCTTTGATGGCTTAAATAAATTAATAATTGTAACTCCTGATGCAAATACTATTAATATTAGAGCTGATGTTTATTCTGCATGGAAAGAGTGGTTACGAATAGAGGATAACACTAAATGGTTGCCTGCTATTCGTACTACTGGTGGTGATCCTATTGGAGGTGGTGCATTCTCTGGTGATATTTACTTCTTAATCAATGGTTGGAGAATGATTGTAGATCATTCTTGTATTATTGATGGTGTTATATTCTCAGATGATTATCCATCTCCATTTGCTCCAGTACAAGGTACTCAGATTGTAATTAATAAAGTGTCATCATTACCTACAGTAATTCAACCTACTGTTGAGATTGATGGAATCTCAGTACCATCTGCACAGCAAATTAGACAAGAGATTGATAGTAATTCATCTAAGTTACTAGCTATTAGTAATAAAGTAAATTCAGTAGATAATAAGATTGGTACATTACCCACAGTAAATCAGTTATCAGAAGTAGTAGCAACACCAGATCAAATAGCCACAGCTGTAAGAAATAACTTAGCATCTGAGTTAAATCACTTAGTCACATTACAGAATGGTCAAGGATTGGATAGTGTACAAGCAACTATGTTACTTGAGATTTATAGATTATATGGTCTTGATCCTACAGCTCCACTAGTAGTAAGTAACACTAGTAGAACTGCTGGTGAAACTATTAATCAGACTATCACATCTGGTAACAATAGTACTACTATTACTAGGAATGAATAATGAGTGTTGATCCTAATTGGCATCATATGATGGCAGTTGAGGGTATTGGTTATGGTCATAATAATATAGCCAGTATAGGACAAGATTGGTGGTCTATTACTGTAGAAGTAATAGACCCACCTAGTAAAGCCCTCTCAGCATCTAGTATTTATAATCAATCTTACAAGAAGTATAAGAGTCTTAGTAAGCCATCATCTACAGTAGATACTCAAATTGTAAGAGTAACAATTAGATATAAAGGTGAGATAGTATCTCAACGTGATTATATCAGAACTGTAGGTAAGGCTATTATTAAAGTAGCTCCTGTAATACAGAAAGCATTTAATGCATTAGTAAGATTTAAGTCTAACATGAAATCAGTATTTAAAATTAAGGTAAAACCTAAATGAGTATATTAGCATCTATTGAGATAGATAAACCTAATACTCTATCATTTGAAGTTGAGATGTCAGGTCATGAATCTCAAGATATACTAGCTAAATTTATTATAGAAACTGTTAAATATGATATATCATATAGAGCTGTAATTGAAGACGATATTGTATCTGTCGAATTACTAAGCTTAGAAGATATATTTATTCCAGGAGTATATTTAATTAAGTTAGTATTCATTATTGGTAACAATTACTATAATGTATTTGATGGTGAATTAGAATTAATTAAACCATTTACAGTATCAGCTAAACCTATAGTAGCTACTCCGTCTGTCAGTGCTCCTATAACTGTTAAGCCTATAGTTGTAAATAAGACAGAGATAGCACCTGTTGTTGAACCTGAAGAAATTATACCTGCTATATTAGTAGAACCAGAACCTGAAATAGTTCCAAGTATAGATCCGTTACCTATTGAAGAACCAGTAACTAAACCTAAGAAATCAGGTGCAGGTAGTGTTCTAAGTAGATTAAAATTTGTACGAGAAGAACGCTCTAAGAGGAAATAATATGAAACAGCTCCTTATTTAGCCTACTACATCTTAATAGTACTAAAGGTTAGTACGAGTAGTAGGCAGGAGAATTAAATTGAAATATAATAGAGCTTATAGAAGAGAACGTCTCTCACATATAAAAAGGTGTGTATCTAAATTTTATGTAGTAAAGAATACATCTGAGCATAATAAAGAACGTCTAGTTGGTAAGTTATCATCAACTAGATGTAATTGCTCATGTTGGATGTGTGGCAACGAGAGAAAGTATTTTAATAAAAGAACTATTAAGGAATTGTCAGATATATCTATGATGAAATTAGATATTAATGAGTTAACTAATTAAGGATAATGATGTCAATATCTAGAAGATTTAGAGATAAGATTAAAAGTATTAAAGAGAGCTACACAGGAAAGGGTGGATTATATTCACATGTTCCTGTAGATTTTAGTGATATGCTAAAAGTCCAAAGTAAGTTACAGCAATACTTACCAGATGTGAAGATGGATAGTATTCAAGAAGGTCATATTACTATAATTTATAGTAAGACTGATCATATACCATTTACTACTGCAATTCAATTAGCTCAACCTGAAGAATCAGATTATCCATATGAATGTATATTATCTGAATTAATCTTCTTTGATAATAAAGAAGATGGTACTAGAACTCTAGTAATAAAAGTAGATGAACCTTGTATCGTAAATGAATTACATGATAAATGGATTCAAGCAGGATATGAGATTACTCATCCTAGTTATATTCCACACCTCACTGTAGAATATGATTCAAAATATACTGATCAAGATCTGATTGGTATTAATAGTTATCTAGCGCAAAAGCCTATTTTAATATCAGTAGGTAGCGAAGTTATTGAAGATTTAAGAGAAGACTAAAATAAATTTCTTTTACCAAAAGGTTACGAAGGGTAAAAGACTGTTATGTTACGGGGAGGCTTTATGCCTCCCTATTTTTGGTTAGTCAACAATAATTAAGTCACGTAAATAAGGATGTTAGAATGCTAAACGTTATAGATATTTCCACTGCTCGTAATTCACACAAAAGGTCAATTAATAGACCTGCCCCACACTATTGTCATAATGGTAAGCCTACTCGCAAGGTTACCTTTTTGAATCAAATATCTATATGTCCTACTCTGGTCAATCCTAACTCCATCAAGAAACTGCAAGAATTCGTATCACGAGAACTCGACGGAACATTATCTGTCACATGTTGTGGTGATACTAATAAAATGAAATTAGTATATACTGCATTTGAGCCATTACCTCACTTGCTGTCACAATTTACAGAATATACAATTAATTAAGGAATTATTATGAGCAACTTAATGCAAAATAGTCATTACACATGGCTAGACAATAATTTAGAATCATTCTTTAAACAACTTGGTTTGATTAAGGGAGAACATGAGGGTATATCTGCAGCTCATGGTGACAAATGCTATTCATATCGACAAAAGTGGGAGAATGCTGGTATTCACTTCTTTCATGGTGTAGCTATTTATTTAGCAGGTCATTGCTATCCTTACAGTAAGGAAGTGCGTAATACTGAAAATGGATGGGTAGACCCTTGTGATTGGGTGATATGTAATTACAATAGATTTGTAAGTAAGTTAGAGCCTATTGTAGAATATAAAGCATCTGAAGATACAGAGTTGCTTAAGATAATAGCTAATATATTACAGAGCTCATTAACTCCTATCAATTTTGATGCTACTCAATTAACTAAAACTGAAAAGAGAATAGTAAAGTCTCAAGATAATCTAGATAAAATCAAAACTTGGATAAAGGAGAATCAATAATGTCTAATAAATTAACTTTAACTATCAAAGCTGATCATGTAAGTGTAGTAGATTGTGGTCAGTCTCAAGTACTAGTAATTATTAATCCTAAGGAGGTATCTCCTGTAAAAGTAGGTAAGCGATTTGATAAAATAGAATTATTTGACCATGATGAGGAGATGCCTATGGTTTCTAATGGATTCTATTTAGTCACTAAAAATGTGAATATAAATACACAGTATCCGAAGACTGATGTTGTAAATCAAGTACGTCATATCACACTTTCTAAACTTTAGGGGAATATAATGAATAAACAACCTGGAAAACGACTAACTTATATGCGTAAGTTAAGTTATATTAGAGAACATAAGACTGTACATGAAATATGCTTTCGTAATGCTGGTGTAGGTATCTTATTTTATGATCCACCTAAAGATTTTGAACTACCTCCTCTACAAATAGGTCAGAAACATGATGATACTTGGAAGAAGTACTTAAAGGTATCTAAATATTATCCTACACTTGAGAAGTGTATTAATGAAGAGTTCAAGAAATTATTAGAAGAGTTAAATGCAGTTGATGTTAACACCTCTAATTAATCATTAAACCTTGTAAGTGTGTAATTCTATTAGGAGATATAAATGAGTAAGAAATTAATAATGAAAGAGAAGAATGGTGTAGCGTACTTTGTACCTAAATCTAATTCTAAAGTAGTATCAGTTATCTTAGCATTAATTATTGGATTGTGTTGTATATTTATTAATATCAAAACAACTAAATCTGAAACAGAGTTTAATCCTTCAGCTTTTAGTATTATGCCCAGAAAGCCAGCTACTCAAGTAGATATTAGCGGTGCTATGGTAGATTGGGTTATGAAGTATAAAGTGTCTAAGCCTCTTGCTGAAGATATTGTTAATCATGCTGTGTATCAAGGTACTCAGCAAGGTGTAGACCCTAAATTGATATTAGCCTTGATTAAAGTTGAGTCTACATTTAAACCACATTCTATTAGTGGATCTAATGCCTTAGGTCTTATGCAGGTGATATTAGTTTGGCATAAAGAGAAGTTACATGATTATAAAGTATTTGATACTGATGTGAATATTGAGCTAGGAACAAAGGTTCTAGCTGAGTACTCGAAAGGTACTAGTACACGTAATGCATTACTTAAGTATAATGGAGCTCTTAATGCTCCTAATGATTATCCAGATAAAATATTAAATGCTAAACAAGATTTAGAGAATTTTATTAATAGTAAGTTCACTTCTTAGGAGATTATGATGGATACAGCACATTGTGGAGCATGTCATTCTAGTATTAAGCATGATTATAAACATAATTGCTTAGAGCAATTAATTATGCTTCATATTATTGAATGGTTTCATGAAGGATTAGAGGATACTGGGCATGACTTAGGTCACTACTTCCGTAAACTTCAAAAGAACACACCTATATTAAAACAATATTCAGAAGCTGTAGCTAATGATATTAGAGATAGAAGTGCTTTCCATAAACAAGTATGTAATATACTTGGTGCTGATTATTCTAAATTTAAACCATTTGAATCTGAGCAAATATGGAAGTTACCATCTAAGGAAGAGGCTCATTATATATTGTGGATTGCTGTGATAGAGCATATGTGGACATATACTACATTGCATCTCAAATATAATAAATCTTACAAAGAAACTTGGAATTATCGATTGAAATATATCGGAGAACATAAAACATTAAAGAATATCTTTGATGCAACATTAATACATAATTTATTGAAAGTTAGTCATGAGTAAAATATTAGTCTTAACTCAACAAGAACCTATTACATTAGATGGTGATTTATACAATGATAAATTGTATAAGTTTGTTCGTAATGTTGTACCTAACGAATTAGATAATCTAAAGCCTCTAATGTTAAAGTACTTAGCTGGATATCACCTTTGGCGTAATTTATTAAGTAATCCATTATTTGATAAATACAACATGAATGATGTAATTGATTCAACAGAATACAAATGTTGGATTGCTAACACTTATTCTAAGTCTGTGATTCCTATTACTATATTCTCTGATAATATTGAAAAATACTTTCCACATGATAGTGATTATTACCACTTCAAGGAAATAGCTTGTGATGTGAGTTGGAATACAGGTAATAATGGTGTTCCAATTAAAGATTATTATGAAACTAATTGCTACAGTGATGATAGTATTGACAAACAAGTAATTGGTAAGATACAACAAGCTATACTAGGTTCAGGATATCGTGAAGAGTGTATTCCCAGTGATGGCAGTGCTGTATTACAACCTCTTATCATGGATTTAAGTAATGGTGATAAAATGTATTGTTT
>Ga0208117_100301_pt1 | contig 18836 bp, 18 predicted proteins | sample LakWasMet26_LOW6_2_FD_183870 | JGI IMG/M metagenome (GOLD analysis project Ga0208117, IMG submission 183870) | Freshwater sediment methanotrophic microbial communities from Lake Washington under simulated oxygen tension - Sediment Metagenome... | ecosystem: Environmental > Aquatic > Freshwater >...
CATCACCGCCTCCCCCAGTTAAAAGTGATTTTCAGTGTAGCATGGCATATCCCTGAAAAGAAGGTTGATAATACCACTTCAACAGATGCGCTAATAAAAACAGCAAACCGATATTGATCAACTCTCGCGGCTCACTTACTCCCATACTATCTATCCCCCAATCAAATTGCTTATAATCAATATCAACCAAATTACCCGATTTAAGAAGATTAACCTGTTGCTGCGTCCAAGCTTATTCTGAATAAAACACCGATTCATTCTCATGTGATTCGACAAACTCATGACGCACTGTGCGTTCCAATGCCTCAACAAGTGGCACTGGGGCAACAAAGCCAGACTGCGGCACCTGTGTATTAAACATAGAATTTGCACAGAATTTTTTCACACGAATCGAACTAATGGCCAAACGCCTGCCAGTGATTGCAGCGATGAGGTCAAACCCCTTACCGATCATTAGGCCGACTGCATAAGGCAATCTAAAGCCGACCTGCTCTGGTTTGCCAAGTATGCAATGCACAGTACCAACCAGATTGTTCATGGTAAAATCAGGCTTATCGATATAATTATAGACATGCACGCCGGGCTGAAAGCCAATAGCAAATTTCAAGAAAGCCGCGATATTTTCAACGTAGGCCATCGACTTACGATTTTCACCATTGCCTACCATTACAAAGCGACCGGAAGCAATTTGTCTCAGCAAGTTATACACGTTACCGCGATTCTGCTCCCCGAAAGCCACTGTTGGCCTGACAATAACCAAAGTTCGATTCGACGTATCTTCTTGTTGCCATTCTTTGAAAATCAACTCTGCTGCATATTTGGATCGTCCATATTCGTTGAATGGAGAAATCGCCCCTGTTTCATCTGTACCTAAAGGAGCAAAACCATAAACAGCTACCGTACTGGTGAAAATGATTTTGTTGATCCCCTTCTGACGAGCAACCGCACACAAGTTTCTAGCACCTTGCACATTGACCTCATCGTATAGCGAGAGCGGCCTTACATCGTCACGATGCTCGGCTGCAAGATTAATCAAAATCGAGTTTTCTGACACAGCTGATTCCAACGCCTCAGCCGACCTCACATCCGCGATCACCGTCTGGTTTGGGAAAGCACCACTTATTGTCTTATCGACTATTTTGAATTCCACCTCATCACGTTTTAAAAGTATGCTTAAACGGGTTCCAATAAATCCGGAACCACCAACTATATTGATCATAGTAATTCTCCAATAACCGATTGCTCAAAGTGCTGATTGAGCGCATCCCAACTATGATTTTGAGTGACATAGTACATACCTGAATTGCCTACCTTTTCTCTCAGCTCCTCAGATTGTAGAAGCGAAATCACTGACTCCGTAAACAGCCCCGGCGTATCCGCCAACAGAATATTTTTACCATCAACCGCCGCAATATCACCCAATCCCAAAGTGCTCGCAACAACAGGTACGCCGCATGCCATGGCTTCCAAAATCTTGAACTGCATGCCTGAACCGGATTGCATGGGAGCAATTGCCACTTGCGCCGTATTGATAATGTCAGCAAGTGACGGCACACGCCCTGTAACAGTCACACTACTATCAGAACGCAATGAAACCACTTCAGCAGTTGGATTGCTCCCAGCAATAACTAAGCGCACATTCGGTTTTGCATGCCTCAATTCATCCCAACAATTACGATAAAACCATAACACTGCCTCCGCATTAGGCTTGTAATTCATGTTCCCTGTAAATACCACAACGGGTTCTATACACACGTCAGATCTCTTAAAAAAATGTTGCGTATCTATTCCAAGTGGAATCACCTCAATCTTATCACTCCCTATCACTTTCTGGTCGACCCGTGACACTACAAAAGAACGCATAGCCCATTGCGCCACCTGCTTTTCATATTCCTTTACTCGCTGAAATTCCATATTGAGTGCAAACCGACTCATCCCGCTCGCCACTGCAACTCGGCGAGAAAAATTAAGCGCCATAGAGTCCACCATATCCACAATCAAAGGGCCTTTGTACCCAACAAGATTACCAAGAGTTCGGATCGTTACCCCATACACCATATCGGGTTGAAACTGCGAGAGCGATACCATCACGGCATTGCGAAAGTCTCCAGATTGGAATAATGCACATTGAAAAGGGGTGTCGTCATAGAACAACACTCGCAGAACATTCAATCCCGCGACAAGGGGGTTCCAGCGAAACATCAGCACGGAAATCCCCAAAGATTCCAACCGAAGCTTGGCAGCCAAATCATCTTCAGAATGTCCGAAGCACATGACCTGAATTTCATGAGTGCGGGATAAGTGAGTGAGTCGATGGAAAGAAAGAACCTGATACCCTTTTTGACTATCAGCAGGAATACGTGGACTTATCGCCAATATTTTCATTTATTACGCTCACTCATGCATTCTCTATATACATCCATCGTTTTTTGCGCCGTATCTTTCCAGCTAAATTGCTTTGCGCGGGCTAAACCCAATTCTTTCAGCGAACAACGTAACTGGGTATTGCTCAACACATGAAGCAATGTTTTCGAAATGTCACTTTCATCGAGCGGATCAAAATAAAGCGCAGCATCGCCACCAACCTCTGGAATCGAAGTCACGTTTGACGCGATAACCGGGCAACCCGATGAAAAAGCTTCGAGAATTGGAATACCGAACCCCTCATAAAGTGAAGGGTACACAAAAACAGCAGCCTTACTGTAAATCTGCGCCAACTCGTTGATCGTTACAAAGCCCAGAAATTTCACCCGCTCTTCCGCACCAGCTTCTTTCACTGCACGATAAGATGCGCTTTTTTCCCAATTTGAATAACCACTAATGACAAGGTTCACGCTGACGGTATTTTGCCCAAGCAACCACAAATAAGCCCGAACCAAACGGAATATATTTTTTCGCGGATCTTCTGCACCTAAGCACAAAATAAACTGATCACGCGGTATTTCTTCTACACCACTATCAACACAGGGCAAAATGCTAGATTCTGCAAGGAAAACGGGATCACAAGACAGATGAGTAACGCTTACTTGGTTTGCATTTACACCCGAAATCAGATGAAAAATATCTTGGCGAGAGAACTCAGATATCGTAATTATCCTTTTCGCAGAGCGCGCCACAAAGGGAACTGAGAGCGCTCTATAAAGTCGCCCCCATTTTTGATAACGCGTTGTTGGCTTAGGTACAAACTCTCCAGTCTGTAGAAACATCACATCCATTAACGACAGAACCAAAAGCACTCGCAACGGAAGGAAAAAAGGCGCGGTATTACCCAAGCAGTGAAGGATGTCAATCTGATCTCTGATTACCGCACACGGTAACGCCACATTTTCCCAAATTGGATAAGCCGAAGGCCATAATTGTCGAATCTTGACGTTGGGCGAATTGGGCAATATTCCCTCAATATCTGGTTCTGCAATGTAAAGCACATACTCAACTGATGAATCGAGCTTTACTAATTCGCTAACCAAATTAAGCGAATAATTACCAATACCACGACGTGGCTGACGAGTAATAAATCGGGCATCTATTCCAACTTTCATACAGCCTTGCCAAAAATAAAATACGCTAGAGCACGTCTTGCACCTTGCCTTGCAGCACGCTGCCCAACAGGTAACAAAGAACGCAAACCCAACATGGCAAAAAAGAAAAATACCCACATCCCCCAACCAAGGTTTTTTCTCAACACATAATGTTTATTGACAAGAACTTGTGTCCACGCATTAACCGAAGGTGAATTCCCTTGACTACCAGCTTCTTTATGAAATACATCAACAGGAAGCACATCAAATTTATATCCAACAGATGCAGCTCGCAAACAATAATCAACCTCTTCACAGTACATGAAAATCTTCTGGTCAAAAAAACCCACTTTTTCCAAACAACTGACGGGAAAAGCCATTGAGGCACCATGAATATAGTCAAGTTTTTCCTCAAAAGACGGGTTCGTGTGTAACGCAAACTTTCCAGTGAGACGCTTAATTTTTCCTCCTCCAACAGCTTGAATCCGATCTGGCTCATAGAAATACTTGAGGTACGTTCCAACAATTTCATTCGGATGCTGGAGAATATGGTCATGCAATTTTAATAATGAATCAGGCGAAACAACACAATCGTTGTTCAGGAGCCAGATTGCATCCGTACCCAATTGCCGTGCCAATCTCATCCCGATATTACAACCATAACCAAATCCACCATTTATCGAACCTCTAACAAAATATATTGGCATCAATCCCGCCTCGGCGTTTAATTGAGCTATCTCGTCCCAATTAAAGCACTGCGCTTGATCATCAAAATTAACAAAACAAGAACTGTGCGAAACGGCCTGATTAGTAATCAGATTAGATTCCGGCAAACCGTGTTCTCTAATCGGACACAACCCACCTTCGCTCCAACAACGAAATATCTTAATAGATTCGTTTGTAGATGCGTTATCTACAACAATAATGCGAGCCTCTGTTGGAGACGAAATTAATAAGGATTGAATGCAAGAAATTGTATCTGCCCAACCATTCCAATTAACCAATACGACCGAAATCATGCAAGTTTCAATCTAAATTTGCCAGTAAAAAGCATTAATAATTTCTGTATAAACCACACCAACACCATAACCATAATCGCGTTTACAACATCACCAACCACTATAATCATATCTGCTGCTAATGCCTGGGTTAGTGAAAACAGTATCGAGAAGCGCAAATAACCCCACGCTGTTGATCGCACTGATGAATTAAATACATTGCTTCTTAAGTACTGAAATACCATTCCAATGAGCAACGCGTACACAAGCCCGAATACATACCCAAAATAAACATACCCCTCGACAAAAAGTGTTGGATTGGGACCGCCTCTTTCCATGCCAAACATTTCCCCCGATATCTTTAAACCAAGGGTAATCGGGTATTCGATCAATCGAAACATCGCCAGTACAGGCGAAATAAAAAAGTCCCACACATAGTCGTATGGTTGTAAAGAAATGACCGTGTATAAATTGTTACAGAAAAAATAGTATAGAGCATCGCCGAAGGCCAAAAAGCGAACCCCCAAAATAGTTGTTGCAAACTGCCATATATCAGTTTCACTAGCACCTCGTATAGATAAAACAACAAATGAATACCCAACCACCGCTCCAATAATTAGCGCAACAATTCGACCACTAGGCGGGATTACAAAATCTGGGACCGTTCCCCGCAGATATACCAATGCGACAGCATACGAAACCAGTAGCGAGAAAAACGCCCCCTTAGAACCTGAGCTTAATAGCGCAAATAATACCGGCATAAGCATCCAGATACATTTTTTTCCTGTAATTTCCTTGGAAAGCAGTAACAGCATGGCAATTGCTGAAGCCATGGTAACGGCCGCCCCAATTACTCTTGTAATCAATCCAAAACCGCCGGAGTTAACTAAGACTTTAGCCATTTCAGGGTCTTCAGAGAAAATTGCCAGCCCCTGTGTTGCCACACGAACCAGTAGCATCAATATTATTAGCAGTTGCAAAATACTCATAATTTGCTTCAGTTTCTTAACTTGCAAAGGAGAGTGTATCATTGGCTGACTGCAAGAATTAGCACGATAATATTTTCTGTAATTTAGGAAATGCGTTGCACGAACACCAATCAAAAATAAGACAAGAGCAAAAGACACATACAGCACATGGCTAAATAGCACCAGATTTTCAAAAAGGTAGAGATACACGACCAACGTTACTCCAATTGACAAAGTCAACACAACCAGCCAGCCAGGATCGAAATAAAAATATGCACAACGGCGAAATAAAACAGCAGCGAAACCAAATACAACAATAAAAATGGTAAAAAAAGAAGACCAAATTATTTCGTCAAAAAGATCAAGAATATTCACAATCTTTACCGATCTTTCCTAAATGTATCTGTCGTAGGTAAGGTATTATCATCATGCAGTAAGATTCCTAAACATTTTGAAAGAAAAGATTGTTCAACTTTAAAATAAGCAAACTTCTGCCGCGCCCCGCGCCCAACTAAGTATCGAAACAGCAAACATAGTGAGAAATTTGCGCCCCCAATTGACAACAACCGCGACCGAAATTCAGCTGAGTTTGGAATACCCCTCAAAAACAATCTATAAATAAGGTGACATCTCCAAACGAACGGGAGAAGTGCTTTTTTACATGTGGCTACTGTTGTTATCACACTAGAATTGAATTCACTATATGACAGTTCGTCTTTTCTTGCTAGACGATAACGTTCCCCTTCATGTTGAGCCTGCAAAATTGCTGCCTGATTCCCCGCGAGGAGATTACCTGAATGCACGGTTTGAATCGAAAGGTAATCATCAATGCGTACAAACTTAAATCCAGAGACAGCGGCTTTGGAAAAGAAATCATTATCGGCTAACAACTTGTACGAAAGATCAAAGCCACCGAGCGATTTAAACACCTTCCGCCGAAAGAAAACCGATGGTTGAGGAAGAACCGCAAACACCGCCAAGTCTGCTGCGGCGTAATTCAAGACCGGAAGCATTTCCAAGAAATTAGTCTCCGGATGCCATGACATCCAATGCCCATACAACATAGAGATGTTAGGTTGATCGGTAAACGCCTTAATAACTCTTTCCAAAGTTTGAGGAAAATAAAAGTCATCCGTATTCAGATACGTAACGATGTCGGCAGAGGCCATGTGCAACCCCTTATTTACCGCATCGTACATTCCACTATCTGACTCGGATATAAATCTGATACGCAAATCAGCCGAAGCGACCTCGTGCAAAATATCAAGCGTACCATCTGTTGATCCTCCGTCTACAATGATGTGTTCGTAGTCCACAAAAGTTTGACTTTGTAGCGATTGAATACATGACCTGATTGACCACCCTCTATTGAAGCTTGGAGTGACAATAGAAATCTTCGGGAAATACGTTTTCATCACACCTTACCAGACTCTAAATCTAACATCGCCTCAACTACAGCCAGCCCCTTAATGTTTGCCGCCCAACCTAATTTTTCCTTGGCTTTGCTTGCGTCCGCATAGTTAACCAAAATGTCAGTCGGTCGAAACAACGAGTGATCTTGAATAACGTGATCTTTCCAATTCAAGCCCAATGTGCAGAAAGCATGGGCAACGAAATCTTCAAGTGAGAAAGTCTCTCCCGTCGCAATCACAAAATCCTCCGGCTTCTCCAATTGCAACATCCGCCACATCGCATCCACATATTCTGGTGCCCAACCCCAATCGCGTGAAATATCCATTCTGCCCAAGGTCAAAGTTTCACCCGATCCGCCAGCAATTCGCTTCGCTGTTCCAATAATTTTTTGCGTAACAAACCGCGCCGGACGCAACGGGGATTCATGATTGAACAATATCCCAGTACAGGCAAACAGATTGTATGCCTCACGGTAATTATTCACCAGCCAATAGGCTGAGGCCTTGGCCACGGCATAAGGACTGCAAGGATTAAACGGGGTTTGCTCATTAGCCGGATGGCCTTGCGTGTCGCCAAAACATTCACTTGAACCGGCATGATAAAGACGTATTTCTTTATCAAACATGCGACAAGCCTCAAGCATATTTAATGTGCCGATCACCACGCTCTGAATAGTTTCGGCCGGTTGCTCAAACGAAAGTCCAACAGAAGACTGGCCTGCTAGATAATAAATTTCATCAGGATTACTTTGTTTGATGGCCATGAACACACTACGGAAATCTTCCGGCACCATCGAGATCAATTTGACCTGACCGAAAACCCCCAGTTTTTTTAGATTGCCAAAGGCAGAGCCTTGCGCGTCCCGAGAGGCCCCCCAAACGGCGTAGCCTTTGCTCAATAAAAGTTGCGCAAGATAGCTGCCATCTTGGCCGCTAACGCCGCAAATTAAGGCCGATTTAGTTTTAGTCATGCTATAGTGTCCGCGTAGCGTAGGCAGCACTGTCTGCATTTTTCTTGAAGTCTTCATACGCTATCGCCAAACCCTCTTTCAACCCCATTGTCGCCTTCCACCCTCGGCTATTCAGCAGACTGACATCTAACAATTTACGCATCGTGCCATCGGGCTTGCTCGTATCGAAAACAAGTTTTCCTTTGTAACCGACGACATCACAAACAGTTTGAGCCAATTCGGCAATAGTGACATCGACTCCATAACCAATATTCACCAGTGGCGGTCGCTTATCGCTTAAGAAAAACTCATATTCTTCTTTGGGCAAAGTCATCAGATACACACACGCATTCGCCATGTCTTCGCAATAGAGAAACTCCCGGCGCGGTGTGCCTGTGCCCCAGACAACAAACTCGGGTTCGTTGCGGAGTTTGAATTCATGCGCTCGCTGGATCAGGGCAGGGATAACATGGCTATTTTCGGGATGGTAGCTATCGCCGGGGCCATACAGGTTAGTGGGCATCACGGCCAAATACTGAGTGCCATATTGCCGGTTGTAGCTCCAGCACATTTCAATGCCGCTAATTTTAGCGATAGCATAAGGCTGGTTGGTTTGCTCTAATGAGCTGGTCAGTAGATATTCCTCTTTGATCGGCTGCGGGGCGTCTTTGGGATAGATGCAACTTGAACCCAAGAACATCAAGCGTTCCACGCCATTCAGGTAAGCAGCGTTAATCACGTTGTTTTGAACCATCATGTTTTGGTAAATAAATTCTCCGCGATAGATATTATTGGCGTGAATACCCCCGACTTTTGCTGCCGCCATAAAAACGTATTGAGGCTTCTCCTGTGTAAAAAAAGCATTCACGGCCGCTTGATCGGTCAATTCCAATTCCGCATGGGTGCGCGTCACAATGTTTGTGTAGCCTAATGTTTCAAGCTGCCTGACAATTGCAGAGCCCACCATGCCACGGTGACCGGCAATGTATATCTTGGCATCAGCCGGGATGTACAAATCTTGCGCTACCATATCAACGCTCTGTACTAACCGCAACGCTATAACCGTGCGCCTTCAACAACGCATGGCGGCGCGCTTCTTCCAGATCATGCGCAGCCATTTCAGCACACATTTCCTGCACGGTAATTTCCGGCACCCAGCCCAATTTTTCTTTTGCCTTGGTAGGATCGCCCAACAGCGTTTCCACTTCGGAAGGGCGGAAGTAGCGAGGGTCAACACGCATAATCACATCGCCGACTTTAAGCGCAGGCGCCTTACCCCCTTCGATTGCCGCCACCTTGGCGACCTCATCGACACCTTGTCCTTCAAATTTAACGGTAATGCCTAACTCAGCCGCAGACCAGATAATAAACTGGCGCACGGTGTACTGAACACCGGTCGCAATAACAAAATCTTCCGGCTTATCTTGTTGCAGCATCATCCACTGCATACGCACATAATCTTTAGCGTGCCCCCAATCGCGCAAAGAATCAATGTTGCCCATGTATAGGCATTGTTCCAAACCTAGCGCGATATTGGCTAAGCCACGAGTAATTTTGCGAGTCACAAAGGTTTCACCACGACGCGGCGATTCGTGATTAAACAGTATGCCATTACAGGCATACATGCCGTAAGCCTCGCGATAATTGACTGTAATCCAATAAGCGTAAAGCTTGGCCACCGCATAAGGGCTACGCGGATAAAACGGAGTTGTTTCCTTTTGTGGAATTTCTTGCACCAGACCATAAAGCTCTGAAGTGGATGCCTGATAAAAACGCGTTTTTTTCTCCAGCCCCAGTAAACGGATCGCTTCCAAAATGCGCAACGTACCCATCCCATCCACATCGGCCGTATATTCCGGCGACTCAAAGCTCACCGCCACATGCGACTGCGCTCCCAAGTTGTACACCTCGTCCGGCTGTACCTCCTGCAAAATACGGGTGAGATTCGAGCTGTCGCTGAGATCACCATAATGCAATTTGAACCGTGCATCGGCGACATGCGGATCTTCGTAAATATGATCAACCCGCTGAGTATTAAACGATGAAGCACGCCGTTTGATACCATGCACTTCGTAGCCTTTTTCGAGAAGGAATTCAGCAAGATAAGAGCCGTCTTGGCCAGTGATGCCAGTGATAAGAGCTTTTTTTATCATGTTATGTTACTTTAAATTTTTAATAATCACTAAATATTAATAAGCTGAAATTTCCCAGTTTTTAAAACTCCTAATCCTGCTACCTTTGCGGGGTAGGTATTTAACGCAGGGTTTGCTCCGTTTATGGCAAACCCCAATTTAATACGTTTTACTTTATAGGCTGCGGACTCAAAAACTGGGAAACTTCAGTTACTAAGCTAATTTAGCTACAAGAGGATTCTATTTTGTAGTGACCCATATTCATTTTCTATGTTGTATTAGACACATCATTCCCCCACGAGTTTATCCTAATTTTATCATGCACTTAGATGATTTAGTTTCTACAAAAACAGGCTTAATCGCAAACAAATGATTCAACCCCAACCAAGCAGCCCAAATGATCAATCTCAAAAGTTCTCCTAACGCACCCGTGCCTTCATACTCAAGTAAATGCGCTTTGGGACTCAACCATTGACGATCAGCTCTTATTTGAAAAAGCCACGAGTACGAAAGATAACGCAACCAAGGTGTCAGTCCGAATCTCGTTTTTAAATAAAAACTAAACACGGACTTATAACCTTTAAGCACTTGGTTATTACTATTCCCAATAGTGAACGAGCCAGCATGTGCTCTAAAATACACCAGTGGTTTAGCGATATTTGCCACATAAGGGTAGCTCTCCGATGTTAAAAACGAAATCATCACATCAGGTCCTGCTCCATACCTATCAAAAGGGCGTGGCGTTGAGGTTGGAAAATCTATCCGCAGGTTTTTTAAAAGGTCACGGGTGCGAAATAAAATCGCACCTGGACTAACAGGCGCAGAACCAATTAACACGCTATTGACAAAATCTCTGGCACTTACTTTTAAGGATTCGGTGCTTAAATAACCAAGTTCAGCCGATTCTTTTGATACACCAATTCTAGCAGCACAATAAACCAACCCCACATTCAAATCACTTAACATGGGGACCATCTCCGCCAAGCAATCAGACTCTAACGTATCATCGCTAAACAAGATTTTGCAGAATTCACCTTTCGCTTCTTGGGCACAACGCAACCAGTTTCTAACTGCGCCAATATTTTTTTCATTTTTAAAAATGCGCACTCGTTGATCTTGTCTCGCAAATTGCTTACAAATCTCCCATGTCCCATCATCACTTGCGTTATCGACCACGATGATTTCAAAATCAGTAAACGTTTGATCTAGTGCCGATTTAATGCATTCGGCGATATAAGCCTTACGATTAAAAACTGGAATTAGGATACTGACCTGAGGGAATGAAGTAGTTGTATTAATCATTGATAAACCTTAACTTTACATTGCTTAACTATATTATTAACTTGAATCGGTAACGCAACTGCAGCCAATAAAAGACTTGTGCATGTAGCAAGTACAATCCCGCTGAGTCCTAAGCTAAAATATTTCGTAAAAAGTAGTGCTAAGGGAATATTTATTATCATAGCGATAATCGCTGTGTAGAATTGAATTTCAATTTTTCCAATGCCATTAATAAGCATTGCGTAAATATTATTCCAAGTTGAGATCAATACAAATAACCCAACCGAAATTACCAATGGCAAAGAAACCTCAATTTCTGGACCAATCCACAATCCAACAATTGACTTTGTTAACAGCATCAGAACAGTGACTATGATGATTATGAATCCGAAAATCATTATTTGCTTACGCAACATGTTACTTATCCAAACATTATCCCCTCGAAGGTAAGCATCGGTATAGGCAGACCATAACGGCGCGATAATTAACGTATGAGCAAACGTTATGACGCTAAACAACTTAAACACCACGTCATATTGCGTCACATATTGTGGCCCAAATAATTGGGTGATTAACATCTTGTCGGTAGTAAAAATGACTAAGACTGCAATCTGAATGGTAAAAAACTGCAACCCTAAGGACAGCAATGGATTTATATGTTGCATATCTAAAGCAGGCATAGGGGTTAATTCTGGTTGGCGTCGATAGAACCATAAGCTCAGAAGCATATTGGCAATGACCAGCGAAAGCCCATAAGACACAGCCAAGTAAATTACCGATGCTTCAATCGTTTTAGTTAACACAAAAACCAAGAGCAAAGCCATTCCATTTGAAATGAACTGCCCTAGTGCGATCATCGACGTTTGCTGCACTGCACCCAAGATTGATCCGATCATACCAAGAAAAAAATTTAAAAAAATAAATGAAGCTGCAATTTGAACCGTGTGACGTAGCTCGATTTCTGAAATAGCGTGCGTATTGAAGACAATTCGCCAAGGTATGTAAAAAGAAGCCACCATAACCGCTATCCATAGTACTAATGCAATGATACCAATCAAACTATATCCAGAGGAGATGTATCTAGCGGCCTCTACTTGGTCATTTCCAGCCAAGGCCTCAGCCACTTTATTACGTAACCCGTTGCCGACACCTAGATCAAAAAAAACAATCCACGACATCACTGTAAGCATGGTTGACCAAACACCGAACTGCTCTTGCCCCAAATAACCAATCATTAAAGGAATTGCAAGAAAAGATGCCATTATTCCCATTGTTCTATAAGCAACAGCTCCTTTTATTTGACGTATATAGTTACGAGTTCGTTGTTTTGAGGCAGTCTCACTCATCAGATTTGACTAACCCACTCAACCATTTTTGTCACCCCCTCTTGTGCGGACATAATTGGTTGCCATTTCAGCAGTTGTTTCGCTTTAGTCAGATCAGCGACAAACACCCGTTGATCACTTTCACGAACTGGCAATTGAGTATAAATTAATTTCGTTTCAACTATTTTTTCCAGCAAGGAAAAAAGTTCTAGTAATGACAGACTATTCTCAATACCGCCGCCAATATTAAAAGCTTGGCCTTTAGTTTGATCAATATGGGTTAATGCAGATAAATAAAGCCGTTTCATATCATCAGCATGAAGAACGTCACGCACTTGCTTTCCATTACCAGAGATGGTGAACGATTCTTTTAGTAGTCCCCTTTTGGCTTCTACTGCCTTCTGGCAAAACCAACCAATCCAACCTTGATCATAGCTGGCAAATTGCCGACCACCATACATAGAGGAGTGGCGCAACACTACCGTTTTCAGCCCAAAGATGCGAGCGTAATCTAGCATGTACTGATCCGCGGCCCCTTTGGAACATCCATAGGGTGAATGAAAGTCGAGTTGAGTCTGTTCATTGAAGCCATTGAGATGCTCGTTGCACTGATAGCGTGTTTCAGTTTCGCTATAGGTGTATTGCTCCAAGTCACCATAGACCTTATTGGTGGAGGAATACACGACAATAGCATCAGGTGCATATTGCCGTACAGCTTCCAGCAGGTTATACGTGCCTAGTACGTTTACTTCAAAGTCCATACGCGGATTAGTAATTGAGGTGGTCATTGCCACTTGTCCCGCTAGATGAAATATTGCGTCAGGCTTAAATAATTGAACAACGCGTGTGATATCGTTTTGGTTGCGGATGTCGCCATGCTCAAAGGTAAAATTCCCCTGACTTTGCAGCCAAGCTAAGTTTTCACGTGATCCGTTACGATAAAGATTGTCGAATACAACAAGCTCATCACCACGCAACAAAGCATCAGATGCTAAGTTGCTACCCAAAAATCCGCAGCCACCGGTAATTAATAATTTCATTATTTCACTCTTTCTTGTGCAATCACTTTTTTAAGCCCGGCCTCAATGTCATAATGGCATTGCCAGCCCAATGCGGTCAACCCGCTAATATCTGCCTCGGAATGCATTATCTCACCCTCCCGATAAGGTATAGCATCAAAAGCCAGATGAGTTTGTGAGCCGGTTAGCCGATGTACGGTTTCAACAAACGCTCGAATGGAGACGGGCTGTCCACTACCTAAATCGAATTCAACAAAATCACTATTAATGTTTCTCATTTTGTCTAGCAAGAGCATATACGCTGAAACCACATCATCAATATAAATAAAATCCCGCTTTTGCTCGCCTTTGGTAAGTTTTAACTCAGCAACATTATTCATGCAAGTATGGATAACATGAGCGGAGAATTTTGTTGGCTCATCATCAGGCCCATAAAAATGCTCTAGACGAATATTTGCAAAACCGATACTTCTTTGCTTAGCAAAGAAACGCCCCCATTGTAAAAGCTGATTTTTTGACAAAGCGTATAAGTTAAGATACTTATCAAGTATAGTATCAGTATTCAAAAACAACCCTACTCCAGCTCGACTTCCCGCATCAAGTAAACGCAATGGAAATTCAGTATTAGCAAAAAAAATCTCACTCACTGACTCAGCATTCCGCCCATAACAAGTAGCCGTATGAATAATGACATCAATCTTCCCATAATCTTGAAAAATATTTTCAAGATCGAGAACGTCAACATCCAGCAACACCATGCTAGAAGCAATTGATTCTAGCCTCCGCAATGAGGAGGATTTCCTCTTTAAACCAAGAACTTCATAACCTGCAGTCAATAATGCATTGGCCAAATGACTCCCGAGAAAACCCGTTATTCCTGTAAGTAATATTTTTTTCTTCATAAAATCTTAAGTTGAATCAAAACACTCACTCTAGAAACTCACACCAAAAAACGCTTCGATCTTGTCGGCAATAAAACTCAGCATCTCTTCGTTCAGTCCAGGATATACCCCTACCCAGAAGCTGTTGTTCATTACTAGGTCAGTATTAGTGAGTTCACCACTGATCCTGAAATTTCGACCCAGCATGTAAGACTGTCTGGTCAGGTTGCCTGCGAATAAAAGGCGTGTACCGATTTTATTCTGGTCCAGGTAGTTGATCAGATCAACGCGACGAATATCTGCCTCTGGACGGATGGCCATTAAAAAACCAAACCATGAAGGATCGCTGTTCGGCGTAGCTTCAGGCAGAATCAAAAACTCTTCACATGAAGCCAGTCTATGTCTTAGATAGGCAAAGTTGTCCTTACGTGCTCGCACAAAGCTATCGAGCTTATCCATCTGCGCCAGCCCACACGCAGCTTGCATGTCCGTAATTTTTAGGTTGTAGCCTAAATGTGAGTAGGTGTATTTGTGGTCATAGCCTTCTGGCAGATTGCCGAGTTTCCAGCAAAAGCGTTTGCCACAAGTGTTGTCTTTGCCTGGCGGGCAAAAGCAGTCGCGCCCCCAGTCGCGGAAACTCTCTGCGATTTTTTTGAGTTTCTTGTGGTTGGTAAATACCGCACCGCCTTCCCCCATGGTAATGTGGTGGGCCGGATAAAAACTCAGGGTGGCAATATCGCCAAAAGTACCGACCATCTGGCCTCGGTAAGTGGTGCCTAATGCGTCACAGCAGTCTTCCACCAACCAAAGATTATACTTTTCACACAGTGCAGTGACCACATCAAGATTAAAGGGGTTCCCGAGCGAGTGAGCCAGCATAATGGCCTTAGTCTTGGAACCAATGGCCTCTTCGATTTTGCCAGCATCGATATTGTGCGTTCTTGGATCCACATCCACAAACACCGGCACCGCACCAAACTGGAGGATGGGATTGACCGTTGTTGGAAAACCGGCAGCCACACCGATGACCTCATCACCCGGCTTGATGGCCCGATCGCCCAGCTGAGGAGATGTCAGCGTACTAAACGCAACAAGATTGGCTGAAGACCCCGAGTTGACTGTGATCAAGTGCTTGACGCCAATGAAAGAGGCAAGCTTTTTTTCGAATTCGGCATTGAAGCGACCGGTGGTAAGCCAGCCGTCAAGCGAGGCTTCAACCATCAGTTGGCGTTCTTCCACACCGATTACTTTACCAGAGGGAGGAATAACACTTTTGCTGGGCATGAAGTTTTGCTGGGTATTGCCGAATCTATCGTACCCAATGACTTCATCCGCAATGACCGCGCGGTATATCCGAGCCATGGCCGTATCGGTGAGTCGCGCCCACTGCTTAATCATTAAAGACTCATGAAGGAGAATAGATTTATCTAGTCGGATGTGGCTTTCCAGGGGTAACGGCTCACTAGCAAAATCGGCTACCTCAAGTGCTATGGCTTGTTCGGAAGCATCGGGCGGTGTAGTTGTGATAAAAAGAAATCGTGCATCACCTTGGGCATCGCTATCGGTCAATGCCAACGCCGGACGTGCCTTAGCTTCGGTAAGATCGGTAAATGGAAACGGTATCTTGTAAATGCTGCCCGCTTTTATTTCACAGGTCATTCCAGACATCCTCTGCAGCAGCACCTAAAATATACTTAACGAAACCAGTCTGTTCCTGCATTCCGGCCAACGCTAAACTTTCTGCTGGTGTCTGATTTGGACGACTATCAATGTCTTCGATAATAATCCGTACCTTAACGCCTGCCAGTTTTTCAAGTTGAACGTGTATATATCCACTTTCATCAACCGTTTCTATACGTGTAATTGCGTGCATTTTAAATTCCTAATTTTTGGATTATCTGGGTATCAATACGCCAATGGACTAACGTCTGATACAGAAGACTTATATATTTGAGTATCAACATCAAATAGCCCCTCCCAGTCAACATTATTATTATCATCGTCGTCGGTATCAAAAAAAACTGGTCAATCCGATGGACTGAAAGTCCTGTTCAGCATTGGAGGTTGCCGCAAAAAACGATTGCGCAATCCCGTTTGTTTGATCGTCTTTTCCTGTACAATAATAAACAGTTCAGCTTCACTAACCCCAACCAGCGGCGTCAATAACTGAATATGCCTTCTTTGTAAATCGCCTTTACAGCTTGCATTACAAGCCTCCTTTATTCATTTGATAATCCGTAATTTGTTCCAAGGTTATTTTTTTCATGTTAGAACCCTGCTGATACTTTTTTTGCCAATCGACAATTCTACCGAGGGTTTCATCCAAAGGCCATGTCGGAATCCAATTTAGACGCGCTTTTGCCTTTGAGCAATCCAACTTCAGGTAATGCGCCTCGTGTGGATGATCGCCACCATCCAATACCCAGCTCGCGTCATCACCCCAAAATTTGGTTAGCCCTTCTACTACCCATTGCACTGGCTTAGCATCTTCATCGTTCGGTCCGAAGTTCCAGCCTTCAGCATAACTCGTACCCTCTTCATAGAGTTTTTGCGCCAGCAACAAATAGCCGGATAGCGGTTCCAGCACATGTTGCCAAGGACGGATGGCATGCGGGTTACGGATATTGACCGGGTTGCCTTGAGTGATGGCGCGCAGGATATCCGGAATAAGCCGGTCATCCGCCCAATCGCCGCCGCCGATAACGTTACCCGCTCTGGCTGAGGAGAGCGCCACGCCGTGTTTTGCAAAATCGGCGGAATTAAAGAATGAGCTTCGATAAGCGGATGTAACTAATTCAGCGCAACCTTTACTATTACTATAAGGGTCGTAGCCGCCCATCGCTTCATTTTCCCGATAGCCCCATGCCCATTCCCTGTTTTCATAGCACTTATCGCTGGTGACATTGACGATTGCCCGCACACCGCGCGTCAATCTTGCTGCTTCCAACACATGCACAGTACCCATTACGTTAGTGGAATAAGTTTCGATTGGGTTGCTGTAAGAGTGACGCACCAAAGCTTGCGCGGCCATATGAATGACAATCTCAGGCTGATATTGTTTAAACACTGTTGCCAATGCTGCATAGTCGCGTATATCACATTCAATACTGGTCATGCCTTCAGCTACATTCGCCACGACAAACAGACTGGGATTAGTGGACGGAGGTAGCGCATAACCAACCACCTTGGCCCCCATAGATTGTAGCCATAAAGAAAGCCAGCTTCCTTTAAAACCAGTATGACCAGTTAGCAGCACGGTTTTACCGGACCAAAATGATTGATTTATCATGTTTTCCAGGGTGCCTTTCCGCTTGCCCATAACTCTTCAAGATGAATTTTATCACGTAAAGTATCCATAGGCTGCCAAAAGCCGGAATGGAAGAATGCCGCCATTTGCCCTTCTTTTGCAAGCTGCTCCATAGGTTCGCGCTCCCAAATCGTATGATCGTCTTTAATGTAATCGAATATCTGAGGCGATAGCACAAAGAAACCGCCATTAACCCAATTGCCGTCGCCTTGCGGCTTTTCTTGGAAGCCAATGACGTTGCTGCCATCCAAGTTAAGCGCTCCAAATCGTCCGGGAGGCTGCGTTGCAGTCAATGTCGCCAATTTGCCGTGTTGTTTGTGAAACTCAATCAACGCCGTGATATTCACATCGCCGATGCCGTCGCCATAGGTACAGCAAAAATCTTCGCCTTCTACATAGTCGGCAACACGCTTAATGCGACCGCCGGTCATGGTTTCTTCTCCAGTATCGACCAGTGTTACACGCCATGACTCGGCATTGCGTTGATGCACTTCCATCTTGTTATCCTGCATATCAAATGTCACGTCGGACATGTGCAAAAAATAGTTGGCAAAATACTCCTTAATCACATAGCCTTTATAGCCGCAGCATATGACAAAGTCATGTATACCGTGAGCTGAATATGTCTTCATAATATGCCAGAGTATAGGCTTACCGCCAATTTCAACCATAGGCTTAGGCCGAATTGATGTTTCTTCACTGATTCGTGTGCCTAAACCTCCAGCAAGAATAATTGCTTTCATATCTGATTGTCTCCGTGTGCTTTGTAAGTCAAATTAAGCCCTTCTTTTAGAGGAGTACTTAATAAAGAATGCTCAATGCAGCGGCATTAAACACCGATAAGCGCCGCTTGATACCGTGCATCACACAACCACGTTCGGCCCGATAGATAACCCTGCCCTGAGACACACGTAATAAGCGTAATATTTGTAAACTACCCTCTACCATAATGATCCTCAAATCGCATAATATCATCCTCACCCAAATAACTACCCGACTGCACTTCAATAATTTCCAGCGGGATCGTGCCTGGATTATGGAGACG
>Ga0208117_100306_pt1 | contig 18491 bp, 23 predicted proteins | sample LakWasMet26_LOW6_2_FD_183870 | JGI IMG/M metagenome (GOLD analysis project Ga0208117, IMG submission 183870) | Freshwater sediment methanotrophic microbial communities from Lake Washington under simulated oxygen tension - Sediment Metagenome... | ecosystem: Environmental > Aquatic > Freshwater >...
GTATGCGGTAATTCAAACAGGTGGTAAACAGTACCGCGTAGAAGAAGGTACTTACTTAAAAATAGAAAAACTGGAGCTAGGCGAAGGCGACAGCATTGAATTCGATAAAGTACTGATGATTCAGTCTGACGATGCTGTTAAGGTCGGCATGCCTTTTATCGAAGGCGGCAAAGTTACAGCGACTGTCTTGTCTCAAGGTAGACACGCGAAAGTCAAAATTATTAAATTCAGAAGACGTAAGCACCATATGAAACAAATGGGGCATCGTCAGTACTATACAGAAATCCAGATTACTGGCATTTCTGCTTAAGATATTAGGAGTTACAAATGGCTCATAAGAAAGCTGGTGGTAGTACGCGTAACGGACGCGACTCTAATGCGAAAAGATTAGGTGTTAAACGTTACGGTGGTGAGAGTGTAACGGCAGGCAATATTATCGTTCGTCAACGTGGAACTCAGTTTCATGCGGGTGACAACGTAGGTTGCGGAAAAGATCATACATTGTTTGCAACGGCTGACGGCAAAGTGGTTTTTCAGGTTAAAGGACCTAACAACCGCAAATTTATCAGTATTGTTGCAGCATAAGACATTCAGCTGTATCGCGCTGTAGCATGGCGGGACAGTTGGGTCGGGTAATGAGCCCGGCAACTTTAAAAAAGCTCCGCCGTTGTTATGGTGGGGCTTTTTTTGTTTTTATCGGTTGGATTTGAAGTTTGGCGGCGTGTGATTTATGAAATTTGTTGACGAGGCGGAAGTTCGCGTAGAAGCGGGCGATGGCGGCAATGGTACTATCGGCTTTCGGCGCGAGAAATACATTCCAATGGGCGGTCCGGATGGCGGCGATGGCGGCGATGGCGGCAGTGTTTATCTGATTGCTGCGGAGAATGTAAATACGTTGGTGGATTTTCGGTATCACGCCGTCCATAGAGCGCAGCGCGGGCAGAATGGTATGAGCCGCAATTGTACCGGCAGAAAAGGCGATGATTGTTATGTACCGGTACCGCTTGGGACACTGGTTTCCGATGCGGAAACAGGCGAAGTCATAGGTGATTTAACTAAAATCGGCCAAACATTGCTGGTTGCTCAAGGCGGTTTTCATGGTCTGGGCAATACGCGCTTCAAAAGCAGTATTAACAGGGCGCCGCAAAAGGCCAGTAAAGGCAGCGAAGGCGAGCATCGCAGGCTTAATCTGGAGCTGACATTGATTGCCGATGTCGGCCTGTTGGGCATGCCCAATGCCGGAAAATCCAGCCTGATTCGCTCAGTATCGGCGGCAACGCCGAAAGTTGCGGACTATCCTTTTACGACCTTGCATCCCAATCTGGGTGTGGTTAGAGTCGATGATTTGCGTAGTTTTGTAATTGCCGATATTCCGGGTGTTATCGAAGGGGCTGCGGAAGGTGCGGGCCTCGGTTTGCAGTTCTTAAAGCATTTGCTGCGCACCGGATTGTTGCTGCATGTGGTTGATGTTGAGCCTTATGAAAGTACGGAATCGCCAGTGCAGGCGGCCAGAAAAATCATCAACGAAGTCGAAAAATGGAGTGATGAGCTGGCGGCCAAGCCGCGCTGGCTGGTATTGAACAAAATAGACCGGTTGCCTGCCGAAGAAGTCGAGCAGCATTGCCAAGCAATTGTTGACGAGCTGGAATGGACGGGGCTGGTCTTTAAAATTGCCGCAATTAACGGCGAGGGCACGAGAGAGCTGATGTTCGCCATCATGAACTTTTTGGAACAGCAGCGGCGGGAAAAAAGTGAGCAGGAGTGATTTTTCCAAAGTTAAGCGAATTGTCGTCAAAATAGGCAGCTCTTTATTGACTAAGGGCGGGCAGGGGCTTGATAAGGCCTCTATCGCTGCCTGGGTTGAGCAGATGGCTGGTTTAAGGCGGCAATCTATCGATGTGATTCTGGTTTCTTCCGGCTCCGTCGCAGAAGGCATGTGCCGATTGGATATGAAAGTGCGGCCTAAGACCTTGCATGAATTGCAGGCGGCGGCATCTGTCGGTCAAATGGGCTTGGTGCGCGTCTTTGACGATAATTTTCAGCAGCATCGCCTGCATGCGGCGCAGGTGTTATTGACGCATGACGACTTGTCCGACAGGCAACGCTATTTAAATGCTCGAAGCACATTGCTGACCTTGCTCAAGCTTGGCGTGGTGCCGGTTATTAATGAGAATGATGCGGTAGCGACTGAAGAGATTCGTTTTGGTGATAACGATACGCTGGCGGCACTGGTGGCTAATCTGGTCGAGGCTGATCTGTTGATTATTTTGACCGATCAAAAGGGCTTGTTTACTGCCGATCCCGGCCTAAATCCCGATGCTAAATTAATTTCCGAGATCAGCGTTAACGATGATCGGCTCGATGTGATGGCTGGCGATAGCCGTAGCGGCTTGGGGCGGGGCGGTATGTGCACTAAAGTGCGGGCTGCGCGGTTGGCATCCAGGTCCGGTGCGGCTACTGTTATTGCTGCGGGCGCTGTTGATAACGTCATTGTTTCTGTTATTGCCGGGGATGAGTTGGGTACTCATTTATTGCCGGACATAGAGCCGTTGGTAGCAAGAAAGCGTTGGCTTGCCGGTCAGTTGCAGGTTAAGGGGCAGTTGGTTCTGGATGCGGGAGCGGTCAGGATGTTGAAGAATGAAGGTAAAAGTCTTCTGGCTGTCGGCGTTAAAGCGGTGTCGGGACGGTTTGAGCGCGGCGAATTGGTTTCTTGTATGGATGAAACCGGCTTGGAAGTTGCGCGTGGACTGGCTAATTACGGTAATGCCGATGCCCTGTTAATAGCAGGCAAGAGCAGTTCGGATTTTGAGGGTATCTTGGGTTACTTCGATGATTCCGAGCTGATACATCGAGACAATCTGGTGGTAATTTAGCGGGCGTGATGGCCTGATAAAACTCCAATAAAAAAGGCCGTAACTCCAAAGAGTCCGGCCTTTTTTATTGAGTAAGATTAAAGCAATTAAGCGATAGCCTTTACTTTTGCATTCAGTCTGCTTTTACCGCGTGCGGCTTTATTCTTGTGAATAATGCCTTTGGTAACCGCTGAATCGATAATCGGAACAGCAGTGTTGTAGGCGGCTTGCGCTTTTTCTTTGTCGCCAAGCTTAACTGCGGCAATGATTTTTTTGATGAAGGTGCGTAAGTTACTACGTTGTCCTGCGTTGCGAATACGGCTTTTTTCCGCTTGTCGCGCACGCTTTTTAGCTTGTGCTGTATTAGCCATAGTGTCTCGATTCTTGAGGTAAGTTAATTAAACCGTGTATTATCATTACAAGTGATAATATTGTCAAACCTTTTAATGCATCATAACAGGAGTTCTGTTGAGCAGACGGCTTTTTAAATCGACTTTAATTGTCGGCAGCATGACTTTGATTTCGCGTATTCTCGGATTTATCCGGGATATGCTGATTGCCCATATTTTCGGAGTGGATTCGGCGACAGATGCTTTTTTTGTGGCGTTCAAGGTTCCCAACTTTTTGCGTCGGCTATTTGCCGAGGGCGCTTTTGCTCACGCCTTCGTGCCGGTGCTGTCTGATTACAAAGAGCGTGGCAGCAAAGCCGCGTTAAAACAGTTTATCGATAAAACAGCCGGAACCCTGTCGGTATTTTTATTGCTGATTACATTGGTCGGCATAGTAGCCGCGCCTGTGCTGATCATGCTGCTGGCTCCCGGTTTTATGTGGCAGGGAAGCCAATACGAGCTGTCCGTGCAACTGTTACAGATAACCTTTCCGTACCTGTTCTTTATTGCATTAGTAGCTTTTGCCGGGGGCATATTAAATGCGCACGAACAATTTGCCGTTCCCGCTTTAACGCCGGTTTTCCTGAATATCTGCATGATTGCCGCCGCCATCTGGCTTGCGCCGATGATGGCCGAGCCGGTAACTGCATTGGCCTGGGGTGTCTTTGCGGCGGGTGTCGTGCAACTGTTGTTTCAGTTTCCGTCGTTGATGCGCTTGGGGCTGGTGCCAAGACCAAGACTAGGCTTTAACGATGCAGGCGTGAAACGGATTATCAGCCTGATGCTGCCGGCCATTTTCAGCGTTTCGGTGACTCAGATCAACCTGCTGCTGGATACCTTGTTTGCCTCGTTCTTAACCGTTGGCAGCGTATCGTGGTTGTATTATTCAGATCGTCTGGTGGAGTTCCCGCTAGGTATTTTGGGGCTTGCGCTGGCGACGGTCATTTTGCCGAGTCTGGCTAAAAGCCATGCTGCGGAAGACAAAGCCGCTTTTTCGAATGCGCTGGATTGGGGCTTGCGGCTGGTCGTGTTGATTGGCCTGCCCGCGACCATCGGTTTAGTGATGCTGGCCGAACCGATGTTGTCGACGTTGTTTCAATATAATGAATTCGGCATCAGCGATGTGCATTTTGCAGGATTGAGCTTGAAGGCATATTCGTTGGGATTGCTGGGTTTTATCCTGGTTAAAGTGCTGGTGCCGGGGTTTACCTCGCGCGGCGATATGAAAACGCCGGTTCGCTATGGGATGTACGCGATGATGATCAGTTTGGGATTGAATCTGGCGCTGGTTTTCCCATTGGCACATGCAGGGCTGGCGTTGGCGACTTCGTTGGGCGCATTTTTTAACGCGGCTTTGTTATTGATAAAACTGCGGAAGGATAATGTGTATCAGCCAGCAAGCGGTTGGTGGCTGTTTTTTGTCAGGGTATTGCTGGCTGCCGGGGCAATGTCTGCCGGGCTGTATTATTTTGTCGATGCAGCCTGGTGGAATGACTGGAATTCGACGGCGCGGGTGATTAATCTGGTGAAATGGATCGGGATAGGTTTGGTAATCTACACGGCAACATTGCTGTTGACGGGCTTAAGGTTAAAGCATCTGACTGGTCAGATGCATGTTAACGTTTAATCTGATATTGCAGATTTCTAATTCAGTCCTCTGGAATGAGGATGTAAAAATTTCCGTGTAAACCGCCATTAAAAAATCTCTGGAAATCGATCTCCGTATAAAATCATAATATGAGCTCTGGATATTTTCGTGCTTTTTGTGTTTTTCGTGGATGAACTGATTTACCAATCAACCCTGCGTTAACCTGGCTTCCGCTTCATGGTATTTTGCCGCGCAAAACTCAGCCACTTCGGCTGGTAGGTGAGGTCCCGGCGCGGTTTTGTCCCAGTCCAGCGTTTCCAGATAATCGCGGACATATTGCTTGTCGAAGCTGGGCGGGCTGATGCCTACCTGATATTGGTCGGCAGGCCAGAAGCGAGACGAATCGGGGGTTAACGCTTCATCGATCAGGTAGAGAACACCGTTATCGTCAACGCCGAATTCAAATTTGGTATCGGCAATAATAATGCCTCGCTCTTTGGCGTAGGCGGCGGCTTCCTTGTACAGTTTCAGGCTGGCGTCGCGCACTTTTTCGGCCAACTCCCGGCCCATTAATTCGACGGTTTTGTCAAAAGAGACGTTTTCGTCATGATCGCCCACTTCGGCTTTAGTCGATGGGGTGTAAATCGGTTCAGGCAGTTGCTGAGCTTGTTGCAAGCCTTCAGGCAGTTTAATGCCGCAGACCGCGCCGGATTTTTGGTAGTCTTTCCAGCCGGAGCCGATCAGGTAGCCGCGGACAATCGCTTCAACCGGCAATGGCTTCAATTTTTTGACGACGATAGCGCGGCCTTCGACTTGCGCGCGTTCGGCCGGATCGGGAACGACCTGCTCCAGCGGAATGTCGGCCAAATGGTTGGGTATCACATGCTTCATTTTTTCGAACCAGAAATTGGACACGTTGGTTAAAACTCGGCCTTTGCCGGGAATCGGGTCGGGCAAAATCACATCGAATGCGGACAGCCGGTCGGTGGTTACGATCAGCATGTGCTTGTCGTCAATGTCGTCAATGTCGTAAATATCGCGCACTTTGCCGCGAGCGCGGAGCTTTAAAGACGACAGTGTTGATTGATATAGGGCTTCTGGAGCGGTCATTAGGTTCTCGCTGGGTGTCAAATAGGGTGATTTTACCTGTAAGTTTGGCTAAGCTCCATTTAGTTATCGATATTCGGCAAGCCCATTCATTATTGCCAAAATGACCGGCGTTTTCGAAACGTATGTAAGCCTTGGGCCAGCAACGGATTTAATCAGCCGAGGTTCCAAACATATCCCTCGCCGTTGATCCGTAGATCCTGCACGACCCGCGACACACTAAAGCTGGATTTTTTAGCGGAACATATCCTTATTAACGGCTTTTTCCATAGCCATTTTGGCGGTAATCAGGCCTTTATCAACCAGTTCTTTCATGTTCTGATCCAGCGTTTGCATACCGTCTTTGCGTCCGGTTTGAATCGCAGAATACATTTGCGCGACTTTGGCTTCACGAATCAGGTTTCTGATAGCGGCAGTGCCGACCATGATTTCATGCGCGGCAACACGGCCGCCGCCGATTTTTTTAAGCAGGGTTTGCGAAATAACCGCCTGCAATGATTCAGACAGCATGGCCCGGACCATATCCTTTTCCGCGGCCGGAAATACGTCAATAATACGGTCGATGGTTTTGGCTGCGGAGGTGGTATGCAGTGTGCCGAATACAAGGTGGCCGGTTTCGGCCGCCGTCATGGCCAGCCGGATAGTTTCCAAATCGCGCATTTCGCCGACCAGGATAACATCCGGATCTTCCCGCAGTGCTGAACGCAACGCTTCATTAAAACCGTGGGTATCGCGCTTGATTTCCCGTTGGTTAATCAATGACTTTTGGCTCTCATGAACAAACTCGATAGGATCTTCTACGGTCAGGATATGCGCGTAATCATTGCAGTTAATATGGTTGATCATCGCCGCCAGCGTAGTCGATTTGCCGGAGCCGGTAGGGCCAGTCACCAGAACCAGACCGCGCGGTTTTTGGCATAATTCTTCAAAAAATTTGGGCGCTTTCAGGTCGTCAAGGCTTAATATTGTCGATGGAATGGTTCTGAATACCGCCGCCGCGCCGCGCTCCTGATTAAACGCGTTAACACGAAACCGGGCAACGCCTGGCAATGCAAACGAAAAATCGGTTTCCAGGAACTCTTCATAATCTTTGCGTTGCTGGTCATTCATAATGTCATAAATCAACGCATGGACTTCTTTATGATCCAACGCGGGAATATTGATCCGCCGAATATCGCCGTCAACCCTGATCATAGGCGGGAGCCCCGCCGACAAATGTAAATCCGACGCTTTGTTTTTAGCTGAAAAAGCCAGTAATTCGGCGATATCCATAACATCCTCATGAAGACAAAAAAATTATCTTTATAGCATAGTTCATCTTTTTGTTTTTTGAATGTATGGTGTTGTGTTAGCTTTTACGGATTGTGTTACTTAGTAATCGACAACCAACGCCCCATGACAAGCATAACCCAAAGACTCAAACAAATACGTTCGCAAATCCGCGATGCAGAACTCGTCTACAACCGCCAACCGGGTTCGGTGCTGTTATTGGCCGTCAGCAAAACCAAACCGGCCGAAGATATTGCCGCCGCCTATCACGCCGGGCAGCGTCATTTCGGCGAAAATTATTTGCAGGAGGCCTTGAGAAAGCAGCAGGAATTGGGCGCTTATGATATTACCTGGCACTTTATCGGTCCCATCCAATCCAACAAAACCAGGGCGCTGGCGACGCATTTTGACTGGGTGCACAGCGTCGACAGTCTAAAAATAGCCACGCGCCTGAGCGAGCAGCGCCCAGCCCATTTGCCGCCGTTGAATATTTGCCTGCAAGTCAATATCAGCGACGAACAGAGCAAATCCGGCATTGCCCTGGCCGAACTGCCGCAACTGTATGAACAGATCGTCAGATTGCCTAACCTGAAACTGCGCGGCGTAATGGCCATTCCAGCCCCGCAACAGGATTTTGAGCAACAACGCCAACCCTATAAAACACTTTATCAGGCCGTTGCAAAGCTTAATCGGCCCGAACTGGACACCTTTTCGTTCGGCATGACCGGGGATTTAAAAGCCGCGATCGCCGAAGGCTCCACTATCGTCAGAATCGGCACCGCGCTGTTTGGCGAGCGGGATTACGGTTGACAAAAGCTTCAACCGGTCACAATGGGGTTGATTCGATATAATGCTATAGTACAAAGATAATTGAGGAGGGGCGATGACCGATAAGAATAATGAAAAACATAAAATAGTGATCGTTGGCGGCGGCGCGGCGGGTCTTGAGCTCGCTACCAGTCTGGGTAAAAAATTAGGCAAAAAAGGCCGAGCTGAGGTCATGTTGCTGGACGCTTCGCCAACGCATATCTGGAAGCCGCTGTTGCATGAAGTGGCAGCCGGTACATTGGATGAATCCGAACAGACTGAATATCTCGCCCAGGCGCACCGGAATCATTTTCGCTTCAGGCTGGGTAGGATGGAGGGCTTGAATCGGCAGAAAAAGGAAATTTATGTCAGTCCCACGCTGAGCGACAGCGGCGAAGAATTAATCCCCAGGCGGACGTTCAGTTACGATACACTGGTAATGTCGGTCGGCAGTATCAGCAACACCTTTAATATTAAGGGCGTCGCTGAACACTGTTTGTTCCTGGACACTACCGCGCAGGCTTTTAAGTTTCAAAAGCAGTTGGTTGAATCGTATATCAAAAGCCATGCCGGCAAGAGTCATGTCGACGATAAGACCCTGTCTATCGTTATCATTGGCGCGGGAGCTACCGGCGTCGAGTTGTCGGCGCAATTGCACGAGGTAACCGATCTGCTGGCGGTTTACGGCCTGGATGAGTCCAGCGATGTGAAATTGACCATTATCGAAGCGGCTAATCAATTGTTGCCCGCATTACCGGTCAAGTTAGCCAATGCCACGCAACAGCAACTGGTCAAGCTGGGCATTGACCTTAAGCTCGGCCGCCGGGTGATCGAGGTCACCAAGGAAGGGGTTCATACCCATGATGGCGAGATGATACCGGCGGACCTTAAAGTCTGGTCGGCGGGCATTAAGGCGCCGGATTGGATGCAAAATCTGGATGGGCTGGAAGTTAACAGGATTAATCAGCTGGTGGTCGATAAGACCTTAAAAACCAGCGACGATAATATTTTTGCTATTGGCGATTGCGCGGCCTGTCCTTGGCCGGGCCATGATGCCAATGTGCCGCCGAGAGCGCAGGCAGCGCATCAACAGGCATCGACGTTGAGCAAATCGATAACCAACCGGTTGCGGGGCGGCAAGCTGGTGAAGTATGTCTACCTCGACTATGGGTCGCTGGTGGCATTGGGCAAATACACCACGGTCGGCAATTTGATGGGCAATCTGATGGGCTCGGTCAGTGTTGGGGGATTTATCGCCAGGGTGGTTTATCTGTCCTTGTATAAAATGCATCAGGTGGCTGTACATGGTTATTTTAGGACGGCAATGCTGACGCTTTCCAATTTATTCAGACGTAGCGCTCATGCAAAAATAAAAATGCATTAGAGCTTTTATGTGTCCGTGCCCGTTTTTATTTAACTCTTAATTACCTACATAACTATTTTTATAACCATTTACAAAGACCAAAGACATGTTTGAAATTGAATACGAATTCCGCGAAGAAGATTTAATCCATTTTAATGAAATGCAATTCATGAGAAATGAAGAGATACAAAGCAATATCAGGAAAAACCGTTGGATAGTGCCGGGCATTATGGGGCTGATTGGTTCGTTTTATTACTTCTACTATCAGGATATGAAGTCAGCGGGATACATTGTTGTTATTGCGATGCTGTGGGCATTGTTTTCGCCAAAAATAATGATGCTGGATTTGCGCAGGCAGATACTCAAAAACTATACCCCTAAAGAAAAGGTCAATATGTTCGGCACTTATACGTTGAGCATTGACCCCGCCAATCCCAACTACCTGCTGGAAAAATCGCCCAGCGGCAAGCATAAAATGGCTTGGGGCGAGCTGGTCAGGGTGGAATACGGTAAACGCTATGTATATATCTATATCAACTTAAGCACTGCGTTGGTAATTCCGGTAGAGACTGTCAAAAAAGGCAATCTTGAGCAATTTGCCGAGCAGGCGGAAAAGATGATTGAGCGGTTTGCGTAGAAACCCGAAGATACGATATGGACGGCTTTTGCCGCTCATATCGATTCCCGTATTGATAGCGTAATAATTTTCTATAAAGTAAAAAGCCATGATTACGGCAATATATGCATCATTATCAGCATTATTAATAGTAAGACTCTCTCTTTCGGTAATAAAACTTCGCAGAAAAAACCGGGTCAGTGTTGGTGATGGCGGAAATGAGGCCTTACAGTTAGCGATCCGCGCTCATTCAAATGCAGTGGAATATATTCCGATAGCGTTAATGCTTTTATTAATGCTCGAGTTAAACGGGGCGCCGAAAATATTGATTCATATATTGGGTGCCACGTTGTTAACCGGCCGAATATTGCATGCTATGGGACTTCCCGCAAAGGACTTAAAGAAAAGAGTATTGGGCATGCAGATAACAATCTACCTGTTAATTGGCTTGGCGATACTGAATATATTATTTTTATTCCCAGCGTTTGCCGGGACGCTTAAACTTTAGCAATTACGTCTGCCTTGGTTGATATCAAACATCAATCTACAAACTGAAAATTTTCACCTTGAACTTCAATGTTAAATTTTAGAAATATAACCCTGCGCCGTGGTGCGCGGGTGTTGTTTGCCAACTCTTCTTTCACCATTCACAAAGGCCAAAAAGTGGGTTTTACCGGCGCAAACGGCGCGGGCAAGTCCAGTTTTTTTGCGCTGGTCAGAGGCGACCTGCATTTGGACGAGGGCGATTTTTCGATGCCCCCGGGGCTGGAAATTGCTCACGTTGCCCAGGAAACGCCTGCCGTCGACCGCTCTGCTATCGATTATGTCATTGACGGCGATCAGCCGTTAAGACGCTTGCAAGCCCAGCTGCTCGCTGCCGAACAGGCCGATGACGGGCTAAAACAGGCCGAATTGCATGCCGCTTTGGATACCATCGGCGGTTATACCGCGCAGGCCAGAGCTTCGCGCTTAATGAACGGTTTGGGCTTTAGTTCGGATCAGGAAAACAATGCGGTCAACTCGTTTTCCGGCGGCTGGCGGATGCGGCTTAATCTGGCCCAGGCCTTGATGTGCCGCTCGGACGTATTATTGCTTGATGAGCCGACCAACCATCTGGATCTTGATGCGGTGATCTGGTTGCAGGACTGGCTTTGCAAATATCCCGGTACTTTGTTGCTGATTTCCCATGACCGGGATTTTCTGGACACCATCGCCGACCATATCGTGCATATCGAGCAGAACAAGGCCGAAATTTATAGCGGCAACTATTCGGCTTTCGAACGGATGCGTGCCGAAAAGCTTGCGCAACAGCAGTCGTCCTATCTAAAACAGCAACGCGAAATCGCCCACATGCAGAGCTTTGTTAACCGCTTCAAGGCGCAAGCGACTAAAGCAAGGCAAGCGCAAAGCCGGATCAAGGCCCTGGAGCGCATGGAGCTGATCGCACAGGCGCATGTCGATTCCCCGTTCGATTTCAGCTTCGCCAAGCCGGGAAAAATGCCTAATCCGTTATTAACTCTGGATAAGGTCGACATCGGCTACGGGCAAACCTGCGTGATTAAGCAGGCGGGGCTGTCCATATCGCCGGGCGACCGTATCGGCCTGCTCGGGCCGAATGGCGCGGGCAAGTCCAGCTTGATCAAGGTACTGGCAGGCGATATGAAGCCATTATCCGGCAATAGGAATGAAGCGGAAGCGTTAAAAATAGGTTACTTTGCCCAGCATCAACTGGAGCAACTGCGCATTGATGAAAGCCCGTTGTGGCATTTGCAGCAACTCGACAAGCAGGCGACCGAGAAGGATTTACGGAATTTCCTGGGCGGTTTCGATTTTTGCGGCGACAAAGTGCTGGAGGCTGTCAAACCCTTTTCCGGCGGCGAAAAAGCGCGTTTGGTGTTGGCGTTGCTGGTTTATCAAAATCCGAACCTGCTGCTGCTGGATGAGCCGACTAACCATCTGGATCTGGAGATGCGTCATGCTCTTAGCGTCGCCTTGCAGGATTATGAAGGCGCGATAGTGGTCGTTTCGCATGATCGGCATTTATTGCGCTCGGTAACCGATCAGTTATTATTGGTGTCCGGCGGCCAGGTACAGCCTTTCGATGGCGATCTTGAAGACTACCGGCTATGGCTGACGGAGCAGAAAAAAGGCGAAGAAAAAACCGTTGCTGAAGCTGTGTCGACGGTATCGCGAAAAGATCAAAGAAAGCTGGATGCAGAGCGCAGACAAAAACATAAGCCTTTATTTGATGCGCTTAAAAAAGCTGAAATCGCCGTTGAAAAATACCATAATGAACAGCGGCAACTGGAACAGCAACTGGCTGATCCTGCCATTTATGCGGAATCGGAAAAAGAGCAGTTAAAAAAGCTGATGGAACGCAAAGTAAACGTCGACAAGGCTTTGGATGAGGCGGAAGCGGCCTGGATGGAGGCTGAAGAAAATATTCAAGCGGCGCAATAATGAAAACGGTCTGTGCAGGCCGACCGGTTGGTCGCTCTCTGAGCAAGTCGTATGATCAAGACCCACGCATAGCAGGAAAAACCATGTTCGAGATCATAAAACTGTTATTTGATATCTGCCTGTTTAAAAAGGGGCCGCAGGACTTGCCATTTTCAGTATGGGTATGGCGGCTGTTAGTTGTTGGTGATGTTGTCGTCAGTTTCTTAATGATAAATATCCATACGGACCGGCTTAACTCACTGTTACAGTCTGTTGTTTCCGCTTTGTTGATCGTCGGATTTAGTTGGCTGATGTTATATGTAGGCCGAAAGCCGGAGCGATTTTACCAAACAAGCGGCGCCTTATTGGGTACTGATGCATTGATTAGTTTTTTTGCCCTGCCGGCGATAGCTTCAATGGCAATCGGAACAGGCTCTTTATTGGTATTTGCGGTAACGATGGTTTTAATGGCTTGGCATTGGCTGGTTACAGGACATATTTTTCGCAATGCGTTGGGACAAACCTGGACTTTTAGTTTAGGCTTGGCATTTTTATACATACTGGGATCTTATCAGGTGATAGCTTTGTTGTTTCCTGAAGTTGCCGGTGTTAAATAGGAGGGATCATGGAAAGCTATAAACACATATTACTGGCGGCTGACTTTTCCGAGCATGGCGAAGCTGTTGCCACCAGAGCGAAAGATTTAGCCGAGAGATACCAGGCAAAACTGAGTATTGTGCATGTAATGGATAATTTGCTGATTACCGATGCGGCTTATGGATCAACGATCCCTTTTGATCTTGATTTAACTGCCGAGTTAATGGCATCGGCAAAAAAGAGACTGGCCAACTTGGCTGACAAACTTAATATTGCTGAAGATTGTCGATGGATGGAAACGGGCAGCCCTAAATTGGAAATAATCAGGGTTGCAGAGGAAAACGAGGTGGATTTGATCGTGGTCGGCTCACACGGTCGGCATGGTTTCGCGCTGTTGCTGGGGTCGACCGCAAACGGCGTGTTGCATCACGCGCTGTGTGATGTTTTAGCCGTGCGATTGCAAAATGAGTGATTTGGTACTGGTGCTGTAGTATTCATAGGGTACTTGTATCCTGACGGTTATAAATGGCGGCCTATGGGCGTTCTAATTTTAAAGGTAGATAGTAAATGATTGGACAGATTGAAAGTTATGATCCCGATACGCAAACCGGGGTGATAAAAACGGAGAAAGAGTTGTTTACGTTTCATTTAGACGGATGGATTGCGGACGTGCCGCCGGAAGAAGGCGATGATGTTAGCTTTGACGCCGAAGGTACATTTGCACGCAATATTAATCTGGTGGGCGCATATTTGGAGCCGCCTAAAGCCGTTAAATATAAATACTTGGCCTCTGTGCTGGCATTGTTTTTAGGATGGACAGGGATACATAGGCTTTATTTGGGCTTTTATAAAATGGCCTTTATACAGTTAATGCTGACAGTGATACTTTATGTAACAGGGTTGCCCGGGTTTGCGGCGCTCTGGGGTTTTATCGAAGGCATTCTGCTTTTTGGCGGACAGATCAACAAAGATGCTAAAGATCGTCCTTTAAAATAGCTTAAAAACAGCAAGACAAAAAAAAGCCCTTGTGAAGTTGTCACAAGGGCTTTTTTAAAGCTGCTTATTCCTTATTTGGAACTAACATTAACCGCAGTTAAGCCTTTTGGACCTGATTCAATATCAAAAGAGACTGTGTCGCCCTCAGTCAGAGTTTTAAATCCTTCGCCTTGAATAACTGAATGATGAACAAAAACGTCTTCGCCGCCATCAGCAGGTGCAATAAAACCAAAACCTTTCGTGTTGTTAAACCACTTTACGGTGCCTGTTGCCATTTTGAAACTCCTAAAATAAAAACTTACGGTTAACACAGAACTACAACATTGATAACCGGACAACCTAACAATTTAGGAATCCCTTAACTCAACATCTGTTTTCTGACTTGGGGTATTGTACTGTTTTTTTTATGATACTGTCATCAGCAGATTGTATAAAAAAGCCGCGCGCCGCTAAAGAATTGGGGCTGGATGCCGTGTACAGAGAGGAGAAATAAACTGCGATATTTACCCGCTCAACGCTGACATAGCGCTACGAGCAATATATAAAGCCAGAGTAAAGAAATTTATAATTTATTGATCAATATGCTGATGACCGTCCAAACGCATGGGTGATAATTATTCATCTTCTTTCCGTTCAATTTTATTCAGCCAGGCTTCCGTTTTGAGATTATCGGGTGTTTGATAATCATTATCGGACTTAGGCACAAAAAGCTTTGAACATAACAATCCCAATTCGAACAACATCCACATCGGCACCGCCAACAAGGTTTGCGAGAGGGCATCGGGAGGGGTTAAAACGGCCCCTACGATAAACGCGCCGACGACCACATAAGGGCGTTTGTCGGCAAGATCAGCCGGAGTTACCATGCCGGTCCAAACCAATACGATGGTGAATATCGGCACTTCAAAGCATACGCCAAACGCAAAAAACATGGCTAAAACAAAATCGAGATACTTGGCAATATCGGTCATTACCGCTACGCCATCGGGTGCGGCGGCAGCCAAAAATTTAAAAACCAGCGGAAATACCACGAAGTAGGCAAAAGCCACGCCTATGTAAAACAATAGCGTGCTGGCGACCAGCAACGGCAAAATCATCCGCCGTTCCCGTTTATACAAGCCTGGTGCTACAAATGCCCAGAACTGGTAAAGAATAAAGGGAACGGAAATAAAAATCGAGAGTAGTAGCGCCAATTTAAACGGCGTGAAAAAAGGGGAGGCCACATCAATAGCGATCATCGTGCTATTTTTAGGCATGTACTTTAGCAAGGGTTCGGCTAGCAGGGTGTAAATTTCGTTAGCGTAGAAAGCCAACCCCAAAAATACCGCTAATACGAAAAAAACTATACGCAGCAACCGGTTGCGCAATTCAATGAGGTGGCTGATAAAAGGCAGTTCTCCGCCTCCGTCAAAGTTATTTTGGCTCATGCTGTTCGGCTTCGGGTATCGGTAATGACTCCTTATGTTGTTCTGTGTCGGTAACGGCCCTTGTATCCAGATTGTCCTGCGCCTCTGAAATCGCGGATTTCAGGGTGTTAGAGGTTTCATCCATTATTTGCTGAACTTCCGGCAAGCCGGACTGCTCTTTAAATATCTGGCGCATTTCTTCGGCATGCAGTTCCACCTTGATTTCTTCCTTGACGGAAGCCACCATATGGCGCGTTTTGCCTAGCCAGAACCCGACAACCCGGGCTACTTTGGGCAATCTTTCAGGACCTATCACCAATAAGCTGACCAGGCCGATCAGGCAAAGTTCCGAGAATCCTACATCAAACATAGGTGTTAATCTTTATCGTCTTTTTTGGAAGTGACTTCGCCTTCGATGGTTTCACTTTTATCTTCGGCGGGCTTGTCTTCTTCGCCTTCCTTCATGGCTGTGCGAAAGCCTTTGATGGCTCCGCCCAGGTCGGAACCTATATTGCGTAGACGCTTGGTGCCGAATACAACAATGACGATGGCTAATACAACTAATAAGTGAGTAACGCTAAGACCCATTTCTAACTCCAATGGAGACCTTGCCAAGCAAAGTCATTATTTGTTACGTTGCGCCTTTTCTTCAAGGCCGGACAAACCGAAACGACGTTGCAGTTCCTGCAATACATCATCCGGTCCCAGCCCTTGATCGGCCAGCAACACCATGCAATGAAACCACAAATCGGCGGTTTCATAAATAATCTGTTTTTTATCGCCGTCTTTGGCGGCAATAACGGTTTCTGTGGCTTCTTCGCCGATCTTTTTCAGTATGCTGTCCAGTCCCTTGGCATACAGACTGGCGACATAAGATTTATCGGCAGATTCCAGTTTACGCTGTTCCAGAATTTGTGCCAGCTGTTGTAATACATCGCTCATGATTTTCTATAAATAGCTTCAGGATTTTTTAAAACCGGTTCTACGCTTTGCCATTGACCATCAACCAGGCTGCGATAAAAGCAGCTTTCCCGGCCGGTATGGCAGGCAATGCCGCCTTCTTGTTCAATTTTAAGCAAAATGACGTCCTCATCGCAATCCAGAGCGATATCTAGCACTTTCTGCCTGTGCCCGGATTCTTCGCCTTTGCGCCATAACTTTCCGCGTGACCTTGACCAGTAGACCGCATAACCTTCTGCAACGGTTAAAGCCAATGACTCGCGATTCATCCAGGCGAACATTAATATTTTTCCGGTTTCTGCTTGTTGAGCGATAACCGGCACCAAGCCGTCGCCGGTCCAGCGGATCTCGTCCAGCCAAGATGCGTTCACAGGCGTACCTCTATGCCGCGTGAGGCCATGCGCTGTTTGGCCTGTTCAATGGTGTGCTCGGCAAAGTGAAAAATACTGGCAGCCAATACCGCATCAGCCTTGCCTTCAAGAATGCCATCGGCCAAATGATCCAAATTGCCAACGCCGCCGGATGCAATGACCGGTACCGTCACCGCCTCGCTGATAGCGCGGGTTAGCGGCAAATCAAAACCTTCACGGGTTCCGTCCCGATCCATGCTGGTTAACAGGATTTCCCCGGCACCATAGCCGACCATTTTCTTTGCCCATGCAATGGCATCAATGCCGGTGGGTTTACGCCCGCCGTGCGTAAAAATTTCCCATCGATTGGCTTCGCCTGGCTGGCTGACTTTTTTTGCGTCTATGGCTACTACGATGCATTGCGAGCCGAAACGCTCAGCTGCATCACGGACAAATTCCGGATTTGCAACCGCTGCGCTGTTAATGCCGACTTTATCGGCCCCCGCGTTAAGCATGCGGCGTATGTCTTCCAAAGTCCGGATGCCGCCGCCCACCGTCAACGGAATAAAAACTTCACCGGCCACCTGCTCAACGACGTGAACAATGGTGTCCCTGTTATCGTGTGTGGCGGTAATATCCAGAAAAGTGATTTCGTCAGCGCCTTCGCGATCATAACGTCGGGCAATTTCTACGGGATCGCCGGCATCGCGGATATCGACAAATTTTACGCCTTTAACGACGCGGCCATTATCGACATCCAAACAGGGGATAATGCGTTTGGCTAAGCTCATGGTTATTCGAATGATTCCGCTAATTTTTCGGCCGCTTCAAAATCCAGCGTGCCTTCGTAAATGGCCCGTCCGGTAATGGCGCCCATAATACCGTCGCCTGCGGCAGCGCCCAAGGCTTTGATGTCATCCATATTGGTAATGCCGCCGGAAGCGATAACAGGAATGCGGATCGCGCGCGCCAATCTGGCTGTCGCTTCGACATTAACTCCAGACATCATGCCGTCTCTGGAAATATCGGTGTAGATAATGGCTTCTACGCCGTATTCCTCAAAATGTTGAGCCATGTCGATTACGTCGTGTTTGGATAATTTGGACCAGCCGTCAATAGCCACTTTGCCGTCTTTTGCATCCAGTCCGACGATGATGCGACGCGGATATTCCAGCGCCATATCCCTGACAAAATGCGGTTCATTAACGGCCTTGGTGCCGATAATGACGTATTCGACGCCAGCGTTAAGATAAGCCTGAATGGTTTCTTCATCGCGAATACCGCCGCCTATCTGTACCGGTACATTGGGGTAGGCTTCGACGATGGCATGAATCACATCGGCATTTCTTGGTTTTCCGGCAAACGCGCCATCCAGGTCTACCAAATGAATTCTTTTTGCGCCGGCGGCAACCCACTTGCCGGCTACGGCGACCGGGTCATCGGAAAAAACCGTATCATCATCCATTCGTCCCTGACGCAAACGAACACATTTTCCCTCTTTCAAATCGATTGCAGGTATTAGCAACATAACTTATAAAATCCTCAACGGCATGTAATTATTATAGAGGCGGATTGTCCGCCCAAAGACGAAATACCTAGAAGGCACAATTGAATCCATTCTTACGCTTGTCCATCCCAATGCATGAAATTTTTCAGTAGCTGCAAGCCGACGGCCTGGCTTTTTTCGGGGTGAAATTGTACGGCAAAGATATTGTCTTGTGCCAAAGCGCAGGTAAATGCATTCGGGTATTG